>Ga0116219_10004607_pt1 | contig 10304 bp, 10 predicted proteins | sample Sb_taG_4_FD_91019 | JGI IMG/M metagenome (GOLD analysis project Ga0116219, IMG submission 91019) | Peat soil microbial communities from Weissenstadt, Germany - Sb_50d_6_BS metaG | ecosystem: Environmental > Terrestrial > Soil > Wetlands > Peat | place: Germany: Weissenstadt | collected 2010-09-21
CCGTCCTCGTCGACCTTCCACGGCCGGTAGACCCCGCCCTCGTCGTCGTACTTCAGGACGTCGTGGGGGCAGGCGATGATGCATCCCGCGCAGCCCGTGCACAGTCCGGACGTCACGACTTCTTTGTACAGGTGGGCCCAATGCGGCTTCTCGGGAGGCACGGCGCCCACAGTAGCGTCGGCGATCGTGCCGGAGTTGCCCGAGGTAGAGGCATATCGCCAGCTGGCCGAGGGGGCTCTCGGTCGACCGGTCGAACGCGCCGTGCTTGGCGACCGGCGCTTCGTGCGCGGCCAGAGCTCACCCCGTCACCTCATCGCGGCGCTGGCCGGCGTCTCGTTCACGCGCGCCCGGCGTCACGGCAAGCTGCTCGTGCTCGAGATGAGCGGTCCCGGCGAGGGTCGCCGACTCGGGCTCCGCTTCGGCATGACGGGCCGACTCCTCCTCGACGGACGCGCCGGTGTGGAGCGGCTCGTCTACTCGAGTGAGCGGGATGTGTCGGCCTGGGACCGGTTCACAGTCCGCTTCCGTGACGGCGGCCGGCTGGTCGTGCGCGATCCGCGCCTGCTCGGCGGGGTGGAGCTCGACCCCGACGAGTCCCTCCTCGGGCCCGACGCCCTCGAAATCACCCCGGCGGAGCTGCGCCGGGCGCTCGAGCACAGTGTGGTGGCGCTCAAGGCGCGGCTCATGGACCAGCACCGTCTGGCGGGCGTGGGCAATCTCATCGCCGACGAACTGCTGTGGCGCGCCTCGCTCGCCCCTCACCGACGGTCCGGCTCACTGACGCAGGCCGAACACCGCCGACTCCATCGTCATCTGCGCGAGACCCTGGAAGAGCTGATCCGGCGCGGTGGGTCGCATCTCGGCGACCTCATGCCCGAGCGGGTCGCCGGTGGTCGCTGCCCGCGCGACGGGACCGAGCTGGTGCGTGCGACGGTGGGCGGCCGGACGACGTGGTGGTGCCCCCGGCACCAGCATTGACCGCGTCCGAACGCCGCGCCGGCTACGGCGGCGGCGGGTTCAGTCCTCGAGCTCGGCGAGGACCTTGTCGGCGTGGCCGTCGGCTTTCACGTGGTACCAGGCGCGCCGGATCTTGCCGTCGGCGCCGACCAGGAAGGTGGAGCGGATGACGCCCACCGACTTCTTCCCGTACAGCGTCTTCTCACCCCAGGCGCCGTACCGCTCCATCACGGCGTGGCCCGTGTCGCTGAGCAACGGGAAGCGCAACCCGTACTTCTTGCGGAAGGCGACGTGTTTGTCGGCCCCGTCCGGTGAGATGCCGAGGACGGCTACCCCGGCACGCGAGAAGGCCCGCAGGTTGTCGTTGAACTGGCACGCTTCCTTCGTGCACCCCGGCGTGTCGTCGGCCGGGTAGAAGTACACGACCACCGGCTTGCCCGCGAAGTCGCGCAGCGCCACCTTGGTGCCGTCCTGGTCGGGCAGCGTAAAGGCCGGGGCCCTGTCGCCGGGGCCGAGGCGGGTCTTGTCGTCTGTCTTGTCGGGCACTGCTTTCTTGTCGGGCAATGCGGGCTCCTCGTGGTCTGCGGCGCCCCACCATGGCACAGCGACCCACCCTCCGGCCCGGTCCCGCCACGGTGCGGCCCGGCGGCGCGGCCGGTGCGACGGCGGCGGTGCGGCCCGGTGGCGACTGCGCGAGACTCGGGGTCGCGGGAGCTCGGAGGTACCGGGCTGAGAGGGCGCCTGCCCGGCGCCGACCGTCGACCTGATCCGGGTAATGCCGGCGGAGGGAGGAACGACATGCGTGTTTCCGACGTGTCCGGTGAGGGGGCCGACCCGGCCACCTTCAACCGTCGCAAGGTGTACGTGGAGGGGACCACCACGGGGGTGCGCGTCCCGTTCGTCGAGGTCACGCTGTCACCCACGCCGGGAGGCGGGTCCGTGCCCAACGCACCCGTGCTGCTCTACGACACCTCCGGGCCCGGATCCGATCCCCGCGGCGGGCTGACACCGATGCGCGCAGCGTGGATCTCGGGGCGCGGGGACGTCACCGAGCATGAGGGGCGCGCCCCCAACCTGCGTGACGACGGACGCGGCGCGGTGCGCCGTGCCGGTGCCCCGGAAGCCTTCCCCGGGGTGCGTCGGCGTCCCCTCGTTGCCAGCGGGCCCGCGCCCGTGACGCAACTGCACTATGCGCGGCGTGGCGAGATCACCCCCGAGATGGAATTCGTGGCGCTGCGCGAGCAGATGGACCCGGCCGTGGTCCGGGACGAGGTGGCGGCAGGTCGCGCCATCATCCCCGCCAACGTCAACCACCCCGAGTCCGAGCCCATGGCCATCGGCCGTGGATTTCTCGTCAAGGTGAATGCCAACATCGGGAACTCGGCGGTGACCTCGTCGGTGGCCGAAGAGGTCGAGAAGCTGACGTGGGCGACCCATTGGGGCGCCGACACCGTGATGGACCTGTCCACGGGCCCCGACATCCACACCACCCGCGAATGGATCATCCGCAACTCGCCCGTCCCGATCGGCACCGTGCCCATCTACCAGGCGCTCGAGAAGTGCGACGGCCGTCCCGAGGAGCTGACCTGGGAGCTGTACCGCGATACCATCATCGAGCAGGCCGAGCAGGGCGTCGACTACTTCACCGTCCATGCCGGCGTCCTGCTGCGGTACGTCCCGCTCACGGCCCGACGCGTGACGGGCATCGTCAGTCGCGGCGGCTCGATCATGGCGGCGTGGTGCCTGGCCCATCACGAGGAGAACTTCCTCTACACCCGCTTCGAGGAGCTGTGCGAGATCCTCGCCTCCTACGACGTCGCCTTCTCGCTCGGCGACGGGCTCCGCCCGGGCTCGATCGCGGACGCCAACGACCAGGCCCAATTCGCGGAGCTGCGCACCCTGGGGGAGCTCACCGAGGTGGCGTGGCGCCACGACGTGCAGGTCATGATCGAGGGCCCCGGGCACGTCCCGCTGCACCGCATCGCCGAGAACGTGACCCTGCAGCAAGAGGTGTGCCACGAAGCGCCCTTCTACACACTGGGACCCCTCACCACCGACGTCGCCCCCGGCTACGACCACATCACCTCCGCCATCGGCGCGGCCGTGATCGGCATGCACGGCACCGCCATGCTCTGTTACGTCACCCCCAAGGAGCACCTCGGGCTCCCCGATCGCGACGACGTGAAGGCGGGGATGATCGCCTACAAGATCGCCGCCCACGCCGCCGATGTCGCCAAGGGCCATCCCGGCGCCCAGGCCTGGGACGACGCTCTTTCGGCGGCGCGCTTCGAGTTCCGGTGGGAGGACCAATTCAACCTGGCCCTCGACCCGGCCACGGCCCGTCGGTACCACGACGCCACCCTGCCCGCTGCGCCGGCCAAGACGGCCCATTTCTGCTCCATGTGCGGGCCCAAGTTCTGTTCCATGCGCATCAGCCACGACGTCCGTGCCCTCGCCGATGCCGAGGGCGTGTCCCCCGAGGAGGCGCTCGAGCTCGGCATGCAGGCCAAGGCGGTGGAGTTCCGGTCGTCGGGGTCGGAGATCTACCGGGCCCCCGCCGAGGCCGAACCGGTGGTGTCGGGGAACGCCTGACCAGGCGGTGCACCGGAAACATCCTGTTCGGGGCCCTGACCGCTACACTGGAAGACGTATGCCGCGGCGATGTGCCGCGTGCACCGGGGTCTTCCTCACCGGTTCTTCGATGGCCGCCATCTCTGAGCGGCCGGGGCGGAGTCATCGAGGCGGGCCCGCCCCGCGGCCGATGGGCGGCCGTCAGCGAAGACAAGCGAGCGACACAACCGATGACCATGACCTCCAGGGGCCCGGCGGAGCTGGAGAGCTCCGATCCCGAGCTCGACGCGCCGGAACCCGTTCCGGCCACGACCTTCGAGCAGCTGGGCGTGGCCCCGGAGCTGGTGGCGGTCCTGCTTTCGCAGGGCATCACCGCTCCGTTCCCGGTCCAGGCCCTCACCATCCCCGACGGCATCGCCGGGCGTGACGTGTGCGGCAAGGCGAAGACCGGTTCGGGCAAGACCCTCGCCTTCGGGTTGCCCCTGCTCATGCGGGCGGGCACCGGCGGTCCCGACAGCCCGCGCGCCCTCGTGCTCGTTCCCACCCGCGAGCTCGCCGTCCAGGTGGCCGACGTGCTCGAGCCCCTCGGCGAGTCGACGGGGCGGCGCGTGGTCGTCGTCTACGGCGGTGCCGACATCGAGCGGCAGATCAAAAAGCTCCACAAAGGCGTCGACGTCGTCATCGCCACGCCGGGACGGCTGATCGACCTGACCGAGCGACGCGCCGTGTCGCTGGCCAAGATCGAGGTCGTCGTGCTCGACGAGGCCGACCGCATGGCCGACATGGGATTCCTGCCCCAGGTGGAGTGGGTGCTGCGCAAGATCGAGCGACGGCACCAGACCATGCTCTTCTCCGCCACGCTCGACGGGGACGTGGACCGGGTGGTGAAACGCCATCTGCACGACCCCGTTCGTCACGAGGTGGCGTCGGTCACGGCCACGGTGGAGTCGATGGAGCACCGCTTCTTGCAGGTCCATCAGATGGACAAGGTGAAGGTGGTGGCGTCGATCTGCAAGGGTGCGACCAAGGCCCTCGTGTTCGTGCGCACCAAGCGGGGCGCGGACCGACTCGTCGAACAACTCGGTCGTGAGCGGGTGCGTGCTGCCGCCATCCACGGCGACCTGCGCCAGTCGAGCCGCGAGAAGGCGCTCGAGGACTTCACCGCCGGAAGGCTCCATGTGCTCGTCGCCACCGACGTGGCGGCCCGGGGCCTCGACATCGACGACGTCGACGTCGTCGTGCACTACGACCCGCCCGAGGACCACAAGGCGTACCTGCACCGCTCGGGTCGCACGGCTCGCGCCGGGGGATCGGGCGTGGTGGCCACCCTCGTGCTGTGGAACGAGATCCTCGATGTCGAGCGGATCCAGAAGCGTCTCAGCCTGCGGGCCCCCATTGTCGAGATCTTCTCCAACGACCCCCGTCTCGCCGACCTGGCCGCCTGGCAGCCCGACAAGGGCGCCGCCTGAGCTCCACGTCCGCCCCGGACCGCACCCTTCGAGGCGACACCTCCCGCCGTGTGCGACACGCTGTGCGTCCCCGGTGGGCGCGGCACCCTGTTCGCCAAGAATTCTGACCGCCCCGTCACCGAGGTGCAGGTGGTCGAGGCCCACGGCCCCCGTCGCGCCCGAGGGCCACTGCGCACCCAGTACCTCGAGCTCACCGACCCCGGTGCTTTCGCCACCGTCCTGTCGAGACCCATGTGGCTGTGGGGCGCGGAGCACGGGATCAACGAGCACGGCGTGGCCATCGGCAACGAGATGGTCAACACCGTCGACGATCCCCGCCTGGCACCTCCCGCCCTGCTCGGCATGGACCTGGTCCGCTTGGGCCTCGAGCGCGCCACCAGCGCCGAGGACGCCCTCGACGTCATGACCGCGCTCCTCGAACGACACGGGCAAGGTGGCGTGGGCGACTCGGTCAACGACGTGGCCTACTGGTCCTCGTTCCTCATCGCCGACGGCACTTCGGCGTGGGTACTCGAGACCTCGGGACGGTCGTGGGCGGCGCGCCCGCTCGATCGGGGTGGCGCCATCTCCAATCGGCTCACACTGCGCCGGGACTGGACACGCTCGTCCCCGGGCGTCGCCCCGGGCACCGACCTCGACGCGTGGCGCGACCCGGCGACGTCGACGGGATTCGCCGACGGGCGGCTCGCGGCGAGCCGCGCCTTCGTCCGGCACAGTCTCGACGCACCGGCCACCGGCGGGCCGTCGGCGGCGGCGCGCGCCGTGGTCGCACATCTGCGCGACCACGGCACGGGCCCATGGGGCGCGCCCGGCGACGACGGGCCCGTCACGGCCGCCCCCGGTTCGGTGCAGGCCGATGGCACCGGTGTGACGGTGTGCATGCACATCAGGGACTTCGAGGCGACGACGGCGTCGATGGTGGCCGAGCTCCCCGTCGACGCGCGCCGTGACGGTCCCGGACGGGCCTGGGTGGCTCTCGGCAATCCGTGCGCGTCGGTGTTCGTCCCCATGGCCGCACCGTCACCCTCGAGTCCCGTGGCGTCGGTCCCGACCTCCTTCGCGCTCGAAGGATCAGCACGACGCTTCGCGGCACTGTCCCGAGCGGCGGAGGCGGACGTGTCCACGCTCGAAACCGTGCGTGGGGTGCTGGGCCCGGTCGAAGCGACATTGTGGGACGAGGCCGACGCCCTGGACGTGGACCCGGGCCGATGGCGGGCATTCGCGGCGATGGCCGAGCGTCGTGTGCAGGGCGCGCTCGACACCCTGAACGGCATGGGCCTGGGCGTCACGGCCTGACCGGGTCGCCGGGGCCCCCGATAGGATCACGACGATGGCCGACGACGGAACCCGTCCGACTCCGATCGCGCTCGACGGGCTCGAAGGCGTCGAGAAGATCCTGGTGGTGTGCGCGCACCCCGACGATGTCGACTTCGGCGTGGCGGGCTCGGTGGCGGTCTGGGTGAAGGCGGGCATCGACGTCGCGTACTGCATCGTGACCGACGGGGATGCGGGCGGCTCGGATCGTTCAATCTCTCGTGTCGCCATGGCCGCGCTGCGGCGCGACGAACAACGGGCGGCGGCCGCCGAGCTCGGCGTGCACGACGTCACGTTCCTCGGCTACCCCGACGGATGCCTGACCCCGAGCATCGAGCTGCGGCGCGACATCAGCAGGCAGATCCGTCTCTTCCGTCCGGAGCGACTCGTGTGCCAGTCCCCCGATCGAATGTGGGACCGCATCGGTGCCAGTCACCCCGACCACCTGGCGGCCGGTGAGGCATCGGTGTGCGCGGTCTATCCCGATGCCCGCAACCCTTTTGCCCACCCCGAGCTCCTCGAAGAGGGTCTCGAGCCGCACACCGTGGCCGAGATGTGGTTGATGGCGGCACCGAATCCCGATCGCGCCGTCGACATCACCGACACGTTCGACCTCAAGATCGCCGCGCTGCGCCAGCACCGCAGCCAGGTGGGCGAGGGCGAGTGGCTCGAAGAGCGCATCCGGACGTGGGTGGAAGGGGCGGCGCGCTCCGCCGGCCTGGGAGAGGGCCACGTGGCCGAGCTGTTCAGGGTCGTCGCCACCCCCTGACACTCCCGTGCCGTCGGAACGTCACGCCTTGGCACCGTCGCGCTCGGGGCTTCCCTGGGTCGTGGCGCAGCACGCGTCGAACGAAGGGCCCGGCCTTCTCGCCGAGGTCTTGCACGGCGCAGGCGTCGACTTCCATGTGGTGCGACTCGACCTCGGCGGCGCCCTCCCTCCGCCCTCGGCGATCGGTGGCGCCGTCGTCATGGGGGCGCCATGGGCGTGTACGACACCGACGATTCGCGTGGCTCGACACCGAGCGCCTGTGGATCGCTGAGGCCGTCATGTCCGGCGCGCCGGTGCTCGGGGTGTGCCTGGGAGCACAATTGCTGGCGGCCGCCCTGGGAGCAGCGGTGACGACGGGGGCCGGCACCCGAGGTCGGTGTGGGAGAGGTCGAGCTCACCGTCGACGGTCGAGCCGATGGCGTGCTCGGTCCCGAGGGGGGTCGTGTGCCGGTCATCCACTGGCACGGGGACACCTTCGCGATCCCCGATGGTGCGGTGCACCTGGCCACCGGGGACCGCTACGTGAACCAGGCGTTTCGCTACGGCCGCTTCGTCTACGGCCTGCAATTCCACATCGAGGTCGACGACGCCATGGCCGCGGCGTGGGCGCCCGACCTGCCCGCCGGAGTCAGCCTCGATGATGACGGGCGACGCGCCGTCGAGGCGGTGGGCCGTCGCGTGTTGGGACGGTTCGTCGAAGCTGCGACGCGCCCCTGAGTCGGCGCACCGGCGTCGGTCAGACCCAACGCAGGTCGTCGTCGGCCTGCTCGGTCACCCGCGCGCACGTCGGGCAGTACCAGCGCACTTCGAGCGGAGTGCCGCACGAGCGATGGTGCGGGCCCTCGACCTCGCCACCGCCGTCACGGGCACCCCATCGGCCCAGCAGCCGCAATGCCCCGGCGAGGTCCCGGCCGGCCTCGGTCACCCGGTACTCCATCCGGGGAGGCCGGTCCGAATAACGGGCGGCCGCCACCAGGCCCTGGTCCTCGAGACGCCGCAGTCGGGCGGTCAGCACGTTCGGAGCCACCTTGGGGATGGCCTCTTGGAGCTCGGAGAACCGCCGCGGTCCGTCGAGGAGCGCGTCGACGACCAGCAGGGTCCACCGGTCCCCGACCGCGGCCATGGCGGCGTCGAGTCCTGAGGTCACGTCGTCGATCCTGGCATGCGGCCTCGTCCGGAGCGGGTTCCCAGCCATCGCCCACCATGGTAACTTGCAACTTGCAAGTGACTAGTCCAGTGGCCAGGTGCGAGGAAGCGCAGGTCAGCGGGAGATCCGGAGGTCGGGCGATGGCAACAGTGGCAGAAGAGCTTTCGAAATCGGTGGCGGACGTGGCCGCCAGGGTGACCCCTTCCGTGGTGGGTGTCGGGGCCGGGGGGAGCGGTGTGGTCGTGGGCGCGGGTGTCGTGGTCACCAATGCCCACAACCTCCGGCGCGAGGACGTGGTCGTCACCTTCTCCGACGGCCGACGGGCCGACGGGCGCCCCGCCGGGGTCGACGTGGACGGTGACCTGGCGGTGGTGTCGGTCGATACCGGGGATGCTCCCGCCCTCCCCATCGCCGGTGCGACCGTGCGCATGGGAGACGCCGTCGTGGCCCTGGCCAACCCGGGCGGTCGCGGCCCGCGCGTGAGTGTGGGCTTCGTCTCGGCCCTCGACGTGGCATTCCGGGGACCGGGCGGCGGGCGCGTGCGTGGGGCCATGGAGCACACCGCACCGTTGACGCGTGGATCGTCGGGAGGCCCCGTGGTCGACGTGCTCGGCAACCTGATCGGGATCGACACCCACCGCGTGGGCGACGGCTTCTATCTCGCCCTTCCGGCCGACGAGGCGCTGCGGTCCCGCGTCGACGCGCTCGCCCAGGGTGAGGTCCCTCGACGTCCTCGTCTGGGACTCGCGATCGCCCCCCGGCGCGTGGCCCGCCGGCTCCGGCAGTCCGTGGGCCTCCCCGAGCGCGAGGGACTCCTCATCCACGCCGTCGTCGAGGGTGGCCCCGCCGATCGGGCCGGGCTCCGCCAGGGCGACCTCGTGGTGAAGGTGGGCGGAACCGACGTGACGAGCGTCGACGAGCTGGCGGCCGCCCTCGAGGCGACAGAGACCGACGCCGTCGACGTGCTCGTGGTGCGGGGCGTGGACGAGGTGACCGTGGCCGTCGACCTCGCCGGCTGACGAGCGGGTGGCGTCCGACACCACGGTTTGAGCGGTCGCCGGGGAGCAGCGCCGACCGGGCGAAGGTTCGCCCGGCCCGGGGTGGGCGTGGCAACCTGCTCTTCCCCGGCCGTCGTGGCCGGCCCGGTCGACGATCGAGCCCCGATGGAGGACGCCACCATGGTCAAGCTCACCTGTCTCATCCGTCGCAAAGCGGGGATGTCGCCCGAGGAGTTCCATGCGTACTGGCGCGACCATCACGGACCGCTCGTGTTGTCGACCCGCAGCGGGAGCCACGTCCTGCGCTACGAGCAGCACCACCGCCCGTTGAGCGACTACGGGCCCAACGACGACGGTCAGTACGACGGGGTGACCGAGCAGTGGTTCGAGTCGATGGCGGAGTACCAGGCCCACATCGCGGAGAAAGACTTCGCGGATGTGTGGGCGGACCTGCCCAAGTTCCTCGATGTGGACCGGCTGGCCTTCGTCGTCACCGAGGAGCCGGTGGTGATCCTGGCCGGGCGCTGACGCATCGACGCGTCGGTCGGTGAGCCCGCTGACCCTGTCACTTTTCGCCGTCGCTGAGCGCGGTGGCGGGGTCAGGGGGAGGAACCGTCGACGACCGGTGCCGCCAGGTGGACCGCGCCCATCGACCCCAGGAAGGCGGCGTCGCCGAAGGCGAAGATCCCGCCGTCTGTCGCGAGCAGCCAGTACCCCCCGCTTCCCGGGCCGGCGACGACGGCGACGACGGGTCGGCTGAGCCGGCGCCCACCCATGGAACCGAAGTACTGGGCATCGCCGAAGGCGAAGATCCCGCCGTCGGACGCCACGAGCCAGTACCCACCACCCTGGGGCATCGCGGCCATGCCCACGACGGGCGCGTCGAGGTGGACGGCTCCCATCGATCCGTCGAAGGCGGCGTCGCCGAAGGCGAAGATCCCGCCGTCGGACGCCACGAGCCAGTAGCCGGCTCCATCGGGGGTCGATGCCATGCCGACGACGGGCGCGTCGAGGTGGACGGCTCCCATCGATCCGTCGAAGGCGGCGTCGCCGAAGGCGAAGATCCCGCCGTCGGACGC
>Ga0116219_10004608_pt1 | contig 10303 bp, 6 predicted proteins | sample Sb_taG_4_FD_91019 | JGI IMG/M metagenome (GOLD analysis project Ga0116219, IMG submission 91019) | Peat soil microbial communities from Weissenstadt, Germany - Sb_50d_6_BS metaG | ecosystem: Environmental > Terrestrial > Soil > Wetlands > Peat | place: Germany: Weissenstadt | collected 2010-09-21
AGCGCCGATGGGACGTTTCCCACGGTCTTCAACAACGCCGCTACCGACGGCCACTTCGGCATCACCTCTCCCATCTTTCTCGACGACCTTACGACCGATGGCCATCGCCTGGACACACTTCGGATTCCGAGCGATCAAATTGTGACCAGCTTCAGCTCGAAATCCGAGTTGGCCCTGCATCTTTCAACGGATGGAAAGTCGCTTACCTTCGTGGGTTATCGAGGCGGCCCGGGATTTCCGACTGCGGCGAACATCTTCGATGTCTCCAACGGCAACACGCCAGGGCTCATCGACCCAACCAATGCCGCTGTCGGGCAGTACTACCGTGCCGTGGCTGAAGTGGATGCCCATAGCCACCTCATGATTACCGAGGGTAACGCTTACAGCGGCGACAATGGCCGCGGCGCGGTCAAAGGGGGTTCGTTATATTATCTAGTCGGAAACGACAACAGCGGGAATCTGTCCAAATCGCAAGTCAAAACGACGATCGTCGGCCAGGAACTGGTCAATGACACAGGCGCCGAACTGCTTGTGCCGGGGCAAGCGCCACCCGTTCCACCCAACGTCACCAAAATCGGAAAATTCGATATCAATCAAGTGATTGACCCGCTGACGGGAAAGCCCTATGCATCCGATAAACCGGGTAAAGATGATAATTACCGCGGCATAACCATCTACAAGGATACGCTGTACATCACCAAGGGCAGCGGCGGTAACGGCATCAACACCGTCTATCAGGTTGGCACTCAGGGCGTTCTCCCGTCCGGAGATGTCGCAACCCTAGCGAAAGTGCCGATAACGATCCTGCCTGGGTTTCCCACCACTCTTGCAGCGGGCGTAGATCCAACCACTAACGCCGTGACGCCAGTCCTGTACCCTTTCGGCATTTGGTTCGCTAATCCAAATACTCTGTACGTCTGCGATGAGGGAGACGGAACACTTGTGACTCCCGCCGTGAACGGAAATGTCGCCACTCCATATGCGCAGGCCACAGCCGGGGTACAGAAATGGATTCTGGTGAACGGCGCCTGGCAAATGGCTTACGTAATGAATAGCGGCCTGAACATCGGCGTCCCCTACGGCGTTGAAGATTACCCGACGGCGCTCAATCCCGCGACGGGCGGCTGCCGCAACATGACGGGCCAGCACAACCATGACGGCACCGTCACCATTTTCGCAGTGACCTCAACCGTCAGCAACAGCGGAGACCAGGGCGCCGATCCGAACAAGCTGTTCAAAGTCACAGATCGCCTTGACGCAACATCTCTGCCCACCCCCGACGGTGATCGTGACAAAGATGACTTCCTCGGCCACATCAAAATCATCCGCTCGGCAAAGTCCGGAGAAGTGTTTCGCGGAGTGGCGCTCGCACCCCGGGATCGTCATGATGACGATCGGGACGACCACCACGACGACGACGATTGGAATTAGCGAATAGCTTTTCCCGTTAAGAAACCAAGTTCCGGGCCGAATGCAAAATTCGGCCCGGCACTTTTTTCATTGAGAGAAATCTGTCTGCGAACGCGTGCCCAACCGGCAAATCTAAGGCTGAGGAAAAAGGGCGCCGCACTTTTTCGGGAGCATGAATTCTGGCTCTCGGAGATCAATGTGTCATATCGAAGAGGATATAATTGATTCCGATTCGGTAGGCCAATCCAGTTTCTCGTTCGGGATAATGGGGACTGTCGGCCCACTCCCAGGCGTCGCCTACATCGGAGTTGTGGCAGATTGCTACTATGATCCGGCCTTTGTCGTCACGGATCGCTCTCCATTTCGGCACAACCATGTCGGACGAGTATGGCCAGCCTCCCCATATAAATCGCGTACCGTGGATCTGGACTCTGTCGTCCAGGTCATACATCACGTGAAAAATTTCGTCGTCATTCTTCAAATCTTCAATCGTCCGGCCCGGAAGGATCATTTCCAAACCGCGGACGAGCGATTCCCATTCATAATCTCCATGCGTATCATCCGAAAGCAGAAAACCGCCCCTCAACAGGTACTGGCGGAGTCGGGACGCCTCGTCCTCCGTGAGATTCCAGCCATTGCCATGTTCCATATAAATCCATGGCCAGTTGAATAGCTCGTCGGAATCCGCGTCGACTACCTGTTCCACTCCCCGCGCATGCAGCCGGGTAAGGCGCCGCACACCCATTGTGAATTGCCGGTCCGCTTTCGGATAATCCGCCGCCCAGAGATGGAAACGCCGGAATCCGCCCTCATCATTGTTCGATCGGAAATGGTAGCGCGCAAATGCCCATTCCGCATTCTGATGCGCATCGGTGGCAAGCGGCGGGCCATCTTCGTCTTCCTCGAACACGCGCCCCTGAAAGGCCAGCAGGCTGACACTCAGCCCGGACAGCAGCACTATACTTGCAAGAGTGGGAAGGATCTTCATGCAGCGTTCCGCCCCAATTCTACGGCACTTCGGAGCTTAAGTCAGCGACGGGCCTTGGAGAGATGCCGGAGTTGGGGGAACTTCGCCGGGAATCGCAGGCACATGCTTGCGCCGCCGGAATCGTTGTTGCAACCGGTCCATGTAGAGGTAGATCACGGGAGTCGTATACAGCGTGAGGGCCTGGCTGACCATCAATCCCCCGACGATGCTGATACCGAGAGGCCGGCGCAATTCCGCGCCGGTGCCGGCCGCCAGCGCCAGCGGCAACCCTCCAAATAGCGCCGCCATCGTCGTCATCATGATGGGACGAAAACGCAGCAGGCAAGCCTGATAGATGGCTTCTTCGGGCGATTTTCCGGACCGCTCCGCTTCCAGGGCAAAATCGATCATCATGATGGCATTCTTTTTTACAATGCCGATCAATAGAACAATGCCTATGAGCGCGATCACGGTCAATTCGCTGTGAAATGCCAGCAACGCCAAGAGTGCTCCCACGCCGGCCGAGGGCAACGTCGATAGAATCGTGACCGGGTGGATGTAACTTTCATACAGCATCCCCAACACAATGTAGACAGCGACCAGCGCGGCCAGAATGAGCCACGGCTGGCTCGACAGAGAAGACTGGAAGGCCTGCGCGTTCCCCTGGAACGTCGGGTGGATATCGGAAGGAAGCCCCAACCGCAAAACCGCCGATTCGATGTCCGTCACGGCGTCGCCCAATGCGACTCCTTCTCCAAGGTTGAACGAGATCGTGACCGCCGGGAATTGGCCCTGATGGTTGACGGCGAGGGCGGTATTCTGCGTCTCGTAGTGCGTAAAAGCGCTCAAGGGCACCTGGGCTCCAGTCGACGATCGCACATACAGGCCTTGGATCGCATCCGTGCTGTCGCGGAAGGTCGAATCGACTTCCTGCACCACGTGATACTGATTCAATTGTGTGTAAATCGTGGAGACCTGCCGCTGGCCGAACGCGTCGTAGAGCGTGTTATCGATTGTCGCCGGCGAAATTCCGAGCCGAGACGCCGTATCGCGGTCAATCACCAGGGTGGCTTGCAAACCGCGCGTCTGCTGATCGCTGGCAATATCTCGCAACTGGGGCAACTTCCTCATCATGGCTTCGACGCGAGGCGCCCATTGCTGAAGGTCGTTTAGGTTTTCACTCGACAGCGTGTATTGGTATTGCGAGCTGCTGATGCGCCCGCCTACCGAAATGTCTTGATACGCCCGGAGGAACAGCGTTGCCCCGGGAACTACCGCAAGTTTGCGCCGGAGGCGCGCGATGACTTGATCCACAGTGACTTTTCGCTCGCCGATCGGTTTTAATTCAATTTGCATACGCCCGGTATTTTCGGCTCCGCCTCCGGTGTTTGCCGCCGTGCCCTTCACCGCCGGGTCGCTCATGACAATGTCGGTATATTGCTTCAATTTTTCCTGCATCACGGGAAAGGAAGTATCTTGGGATCCGAGGATATTTCCCGCCATCAGGCCGGTATCCTGCTGCGGAAAGAAACCTTTGGGAATCACAATGTACAGGTAAACGCTGAGGCAAATCGTCGCGCCCGTAAGCACGAGCATAAAAGGCTGATGGCGCAAGACCCAGCGCAATCCCGAAGCGTAGGTTGACACGCTCCATTGAAATACCCGTTCGCTCGCCCGATACAATTTTCCGCGCTTCATGTCCTTTTCCGATTTCAGGAACAGGGCGCACATCATCGGAGTCGTGGTCAGCGACACGCACAAGGAAACCACGATGGCCACGCTCAACGTGATTGCAAATTCACGGAAGAGTCTGCCGATGATTCCACCCATCAGCAAGAGAGGGATGAACACGGCGATCAGCGAGGTGCTCATCGACAATACCGTGAATCCAATTTCGCGCGATCCCTTCATCGCCGCCGACAGCGGCGATTCCCCTTCTTCCAGATACCGTGTGATGTTCTCGATCACTACAATGGCGTCGTCCACCACAAATCCCGTGCAGATCGCCAACGCCATCAGGGAAAGGTTATCGAGGCTGTAATCCAAAAGGTACATCACTCCGAACGTTCCAATGATGGATAGCGGCACCGCAATGCTCGGGATGATCGTTGCCCAGGCGTTGCGCAGGAACAGGAAAATAACCATCACCACGAGGGCGACCGTCAGCAACAAAGTGAATTCGATATCATTGACGGATGCCCGGATCGTGGTCGTGCGATCAAACGTGGGAGTCAACGTGACCGATGGCGGAATCGAGGCCCGCAGCTCCGGCAACAGCGCTTTGATACGGTCCACGGTCTCAATAATGTTCGCGCCGGGTTGCCGGCCAATCCCAATCACCACGGCAGGTTTCCCGTTCGCGTATCCCGAATTTCTCAGGTCCTCAATTCCCTCTGTCACTTTCGCGATGTCGCTCAGCCGTACCGGAGCCCCGTTCCTGTACGTTACGATTAATGGTGCGTACTGTTCAGGCTTCAGGAGCTGGTCGGTGTCCGCCAGAACCCACCGGTTCGATAGATCTTCCAGATTCCCTTTTGGAGTGTTCGCGTTCGCTGACCGAAGAGCGGCTCGTACTTCCTCCAGACTGATCCCATAGTGGGCCAGCGCGTTTGGATTCACGTCCACGCGAACCGCCGGTTTTGCTCCTCCGTACGTGTTGACTTGGCCTACGCCGTCGACCTGGGATATTTTTTGCGCAAGAATGGAATCACTCAAATCGTACAGATGGCTCCTGGGAATCGTATCCGAGGAGACAGATAAATCTAATATGTCGGTTTCCGACGGATTAATCTTGCGGTACCACGGCAGGTTTGGCAGGCCGGCAGGCAATTGTCCGGCGGCCGCATTGATGGCCGCCTGCACGTCCCGGGCCGCCGCGTTGATGTCTCGATCCAGATCGAACTGAAGCGTGATCCCTGTGTTACCCAATTGGCTTGCGGAAGTCATCTGCGTGACGCCCGCAATCCGGCCAAACTGGCGCTCCAGTGGTGTGGCCAAGGAGGAAGCTACCGTCTCAGGGCTCGCCCCGGGCAAGGAGGCGCGAACATAAATTGTGGGAAAATCCACGTGGGGAAGCGCTGCCACGGGCAGCAGGTAAAAGGCGACACCGCCTGCAAGCAGAATCGCCACGCTCAAAAGCGAAGTTGCGACGGGCCGTCGTATGAATGGCGCGGAAATATGCATTTTCTATCCGGAATAATCCAGTTCTTTCTCCAGTCTACAATGTTGAATCTAATGTCTTAGAGGGCTCCAAGCCCCGTTTTGGTTACAAGAATTCCGAAGGATTCGATTGGGCTCCCTCTTCCCGTTTGCTATTGTCCCATGGTTTACGTCAGCAGAAACTCTCAATCTGTTTCCTGGACAACCCGGTAAAGAAAATGATCAGTGTGGCCGATAAAAATTATTGGAAGTGCAACATGGCCTTCATCTGGGCGTCTTACTATTGGGAAGGAGTAGGAGTCGGCGATTCAATTTCTCGATGGAACCCATTTTCACGAATACACTCGGCTGACGCGAAGTTATTGTGGCCAAACCACTTAGGTAAGAATTGGCCGCCGAAAGCGGACGCCATGAAGGCGCCGACCACCTATGGCGGGATTGTTTCCGCACCCAGGCTCCCATACACTGTGCGCGAACGGATTTCATGCCATTTTAACCATGAGGGCGCACACCTTTGCTTACAGACACTCTGCGTGAACCTGGCAGAAGAGGATTGATGCAACCGATTCAATACGACCTTGTCGTCGTTGGCAGCGGGCCCGCGGGCCAAAAAGGCGCTATCGCCGCAGCGAAGCTTGGCAAGCGCGTGGCCATGGTGGATCGAAACGACATGGTCGGCGGCGTCTGCATCCACGGTGGCACCGTCCCCAGCAAGACCCTGCGCGAAGCCATTCTTCACCTCACCGGATTCCGTCATCGTTCGTTTTACGGGAACGATTATGTCGTTAAGGACCGCATCTCTATTCGCGATTTGGCCGCCCGCGTTTCACAAGTCGTCGAGCGGGAAACCGGCGTCGTTCGCGACCAGTTGCGCCGCAACGTAATCGACTTGCTTTGCGGCACCGCGCAGTTCCTGGACGCCAACACGATCGAAGTGCAAGGCGCGACCGAAGCGCACATGCTCCACGCGAACCACGTTCTGATCGCCTGCGGCACTCGGCCTTCCCACCCCGGCGACATTCCTTTTGACGGGAAAAAAATTATCGCCAGCGACCAATTCTTTCAGATGGAAGAGATCCCGCGCGAACTTATTATCGTCGGCGGCGGCGTGATTGGCCTGGAATACGCATCGATGCTCGTGGCCATGGGCGTGGAAGTCACCCTCATCGAGCAGAGGCCTACCCTGCTGGATTTCGTGGATTCCGAAATCATAGAAGCGCTGCGCTACCACATGCGCCGCCAGGGCGCCATCTTCCGCCTTGGCGAAAAAGTCACAGCGATTCAAACCGATGAGCGCGGACGCGTTGTCGCGAATCTCGAAAGCGGCAAGCACATCCACGCCACTTGCCTGATGTACGCGGTGGGCCGCCAGGCCAACACCGATTTGCTGAACCTCGAAGCTGCCGGACTCAAGACAGCGTCACGCGGCAAACTCGAGGTGAACAAGTCCTTTCAAACATCCGTCCCGAATATTTACGCGGCAGGAGACGTCATCGGATTTCCTTCGCTCGCTTCCACCTCCATGGAACAGGGTCGCGTTGCCAGTTGCCATATCTTTGGCGCCCCGGCCGAAATGAGTACCGCGCTGCTTCCCTATGGCATCTACACTATCCCGGAGATTTCCATGGTCGGCCAGACTGAAGCCACGTTGACCGAATCCCTCATCCCCTTTGAAGTTGGCATTTCAAAATACGAAGAGCTGGCCAAAGCGCAAATCGTCGGCGACCACACCGGCATGCTGAAAATTCTCTTCCACCCGGACACGCGCAAAGTCCTCGGCGTCCACGTCATCGGAGAAAGCGCCGCGGAAATCGTGCACATCGGCCAGGCCGTCCTCTCCTTCGGCGGCACCATGGATTATTTTCGCGATACAGTCTTCAATTATCCGACTTTTGCCGAAGCGTACAAAGTCGCCGGCCTCGACGGTCTGAATAAATTGTAGGGTTGATGTTGGGTGAGGATGTCGTCCTTCACGGCACTTCGGCACAGGAATGCCTCTGCGCGATCGCTTGTTGACAGACAGGTCCAACGCGCTCAATATCTGACCTTCAAAACACCTTAGGGAGGCTGCGATGTTGAACCGGCGCCGTTTTCTTTCAGTCGCTGCTGCAAGCGCGGGTATGGCTATGTTCACCCGCGCGCGAAAAGTATTCGCGGCGAGCTATGACCTGATCATTAAGGGCGGGCGCGTCATCGATCCCTCCGTCCGGCTCGATGCGATTCGCGACGTGGCGATCTCGGGAGGCCGCATCGCCGCCGTCGAAGCCACCATCGCGGGCGACGCAGCCGACACCATCGACGCTCATGGGAAACTCGTCGTTCCCGGCCTGCTCGATATTCATACCCATTGCGGACGCTTCACCCAGGGGCCCGGTCTCGTCCTGCAGGACGGCGTGACCGGTTGGATCGATGCGGGATCGCAAGGCGCCGATCACATCGGGGATACGATTGCCGTCGCGCGAACGTCGATTCAGCAGGGCCGCGTGCTGATCAACATCGGCCGCGCCGGCATACTGCCCGATGGCGACACCATGGACCTGAAGAACGCGGATGTCGATGCGGCGCGCGAGGCGATCTCGAAGAACCGCGACTTCATCGTCGGCGTCAAGGCGCGGCTGTCGCGGGATGTCGCGGGCGAGAACGATTACGAGGTGCTGCGGCGCACGCAGGAAGTAGCCACCTCCTTCAGCCTGCCCGTGATGATCCACATGGGGCAGACCATCTCGCCGATTCCCAAGCTCTTCGACCTGTTGAAGCGCGGCGACATCGTCACCCATATGTTTGCGCCGCCACCCAACAGCATCATCGACGACAGCGGCCACATCCTGCCCGAAGTGATGGCGGCGCGGCGCCGCGGCGTCTGGTTCGACGTCGGCAACGGGCAGAAAGGGCACATGAGGTGGGACACCATTGGCGCGATCATGAAGGCCGGTGTCTGGCCCGAGACATGATCCACCGACTGGAACACGAACGCCCATGAGACCGGGGTCATCGACCTTCCCAACTGCATGTCCAAGCTGTTCGGTTACGGCATGACGGTCGATCAGGCCATCGCACGAGCCACCGTGAATGCCGCGCGAATCTTCCCCTTGTTCAACGACCGCGGCACGCTCAACGTGGGCGCGCCCGCCGACGTTGCGGTGCTCGAGCTGCGAAAGGGAAATTTCGAATACCTCGATAACTACAATAACAAGATCACCGGCCACCAGAGGCTCCTCCCAAGCGCGACCGTGCTCGGCGGCAAGCGAGTCCCGCACGCCTAGCGCGGGCACTAGGTGTGCGAACTTTTTACTGTGCGGTCCGTTGAAAAAAGTTCAATCCGGAAATCAGAGCTGAAGTTATTCAAACGTTCTATTTTGATTCCCAATTCACAGCACTTCGTAATTGGCAGTCAATTCGCCTTAAGGAGGGCCGAGCTTCAGCTCGGCCATTCAGTTTGCGTGTATTTGCGGGCTTCAGCCCCTGAAGCTCCAGGGCCTAAAGGCCCCGCTGTTGCGCCCCTCATTGTCCGACCTAAAGGTCGGACCTCCAAAACAGAAGATTCAATTTCAACCGTGAGATAAAACTCGAAAATTGAACATTGCCCAATTCATGCAACGTTTGACTGACGGCTTCGCGCCCTGATAGTTTGGGTGCTTATGCCGGGTCGCCTAAATGCGCGCAAACTAATCTGTGGACAATGGGAATGAAGGTCCCTCCCTCTTGCCGAATCGCCTTTCAGGGCGAGCGCGGCGCATTCAGCGAAGAAGCGGCCGTCAAGCTCCTTGGCGAGGACATCCAACTCGTTCCGCGGACCACATTCGAGGCGCTCTATACGAGCATCCAGGATGGCGTCGCCGACTATATCCTCGCGCCGATTGAAAACAGCCTGGCAGGCTCGGTTCATCGTTCGTACGACCTGCTGATTTCAAGCGGTCTGCACATCCAGGCCGAAGTCGTCATTCCGATTGTGCACAACCTGATCGGCGTTCCGGGCGCGGCGTTTGAGCGCATCACGCAGGTTTCCTCCCATCCAGTCGCACTCGCCCAGTGCGAGCGATTCTTCGCGAGCCATCCAACGATCAAGCGTGTCGCGACCGACGACACGGCAGGAAGCGTTCGGGAAGTGATGGGCGCAGGCGACACGACGAAGGCCGGGATTGCCAGCAAGCGCGCGGCATCCGTCTACGGCGCGGTGATTTTGCGGGAGCACCTCGAAGATCACCCGGAAAATTACACGCGCTTCTTGTTGCTCGCCACTTCCGCCGAGGTCGCGGAAAACGCCGACAAGCTCTCGCTCGTCCTGCACCTGGCGCACAAACCCGGATCGCTGTGCTCCGCGCTAAACGCCTTCGCCCGGCGCAACCTGAATTTGCTGAAAATTGAAAGCCGCCCCATCCCTGGCACGCCGTGGAGTTATTGCTTCTATCTCGATCTCCAGGCCTCGCTCAAGGATCCGGAAACGCGCGCGGCGCTCTCAGAACTTGAACATTTCACGGACTCCGTAAAAGTTCTGGGATGCTATCCCCAAGCCAAGGTGTGAATTGATTTAGTGTTGAAGCGTGGCCTGACCACCAGAGAAAAGCCCCGGGTCTGAAGACCAGCGCTACAGCATTTGCAAAACGACAATCACCTGCTGCAGCCCGCCTCTTCAGAGGCGGGGCTTTTCGCACCAAACTCCACTGCAATTGCAGACTCTAGTGATGCGCGAGGTCCCTCACGTACTCCAGCAATTCATCCGCCTCGTGGACGAGTTTCCGCTCTTCCCATTCGGAGATTTTTTTCTTG
>Ga0116219_10004619_pt1 | contig 10294 bp, 9 predicted proteins | sample Sb_taG_4_FD_91019 | JGI IMG/M metagenome (GOLD analysis project Ga0116219, IMG submission 91019) | Peat soil microbial communities from Weissenstadt, Germany - Sb_50d_6_BS metaG | ecosystem: Environmental > Terrestrial > Soil > Wetlands > Peat | place: Germany: Weissenstadt | collected 2010-09-21
CATCTGCGTTTGGTCCTTCGACTCCGGTGATCATCCTCGAGCGGATGAATCGCCTACTCTCAGGATGACTCATCGGGTTACGCCTCCAGCAAGAACTTCCCATCTCGCATGATCTGCTCGTCATCCACCCAGATATCGAACTTCCTGCCCACCACGTCAATGTGCGTCGACGAATACCATTCCGCCCCGGTATGCGCGCCGTAAGGATTGCCAAAGGCAATATGCACTCCGGGATATTTCTCGTCCTGAAGAATCTGCCCAATCACGTCCTTCAATTCAATATTCGTGCCAATCGCAAACTCGCCCACGCGATCGCTGTTCTCGTCGGTATGAGTGTAAGTCCAGAAATCGCTCTCCAGATCGTGGTTCGTCGAGTGAGCCTCGACCACGCGATTCCCCTTCACCCGAATGGTCAGCGGATTCTCCCGCAAACTGCCAAACTTGGCGCAAAGCCAATCGCCGACGACGCCATCAATCACAAACGTTCCATTCACCTCGCCCGGCGTAGTAAAAACTTCGCCGCCCGGCAGGTTGCCCCATTTGTCCGGGCTAATCAGCCCGCTGGTCTTTACCCAGCGATAATTCGGATTCAAATCCGCAACCAGATCGGTCCCCGCCGCGGTCTTGGCCCGCACCTGTTTCGCCTTGCGCACCTTTTCGACGACTTTCACGCTGATGCGATCCACCTTGAGAAAATCTGCCCGCATCCCTTCCAGCATGATTTGCCGATTGACGTTCACCATGTGAGCATGGCGAATTTTCCGCCGGTTGACCACGTCCGTCATCTGCATGCGCGAATGCAATTCATTGGCCTGCGCCTGCACCGCAAAGATGCTTACCTGGCTGGTCTCGAGATCCTCAACAATCTCTCGTGGAAGATCGCCCAGCGGCCGCGGCGCTAAATCCTCCAGCACCCAGGCGCGGTACGGAGCCCCCACAGCTTCCAATTCGCGGACCATGCTGGCCGCGATTTCCTTGGTCGCTTCGTCGGTAATCACCGTGACCTTCTCTGCCGGCTGCACGCGCAGGCAAACCCACACCGCGTTGCGGGCTCCGGGAGTAAGTTCAGGATCGAAAGGAATCGTATTCAACTTCCGGTTGGCTTCACTGACAGGAACGCTCATTACCCTACTTTTCTAGCGGGAGCGATGACCTGCAAATCGGTCAATCCCACTTCTGTTTCTTCAATAATATAGTCGACCACTTTCTTGAGGTCGCCGGTTTCCTTAAACACGCGCAGCTGCCGGTCCGCCCCAGTGCCCATTTCCAATATTTTGTGAATGTAGTTCAACTCCTCGCGCGAATCCAGCTCGTCCACCACATCGTCCACGAATTCCAAGTATTCCAGTATCAGATCGCGCGCTGAAACTTCCTCCTGCTTGCCGAAATCAACCAGCTTGCCCGCCAGCCCGTAACGCGCCGCCCGCCACTTGTTCTCCATAACCAGCGCCCGCCGGTAAAGCCGGAACCCCTGGTTCGCCGCGTACAGCTTATAAAGCTTGGCGATGGTTGCCTGGATGAGCGCAGCCAAGGCGATGGTTTCATCCACGCGCATCGGAATATCGCAAACCCGGAACTCCAAAGTATTAAAGAATGGATGGGGCCGAATGTCCCACCAGATTTTTTTCGCGTTGTCGATGCAGTTGGTCTTGATCAGCAGCTTGATAAAATTCTCATACTCGCCCCAGCTGGGGAAATAATCCGGAATGTTGGTGCGCGGAAATTTATCGAACACCTTGCACCGGTAAGATTTCAATCCCGTATTCATGCCCAGCCAGAAAGGCGAATTGGTCGAGAGCGCCAGAATGTGCGGCAGAAAATAGCGCGCATGATTCATCAGATGGATGGCAGTCTCGCGATCCTCGACGCCGATGTGCACGTGCAAACCAAAAATCAGGTTGGCTCGCGCCACCAGTTGCATGTCCTCGACAATGTGCTTGTAGCGTTCATCTGGCGTTATTTCCTGCACTCGCCAATCAGCAAAAGGATGCGTCGCCGCCGAGGCCAGCCTGAGACCGTTGTCCCGCGCCAGTTTAATCATGTCGCGGCGCAGGGTTTTCACCTCGGCCTTAGCTTCTTTAATCGTGGTGCAAACTGAAGTTCCCACCTCAACCACTGCCTGGTGCAGCTCCGCCTTCACCCGCTCCTGCAGGCGCATCCGTCCCTGCTCCATCATTTCGGTGTGAATATGTGAGCGCAGATCGCGCGTGACCGGATCGACCGTCTGGTATTCCTCTTCGATCCCGATAGTGAAGGTAGGTCGCATGGCCAACGTGGCTGCTCAGCCGAGCACCAGTATAACAATCCGACAGCGCAAGAAACGACCGAATTCAGCGCAAGATTTCCTTTGTGGACCTTCGCGTCCGGAGCCTGCCCTGAGCGAAGTCGAAGGGTGGTTGACGCCGTTGTTCTTACGCTCGAATTCGCTTTTTTGGCGTCGGCTTAGCCGCTGGCACAGCCACCGGCCCCTGCCCCGCCAGAAACGCTGCCCAGCGCAACTCCCGAGCCGGATTCTCATCGCTAAGCGCCTTCTTTACAGCCATTTCTGCCACGGCATTCACTACCCACTCAAAATTATCCTGGCCCACCGAAGTAGCTTCCGCGTCCGGCGCAGGATTCATAAAGTCGATCGCGTAAGGAACCCCGTCCTCCACCGCAAACTCAACCGTGTTCAGGTCATACCCCAGCGCCCGGCACAAAGTCAGCGCATCCTTCTCCACACGTTCCAGCAATTTGGCATTGGCCGGAACCGGATTCCGCACGTAGCGTTCATGAAATGGCGCCCGCGGGTCGTAATACATAATCCGCACCTTTTCCTGTCCCACCACATAGCAGCGGAAATATTCTTTGAACTCCACCCCATGCTGCAAAGTCATGCACAGGTCGCCAGTCTGGTTGTATTCCTTGAAAAACTCATCCGGTGAATGGACCTTGTAAACATGCTTCCAGCCGCCACCGGAATACGGTTTCAGGAAAGCAGGGAAGCCCACATACTCAAAAATCTCCTCCCAGTTCAAAGGAAAAATCAAATTGCGCATGGACTGGTCGGTAGTGCCTTCAGGATGTTTGTTATGAGGCAAGATCACCGTCGGCGGAATCGCCACGCCGAGTTTGGTCGCCAGCGCATAGTTGAAGAACTTGTCATCCGCCGTCCACCAGAACGGATTGTTGACCACGATCGTCCCATTCAGCGCCGCGTTTTTCAGATAAGCCCGATAGAAAGGAATGTCCTGCGAAATCCGGTCCACGATGACACGATAGCCGCTGGGATCAGCCATCTTCACCCCGCCCAGCTTCACGAACTCGGCCGACACACCGTCAACTTTCATGCCGTTAATCTTTGCCACCAAAGCCGGCGGAAAAGTATTTTCCATCCCAAACAAAACCCCAATTTTTTTCATAACAATCTCCTGTACAGACGTTGCTTGCAACGTCTCCCCACAACCCACAACAAAAAGTCATCCTGAGCAGAGGAGCTGAAGAGCGAAGCGAATCAGCTACGCAGTCGAAGGACCTCTAACGCGCCTGTCGAGTGAATACCAATTCAAGGCATTCTCCCTTGCGCTCGAAGCCTCGGCGAACTAGAAGTATTTCGCCGCCATCCTCTGCCACAAAGGCCAATCATGCTTCGAATTATCGCCCCAAACATCCAGCCAATGGGGAATGCCCTTTTCATTCAGCATCGCCGACAGCTTCACGTTCGCATCCAGACACATATCCCAGTCCGCCGATCCCAACACAATCTTCATCCGCCGGCAGTGGCTCAAGAACCACTCGTCATTCATGTTCGGCAGGTAATCCGGCGGGCAGTTGAAGTAACAATCGTCATCGTAATACCCGTCCAGAAATTGGTGAATGTCATAAGACCCGCTCATGCTCACGCAATGCGTCACCACATCAGGGTGCTTGAACGAAAAGTTGACCGCGTGATAGCCACCGAAACTGCACCCGGTCACAGCCAATTTCGGCGTCTGATTCTTCCATCGAATAAAAGGAATGAACTCATGCAGAATGTACCGTTCATACTGCAAATGTCGCAGCACCCGCAGTCGCGGATGAATGCTCCTGTTGTACCAGCTCTCGCCATCGACGGAATCCGGGCAAAACACCTGCAATTCCCCCGCCTCGATCTTAGGTGTAAGCGTCCGGATCATTCCCGCGTCCTCGTATTCAAAAAATCTTCCCATCGACGAAGGAAACACCAGCAGCGGCGGGCCCGCGTGGCCGAAGATCAGTCCTTCCATGTCGCGATGAAGTTCCTGGCTGTATCCTTTGTGATATTCGCGGTTCATTTGTCAGCAGACTAACGCCGAAGTATCTTACCTGATTCCGCGGGCAGTGTGCTGTGATCGCGCGGCGACGGACGCCTCGCCCGTCCGGGTCGCAGACATTCCGTTTTGCCCCAAGAAAAAGCCCGCCTCGGTTAAGAAGCGGGCCATGCGCGAAATCGAAACGCCTAGCTGCCGTTCTGACAAACACCCAACGACTCACCTTGGAACGTGAAAAAGCCGTTCACCGAAGTACTCGCTGGCGCCCCGAAGTAGGGCAGCGTCACCAGATCCTGCAGGTTGTAGGTAAATCCGTTCAGCACGTACGGATAGCCTCCATAATTCGCATTGCCTTCCAGCGGATCTCCCACTTCCAGAATTCCGCAGGGTGTGTTGTTGCCGTTAGTATTCACCACCAGCGGATCGTCCGCCCACTCGCCTACTTCATGCGACAGCGCGGAAACATCCTGAGCGAAATCACCCGGGTGATCCACGTAAGTGGCATGCGCATAAGCCTGCGGGTTGCTGATGCTGCCTTCTGAGCTGTGGTATCCGCCAATGCAGCATTCTCCGCTTTCCGTGAGATAAACATCGTAGGTGAGGAAGATAGGCAGGGTATTCGGCTGAATCTGGCTAAAGCGGCTGATAATGCTCTGCAACTCCGCGTCAAACCAGTTGATGTCTACCAGTCCCGCCTTGAACCCGAATGGTGAACCCGTTGTCCCGTCGCGTGAAGGTGGACTCAGGGTTTGTTCCGCCAGCACCGTCGGCCCGCCAAGCAGCAAGTGGTAGTTCGGATTGCTCTTCACCGTGCCCCAGAAATTGGCCCGTTGGTAAGCGTCAATGTATTGGGTGGTTCCCACATTCACACCACCCTGGATGTAAGTCGTGCTTGAATTGAAAATCGGCGACGTGGTCGTGTTGGTCGTCACCGTTTTTCCGTTCGAAAGCACGTGGGATGGATCGTACGTAGTCGAAGAACCCCTCCTCGGCGTGATCACGATCTTGAGCGGAATGACATAAACCTGAACCGTGGTCGACGCATCCGTCGAAGGCGCCGTGCCCACCATGTTGTAGGTATAGTTCGTGCCCTGATAAGTGAACGAACCGTTCCAGGTCTGCAACGAAGCCGCCGGAGCCTTCAGATCATAGCGAAGCCGCGCCGGCAGAACTACGTACTTCCCCTTTGGCTGTACCTTCATATCCTGAGCTGAGGCCATACCGGCCAGGCAAATGCAGCCTAGCAAAGTGACCACAAACAGTGAACTGAGACGAGCAAAACGAGTCTTCATAGTTTTCGAGTCTCCTTAAATATGGGATTTGGCTTAGTGGCGGATGAACATCTCCAAGACTTCTCCAAAGTTCCTCGCTATCCAGGGGGAACCGGACGCGAAAAACAACCGGGCAAAATTCTCAATCTGTTTGTTATGAATGTCAATGTCAATTCGCTTCACAACAGTGTTCGATTTCAAATCAGGACACTTAGCACTTTTCGCTCTGCTAAACCTGTCTGAATTCTGGACAAATTTACGTGGTTGTGCGGTCAGAGCAAAGCTCGGCAGGCAAGCTGTCGAACGTCTCACCATCCGGTTAAAATCGACTGATGCGTGCCATGCTCCTCGAACATCCGCGACCCGCGCAAGATTCTCCGCTTCATCTCGAAGATCTCCCCACGCCAACCCCTGGCCCCGGAGAAATCCGCGTACGCGTCCGCTGCTGCGGACTCTGCCACACCGATCTGCACACCGTGGAAGGTGATCTGCAATTACCCAGGCTGCCACTCGTACCGGGCCATCAGATTGTCGGAGTCGTAGACGCCCGCGGCCGTGGCGCCCAGATTTTCAAGGAAGGAGATCGCGTCGGCATCCCCTGGCTGCACTCAACCGACAATCAATGCGACTACTGTCGTCGAGGGCTGGAGAATCTCTGCGATCGAGCCCAATTCACAGGATTTCACGTCGATGGCGGATACGCCGACTACACCGTGGTTGGCGAGAGCTACGCTTACCGCATCCCGGAAGTATTCAGCGACGAGAACGCAGCCCCGTTGCTATGCGCCGGGATCATCGGATACCGTTCCTACCGCCTAAGTGGCATTCTCCCAGGCCAACGCCTGGGACTCTACGGCTTCGGAGCCTCAGCCCATCTGGTTCTACAATTCGCGCGTCACCAGGGCTGTGAGATTTACGTCTTCACTCGCACCCCGATCCATCGCGAACTGGCCCAGCGGCTGGGGGCCGCATGGGTGAGCAGCGCCGAGGATGCCCCACCCCACCCACTCGACGCCGCCATTATCTTCGCTCCCGCCGGCGCACTCGTTCCCCTGGCTCTTCGCGTCCTACGCAAAGCCGGAACCCTCACCCTGGCCGGCATTACCATGAGTTCCATCCCGGCCATGGATTACTCGCTGCTCTACCACGAACGCGTGATCCGCAGCGTCGCCAACAGCACTCGTCAGGACGCTCGCGAATTTCTCAATCTCGCCGCCCAGGTCCCGCTCCAAACCGAAGTAGAGATATTCGACCTCGAACAGGCCAACCAGGCCCTGCAAGCCCTGAAAAAAAGCGAAATCAAAGCCGCGGGAGTTCTGCGAATCAGCAAAGTGTAGGCGCGAGCGTCATCGCTCGTGCTGAGCCAATCTAAAACTCGATTCCCTCACTGCTTCCCATCATCAAACAGCCGCAAAAACTCCGCCGGATGAAACTTGAAGTAAGCCGGCGCCACGTGAACATTCTTCCCATTCACCGACAGCACATTAAACGATGATCCCAGCGCTTTGGCTGCTTCGTTCAACCTGCCCGGACCCAGCGCAGGCCACTTGCCCGTATCCAAACGGCTGACCAGCGCGCCGAACGCGACCACAGTCTCGGCCGGAGTAAATTCGCAATGCCCCGCCCGATGCACAAACACTTGCCGCAGCCACGTCCCGTTATGCTCCTCGTCAACCACATCCTTATAAGCGCTCTCGTCCTCAACCACCACCAACCCATCGCCTTTGGTATGCAAGGTCAAAACAGGTATATCAATCTCTCCATTGAAAATAATATTGCGCTCCAGATAAGCCAACGCCGACGCTTTCGCCTTGATTCGTGCCGCCTCATTCAACGCCTGAAGGTCATCCTCCAGATTCAATCCAGCCTTCTCATAGAGCCCCTGAACTTCCGCGTAGTCCACCGAACTCTTCAGCTCCTTCCCATAATCCACTCCATTGTTCCACGACGGATTCCCCTTCGCCCGTCCCTCCATCTCCGCTCGAAAACCGAACGCAAAGAAAAAATCAACATCCGCCAGCCACAGATACTGATTCGCTTCCTGCGCAACATAATCCGCTGGCGACGGTTCCGGAGATAAAGGATCGTACCAACCCGGCGTGTCTCCAAGCGCCGCCGACAAAGCGATCCGCGCCCGTCCCTTCGCGGTTTTCTGCGCGGCGGCCAGAATCTCCTCGGCCGCAGTTACATTCTTCGTCGGATTGGTGATATTCACCAACTGCAACTTCGATCCCGCCCCGAGCAACACGTCGAAGACAAAAGCAGAGTCCAGAGCCAGGTTCCAGGTTCCAACTGCGCCCGCCACCACCCCGCACATGGGCAAAGCCGCGTCAAAGCGCGTGGGATATCTCTGCACCAATCCAGCCGTAATCATTCCACCCAGCGAATGTCCCCACGCGATCGTTCGCTTGGGTGTGCCGACCAGAGTCTTGAAAGTGTCCAGCACTTCAATCTGATCCGGCAAAGCCTGCTGCACTGCCCATCCGGTGCTCGCATAAGAAGACCCACCTAGGGCGTAGCCATTAGAAAGAAGATAAGCCCCGGTAATCGGATCGCCCACATCTTCCGCCGGATTCGAAGCCCCCGGCACCACATATCCATGGCTGTAAAGCACCAGCGTCCCATTCCAGTTCGACGGAACCTGAATCAGATACTTCGCGCCATCCGAAAACTTGCCCCGATAGGTTTTAACCGAAGCCTGCACGCGTCCCACCGATAGCAAGAGCAACAAGCCAGACAACGCAAAAAAGATCGTTTGCTTGATCGATCTGAACATGGCTAATCTCCGGGCAGGAAAGTTTCGCGGCACAAATCGGAGCCAAACTCTATCCTCGACCGCAACCTTTGTCAACGGATGGCGCGGTTACCCACTATGGCAGGCAAGAGACAAATCTCTCAGTCAGGGTCTTTAGAGATGCCACCCCGGATTGACCTCCGCGCCTTTCTGTTAGATATTGTGGAGGGATGGACGCCGAACGGACCATTACTGAAATCGAGTGGCTAGAGCGCGTCTACGCGGTACCGGATACCAGACCGCTGAGCGCGAGCGACATCTCGGCCGCGAATCGAAGGCACGACGACCTGCTCGCGCATAGCCCGTGGTTTCGGCTTTGGCAGCAGTTTGGGATTTGCTGCCGCTCGTGAGCGGGCTACCGTGGAACTGGCCCAGCTTTTCGCTACCGCTGCGGGTGCCCCATCCATTCGTAACATAGGCGTCATCACACACAAATGAGGGGTACCCCATTCTTCCGCGTTCTTTGCGGAAGGGTGGAACGCGAGAACAGCACCAGAAGTGAAAAAAAGGACGCAGTCACCGCCGCCCTCGCTGAATACGTGCAGCGCCGTAAGCAGCTTCGCATCCTCAAAGCTTTCGGCGCCGTCGACTTCGACCCCAAGTACGACTACAAAGCGGAGCGCCGGAACGCGCTCCTGACTATGCTGGTTTTGGTGGACACACGCCGTCTGGTCACTAGCGCTGCGCCACAGCGACGCCGTCTGACCAGCGCCCTGCAGGAACTTATCGAAGATGGACGAGCCCAACTCGTGGGCTCGGTTCGCCAGGAGTTGCTTTCCGGCATACGCCAAGAAGCCAGCTTCAAGAAACTGCGCGACCAACTCCGCGCCTTCGAGCACGCCCCATTGATGTCGCCGATTGCGAAAACGCTGTTCACCTGAGCAATCAATGTCGTGCCTGAGGTGTAGCCGGATCGGCAATCGACTTCCTGATTTGCGCCACCGCCCTCCGCCGCAACTGGCAGATTTTCACTACGACCGCGATTTCGGCCGATATGCTCCGGTTGTGCCCCTGAACCTCCACTCCGCCTTCTGAACAATTCCCGGAGTTGGAGTTCTCAACCAAACCCCAATCCCCTCAATCACTTACACCCCATCCAATGCGCCATTCCACCGCTAAACCCCGATTTTGCCCCTTTCGTTGGGTTCCGCGTGCCATCACAGCATTGCCTTCAATAAGATAGTCACAACCAGGCACCCAGGGAGAGGTCCATCGAGAAGCCTCTTCTATTTGTAAGGTTTGAGCTGGTTTCATGGATGTGCTTCGGGGAAGAGCACGGCTTCAGCCGTACCGATTGAGCCGCGAAGATGCGGGCTTCAGCCCCTGATGTAGTCATTTATGAAACCTTTCGAGAGTGAAGGTCAGTAGGGGTAGGGTCTACGGGTTCAACCGTTTCAGATTTGAGATTCACCGGGGAGAAGTGGCAGATGCCTGACTTGCCACCATCCCAGCAGTGGAAAGCGAGAGGACACATGCACAAGCCAGTAAAATATGTGGAGAAAGCAGTAACCGTTGCCGCCACGGGCGCGTGGGCGGTATTTGAGCGCCTGAACCGGATCAAACAGAATCCGTCTCCCAAGCCCAAGTGGTCCGATAAGCCGCTGCTCAAGTCGTACGAGAAGACTAAACCTCCGCTAGGCTGGCCGCGCACCACAGACTCGCTGTGCCCGAAGTGTGTCCCCGAAATCCGCCAGCAGATCCTCGATGGCAAACTCCCGGTCGAAGTCTTGTCGAACGAAAAAGTCGGCGAAATCAAAGCCCAGATCATCGAGCGTGACGGCAAAATCCTGATGGTCAAGGATTGCGAAAAACACGGCCACTTCGAAGATGTAATGTCGATTGACACCGACTTCTCGCGCCACCTCGAAGAAGTCTTCCCCGGCCGCGACATTGTCGCGCATAATGACGAAAAGCTGCACCACCACGGATCGAGCACGGTGAAGTACGGACGCGGCTCGGTC
>Ga0116219_10004625_pt1 | contig 10287 bp, 8 predicted proteins | sample Sb_taG_4_FD_91019 | JGI IMG/M metagenome (GOLD analysis project Ga0116219, IMG submission 91019) | Peat soil microbial communities from Weissenstadt, Germany - Sb_50d_6_BS metaG | ecosystem: Environmental > Terrestrial > Soil > Wetlands > Peat | place: Germany: Weissenstadt | collected 2010-09-21
AACTTGGCCTCGGTCGCGCGCCTCACTTGGCGACGCCAGCAACCCAATCTAGATAAGCGCCGACCTTGTCCCAGTCCCCGCGCGTAGCCGTCATCGCCACATAGCCGTCGGGTCGCACCAGCCAAATCCCATCGTTCCCAAATGGCGCCCGCGTCTCAGCCTCGAGCAGATCGCCATGCCGGGCGATCAGCGCCGCGCTCCCTGCGTCAGCGTCAGCGAACAGCGCGAATCGCGGCCTGTCGCCAGACCCGACAAGCCGGGCCGCGGCGCCGACCGGCGCCCGCTCGCCCGCCGCCGGCCTGGAATGACTCGCCCCCTCCGCCCTGGTCAGCGAACCATGAGGATACCCGATCGACAATTCCGACATCGTATTCGTCATCGCCTGGCGCACCGGCGAGAGACCGAACAGCAGAGATGCAACGTGGTTGCGAATCCCCTGCAACAGGGCGCCTCTCAAAATCGCGATCGTCGTGAGACGGCCGGCGGCGACCAGCACCCGGCGGCCGACCTCGCTTCGCTCGATGCTATAGCTGCCCAACAGCGGTTCCGGGTTCACGAAGCCGCGGCACACGAGCGCCAGCTTCCAGGCGAGGTTGAATGCGTCCTGCATCCCTGTATTCATCCCCTGTCCGCCCGCGGGGCTGTGGATATGCGCGGCGTCGCCGGCGAGGAACAACGCCTGCACCTCTTCAAGCGTCGGGGCGCTCGGGCGTTCGCCCGCCTTGGCTTCGCCGACATCGGCGATGACCCGGTAGCGTCCTGGAGTGATGGGAAACAGCGCCAGCACGCCGTCCGCATGCCAGTAGAGCGCCAATTCGTCCGGCGGCGTCGGGCCCCCTGCCAGATGAATGTCGGCAAGGACCCAGTTGCTCGGCAAGGTGTCGCCCTCGAACTGCATGCCAAGGCCGTGACGCACAATGCTGTGCGCTCCGTCGCAGCCGATCATCCAGGCGGCCGCAACCGTCTCCTCACTCCCGTTCGCGTGGCGCAGCGTGGCCTCCACTCGCTCATCATCCGCGCCGAACCGCGCCAATTCGACCCGCCGCTCGACCTCCACGCCCAGCGAATTCAGGTGCTGCTCCATCAAGCGCTCGGTGTCGCTCTGCGGGAGCATCAAGCCATAAGGGTGCGGCGTCTCGAGGGCGTCCAGGTTGATATGCGCGATCTGGCTCCCGCCGGCGATGATGTTGGCGACGCGCATCTTGAAGCCCGCGTCAACGAACGTCGCCCCGCAGCCCATGCGGTCGATCAGCTCCAGCGTGCGGCTCCAGAGCACCAAAGCCTTCGATTTGTCGGACCGCTCGGCCGCCTTGTCGACGATCCGAACGCCGACGCCGTAGCGCGTCAGTTCCGCCGCCATTGTCAGTCCGACAGGGCCCGCGCCGACAACGAGCGCTTCAAGTTTCATCCAACGGTCTCCGCACGGGTTTGCTGTGGGCGGAAGGCGGCGACGGCGATATTGGACCCTGAGACCGTCGGCGCGTTGCGTGAGACTCGCATAGTCATCTCCAATTCATAACGGCAAGCGCACAGTGAAAGTCTTCGTGAACACGAGCCGAAGGACCGACACAGGGAGGATCTGCAATGGTCAACAAGCTTGCCGCGATCGGGCTCACCGCCGTCATCGCCCTTTCGCCTCTCGCCGCCCTCGCCGAGACCGATCAGTTGGCGCAGGCCGCTCCCGCCGCCGGCGCGGCCCCCGCTGCCACTCCGACGGGTCGTATAAGAGCCAGATGCGGCATCGGAGCAACATGAGCAAGGAGAGGGCGAGAGCCGGCGCCCACCATATGCACCAGATGCGCACCGCTCCCGCAGCGACGGCCCCCAAGACCTGAACGCTCCGGGAAGAGATCTATCGAAATGCGTATCGGACGATGTATTCGCGATGGTCGATGAGCTTGTCGCGGATCGCTGCTTGGCGCAGGCGGTCCCTGATCGGGCGGGCCTCCACCGTAACCTAAGGCTTCCGCCCAAGGAAAATCCCGCTGCCGAGATAATTGGTTCCGGACAAGTTGATTGAACCACCCATCTCGCCGTAGAGCGGGGTCGTATTGGTTGGACCGCCCTGGAAGAACGAGCCGGCGAGCGTGGCGGTCCGAGACCCCACATTGCCGGTCAACGCGCCGCCGAACAAGGTTGTCTTCGGGATCCATGTGACCGTGCCGGCGTAGTTCGTTCCGTCGAGGCCGCCGATCGTGACGGCGCCGCTCCGGGTTCCGAAGTTGACCGCGTTTGAGAACGTGCCGGCGGCGATATAGCTGCCGATCCAGCCCGGCGTGGCGATGCTGGCGATCGCGTGGCCGGTGTACGTGGCCGTGCCGGTCGCGGGAAGGCTTGCAAGAGTTGTGGGAACGCCCGCGACCCAGAGGAGCAGAACGCCCTGATCCTGGAAGAGGAGGCTGCCGTTGCTGTTGTTTGCGCCGTTGAAGACATTCCAAAAACCCCACTGGGTGGACTCGCAGGCGCAGGGCTGAACCGGGGCGGAAGAAATCGAACTGAGGAAGGAAGCGGTATTCACGCCGACGCTTTCGGCCGTGACCATCGCCTGACTGGCGGAACCCCCGATCGCCGAAAGGGCCTGGCCGTTGCGGGTGGAGAGCGGCGTATTGGCGCCGTTGTTGTAGATGGTCGCCTCCCGTCCGGCAAAATTCGACGGATCGACATAGGCGCCGTGCGCGTCGTTCCTTCCGGCCGTATTGGTCGGATCCGACGGACTGTAGCTTCCGAACAAATAGGACGAGGTCGACAAACCGCCGGAGGGCGGATTGACGCTGGCGACATTGAAGACCGCGCCCATCCGGCTTGAATTGCCTGGCAGATAGATGCTGACGTCGCCGGGGCGTTCCGCTGACATTGGTGACGATATATGGCTGGGTGAAATTCGCCGGACTCGTTGCGCATCGTGACCGCATTGAACCCGCCGCCCTGGGTGTAGCCGATGTTGGGCGAGTTCTGAATCTCGGAAGTCATGACGAACAGGGTCGCGTTCTGCGACGCGCCCTGTCCCGTCACGCTGAGGCCCGCCTGAAACTGTCTCGAGGTCGTGTCAGGCGTGCCGTTCGCGTTGAAACCGCCTGCCTGATAGCCGAGGATCGGAGTGACCGTGAAGCCTCCGGTTCCGGCGAATGCGCCGGTGAGATAGGGCACGGGGCTCGCCCCCGTGGTCGTGCTGTACGGCCCGAGGGTGACGATGGAATAGGTGGTCGTGGGGCCTGCGGCGGGCGGCGGTGGTGTGGGCGGCGACGGCGGAGATGGGGGCGAGGGCGGGGACGGCGGAGATGGCGGCGAGGGCGGAGACGGCGGGGTCACAGGCGCGGTCTTGGCGGCGTTGATCGCCGCTTTTACCAGCGCTGTTACGACCGCGGTCTGCGCGGTATTGGTCGCGGCTGAGGTCTGCGACGCTTGCTGGACGGTCTGTTGCGTGGCGAGTTGGATCGTCGCCAGGGCGTTGCGCCCACTGGACGCGGAACTGGGAATCGGCGCGACGGGCGACCTGGGCGTGCCGACGTCGTAGCCCGCGGCCTGATTGTCCGTGGGGAGCTGGCTTGCCCCGCCGGTCTGGCCATTGCCGCTGCTTAATTGTGCATTCACACTCGCGATCTCTTGGCTCGTGACCCGCGACGGAGGAGAGGGGTCCTGATTCGGTCCCGCGATCGTCACGCCATAACCGGGGCGCGAAACCTCGACCGTCTTGGGATTGCAGTTCGGAGCCGTGCGCGCGCATTTGGTCGTGGCCGTCAGATGACCAAAGCCGAGGATCGCCTGCGAGCCGTTTGCCCCATGCAATATGGTTGCGATCCCGCCGCGCACGCCGAACGATGCGATCGGGGTCCCAACCGTCGCCCCGCCCGTATGCGTGGCAATGCCTCCGACGAGGCGCAGCACGCCCTTGCTCAGCGAGAGAGCGACCTCGCCCTTCGTCGTCGCCGGATTGTACACGAATCGATCGATGATCAGCGTCGAGTTGGGGCCGACATTGAGGGTCGTCTTGTCGATGAACAGCACCTGCACGCTGCCGGTTGCGGTGGTCTCGATCTTCTCGTTCTCGACCACTTGCGCCCCGATCTCGATGAGGCGGGTCGGTCCGGCGGGCGGCGTGCCGGAGGAGGTCGTGTTGACGGCGCCCGCCGTACCGACCGTGTCGGCGCGGGCCGCGGCGGATATCGCGAGAACCGCGCCGAGCGAGGCGGCGGCGAGCAACGACGTAATCGATCTTCTCCCGCGCATTCGAGTTCCCCGGATCAGAAGCGGAAGGTTGGTCCGGCCGCTACGATGAAATCCTGCAGACGATAGTTCGGAATGGTCGAATTGGTGTGGAGATATTCGACCTGCAGCGAGAAGCCGAGTCTCTGATAGAACGTCATGTCCAGGACCGCCCCGTGACCGCCCCGACCCGCCATTGCGTATCCACGCGCGTCGTGTAGGGATCGACGATCGGATCGGGTTCGGCATAACTCGCAGCAATTCAAGGTCACGAGGCTCGATCTGGGCCTGGTCGAATTGCGCACCGGGCCGCGGATCGGGCTCGGCGACTACGGGGGGCCGACCATCCACCCTTACGCCATCGGCAATGCGATGTCGCTCGGCGGCGCGAACTACCTCAACACTCTGGGCGGCGGCGTCTCGTTGAACTGGCCCGTCAACGAGACGATCACGATCACGCCCGGGGTCGAGTTTCGCAATCGCTGGTTTTACAACTCCGAGAACTATCCGACCGCAAGCGGCCAGACCGGCGGCCAATGGATCGGTTATGTCTTCGGCTCGGGACTGGTGTCGGCGCCGCTGGGGCTCTCATGGCAAGGCCGGATCTCCTTCACCGACGCGAACGCCAGCTATCAGCCCTATGCCTTTCGCGACGTCTCGGTCGATTTTGGACTGCCGTATTCTTTCGCCGCGCCAGCTTTCGCGCGCACGGGTTCGCTCTGGACGCTGACGCCCTCGGTCGGCTTCTCGTATCCCCCTTAATAGGCGACCAGATCGGAGTCCCATCCGTCGCCGCGCTGATCGTCGAAATCGTAGAAATCGTGCATGGTCGCCAGCCCGAAGGCGTTCCAGTCCGGCGTTTTCTGAAACTGGGGCGAGAGCAGCGCGTTCTGACCGAGCGCGAGGACGTTGGGACTGTTGGGGCCGGCGTTGGCGTTGGTCTGGTAGGCGAGGCCCGCCTGCGCGTAGACCGAGAACTGGTTGATCGCAACCGCGCGATCGACCGCGGCGACATAGCTCTGCACTTCCGTGCGAACGTCGTTGGGCAGGTCCTTGGAGGCGAGAACCGCGTTGAAATAGCTGCGCGCCATCTCGTACGAATGCAAATGAAAATATAGCACGCCGAGCTGGAGCTTCACGCGGGGAAGATTCGGGTTTTAGTAGAGCATGCGCTCGAGCGCGCCGATCGCGTCCTCGTAGTCGCCGAGATCGGTCTCGAGTTCGGCATAGCGGAATCCGGCGTCGAGATCGTCGGGTTTGACGAGCAGGCGTTTGAACAGGAGGTCGGCGGCGATACGCTTGTCTTCAAAGCTCGCTGGCGCGGCCGGCCCCGGAGAGGTCGACTGAGTCTGGGCCGATTCCGAAGGCGACGCCGTCTGCGCGACGGCCGCGGAGGAACTAGCGAGCGCCGCGCCGAAGACGCCGATCGCCGCCGCAAATACGCCGCCAAACCGCCGCGAGGTCGAGGGCGGATTGCACGCGGCAGAATGGACGAGCGCGACCCGGTCTGATTCAATCAGCCGCGAGATTTTCTCCTGCCCCCACTGCATCGGCAGACCCCAGCCACGAATTGGCTTTTTCTTATAGCCGATTCTTGAAGCCTAGTTTCAGCCTGACTGCAACCCCCTGCAACCCCATTCTCGGCTTGATCACACATCTCGAACGGCGTGGTGGTCGTCCCCTCTTCCTTATAGCCGCGCAGGCGATGTTGTTGTGGCCGCACCGATCCCGGGGAATCCGGAGCCACGGGGGTTTGCTGCGGAAGCTTTGGATTCCGGTCAGGCTTTCGGATGCGCGGAGCTCGGGCCCTCGTCGAGGCCCACGAGGTCGAGGCCGCTACCGCACCGGGCATGGATGCGCATGCCAAATTTGTCCAGCGTATTCCGAAATTGCCCGGTCGCTCGAGAATTTTCCCGAGCCTGCGATGTTGAGAATGCTCTTCTTCGCCCAATCGTCCTGGGCGCGATAGAGTTCGCAGAGCCGCTCGTCGGCTTGAAGATAGGACCGCAAGTCGGCCAGGTGCATGTAGAAATCGCCGTGCGTCAGCAGCGCATCGCGCAGCGGCTCGAAAATGCCTCGCTCGTCGCGACTGAAATGATCTGAAAAGATCAGATCAAGGGCCGCGCGCGTTTCCGGCTCATTCTGGTAGTGCCAATGAGGATTGTACCAGTTGCGACTGCCGGCGACCTGATCCGACGTTAGCCCAAACAGGAAGAAATTCTCTTCCCCCGCCTCCTCAGCCATCTCGATCGTGGCGCCGTCGCGCGTTCCCAAGGTGAGGGCGCTGTTCATCATGAACTTCATGTTGCTGGTGCCGCTCGCTTCATAGCCGGCCGTCGAAATCTGATTGGAGACGTCGGCGGCGGGGATACAGCGCTCGGCGAGCGTGACATTGTATTCCGGCAGGAACACCACGTTCAGCCTGCCGCGGGTCAAGGGATCGCCGTCGATCGTTTGCGCCAGATTGTTGATGAACTTGATGATGACTTTCGCCAGCTGATAGGCGGGCGCCGCCTTGCCGGCGAAGAAGAAGGTGCGCGGGGGCATGTCGAGATTGGGGTTCTCGCGCAGCCGGTCATAGAGAACGACGATCCTCAACGCATTGAGCAGCTGGCGCTTGTATTCGTGAATGCGCTTGATCTGGCAATCGAAGATCGTGTCGGGGTCGACGGACACGTCCGTATGCCGCTTGATCCAGTCGGCGAACCGGGCCTTGGCCACGCGCTTGGCTTTGCGAACATCCGCCCGGAACGCAGCATCGTCTGCGAGCGGCCGAAGCTTTTGCAATTGCGTCAAATCGGCGATCCAGGAGTCGCCGATGGCGGACGAAATCGTCTCGGCGAGGGCGGGATTGGCGAGGCGGAGCCAGCGCCTCGGCGTGACCCCGTTCGTCTTGTTGTTGAAGCGTTCAGGAAAAGCCTCGGCGAGGTCGCGCACCGTCGTTTTGCGCAGGAGTTCGGAATGGATCGCGGCCACGCCGTTGGTGCTGTGCGAGCCGACGATCGCCAGGTTCGCCATGCGGATGTGCTGCACCTGCCCTTCCTCGACCAGGCTCGTCCGGGCCGCGCGCCCGGCGTCGCCGGGGAAGCGGGCGCGAATGTCGTCGAGCAGCCGGCGGTTGATCTCGTAGATGATCTGGAGATGGCGCGGGAGGAGGAGCTCCATCCATTCGACCGGCCAGCGCTCCAGAGCCTCGGGAAGCAGCGTGTGGTTGGTGTAGGCGAGCGTCCGGCGCGTGAGGCCCCACGCCTCATCCCAATCCAGATGCGCTTCGTCGAGCAGGATTCGCATGAGTTCCGGCACGGCGAGGCTCGGATGCGTGTCGTTGAGCTGGACGGCCGCCTTCTCGGGCAGCATCCGCCAGTCCGTATTCGACTCGCGGAACCTGCGGACGATGTCGGCGAGCGAGCAGGCAACGAGGAAATATTCCTGCAGCAGTCGAAGTCCGCGCCCTTGCGTGGTGTGATCGTCGGGATAAAGAACACGCGTCAGCGACTCCGCATTGAGCGCTTCGACGATCGATGCGACGAAATCGCCGCCGCTGAAGCGCTGAAAATCGAACGCGCGCGCTGCGGTCGCGCTCCACAGCCGGAGAGTGTTGACCGTCCTGCCTCCGTAACCGATCACCGGCCGGTCGTAGGGGACGCCAATCAGCGATGATGGGCTGTGTGGAAGCATGCGCAAAGCGCCCCCGCGCACTTCGAACGAGCAGGCGAATGGCACTTCAACGCCTTCCTTGGGGCGCACGACCTCCCACGGATCGGGATGACGCAGCCAATTGTCCGACCGCTCCTCCTGCCAGCCGTTGCGGATACTCTGACGGAAGATGCCGTGCTCATATCGGATCCCGTAGCCCATCGCCGGGAGCTGCAACGTCGCCATGGAATCGAGGAAGCAGGCGGCCAGGCGGCCGAGCCCACCATTGCCCAACCCCGCGTCCGGCTCCTGGTCCAGGATCTCGATCAACTCGCGGCCGCGCCCGGCGAACGCGCGCTCGACCAAGGGGTCGAGCATGAGATTCATGACGTTGTTGGCGAGCGAGCGGCCGATCAGAAACTCGATCGAGACATAGTAGACCCGCTTCGGATTCTCCCGCGCGTAGGTCTCATTTGTGCGCAGCCAGCGGTCCGAAAGAATGTCTCTCACTGTGCGGGCGGCGGCTTCGTAGCGTTCCCGTTCGTCGGACGACTCGAGCTCGACGACGTTGTCGAACTTCAGGTGCCGCTCGTAGAGCGCATACGGGCTTCCGGCGAAGCGCGACGAGCCGACGCCGTACTGACGCAGCAGCTCGTCCTCGTCGACTGAACTTTGCTTCGCCTTGTCCAAAGCCTTCGAGTTGCTGTCCATCGCTCCACCCTCGCTCCGTGTTCTCGTTTCCAGCCCGTCTGTCGATCGTGAGCGCGGCCGCAGCGACGGCCTGCCCGATCCATCGGCGGCCACATAGCAGGATTTTTAACCCTTGTTGCACGCATGGCGAACTCGGCGCTGCTTGCAAGCTCATCGCCGCAGCGAATTTGATAACCTCCCCTCATGACGCATTGGCGACGCCGATTTTTCGCCCGTCGCGAGAGCGGCGTCTCTCACACGTTGTCTCCAGCCGTCGACGTCGCGCCACGCGCGGCCGCGGTCCCGCCGCCCCAGGTCCAGTTCTTGATCTCCGGCATGTCGTCGCCATAGCGGCAGATGTACTCGCGATGGTCGATGAGCCTGTCGCGGATTTCCTGCTTGGCGTAAGCAGCGCGCTCGCCAAGCTTCGGCACGCGGTCGATGACGTCGTTGACCAGATGGAAGCGATCGAGGTCGTTGATCACGCACATGTCGAACGGCGTGGTGGTCGTCCCCTCTTCCTTGTAGCCGCGAACGTGGATGTTGTCATGGCCGCGCCGCCGATAGGTCAGCCGGTGGATGAGCCAAGGGTAGCCATGAAAGGCGAAGATGATCGGCTTGTCGGTCGTGAACAGGGCGTCGAAGTCGCGATCGGGCAGCCCGTGCGGATGCTCGCTTGGGGGCTGCAGCGTCATCAGATCGACGACATTGACGACCCGTATTTTCAGTTCGGGCGCGTGCTCGCGCAGGAGTTCGACCGCGGCCAGGGTCTCAAGCGTCGGCACATCGCCGCAGCAGGCCATCACGACATCCGGCTCGCCGCCGCGGTCGTTGCTCGCCCATGGCCAGATGCCCAGACCCGCTTCGCAGTGCTTGATCGCCTGGTCCATGGTCAGCCACTGCGGCGCGACCTGCTTGCCAGCGACGACGACATTCACGTAGTTGCGGCTGCGCAAGCAGTGGTCCGTAACCGAAAGCAGGCAATTGGCGTCAGGCGGCAGATAGACGCGCACCACTTCAGCCTTCTTGTTCACCACGTGGTCGATGAAGCCGGGGTCCTGATGGGAGAATCCGTTGTGGTCCTGCCGCCAGACATGGCTCGACAGGAGATAGTTGAGCGAGGCGATCGGCCGTCGCCACCCGATATGATTGCAGACCTTCAGCCACTTCGCATGCTGATTGAGCATCGAATCAACGATGTGGATGAAGGCCTCGTAGCACGAGAAGAACCCGTGCCGGCCGGTAAGCAGGTAGCCTTCGAGCCAGCCTTGGCACTGGTGCTCGCTCAGCATCTCCATGATGCGGCCGTCTGGCGCGAGATGGTCGTCATAAGAGAAGGTCTCCGCCACCCAGACGCGGTTCGTGACCTCGAGCACGTCCTGCCAGCGATTGGAATTGTTCTCGTCGGGGCTGAATAGGCGGAAATTGCGCGCCTCAAGATTGAGCTTCATCACATCGCGTAAGAACAGGCCCATGACCCGGGTCGCCTCGGCGGTCGAAGCGCCCGGCGCGGGAACGTCGACGGCATAGTCGCAGAAATTGGGAAGCCTCAGCCCGCGTAGCAGCTCGCCGCCGTTGGCGTGGGGATTCGCGCTCATCCGTCGGTTCCCTGTCGGCGGGAGCGCCGAGAGCTCCGGCACGAGGCGGCCGGTTGCGTCGAACAGCTCCTCCGGCCGGTAGCTCTTCATCCACGCCTCGAGGATGCGGACGTGCTCGGGATGGCCGCGCATCTCGCTCATCGGCACCTGGTGCGAGCGC
>Ga0116219_10004630_pt1 | contig 10273 bp, 13 predicted proteins | sample Sb_taG_4_FD_91019 | JGI IMG/M metagenome (GOLD analysis project Ga0116219, IMG submission 91019) | Peat soil microbial communities from Weissenstadt, Germany - Sb_50d_6_BS metaG | ecosystem: Environmental > Terrestrial > Soil > Wetlands > Peat | place: Germany: Weissenstadt | collected 2010-09-21
ATCTTGTTGACTGGCAGTCGGGGAAGACGATCGGCAACTGGCCGAACTTTCTCCAGAACCTTTGTAATCTATGGGAACCTCGGATTATTTTGCTGTTGTTTACGGTCGCGTAACCGTTCACGCCCTGTAACTTTCTCCCTGCCCTGAGGAATCAGGGATGGCATAGCGGAGCCGAAATGGTGTGCAACAACGGTATCCCGGATGAACAAGAACTGGAGGGTGTGACTCGTCGGCGCCGACGCGAAGAAGAGCTGCTTGATCCATACGTCAGAAGACTTTGAGGATTCCTCCCGGCCCATCAATGAATTATGTAATGGACGACATAAGAGGTCGTTGGGCCAGAAGGAATCCTAAAAGTCTTCTGATAGCCTTGAGTGTGGATTGAACCTTTTCGCGGGGATAGGCAAAAAACCCCAGATTCAGACGCTGCTCAAGGAGCTCAAGGCGGAGGAAAAGACACACCCGGTGGGTGCAACGCGCTCCGCCAGGTGGTATCCCGGACCGGGCAAGGGAGTCACGGGGTGACCGATTGCGGCGAATCTAAAGCCTTAACGCAATCGAACCGCAATTCAGACGCAATCAGACGTCGGAACCCCTTGCCCCAATTAGCGAAAGGAATGGACAGATTGTAAGGTCATTTAGCCACAAAGGCCCAAATGCCCCGGGTCTAGCAGTAAACCCTGTATTTGCAGGAACTTGCCATTTAATCGCAAATCGCAAGTCTGCCCCCCGTCGATTTCACGGCAGCTAAAAGGCGACCGCCACTTTCACCCCATGTACGCCAAGCTCTACCGGCACCGCGATGAGTTCGTCGTCATCGACGACGTCGACGCCCTCTACGCCGACAGATCCGGCGTGCGCCTGCTCAAGTGCCTCTGCCAGACCGAAGAAGAAAAGGCCGTGGCCGGGGCAAATGGTTACTCCTCGGAGGCCTAGACCCAGCAGTGACACTGGTGGGTCTATCCCTAGGGACCGGCCGAGTGCGCTTCAAGACATGACCAGAGCTTCCTCTGAGACGTTGAGTCTACCCCGGGGATCGCAGAACCCCGGGGCGGAGGTAGTAGGTCGCCTCCTTGGGTTCAAACGACGCCTCCCTCTGGGCGTCGGTTGTTCGCTCGTCGGTGCCGAAAGATAAACCTGCATACCACTGGTTTTCCGACCTCAGCCGCAATGATATTATTAGGAACTCGTTGTCAGGAGGCTCGATGGTCTCGATCCGAAGGTCGTGGAGCCCATGGGAACTATGCCTGCTGGCTACCCAGCTTCTTGGTCGCGGTGGACCGCCCCGGGCCGGTTGATCGTCTTCACCCTGGCGGCAACCTCGATCTGGTGCCTGCTGGCCGAATTCTACGGCCTCTGTTCGATGCGCACCTTCACCTTCTTCATCTCAATCCCGGCGCTGGTGATCTTGGCCGCTATGACCGGGGCGGATTGCCAGCGGGGGGACGGCCGACTAGGGCGTGGAGTGCTTATCGGGGCAGCGGCAGGACTGATCGCCGCGATGGCTTACGACGTGTTCCGCCTGCCGTTCGTCTCCGCGCGTGAATGGGGGATCGATTCGGCTGTGCCTCCCTTGAAGCTGTTCAAGGTCTTCCCCCGGTTCGGGGCGATGATCCTGGGCCAGCCGAGCGAGCAGCCGTCCTATTCCCTGACCGCCTACCTAATCGGCTGGGCGTACCACTTCAGCAACGGCCTGACCTTCGGCGTGATGTACACGGCGCTGATCGGTGAGGGAGGGCAGCGGCCTTGGGGCTGGGCCGTGCTGATGGCTGTCGGCCTGGAATTGGCAATGCTCCTGACGCCCTATCCCCACGTGTTCGGCATTCACGTCGGGGCGGTCTTCATCGCTGTCACCCTGGCGGCCCACCTCATCTTCGGCATCGTCCTGGGACTCCTCACCCGCTGGCTCTCGGGTGTCTGGCCTCTGCCGAAGCCAATAGAGTTCGATTGAGTAAGCCGCGGCCACTGTCCTGCTCCTTCCCTGGGCCCGAGGTCACGGACCAGCCGGTCCCGTCCGGATTCGACTCCTGCCGAATCCGCGAGGCGACCATCAGATCGGCGAAGGCAAACCGACCACCCACTGGATCTCTCATCCTGGATGAAGCGTCGCGGTCACCGGCCTCACTCGCCCTTGCGTCCCGTGAGGCGAATCTGAATTCGCCGCGCCGCGACTTCCGCATCCTCCTCGCGGCGCACGAAGTAGACCTCGGTCGTGCGGATATCGGCGTGCCCGGCGAACTCGCGCACCTCATGCATCGTGGCGCCGTTGCGGATGGCGTCGTTGATGGCCGTCTTTCTCAGCGAATGGATGTCGATGCCGCGGCCCCCGAGCCGTGATGCTTCAGGCCAGAGGGTGCCCTCTACCGACGGTCGTCTTGAGACCAATCGTTTCGCGGTTTTGACCGTCGAAATCGAGGCACCCAACCATCTGCGAAACATGACCGGCAGGCGGTCCGGCGCGCACGGATGAAGCTCCCCAGTACCCCATTGAACCGGCGTCTCCGAGCGAGTATTACGAATAGGAAGTTCATAATACGGTCGCGCGGTCATGTCCTCTGGGAGCATGAACCCATGCAGCGTCGCGGATTCACCCTGATCGAGCTCTTGGTCGTCATCGCCATCATCGCCGTCTTGATCGGATTGCTCTTGCCGGCGGTCCAATCAGCGCGGGAGGCGGCACGGCGTATCCAGTGCACCAACAACCTGAAGCAGATCGGCCTCGCCTTGCACAACTACCACAGCGCCCTGGGGTCATTCCCGTCGGCCGGGATGGTCGCCCCGTTGACCAACTGGTGGGTTGCGACGGGCTTGACCTGGCCCGGTCATTTTCGCTACTCGACCTTTACCCAGATCATGCCGTTCACCGAGCAGAGCGCCGGGTTCAACGCCATGAACTTCCTGATCCCGTTGTACGACCTCAACGGCGACGACATGCCCCAGAACACCACCGTCTACTCCATGCAGGTCAAGGGCTACCTCTGCCCGAGCGACGTGCGGGACTCGATCCTGATCGAATCCGAGTCACCGTGTAACTATGCCTCGAACACAGGCAACGGCTTGCCGGGTGGGTTCAGCCTCCCCGCCTCGTATGGCAACCCCAACGGTCCGCTCTACCTCAACTCGGCGACGACGATGGCCAACTTGATCGACGGGTCGAGCAACACGGCGTTCGTTGGCGAGAGCCTCATCGGCTCGAACTCGAACATCGCCCCGTCGCCGAACGCACCGAATCCCCAGGAGATCATGGTGCAAACGGCGTCGGGTATCAGCACCTTCGCCGATACCTTCAAATACATCCCGTTGACGACGACCGAATGCGCCAGCTCGACGAGCTTCCGCTGGGACCGCCAGACGAACTGGATTGACGGCGACTACCGTCATACGCTGTACGATCATTACCTGACTCCGAACAGCACGACCTACGACTGTCTTCGCGGGCCGATGCACGGCTGGCGGACAGCGCGGAGCCGGCACCCGGGCGGGGTCAACATCCTGTTCACCGACGGCAGCGTCCACTTCATCAAGAACTCGATCAATCTCGCCGCCTGGCAGGCCATCGCCACCGTCGCGGGCGGCGAGGTCGTTAGCAGCGACTCCTACTAAAATGAGAGGAGAGATCCCGATGCGAACGGCGTGGATTCTCTGGGCCTCGGCCGTTGTCGTCTTTACGACTCCGGCGGCCCGCGCCCATGAGCTGTGGTTTCATCCGAGGCCCGACTCCGCCACGGTGCGACTCAGCTTCGGCGACACGCCCGACCTCAATGAAGCGGAACGCGTGGCCGAAATTGCGCACGCACGGGTCTGGGGCGATGGCCGGCCTTTGGAAGTCGAGCGACTGCCGGACGGTCTGGAGGCCCGCGTGCCGGCCCTCCGCCCTGCCGTGTTCAGCGCGTTTGCCGACCGAGGCGTGGTCACCTACCGGGGTGACTCGTTCGTCATTTTGCTCGCCGCCTACGCTCAGACGCGGGCCATCGAGCCCGATCAGGCCGCCAACCTGGGTCTGGATGACCAGCAGGTCCGGCTCCTCTTGTTTTCAAGAGAAAGTGGACCACCGGTGGTGCGGGCTCTCTGGAAAGGCAAGCCCGCGGCGAACGCCCCCGTGAAGATCTTCCACAGACCGGGCGATCCCACCGAAGTGCGCACCGACGGTCACGGAGAGATCCCTTGTCCGGACTTGAGGGAGGGCCCATGGACTCTGCTCGTCCAGGTTGTTGACAAGACGCCGGGAAAACGAGACGGGCGCGACTACTCCGAGATCCGTTACAAGGCTACGCTGGCCATCAGTCCCGAAGCCGCCTGTGGTCCGTCAGTCTCCGCGTGCCTGGCGCGTGTGAAGGAGGTCCACGGAGCGGCCGACCCCTGGGCGGTCGCCGGGTACCGGATCGGCGAGCGGGCCCTCAAGGATCTGAATCTCCCGCGGCAGAGCTTCTCGCTTCTGGTCGTCCATCAATGTCCCGCCCAGGTGCAGTATTCGTGCATCGCCGACGGCTTGCAGGCAGCGACCGGGGCCAGCCCAGGTAAGCTCAACCTGCGGCTCGAAGAAACGCCCGTTGAGGGCCTGAAGACCTTGGTCAAGGACCGCAAGACCGGCCGCTGCCTGGCCTTCACCCTCAAGCCCGAGTTCGCCCGCTCGATCTCGAACCTGCCCCATGATCGGCTCGAGGCCGAAGGCCGGCGGGTGGCCTCGCTCCCTGACGAAGGGATCTTCGACGTCACGGAAGTGAAATAGCCCTGATTCAGGATCCATGTCTCACCATCTATTGTCGGGTCAAGTTCTCACATGCACATTCCGGACGCCGTGCTATCCCCCGCCGTTGCCGCCGCTTACCAGCTCCCGCTCCCCGGCATTCGTCATGTGAAGGTGGCCACCGCTGCCGCAGGGCTTGTGGGGATGCTCGTCGTCTTCGGGGGGAGTTGCGGCCTCGCAGGGATCTTCTCCCGTCGTGACGCGGGGACTCTCGCCACAAGCCTCATTCGTGAGGCGGGACCATGACGGCCGGGATCGTGCGCATCGTGTCGCGATCGATCTGTAGATGCTGAGCGAGGAGGGATCGAGTGTGTCTGGATTGGTACGGATGAGCGTCTCCGTGGAATCGGACCTGCTGGAGCGGATCGATCGGCTGTGCGCCGAGCGCCGCTTCGCTTCTCGTAGCGATGCCTTCCGGCAGGTCTTTCGGGAGGCGCTCGCGGCCTCCGCCTGGCACGCGGAGTCGCGCCAGGCCTTCGCGATCCTGTCGCTGGTCTGTGATTGTTCCTGCCCGAGCCTGCCCGCGCGTTTGACGGAACTGCAACACGACCAGCTCGATCTGGTCGTCTCGACGACGCGGGTTTACGTGGACTGCCAGACCCGCCTGGAGGTGATCATCCTGCGGGGCTGCCGCCGCCAATTGAACGAGCTCACGTCCCGGCTCTGCGGCTTGAAGGGCATCTACTCCGGAAAACTGGTGATGGCCACAGCCAAGGAGAGTCCGGGATCGGGATGATGGCCGAACTCGAGCGGCAGTACCAGAACTTTACCCAAGCCGATATGACCAAGTTTCGCGAGACCGGATACACCGAGCCCGCGACGACGCCCCGGCACTCATGGCCCTCAAGGCATGGGAGTAGGCAGCATGAGCACCGAGAGACGATTGCATGGCGTGACTCTGATCGCTGGCCGCGAGCCGTGCACGTGTCTGTCTGGACCCGAAATCAAGGTGGCGGACGAGAACCCGGGGAGCAACTGAGCTAACCTCGACTCGCCATGCTACCCCACGGCGGACCCTATTCGTCTATCGACGCGCAGGCTCCCGTGCCCATCGGGAGCGAGAATTGGCGGACGAGGGTCGGCTCAACTTCCCGACGGGAGGTCCGGACTCGAGCCCCGATGGCCGGGAAGAACACCTGGCTGGTTCCTATGGGCCACAAAAGGAGGTAGACCGACACACATGGAGAGACCGATGCGTTCAACCAGTCCCCGTTCGTCAACGTGGAGTCGCGCAATCCCCGGACCCAGGGTGAGCCTGACCTGGATGTTCTTGCTCGGCTTCGCGAGCTGCGGTGGTCCCGGCCCCTATTCGGGGACTCTCTACCCGGTCAAGGGTCAAGTATTACTCGCCGACGGCGAACCCCTGACCGGCGGTTCGGTTCAATTCATCCCCAAGCAGAGCGGACTGCCCGCGTCGGGCAAGATCGAGAGCGATGGAACATTCTCTTTGAAGACGAAGACCCGTGAAGGAGCCGCTCCGGGTGAGTATAAGGTCCGGATCGAGCCGAGCCCGGAGTTACTCGCCAAGAAGGGGAGAGCAGCCCCAAAACTGCCGTTTGCCTCGAAGTATCGTGAGTACGATGGAGAGACCGGGTTGACCGCCACCATCAAAGCTGAGCCCACTCAACTCGTACCGTTCCGCCTTGAATCCAAGTGAGGGGCGAAACATAAGCACGCATTCCCGGGCGGAGCGCCGCTTGCCGCTGCGTGGTCTTACTGGAAAGCGTCAGTCCATCTTCTGAAAGCGTCGCCGTGCTGCGCGCCGTGCCGCCGTTCTGCCGGTCGACGATCTTCATGGCCAACCGAAGCCGCCCGCCCTTGTCGCTCGTAATGGTTCCCGTCGCAGGCAGTGCTGTGACGGCGGAACGGAGGTGTTGGTCATTCTTCGCAAGCTGCGCCTCCACGATGTTATGACAGTTCAACCGATTGGCAGGGGGGCCTCATGAGGGCGCGAGGGGGTTGAAGCCTTGAGGGCCGTGACTCACGCACCAAGCGCGATGGTGGGAAGGGCGTGCCCATGGGTCTCTTTCCCCATACACACTATGCCACCAACGCCTCCCTGACAGCCATGATCGCGCGCACCGAGTAGTTACTCCGCACACGCTGGCTTAGGGGCTTGCAGGAGCACGCCTTTCGGGTTCTACTCGTCTGTGGGCAACCCGCCAGAACTAGCGGTCCCCGTCACACCCGCCACGGCGAGGGCGGTTTCGAAGGTACGTGATATCCTGTTGGCGACGTCCTGCGGGTCGAACAGTCCCGGGTTACTGGTGTGGATGCTCGTGAGGAGTTGGGCGAGTCGTTCCCCCACTCGTCGGTTGCAGATTTCCGCCGTCTCGTCAAGGAATCTCTTCAGGCACTTCAAGTCGTCCCGGGTCGGGGCGAGGATGCGCGGGGACTCGATCTGCTGCTTCGTTAGGAGACGCAGCTTAATGGCATCGGACTGCGTGATCACCCCCACGTTGTGAACGACCGAGTGGCGGATCTGCCAGACGATGCTCAATGTCTCGTACCTCCATTGCTCCTCCACGGGCTGCTGCTGACCCTTCTTTGGGAACAGATAGAACGTCCCAGGCTCAAAGAGATCGGCGAGAAGCTTGCGGAACCGGTCGTTTATCTCGCCGCAGTCAAGCCAAGTGCTGGATTCGCAGAGCGACTCGCCGAGAGTTTCCGTGCCGAAGTGGACGGCCAGCGCGCTTCCCTGGATCTTGAACTCGTTGAAGCGATCGTCGAGGACGAAATGGGCGAGGTGGTTGACGCAGGCCGCGGCGATCTCCTTCAAGAAGCGCTCGAAGTTCTCGATGATGCTTACGAGCAGCATCGCGTTCAGCCGCGTTAGGTGTCGTTGGAGTACCGCCTTGTAGAGCGTCGTGAGCTGGCCGAAGCTGCGCTCAACGTAGGCGAGGTTGTTCCAGGTCTCGGCGCCACTCTGCTTGTAATGCGGCAGTGGGTACTTGGCCCTCCCGTCGAGCGTCTCGACATGCGTCAGGATGTACTTGATCCTCTGGTTTAGATCGGTGCGAGGACGAGCCACGGTTACCGGCTCCCCCCTTTCGCCGCCGCCTCCTCGCGACTGCTCTCGGTCGTCTCCCGGTCCTCGACGAGGAGCCATTCCTCATGCCGGTCCTTCCAGGAGAGGTAGAGTACCCGGTTCTCGGCCCAAGAAGGCTTCCCTTTTCCCACCGTGACCGGGACATCATCGCCAAGACGACCAACCAGTTCGTCGAGCCTGGTCTCGTCAATAACCTGTCCCTTGGCCTCCTGGCTCTGGCTCTTGTCGAGCACGAGCAAGGTGCTATTGATTCGACGGAGTTCGGCCGCGAGCTCGTCACCCGGGCAGGGGAATGTGATCAGTGCCGTGAGATACGAGTCCCCGTCGACGTTCCACCAGAGGTCCGCGCCCTGCTGGTCTAGCCATTGTGCCAGCGCTGAAGCGGGCAGCACGTAATGAGGTTTGTTCTGGATGCTCATCAATCCTCCACTCGGCTGGGTAGGCGGTTCCCCGGGCCAGGCGCAACTATATTCGTGTTTTCAACATTTGCCGATCCACTTATCTATTATTCCAGACAGGGGGATCTGCGGGCAAGTACCAATGACACTGCCGCGCCCCCCCGATGAGATCCTTGGCGAGTCGATTGAGGTCGGTGCCCACGGAGTGGAGCTGCGACGCTGTGTTCGGCAAGCACCGGGGCGTCTACCGGATCCTCTTTGTGATCGAGGGGTGGCATAACTACTCGTTGCAGTTCTCGCACAACCACTGATCAAACAACTTGTGCTCCCAATCTCCCAGCATTGCCAGATGGACGGATTTGGGCAGATCCTTGCGATCTCTCCGATATTCATTCCACCAGTCAGACCACTTGCGACCGATCCAGAGCGAGAAACCTAGCATGCAGCCACCGTTCCACACTTCACGGTCTTTCTCGAGTTGCTGTTGTTCTGATAGGCCGTTACTTATGGCATAAAACGTAAACCTCGGATTCCATACTTTGTTCGACATAACTGACTCAGGTTAACTAAGCAGCCCCTTCTTTTTCATCCCCAAGGCGAGCGCCCACTGTGGCCCACCTACGCACATCCATAGAGATTGCGACAATCCCCAGCCGGTTACCATCATTCAGGTCATGCCACCGCTACAAATCCAGCTTAGAAAGCGCGTTATCGCGAAACATCTCCGCCTCGCGGATGTACCTTCGAAGCACATTGACGCTTGCATGGCCCGTCTGCTTCTGGATAGATCTTTCGGAAGCCCCCGCGATCGCCGCGGAGGTGGCAAAGCCGGCCCGAAGCGAGTGGCCCGAAAACAGCGGCACGCGTTTCCCAATTTGCTTGCAGTACTTTTTGACGATTTCGGCGACGACGCGATCACAGAGGCGTGTCGGCCGCGGCCGGCCGAACTTCGTGACGGCGCGAAAAAGGGGCCCGGACGTGATCTGCGCTGCGGCAATCCATTCGCAAAGTGCCCGAACAGGGCAGGTCAAAGGATCCTTGCCGTACGGAATCCCGATCTTCCGACCTTCACGCTTCTGGTCGGTCTTTCCCTTTCTGACCATGAGAACCAGGCCTTCATCGGCTTTGGCGAGGTCTTCGATATCGAGGTTGACGAGATCGCTCCGGCGGAATGCACCGCAAAAACCGACGAGCAGGATAGCCTTGTCACGGCGCCCGGCGAGAGTCAGGGGGCAGCGAGCGAGCATCGCCTTGAGGTCTTTGACCAAGACCGGGTTCTTCCCGCGGGCGGGGACGCCGAGATCGCGTCGAAGCCGCCTCATGGTGTTTCGCACAACCCATTCGCCGGCCGGCGACTGATGGCCATTGCGAGCATGAGCCTCGGAGATGGCCGACACCCGGCGCTGCACGGTCGAGACCTTGAGCCCAAGCTTCTCCGCACAATACCGAAGATAGAGCGCGAGATCGTCGGGGCGCACCGGCAGCGGGCAGCGATTCCTGTTCTTGCACCAGGCGATAAAATGCTTCCAGTCCGCCAGATAGGCGCGCTGAGTGTTGGGGGCGTCGGCTTGAGCGGCGAACTCGAACGCCTCGAGTACCTCGGGGTTCATGAGGTGGCCAGCGCGTCGTGGGAGAGGACGGGTGTTCATAGACTCCTTCCTTCTACACGATTTGATGCACTGGCGTCTAGTATTAGTTTCAACTTTTCATGTGTATTTCTGCTTGGTAAGGTACCCTAACTTCCGATAAGCATCATTTATCGGATGTTCATACCACTGTGAGAACTTGACTATTTGTAGCAAATTTGCGATAAATGGGGTGGGCCCTACCCTCGTCACGGACGCGAAGGGAGATCTCAGCTTAGGTAAGGATGCCGCACACGAGGGTCGTTTTCTTTCAGGATGAAGACGGGAGCGTTCCCATACTGGATTGGCTCGACGAGATACCGGGCAAGGCCCAAATCAAGTGTCTTGCTCGATTGAAACGACTTGAGCAACTGGGGCACGAGCTGAGACGCCCCGAAGCGGATTTGCTCCGTGATGGAATCTACGAGCTTCGGATTGGCTTGCAAGGCATCAA
>Ga0116219_10004639_pt1 | contig 10257 bp, 15 predicted proteins | sample Sb_taG_4_FD_91019 | JGI IMG/M metagenome (GOLD analysis project Ga0116219, IMG submission 91019) | Peat soil microbial communities from Weissenstadt, Germany - Sb_50d_6_BS metaG | ecosystem: Environmental > Terrestrial > Soil > Wetlands > Peat | place: Germany: Weissenstadt | collected 2010-09-21
CCCACACGTCGATAATGCGAATGCCGTCATTAGTCTTCGTCACGTAATGAAAAATGACTTCCGAGGGTGGAGGGCCACCGGGCGAAGGCCCATGATTTCTACGACTTCGTCGTACTGCTCGATCGAAACGTCCCGGTAATCAATCTGCACACCGACTGCCATGGCCGGACCTCCTAGCCGTTGGTGCTGAAGTGGATCTGAAACCAGTATCGCGCCGTCGTGCGGCTGCCGCAGCGTCAGTTTCGGTTGCCACGCCGAGATCTGTGGCCGTGTGCTGGCGTACGTTGCGACCGGGGATGTCGACGATCCTGGGGACCCGTAAGAAGGCCAAGAGCGCCCTACCGTCAGCGAGGGTCGGGGCGGTCGACGTTCCAATGCTTCGACACCGTTGCGATCCATTCGCCCTCGCTTCGAGGGAGCAGAGAGAACCGGCTGATGATGCGCTGTCTCCCCTGGTGATCGCCGTAGAGCAGGTCAACGAAAACTCGTTCTGGCTCCGCGATCCTGTCTCGGACGAGGGCGAATCGGGCTCCGATGGCGGCCGGAATGCGCCCTGCCAGAACGCAACCTCCCCGGCTGCGATGTAGAGGTCTCGGGATAGGCGGCGAAAGTCCTCGAGCGCGGGCCGGGCGAGCCTGGCGACCCGATCCATTTCGCGTTCGAACTCGATCCTCCAGCCGTGGAGCACGGCGATTCCGCTCCCGACATTGCGCACCGACATCGTGAGATAGATTGCGTCGTCTGTGACCTCCGCCGTCCCACCGCCACTAGGGGTCGTCACGAAATGATTGTCGGCGAAGCCGACCTTCAGCGGAGGATCGTCGGAGCGCGACGGCATGAGCAGGGGCTGGGTGCCGGCGAGCAGCGAATCCTCGGCGACACGCGCCGCGCGATTGGCCGAACGTACCGACGAGAACGTCGCAACGGCGAGCAACAGGGTCCCGCCCGCGGTCGCCAACGAGGAGATCGTGACCCAGGAGATCATCGCTACAGGGTAAGGCCCATGAAGCCAAGATGCCCGCTCGCGAAGTCGGGGTCGCTCCCCCGCTCACCTGCAGATACCGGCTCGTACCCCCGGGCTCGCTGCCGGCGACACCGGAGCCCGCGAACGCCGGGGGCGCTTGGCCTTCGAGTGTCAGTTACACGCTGATTGCTGTATGCCCGACTCCCCGTCGGGCGGTGAAGGGTCGGGGTTGCCGACCCCGGCGAATCGATCGGCGATCCAATGTTCGACGTCTCCCATCGACGAGCCGACGATGTCGTTGTGGTCGAGCCCGGGGTATTCCCACAGCACCGTGTCCTGGCCGATGGCACACAAGTGTGCGTCGACAAACCACGTGTCGAGTGGAGTATCGGTCGTGTCCGCCGATCCTTGGACAAGAAGCACCGGGGTGTTGGTCGCCTGTGGGATGAACCAGGGGTCATTGGTGGCGAGAAGGATGGCGAAGAAGAGCGTGGGAGTCGTCGTGGTGAAGACCTGATCGGCCTGGTACTGGCTCATCTCCGACGCGAGCGTGTCATAGCAGTCGTAGCTGAGATCGTTGTAGAAGCGCATCCCGAGAGGTGTCAGGTCGAGGGGGACGACGGCGCTCCCGTAGGCGGCGTTGTAACCGGCTACGTACATCAGGGTGAAGGGCGACGCAGGGTCGCTCGGCGCCCCGTAGAAGTCCTCGACGAGGCCGGACGGCGGTGCCGTGGCCACGACACCTTCCAAATTCAACTGCGGAGCGTACGTTGCGGCGATACTGGCGACAACTGTTGCCGCCGCGGCTCCTTGTGAGTAACCCCACACCACATACTGTGTGCTGGCGTGGGCTTCCGGAAGCTGCAATGCGGCCCGCACAATGTCAATGATGTTGCGCGCCGTGGGAATGTTCACTCCGTGCGGCTGCAGACCGCCTGCGGATGCAATCGCTTGATTGGTCTCTCCCTGGTAGTCCGAGGCGACGACCTCCCAGCCGCGGTCGAGCATGTCGTTGACGTTCGGTACATCGGTCGATGGGTCAAGCGACGGAGCACACGACGATGCCATCCCGTCGGTGGGATGTCCGTAGCTCACGATGGGCCAGCCTCCGGCTGGAGGCGATCCGAAAGGAACGAACACCACGCCCGTCACATCGACGGCCGAGCCTTGCTCGGACATGGACCAATAGCTGACAAGGTAGGCCTTCCCGTCGACGCCGGGTGCCGTCACAGGTTGGTCGCTGATCAGGGTGCCCGGAGCCTGGGACTGAGACAGTGGCTCGGCGCCGTTCGCCCGGACTGTCCCGGTGAACAACGCCACCAAGACGACCAGGGCCACCGGGACCGCGGTGCTTCGACTCCCTGCCTTAGTGGTCGCCCTCTGCCACCTGCGGCGCGGTGTATCCACGCCTAGCCCGTCCTGGCCCGGTCGGGAGGGGCGATCCATGGCTTTGCGCATCGATGGCAACGTGTCCGAACTGGCCCGTGCCGAACGACGGGCGCCTCTTCAACCCAACGTAACTTGGGCCCCCCGAACCAGCATCGACAAAATTGACGGATTCGCCCCCGCAGCCCCCATAGACCCCGTCATCTGACGGAGATCTCACCGACCCCTCGCCAGGGAGCTCAGAATGGGGTCGGCTATCCCGTCAGGTGACCCCGAGCCGGGCCCAGGCTCGGCGGGCAAACCTCACGGCGCCCTCAGCACGACGGCCGCTGGCGCCCAACATGGGCAGATCGGCGCCTCGGGCGCCTGATCAAGAGGGCGTTCGAGGTCCGAGACGGACGATCACGGCGAGCACGATCAGGCCGAATGCGACGGACGCAAGAAGAGTAATCAGGCTGGCAGTGGAGCTCATGATTTCCTCCATCGAAACTGGTTGGTGACTCTCCCAAGTCGGCGACGATTTTTGAACCTTGGACCCGACGAGCGAGCATGTCAAGAGATCCACCTCCTCACCGGGTCCAATTGCGGCACGCCGTGGGTGATGTCGGCGAACCTTCGAGTGGCACCCAAAGAGCTACGACCCCTTCTCCCAAACCGAGACGTGGGAGTGGCTTTCTCCGGTGAACGGCCGACGGGTCCAGCCGCTCCAGCGTTCACGCAAGCTGAGGCCAGCCATCCGCGCCATCAGGTCGAGCTCCGACGGCCACACGTAACGAAAGGGCGCGGAAAAGATCTCGAGTTTGTCGTCGACGACCCGATAGTGATGGGAATAGGAGATTTGTGCGGTCATGTCGGTGTACTCGTCGAAACCCACGTAGGTCGGAGTGATCGCAAAGGCTCGAACGGTCTCGCCGGGTGGTAGCCGTCGGAGATCAGGGACACCTACCTCGATCACGAAGGTACCGCCCGGTTCGAGGTGTGCGGCGACGTTCTGGAAGCACTCGACCTGTTCGTTCTGTGAGGTCAGATTCGTGATCGTGTTGTAGACGAGGTACGCGAGACGGAACGTCCCGTCAACTCGGGTGGTGGCGAAGTCACCGATCGTGACGCGGATGTCCTGCGCGCCAGGTTTCGCCCGCAGGCGTTCCACCATGGCCGGCGACAGCTCGATCCCGTGCACGGGGACGCCACGTCCGCTGAGGGGAAGCGCAATGCGGCCTGTGCCGATCCCGAGCTCCAGGGCAGCACCACTTCCCACCAGGTCGGCCAGGAAGTCGACGGTCGAAGCGAGCAGCGTTGGATCGAACATGGCGGACGAGGTCACGTCATACTCGGCTGCTATCGGTTCGTCGAAGTAGTTCTTCGGCACGTGGGCACTCTTGCATCGCCCCGAGAGACTCGCAACCGCCTCTTCCGAAGCTACGACCGAATCACCCGACGACCGTCCCGTACATGTTGTTGAGGGGGTACGAGAGCAGCTCGAGACGTTCGCCATCGGGCCCTCGGAAGTAGACCGAGGAGCCGTCCACGATGAACGTGTCGACGCCGGCCGCTTCGAGTTTCGCCACGAGGTGCTCCCACTGATCGGGACTGACGGAGATGGCGATGTGATGGAGCCCCCCGAGAACCTCACGGTATTCCCCCAGCTCGAGGCCGGGGAAGTCGAAGTACGCAAGATAGTTGCCGTTGCCGACATCGAAGAAGAAGTGGGTCGATCCGCGGTAGTCCCGGTTCTCGAACAGCTCGACCAAGGGAAACTCGAGCAGATCCTGGAAAAACGCAATTGTGCGTTCGACATCACTGCAGAGCACTGCGAAGTGATGCAGACCTCGACCTGAGGAAGTCGGCCGGTCGCCCAACGGCCGGAGGTGCCGGGCCTTCAGGGACTCCCATTCCGCGGTCCGGTCGATGTCGCTCCCGTGCGTGGTCATGGGGTCACCTCCATTCCTCGAACTGTACCGGCATGTCGGAAACGTCACCCGCGCCCAAGGGATTTCAATCCTCCGTCGCCTTGACCCTTCCGACTTCCTGGACCATCCAGCCGGTGCCGTCGGGATCGCTGAAGGCGCAGAACGTGCCGTAGTCGCCGCGTTGCGGATCCGGGCCGGAAACCTGGAGCCCGTCTTCGAAGTGGAACAGCTCGCTCACAGCGACTCCCCGTTCCACCAGGGAGGAATGGGCAGCATCGATGTCGGAGACGACGAGATGGAGGCCCTGGACCGAGCCCGCCGCTTCGGGATTTCTCATGAGGGCAATCGAGCACGGCGAACCAGGCGGTGTCACTTGGACGACGCGGAAATCGCCGGCCCGGTGGTCTACGTGCAAGTCGAATCCTGCCTTCTCGGTGTAGAAGGCCTTGGCCCGGTCCTGATCGGCCACAGGAACGACGACGAGCTCCAGTTTCCAGTCCATGGGACCTCCATTTCGGCTTGGATCGATTCGTTCAGAGCTCAGACGGCCGCCACGACGCCTCCTCATCGGCCCACACGTATCTTGGTGGATCGCCGGCCCCGGACATGAGATGGTCCGGGCCCTTACCCCGTGTCGATCACATCAGTGTCTTTTCTTGCCACCGGTGGCGAACCTTGGAGATACGAGAACGGAAGAGCCGCCGCCGGGGCGGGGACCGGCGAGTTCACACCCCAACGGGAAAAGGTGATCGTGGTCGACCATCGTTCCCCGCCATCGGCTCCATGAGCGGAGTAGACCGAAGGGAGATTGGAGCTCGACAGCAGGTCAAGCCGCGCCGAGCCCGTCACCTCGTGACCGTGAGGAATCCGTCCCGTGATACGCGACAGGAGTACCCCGTGGATGCGGCGCGCCGGCGACGTGGCGGACGGAGCGATCAAGACCTGAGCCAACGCCGCTGACGTAGTCACCCCTTCGACCGATGGGTAGGGCCCGTCAGACTGCTGGAGTGAGATCCAATTGCCCGCGTACACCGACGCCGCGGCGGCCGGGAGCCCGAGTTGGTCACGCAGCGCGGCGGCCCCACCCTCGAAGTACGCCACCTGTCCCGAGACGACAACGGTGAAGCGGTCACTGCCGACGGAGACGGTCTCCGATCCCGAAGAAGGCCTGGCGTCTCCGACCACGATCTGCGAGAAGCCGTCGGCGCTCCACACAGCCCGGTAGTGAAAGGCGTCCGATGCGCCGGCAGCGGTAAGGGCCTCGTGGAGCAGCTGAGCAGGAGTGGGGGGCCGCACACGCGGGGACTGGGCCACCGCCAACCCGATCTCGGCGGCGAGAAAAACGACGATGGCGACGGTCACCCAGGTCGCGATCCTGGTGGTCCGAGTCGTTCCACCTGGGGTTGTTGCCATGAGGGCAGCGTATGACGCAACCCGGGCTCGTTGACTTCGGGGCCGGTCTGTCCCACACCTGCCGGGGTCTGGTCGCAGCCGCGGACCCTAACTGCCGTCTTGCGTGGGCTTTCCTCGCTCCGGCTCGCGGCGGACACGCTCGCCGTCGTCGTAGTCCGACGCATACGGCCCCAACCGGCGCACCTGACGGCGCCATCTCCACCACCGCACGGGGTGAGCGAGTCGACGAACGTCGAACCCAGAGGAGCTGGGCCTCGCTCGGAGGATCACGAACCAATCCGTAGGGATCCCCAGGACACGGGGCTGGTATTCCTCGGGGCGCACGCTGTCCCGGACCCCCGGCATACCGAGGACCCGAGTCGGCTCCTGTCCTTCGTGGACCTCGCTGTCTTCCTCGTCAGTCACGACGACGCCTCCTCGAGTGCGGCCCCTCGCGCTGGTGCCGCACCGGGCATCCTCGGCCAAACCCTACTTGGGTGCCATGCAGCACCGACTTCGAGCGATCCGCGCGTCGTGTCGCGCCGAGACATCGGGAGCCGAACGCGTGGACCGTTCGGAGACGTCGCGCCCGGCAGCGATGACCCGCGCTAGCGGAAGAGACGGACGCGGGAGCGATCCCCGTTCCACGCTGCTTTGGCATCTCTGGGCCGGCCCTCGAGTTCCGCAACGAGGGCGAGAAGTTCGTCCTGGGCGTCCCGAGGTCGTTCATCGGGGTCGGAGACGCCTTCCGTGGTCACATCGGGGCGCAGTGGACTTCCATCGGGAGCCAACAACTGCGCGTGACTCTGCTGCGTTCCCGGGCGGCGGCGAGGATCCGAGTCACCGTCGCCCTCGAGGGCCTTCGGGGCCAACGTCGGTTGTGTCTCTGAATCACCCGTGGGTCGAGGTTGCGCAGCACTTCCGAACTGGGACCGTGGAAGCCGCAACTTGCCAGGACGACCGAGATAGAAGCCCTGGCCAAATCGACAGCCGAGGCCACGCAGCGTGTTGAACTCGCCCTCGGTCTCGATCCCTTCTGCGACGATGGCGGCACCGAATGCATCGAGTCCGAAGGCAAGCATGGCCGACCCCAAGGCCCGACGGGCCGGATCGCCGTCGATGCCCCGCGTAAGTCCGATGTCGAGCTTGATGATGTCGGGGCGGAGATTGAGGATGTGGCGGAAGCTGGAGAATCCGGCGCCGGCGTCGTCAACGGCGAGTCGCACCCCGTGGGATCGCAGCTCACTGGCAGCCTGTCCGAACCGCTCGTAGTCATCGATGCGCTCGTGCTCGGTCAACTCGAGCACGACACGCTCGGCAGGGGCCTCGGCCACGAGGGCGCGGAACTCCGCGGACATCATGGTGTCAGGCGACGCGTTGAGCGACAGGTACAGGCCGGACGGGAGTTGCTTCAACTGACCGAGGGCCAGACGCAGGGCCGCCATTTCCAGCTCGACGCCGAGGCCAATCTCCCGGGCCTCGGCGAACCAGATGTCAGGGGGACGATCGGGCGACTTCTCAAAGCGGGTCAAGGCCTCGGCGCCTGCCACACCACCCGTCCGAAGGTCGACGATCGGCTGGAAGACGATCTCAAAGCCCTGGTTGGCGAGGGTGGCGCGGATGACGCCTCGGCGGTCGTCCAACCGTTGGGCCGACTCGGCTCCCCGCCGCTCCGTCAGGGAAGTATTGGGTCTCGCACCGTCGAGCGGTCCCTTTGCCCGTCCACGGGCACGTGAGAGCTTTCCCTTCCTGGTCAGGAAGAGATCGCCACTACGTGCTGGCAGGGGCAATGCCATCGCGGACTGGGTTCAGCTCCGTTCGTTATCAGCTCGGCGGCTCGTCAGAACGGGGTTGGACGCGATCCTCGGAACAACTCACCATGTTGACCATCGACACGCATGATCCCGCGCTTGAGCACGGCGGCCAGGCGCCCGGCGGGATGGAGGTCCTGTCCGCGGGCCACCCCCAGAGCGTTCATCCGGTGGCACGCACGCGGATCCTGGACCGGCTCCTGACCTCCTCTCCGAGAATGTCCTCGATCCTCCGAACCATCCGCTGCATGCTGAAGTTGGAAGCGACGTGCTCGGAGCACTCCATGCCCAGGCGCGGTTCCCGTTGCCGCCACTCGACGACAGACGCGAGTCGATCCGCCAGACCGTCCGCGTCGCCGCTCTCGAACAGGAACCGTTCAAACGGGCCCGTGAGGATTTCCGGTACGCCCCCCACACGGGTAGCCACCACCGGTCGACCCGACGCCATGCCTTCGAGCACCGTCCGGCTCAGGCCCTCTGTGACCGACGGAAGCACCACGGCGTCGACAGCGTGAAGAACAGTGATGACGTCAGCGCCCATGGGGAACCAATGGCATCCCGCCGGGGCTCGCTCCTGCAGACCTCGAAGGTAATGCTCAGGATCGCGGGCCAGCACGGGACGCCCCTGAAGCACAAGCCGCCCCTCGTCGACCGACATGCCAAGGCGGCGCCACCCCTCGAGCAGCAGGTCGATGCCCTTGTCGGCATCGAGCCGACCGTAATAGAGCGCGATAAACGCGTGGGCGGGGAGACCCAGCACCTGGCGTGCTGCCGAACGCTCTGCCTCGCCGCCCACGGGATACTCGTTGGGATTGATCCCCGTGTGCACCACGTCGACGCGCGAGCCGTCCAGACCGTCCCGCACCCAGGAGTCGCGGGTTGCACCCGATACTGCGATGAATCGATCCGCCCAATGGCCCAGCCGGGGCGTCGTCCCGTCGTGAAAGGTATCTCGGAGGTGACACACCACGGGCGCACCCACCATCAGGCCCGTCAGTCGCGCACAGACGACATCCCGAAAGCGATGCACGTAGATCACGTTCGGACGGCATCGAGCGCCCGACCAGATCGCCGGGACGAGCCGGACAGCATCTGGCACCGACCGCTTGTTCAAGCTCATCCAAGAGCGCGTAACCGATCGACAGAACGAGCTGTATTCCGATCGAAGGACACCGTCGTACTCGTAGAGCAAGTCGACGGAATGCCCTCGCCCACTCAACGCCTTCGCGATCTGGAGGGCGCTGATCTCGGTCCCGCCCTCTCGCTTCAGCGACTTGGCGTACATGAGGATGCGCATCGATCACGTCCCGGGAGTCGGGCGATACCCGAGCTGAACAACGTTGCAACTCAACCTCGGGACCTTTCCGAGCGCGCACTCTTGCGAACCCGCCTCTCACCCTCGCGCGCGTAGTACTGCGTCTTCCTGAAGACGATTTCCTTGGCAATGAACGCCCGGCGGGACCACCGAAGATGGCGCGCTGATACAAGGACATCACCGTCACGGACGAGCTGAACGAAGCGGCTCGGGTTGGGGGGAAGATAGTCGTCGTGCCAGGTCCAGGCGTTGTGGCGCTGATAGAGCATCCGGATTTCCCGGTAGCGGTCGAGGTCGACCACGAGCTCGGCGGACGGGACGCCCTCGAGATCGTCTTCCGGGTAGAAGTGAGCCCTCAGCCATACGTCCCGTGAGATCAGTTCTTGGCTCGACAACCCGTTCCACGCCCACACCGAGCACCGGTGTCGTTGCGCCAAGGCCACAACGGCATGGTTGACCTGAATGTGCTCTTCGTGCCCGTACTCTCCCCACGGGTTGTGGGTGTAGATGTCGGTTCGAGGTCCCAGATAGGGATCGATGCCGGCCAGGAGAGCCGGGTAATTGGACCGATACCGCTCGGCACGCTCCGGAGGACAAGAGCGCATGAGCGTGACGCCGTGCTCGACGGGCATACGATTCAGAAAATCTGAATAGCCGTAGACCTTGGCGTTCTGCAGGCCCAGAAATTCGAAGTTGCGATAGGGATAGTTTCGCCGGACGACCTCCCGCCCTTCGGTCAGAGCTGGGTTCTTGCTTGCCACCGAAAATGCAGCCAGGACCTTCGCCGCGTTCGGCAGGACCGGGCCCAGCCACAGCACTTCATCATCGGGATGGGCGACCACCACGATTGTTTCGCGCTTCTGACCTGTCGCCACTGCAAGGACCATACATCGCTGATCTGTGGCCTGGCGCCGCGCGGCGGCGCTGGGAATCGAACCAACCACCAGCCCACATTTGCGTCAGGGACGACCGGATGACCCGACGCGCTACCCCTTGGCGAGAAGTGCGCGCGCATACCTGGCGCCGAGCTCCGCCCACGTCGCGAGTTGTCTGGTCTTCAGGTGCTCGGGAGCTACCCGTAGCCAACCCGCATCGGACGACCACGCATGAAGGCGACCTGCGCGCCCGTCGCATCAACGAACTTGTCGGATTGGGCCAGGTCCACTCTGACCGGGACACCACCCTGACCACTGGCGGCGAACGACATGTGCCCGCTTCTAGAAGGCGAGACCACCAAACATCTTCTTCTCGTCCAGGTGAGGCTCCCCGACCAGCAATTCGCGTATCCGTTCAGCCAACTCCTCGTCATAGGCCATAGCGGCTCGCTACTGCCGTCGGCGCCCGGCCCTGCGGCTCACCCACCGGCGATCTCCCGGACCTCGACGGTGACCGTCCAGTGTTCGTCGTGGATCTCGAGGAACCTCTTGGTCCATTCCACGGCCTCGGCCTTGTCCTTGACCTGGAGAATGGCGTAGCCGC
>Ga0116219_10004640_pt1 | contig 10254 bp, 10 predicted proteins | sample Sb_taG_4_FD_91019 | JGI IMG/M metagenome (GOLD analysis project Ga0116219, IMG submission 91019) | Peat soil microbial communities from Weissenstadt, Germany - Sb_50d_6_BS metaG | ecosystem: Environmental > Terrestrial > Soil > Wetlands > Peat | place: Germany: Weissenstadt | collected 2010-09-21
ACTACCAGGGGCAGAAGTGTTCGGCTGCCTCCCGGGCGTTCATCCCGCATTCGGTGTGGCAGCGCATGGGCGACGAGTTCCTGGGGATTGCCGCCGCGCTGCGCTACGGCGACATCACCGATCTGGGCAACTTCGGCGGCGCGCTGATCGACCGGCGCGCGTTCGCCAAGAACGTCAACGCCATCGAGCGTGCGAAAAGCGCCGCCGGCGTCACGATCGCGGTCGGGGGCGAATACGACGACAGCGTCGGCTATTTCGTGCGGCCGACCGTGTTGCTGTCCGACGATCCCACCGACGAGTCCTTCGCCACCGAGTACTTCGGTCCGCTGCTGTCGGTGCACGTCTACCCCGACGACGACTACGACCGGATCCTGGACGTCATCGACACGGGCTCGCGCTACGCGCTGACCGGCGCGGTCATCGCCGACGACCGTGACGCCGTCCTGACGGCCCAGGACCGGCTGCGGTTCGCCGCCGGGAACTTCTACGTCAACGACAAGCCCACCGGCGCCGTCGTCGGGCGCCAGCCGTTCTGGGGTTCGCGCGGTTCGGGCACCAACGACAAGGCGGGCTCGGTGCTGAACCTGCTGCGCTGGACGTCGGCACGCACCATCAAGGAGACGTTCGTCCCCGCGACGCGACACACCTATCCGCACATGGGTTCTTAGGCAATGGCCGGCGTATTCGCCAACACCCTGCGTCCGGTGATCCTGGCCGCCGGGCGGGGGGAGGGGCTGCGCCGCGCCGCCGAACGGTTGCCGGTCACCCGCAAGGTGGTACGGCGGTTCGTGCCCGGGGAGACGATCGCAAGCGTGCTGGACAGCATTGCCGTCCTTCGCGATTCGGGCCGGTACGTCAGCGTCGACTACCTCGGCGAGGACGTCGCCGAAGCCGACGGCGCCAGTGCCGCGACGCGGGTTTACCTCGATCTGATCGACGACCTGAGCCGGCTCGGCGACCGCGCCGGGAACGGCGCCCGGCCGCTGGAGGTGTCGCTGAAGCTGTCCGCCCTGGGGCAGTCGCTGGAACGCGACGGTGAAAAGATCGCCCGGGAAAAGGCCCACGCGATTTGCGAAGCGGCGCAGCGGGCCCGGGTGTGGGTGACGGTGGACGCCGAAGACCACACCACCACCGAGTCGACGCTGTCGATCGTGCGGGATCTGCGGCTCGACTTTCCCTGGCTCGGCGTGGTCTTGCAGGCGTACCTGCGACGCACACGCGGCGACTGCGAAGAATTCGCCGCGACGGGTGGGCGGGTCCGGTTGTGCAAGGGCGCGTACGACGAACCGGCATCGGTGGCCTATCGAGACCCGGCCGCCGTCACCGACGCGTACCTGCGCTGCCTGCGGGTGCTCATGAGCGGATCGGGATATCCGATGGTGGCTTCCCACGACCCGGCTGTGATCGAGGCGGTGCCGGCGCTGGCACGCGAAAAGAGCCGTAGCGCAATGGACTTCGAATACCAGATGCTGTACGGCATCCGCGACGACGAGCAGCGGCGACTGGCCGACGCCGGCAACCGGGTTCGGGTGTACGTGCCGTTCGGCGGCCAGTGGTACGGCTACTTCATGCGACGCTTGGCCGAGCGCCCGGCCAACCTGACATTCTTCTTGCGGGCGCTGGCGCATTGAGTGTGCAATGAGGGCGTCGAGTGTGCGTGCAGGGCGTGAAAATAGCTGAAATGCCGCCCTGGCATCACACCGAAAGCCTTGCGTGCACAATCGAACACCGTCATTGGGCGCGCCTCGGTCGCGCGCGATCGCCGGCGAACCCGCGTACTACGTGGGCCCGCACGAACTCCGCAGCCACGTCGGGGTCGTCCATGTTCAATGTCGACGACGGCGTGCTGAAGAGCGAGAACAAGATGCGCGCCAACCATTCAGCGGCGGCCTCGATGTCAAGATCTTTGCGAACCTCGCCGGTGAGTCTGGCGGCGGCGAGATAGGGCGCGAAGAAGTCCACGCACTCGCGCAGCAGGACTGCGGCATCCTTGGTCAGGAGCAGGCTTACCGCGTCCTCGTCGAAGTACCTCTCGGAGGCGATGACGCGCCGCGCCTGGGTCACGAAGACCGCCGCACGGCTCAACTTGTCCTCGAGCGAGCTGCCGCGGCCCATCGCTCCGGCCATCTCGCGATAGAACCGCTCCGAGGCGTTTTCGGCGCACGCTTCGATGATCGCGTCCTTGTCGCTGAAATACTCGTAGATGGTGCTGCGCGAAACGCCCGCCGTCCTGGCGATGTCGACGATCGTCGCCTTCTGCAGGCCCTGCTTGCGGAAGCAGATGTAAGCGGACTCGACGATGAGCTCGCGGGTGTCGGTCGCGTGGGTTGGCGAAGCCTGGCTCATCGACAGGTCACCCGGCGGGTTCGAGAATCAGTCCGCTCGTGGGTACACCGGTCCCCGACGTCACCAGCACGTGCTCGACGTTGTCGACCTGGTTGCAGGAGGTGCCGCGGACTTGACGAACGCCCTCCGTGATGCCGTTCATGCCGTGGATGTAGGCCTCGCCGAGCAGCCCGCCGTTGGTGTTGATCGGTAGTTCCCCGCCCAGGGACAGCCGCTCGACGGTGGCGAAGTCTTTCGCCTCCCCACGTCCGCAGAAGCCGAGTTCCTCCAGTTGGGTGAACACAAACGGCGTGAAATGGTCGTAGATGAAGGCGGTTTGGATGTCCTTCGGTCCCAGACCCGAGTCCCGCCAAAGCCTTTCGGCGACCACGCCCATTTCCGGCAGCCCCGTGATGTCTTCGCGGTAGTAGCTGGTCATCATCTCGCCGTCGGCGGCGGCGCCCTGGGCGGCCGCGGTGATCACCGCTGGCGGCTGCCGCAGGTCCCGGGCGCGCTCGGCACTGGTCACCACCAGTGCAACCCCGCCGTCGCTTTCCTGGCAGCAATCCAGGAGTCGCAGCACCGGTGCGACGATCCAGCGCGAGTTCTGGTGGTCTTCCAGGGTGATCGGCCGCTGGTAGAACCAGGCATTGGGATTGCGCGCCGCGTGTGCGCGATCCACAACGGCTATCCGGCCGAAGTCCTCGTTGGTGACCCCGTATGTCGACATGTAGCGCTGGGCGTGCATCGCGACCCACGCTGCGGGGGTGAGTAATCCGAACGGGGCGTAGTGCGCCATGAACGGCGGAGCCCCTAAGTCGGTGCGTCCGCTGCCGCCGAACCGCATTCCGGAGCGTTCGTTGAACGCACGCCAGCACACCACCACGTCGGCCACCCCGGTCGCGACGGCCATTGCCGCGTGCACCACGGTGCCGGCCGCCGCGCCGCCGCCGTGCGGCACGCGGGAGAAGAACGACAGGTCTCCGATGCCCACGTTGCGGGCGACGTCGATCTCGTCGCTGGAGTCCATCGTGAATGTCACCATGCCGTCGACGTCGCTCGAGGCCAGCCCGGCGTCATCGAGCGCGGCACTGACCGCCTCGCAGGCCAATTGGAGCTCGCTGCGCCCGGACTCCTTGGAAAACTCGGTCTGGCCGATCCCCGCGATGGCGCAGCTGCCGGGCAGCGAGCGGCTCATGCGCCGGCCCCGTCGAGCAGGCTCAGGACCGCGGTTCCTGAGACATGATCGCCCAGGCTGTTCGAGGCCTTGAATGTCACCTCGACGAAGTTCTCAGCCGTCGGCGACCCCCCTGAACCCCTAGTTTTACCCGTCACGCTGCCGGTGAAGTGCAGCGGATCGTCGGGATAGCACGGCACGCCAAGTCGAATCGACAGCTTCTTGACCATCGCCTCGGGTCCGGCCCAGTCGGTGAGGAAGCGCACGCAATACCCGTTGGTGGTCAGGATGTTCATGAACACATTGGGCGAGCCCTGCTTGTCGGCGTAGTCGCGGTCGTGGTGTACGGGCATGAAGTCACGCGACGCGATCGCGCCGGCGACGATCATCGTCGTGGTGATCGGGATCTCGAGCGGGGTTACCTCGTCGCCGACGTCGATGTCGGCCCACTGCAGCGTGGTGGTCCGGGTTCTGGCCGTCGTCATCGCTTACCCTCCTCGCCGTCCCCTGTGGCCGGCCGAAACTGGTGCAGCACAAGGCCGTCATCGAACGCCCGGTAGAACACCTCGACCGGCATCCCGACCGTGACGTCGGCGGGGTCGATGTCACAAAGATCGGACACCAGCCGCACCCCTTCATCGAGCTGCACCAGCGCGACGATGTAGGGATAGTCGAAGGACGGAAAGCGGGGCTCCAGCGGCATCACATAGCTGTAGACAGTGCCGCGCCCCGACGACTCGATCGCATCCCATTGCAGGGAACGGCATTTCGGGCACATGGGCCGTGGCGGATGGCGCAGGGCTCCGCATCCTGTGCAGCGCTGGATCAGCAGTTTGTGCTCTCGTAGGCCATTCCAGAAGAATTCGGTGTCCGGCCCGATCGCCGGTGCCAAGCGGGATGTCATCAGCGTTCCGACCTGAATCGCAACACCCGGAATCGCTGCCATCCCAGCACCTCGCCGTGTTGATCGGAGTAGGTGATCACCCAGGTCAAGAAATAGCCGGTGCCCTTCGCCGTCTTCTTCTCGTGGGAGACATCCTCGAACACCGATGTCGCGCTGATGACATCGCCGAGCCGGGGATAGCGCTCGATCTCGAACTCGGAGTTGGTCGCCACCGTGCTGCTGAACCCGGCTTCGTCGAGGAAAGCCGTCGGGTTGCCTTCGATTTCGACCGGGGCGCCGCCACGTTCCCTGATCCCCTCCAGCTTGGGCGCCGGCATCGTCCAGGTTTGCAGCATCACCGGAGGTGACACGATTCCGCCGAACCTCGACGCGGCCGCGAACTCCGGGTCCAGGTAGACCGGGTTCATGTCGTCGAGCGCGTGAGCCCAATGCCGAATCATCGGTTGATTGACCGGGTCCGGTGCTATCGAAGGCTTCCCGGGGTCCCCGGTGGGTTGCCCGACGAGCGCCCGCAGCTTCGCGCTGACCTCGGTGTCTGAATCGGTCACTTACTTGATCCTCCTGATCTATCGTGCAGCCGAACCGGCATACGCTTCACGCCGGGCACCATGGTGGCCCGCATCCGCTCCACCTCTCCCGCCAGCTCCAGCTTCGGGAAGCGGCGCAGCAACTCCTCGAACATGACGGCCGCCTCCAGCCGCGCCAATTGCGCTCCGACACAGGAATGCTCGCCGCAACCGAACGCGATGTGGGGGTTGGGGTGCCGGGTCACCTTGAACTGTTCGGAGTCAGCACCGAATACGTCCTCATCCCGGTTGGCCGACCCGTACAGCATCACCACCACGTCGCCTTCGGCGATCGGCTGACCACGAATCTCCACGTCGGTCGTCGCGGTGCGCGCCATGTGGACCACCGGACTGTTCCACCGCAACATCTCCTCGACGGCGCCCGGAATAAGGGAGGGATCGTCGACCAGCAGGCGGCATTGGTCCGGGTGCGCGATCAATGCCAGCGTGCCGAGCGCGATCAGGTTGCGGGTGGTCTCGTTGCCGGCGACCAGGAGCAGGAACGCGAAGTTGAGCAGGTCTTCATCGGTGAGACGATGTCCGTCGATCTCGGCGCCGGCCAGCACCGACAGCAAATCGTCGCGGGGTTCAATTCGCCTGGCGGCGATGAGCTTTTCGAAATACGCATAGAGCTGCCCCAGTGCCACGAACGGGTCGAGTTCGATCTCCGGGTCGGCGGTTCCGGTGGCCGCGTCCGACCACGCCCGGAATTGCTCCCAGTCGTCCGGCGGAGCACCGATCAGCTCGGCGATCATCCGGGTGGGTAGCGGAGCCGCGATCTGCTCGGCGAACTCGCAGACGGAATCGGGTTGCAAGCCGTCGAGGATGCCCCGGACGATCTCGCGGATCTTGGGTTCGAGCACGGCCACGCGCCGCCGGGTGAAACCCGAGTTGACGAGCTTGCGCAGCCGCCGGTGCCGCGGCGGGTCGGTGAAGATGAGGTTGCCGTCCTGCACCGGGTTCGGCAGCTGCGGGTCGGGGATGGTGATGCCCTTGGTGGAGGTGAACATGGCCGGGTTGCCGGACACGAACCGGACGTCGTCGTACTTCAGCAGCGCCCAGAACTTCGTGACGTCGTTCCAGCACACCGGCGACGAGGCGCGCAATTCCCGGTAGGCCGGATAGGGGTTACCCGCGTAGAAGTCGGGGGAGTGCAGTGGAAAGGTAGTCTGCACCGCAGTCTCCTTCGGCCGATCCGGCGTCCGACACATGGGGGTGATGTGTCGTGCGACGTTGTGTTTACTCCAGCCGCCAGTCGCTGTCAATACACGTGCAACGCGTTGAGATGACTCGGTGTTCACGTCGTCAGTGATTGACGCCACACCCTTACGGGTGTACACCAGATGGTTGGATGACCGACTGCGGGTGAGGATGCGCATGGCCGAACTACAGAGTCTTGTCGACACCTACCGGCTCTACATCGACGGCAGATGGGTCGAGCCGAAGGACGGTCGCTACGACGACATCTCCCCGGCCACCGAAGCGGCCATCGCCACCGCGCCCGACGCGAGCGTCGCCCAGGTCGGCGACGCGATCGCGGCCGCGCGGCGCGCGTTCGACGAAGGCCCGTGGTCGACTATGGGCCCCGACGACCGAGCCCGCTGCCTGAGTCAGCTCGGCGACGCACTGCTCAAACACGCCGACGATTTCTTCGCGCTGGGCCAGGCGGAATGGGGCTGCATCGCGAACGTGCGTGTGATGCAAATCGATGGCGCCGGATACATGTCCATGCGGGCCGCTGAACTCGCCACGCAATTGGGCGACCAAGAGGTCAGCGGAATCGGCGCCGGAACCACGCTGCTGCGCCACGAGCCCCTCGGTGTCGTATCGATTCTCACGCCGTGGAACTTCCCGCACTGCCTCAACGTCATGAAAGTGAACAACGCACTGGCCGCCGGAAATACCGTCGTGCTCAAGCCCTCGCCCCTGACGCCGCTGACCGGGCTTGCCCTCGCGCGGATCATCGACGGCCACACCGACATTCCGCCGGGCGTGGTCAACGTCGTCACCCCCTCCGGCGTCGAGGCCGCCAAGCTGCTCACCACCGATCCCCGCATCGACATGGTCAGCTTCACCGGCAGCTCGGCCGTCGGCTCCGACGTGATGTCGGCCGCGGGCCCGACCATGAAGCGCATCCTGCTGGAGTGCGGCGGCAAGTCGGCTGGCATCGTCCTCGACGACACCGAGGTGACCGACGACATGCTGCAGAAGATGTTGTTCGATTGCTGCTCGCTGCATTCCGGTCAGGCCTGCATCCTGCACAGCCGGCTGCTGCTGCCGGACTCGCTGCACGACGACGTCGTCGACCGGCTCGTCGCGCTGGCGCGTTCGGTGCGCGTCGGGGACCCCGCCGGTCCGGAGGTCCAGATGGGACCGCTCATCAGCGAAGCACAGCGGGAGCGGGTCCAGGCGCATGTCGACCGCGCGGTCAACGACGGAGCGAAGCTGGCGACCGGGGGCGGCCGGCCGGCCGGCTTGGATGTGGGTTTCTACTTCGAACCGACGATTCTGACCGAGGTGGAGCCGGATTCGGCGATCGCCCAGGAGGAAGTGTTTGGGCCGGTGCTGTCGGTGCTGCGCTATCGCGACGACGACGACGCCGTCGCGATCGCCAACAACTCGCGCTACGGGCTCTCCGGAGCGGTGTGGGGCGCCGACGTGGACCGCGCAGTCGGTGTGGCCCGCCGCATCCGCACCGGCCAGATCGCGGTGAACGGCGTCGGCCCGGGCGACGCGCCGTTCGGCGGATTCAAGTTGAGCGGTTTCGGTCGCGAGGGCGGCGGGTTAGGCGGGCTGCATCAGTACATGGAGCCGAAGGCTATTGGGGTGCCCGCCTGACGGAAGACCGCACCGCGATTCAAAAGCGATTTCGCCCGCGATAGGGGAGTCGCACGGTCCGTGCGAGCCTTCCGAGACCGGCTCCTCGGATGCAAGGCTACTGGCATGGTCGTCGCGATTGCCGCCCCAAGCTCGAAGGATCCACCCTGATGAAGATCTGGGACAAGCAGTAGCCTGCTCACGTGCTGCTGGCCTCGCTGAATCCCTCGGCCGTTACCGCCACTGACATCGCCGACGCGGTACGCATCGACGGCGCGACACTGAGCCGCAGCGACGTGCTCGGCGCCGCCACCTCGGTGGCCGAGCGGGTCGCCCGCGCGGAGCGGGTAGCGATCCTGGCCACGCCGACCGCGGCGACGGTGCTGGCCGTCACCGGCTGCCTTATCGCCGGCGTGCCGTTCGTTCCGGTGCCCGCCGACGTCGGCACGGCGGAACGACGGCACATGATCACCGATTCCGCGGCGCAGGCCTGGCTTGGACCGGCGCCTGACGAGCCGGAAGGGCTGCCGCACATCCCGGTGCGACGGCACGCCCGGTCCTGGCACCGCTATCCCGAGCCGTCACCCGGTGCGACCGCCATGATCATCTACACGTCGGGAACCACCGGTCTGCCCAAGGGCGTCGTGCTCAGCCGGCGCGCCATCGCCGCCGATCTCGACGCGCTGGCCGAGGCCTGGCAGTGGACCGCCGACGACGTCCTGGTCCACGGATTGCCGCTGTTTCACGTGCACGGGCTGGTGCTTGGCCTGCTGGGGTCGCTGCGGATGGGAAATCGCTTCGTACATACGGGAAAACCGACACCGGCCGGCTACGCACAGGCCTGTTCGGAGGCCGGGGGCACGCTGTACTTCGGGGTCCCCACGGTGTGGTCGCGGGTGGTGGCCGACGAGTCGGCCGCGCGGGCGCTGCGCCCGGCGCGACTGCTGGTATCGGGAAGCGCACCGCTGCCGGTGCCGGTGTTCGAGGGGCTGGCCGCGCTGACCGGACACCGGCCCGTCGAACGCTACGGCGCGTCGGAGTCGCTGATCACCATCTCGACGCGCGCCGACGGCGAGCGACGCGCGGGCTGGGTGGGCCAGCCGCTCGCCGGCGTGCAGACGAGGCTGGTCGACGACAACGGCGGCCCGGCGCCGCACGACGGGGAAACCGTTGGGCGACTTCAGGTTCGTGGGCCGATGATGTTCGACGGCTACCTCAACCGGCCCGACGCTACCGCCGAGGCGTTCGATCCCGACGGCTGGTATCGCACCGGCGACGTGGCGGTCATCGACGGCGGCGGGATGCACCGCATCGTCGGGCGCGAGTCGGTCGATCTGATCAAGTCCGGCGGGTACCGCATCGGCGCGGGGGAGATCGAGACCGCGCTGCTCGGCCATCCGGGTGTGCAGGAGGCGGCTGTGGTCGGGTTGCCCGACGAGGACCTCGGCCAGCGGATCGTCGCGTTCGTCGTCGGCTCGGCCGAGCCGGAAGCGCTGATCGAGTTCGTCGCTCAACAGCTCTCAGTACACAAACGGCCGCGTGAGGTGCGCGTGGTCGACGCGCTGCCACGCAACGCCATGGGCAAAGTCCTCAAGAAGCAGTTGCTCTCCGAGGGCTGAGCCGGTTGTCGCGAGCGCGCGCACGCGAGTGCTGCCCTCGGCTCGGCGGCGACACGCAGGAAGTTGCCAGTTTTCTGGCGAGCAAGACGGCGAACCTTCACCTACCTTCGTAATCGTGCACCAACGCAGCCGGAGAGTGAGCGCCCCGCATGGGTGAGCTGAATCCAGGCGCGATTGCGACCGTTGGAGCCGGCCCCGGAACCACACCGCTGCGACGAGTGGCGGCAGCCTGCCTGGTCGGCTCGGCGATCGAGTTCTACGACTTCCTGATCTACGGCACCGCGGCGGCGCTGGTGTTTCCCACCGTGTTCTTCCCGGGCCTGAGCCCCACGGTGGCGATGATCGCCTCGATGGGGACGTTCGCCACCGCATTCCTGTCCCGGCCGCTGGGGGCGGCCTTCTTCGGCTACTTCGGCGACCGGCTGGGCCGCAAGAAGACCCTGGTGGCGACGCTGCTGATCATGGCCGTATCCACCGTGTCGGTGGGGCTGGTCCCCAGCACCGCCGCCATTGGCGCGGCGGCCCCGATGATCCTGGTCGCGCTGCGGCTGCTGCAGGGGTTCGCGGTGGGCGGGGAGTGGGCCGGGTCGGCGCTATTGAGCGCCGAGTACGCGCCGCCCGGCAAGCGTGGCCGCTACGGAATGTTCACCCTGCTCGGCGGCGGTACCGCGGCGGTGCTGAGCAGCCTGACGTTCCTGGGCGTGAACTTCACCATCGGGGAAGACAGCCCCGCGTTCATGCAGTGGGGATGGCGCATTCCGTTCCTGATCAGCGCCGCGCTGATCGGCTTTGCGCTCTATGTGCGGCTCAACATCGACGAGACCCCGGTCTTCGCCGAGGAGAAGG
>Ga0116219_10004643_pt1 | contig 10252 bp, 10 predicted proteins | sample Sb_taG_4_FD_91019 | JGI IMG/M metagenome (GOLD analysis project Ga0116219, IMG submission 91019) | Peat soil microbial communities from Weissenstadt, Germany - Sb_50d_6_BS metaG | ecosystem: Environmental > Terrestrial > Soil > Wetlands > Peat | place: Germany: Weissenstadt | collected 2010-09-21
AAGCAGCTCATGGCGGTTTGAAGCCTCCTCCTACAAAGCGACTTCGAAGGGTCCACCTCCATCTCTCGTACAGCATGACGCTCGCGCGTCTTCTTGACACAACGATCTCGAGGAGCTCGAGCGCCTCAAAGATTGGGTCGATCAGCGGGCGCGGCCCGACGCCAAGGTCTGCGGCCTCGGCTCGAGCTACACGTTCAGCGGCCAGCTCATTGGCGAATTGTGGCAACTCCATCCGGAGCGGGGGACGGACTGGCTGACGCGCGAGACGAGCGTCGCGATGCCGGACGTCGACGAGGTCGACGGCCCGCCCGCCGCGGGCTTGAAGAATTGCGCGATCCTCATCGTCGGCGATCCCGTCCAGACCCACCTTGATCCCGACCATCAGCTGACGGTCATCACGCCGTCGCGCGAGATGCTGACGGGGCAGGGGATCGGCGAAAATTACCGGAGAACCGGCGAGGTCTTCCATCTGGAGAAGGGCGTGAGCGCCACCGTGTTCGCGCGCATCGCGCCGCTCGACGACGCCGACATCGCCGCGCTTCAGTCTCGCTGGCGCGCCGCCCGCGCGGCCCTCGGCCTCGACGAAGCCGGGCGGCGGCAATGAAGGGCTGGGCAAAACTCCCTGCGCAGAAGACCAGTCCGGAAGACGTCGCGAACGCGATTCTCGACGGCGTGGTTTCGGGCAAGGAAGACATCTTCCCGGACCCGATGTCCAAGAGGGGTCTACGAGGCGTGGCGGATCGATCACAAGGCGGTCGAGCGGCAATTCGCTGCGTGAAACGGCCGGCGCCGCGAAAAATGGAGCGCCGCGTCGTTCACGTGAAATCGCGCGCCGCCGCTTTGTGCTCGGCCATGAGCTGATCGAGGTCGAGCCCGACCGGCTCGCCGTCGACGACCCGCCAGTCGCCGGCGATCATGACGCGATTCGCCCGATGCGCGCCGCACAGAACGAGCGCGGCGAGCGGATCGTGCGCGCCCGAGAAGCGCGGCTCGTCGAGCTTGAACAGCGCCAGATCCGCCTCGTAACCCTCCTCGATCCGGCCGATGTCGGAGCGCCTGAGACAGCGCGCCGAGCCTTCGCTCGCCCAGCGCAGGACGTCGAGATGGGTGACCTTGTCGGCGCCGTAGCGCAATCGTCCGATCATCAGCGCGTGCCGCACCGCCTCCATCATGTTGGAGGAATCGTTGGACGCCGAGCCGTCGACCCCCAAGCCTACCGGCGCGCCGGCGGCCTCGAGCTCGCATGTCGGGCAAATCCCCGAGGCGAGCACCATGTTCGAGGCCGCGCAATGGCTGACGCCGACGCCGGCCCGGCCCAGCCGCGCGATCTCGTCGGCGTTGAAATGAACGCCATGCGCGAGCCAGACGCGGCTCGACATCCAGCCCGTCTCCTCAAGGAGATCGACCGGCCTCAGGCCGTACATTCTGAGGCAGAACCGCTCCTCGTCGCCGGTTTCGCACAGGTGGGTATGCAGCTGGCAGTCGTAGCGCTGGGCCAAGCGCGCGCTCTCGCTCATGAGGCGCTTCGAGATCGAAAACGGCGAACAAGGCGCGAGCGCGACGCGAAATTGAGCGCCGGGTTTCGGATCATGGAACAGCTTCAGCACGCGCTCGCTGTCGGCGAGAATCGTCTCCTCGTCCTGCACCACGCTGTCGGGCGGCAAGCCGCCGTCTTTTTCGGAAAGGTTCATCGACCCGCGCGAGACGGTCATGCGCATGCCGAGGCGCCGCGCCTCCTCGACTTCGATGTCGACCGCGTTCTCGAGCCCTTCCGGATAGAGGTAGTGGTGGTCGGCCGCCGTCGTGCAGCCCGACAGCAGGAGCTCGGTCAGCGCGAGCCGCGCCGCGAGCCTCAGATGGTTCGGCTTCAGCCTCGACCAGATCGGATAGAGCGCGCCGAGCCAGGCAAACAGCGACTTGTTGATGGCTTGCGGATGCGCCCGGGTCAGCGTCTGATAGAAATGGTGATGCGTGTTGACGAGCCCCGGCAGCACGACATGGCGCGAGGCGTCGAAGACCGCGTCGATGCGCTCCGGCGTCGCCCCCCGCCCGACCCGCTTTGCGATCCTCGCGCCCTCGACGACAAGGCCGCGCTCCGCGCCGTCGGCGAAGATGGCCAGGGGGTCCTTGATCCATGTGCGCATGGTCTCCCCCGGCGCAGTCGAGCGACGCATTTGCGTTTGAAACGCCTATCGCGTCGGGAATGGCGCCACAAGCGACCGAGGGGCCGGCCAAGATCGCATGCGCGGACCGGACCGGTCCTGCGCCTCGAAGCGAGGCCTCTCGCCGGCGAGGGCGGGTTTCGCGATTTCGCGCTGTCGTCACAATGCTGCAAACTCCGTTTTGTGCCATGTTGAAGGATCGGCCATAAGCAGGAAGGAATTTGGCGCGCGTAGGGGGCTCCGAGCATGTCGAACGGCAAGTTAGGCGCTTTGGCGCAATTGGGTCTGGCGAGAATCCTCGTCGTCGCGCTGACGATCGTCTTTGGCTCCGCGGCCAGCGCCGCCGCAGAGCCGGCCCCGATCAAGATCGCGATGGAGGCGTCGCTGACCGGTTCCGGGAATTTCTATGGCGACCCGACCGTGGACGGCGTCCGTCTCGCGGCGGAGGAGGCCGCGGAGCGCGAGGGCGCGCCCGTCGAGATCAGCGTATCGATGACCAGAGCTCGCCTCAGGTCGCCGCCGACGTCGCCCGCAAGCTCGCGGACAGCGACGCCTTGGCGGTCATCGGCCCGTCGCTCACCATCAGCGGCATGACGACGGGGCCTGTCTTCGCCGAGGCCGGGCTCGCCTCGATCGTCCCCACCGCGCACGGCGACGACGTTCCCAATGCGCCGACGACTTTTCAGACCGATTTTCAACACCGGCCAGATCGGCGCGGCGCTCGCCAACTATTTGTTCTATGTGCTGCAAGGGCGCCGCGCCGTCGTGCTGTACACCGACGACGCGTACGGCCGCACCCTGAGCGCGGGCTTCCGCCGCACCGCCGAACGTTTGGGCGTCGAGGCGACTTATCACGGCTTCGGCGCCGGTCCTGAGCGCGCCAAGGCCCTTGCGGATGCCGCCGCGGAACCTGATCACCCGGCGGTCGTGTGGGGATGGTCGCGGGCGACGCCATCCCGTCCATCCTCGCGCTCCGGCGGGCCGGCGTCACGACGCCGTTCTTGGAGCCGGACTCCATCGCTGGCGACAATTTCGCCGATCTCTTCGCCAGGAGCCGGAGGAGACAGCACGGCCCGGATTTTTCACCGACAACCTCTATGCGGCTTCGCCGATCATGTTCAACAGCGCCGACGACGAAACGTTGAAGTTCTCCAGTCGGTTTCGGCAGCGCTATGGCAAGAATCCGTCCTGGCCGGCCGTGCAGGGTTATGATTCGGCGCGCCTGGCGATCGCGGCGGCGCGGTTCGCGGTGGCGCAGGCCCCCGCCGCGGACATCAAAGCGCGCCGCAAGGCGGTGTGCGATTTTCTCGCCTCGCTGAACAGCCCAGCCAACGCGATCGACGGCGTTACGGGGCCGCTCTGGTTCACGCCGGGTCGGGGACGGGTCCAGACGGTTCGCGTCGGCCGCTTCCAGGACAAGCTTTTTGGGTCGGCGCCTTTGCAGCTCGTGCCGGTGTCGAAACCGGAGCGCATCGAGGATTTGGTCGAGATCGGCGACGGACGCTACGCGCGCCGGCAGCAGGTGGTCTATACCGGCCTTTTTCTCAACGAGCTGCCGCGGGTGGACATCGCAGCGTCCGCATTCACCGCCGATTTTTACTTCTGGCTTCGTTTCGTGCCGATCGAACGCGCGGGCGCGATTGGCGATCCCGCAGACATCAGCCTCCCCGACCTCGTGCGCGGCTCATTCGATCCCAAGCAGCCGGTCGCCGACCGCGCGCTCGCCGACGGCTCCGTCTATCGCTTGTGGCGCATGCGCGGGGAGTTCAAGAACGACTTCGACCTGCACCACTATCCCCTCGATCGTCAGAGGCTGCTCGTCCGCCTGTTCAACGCGAAAGCCGCCTCCGACCGCGTCGTCTATGTCCAGGATCGGCGCGTCTTCCAAGCGCCCGGCGACGCAATCGCTTCGGCGAAAGCATCCCCCGAGAGAGGGATGGGATCGGCCCTCGCGGGAGAGGCGAAGGCGCCGCAATCGCCGACGCAGTTGAGCGCCGAAGCGGCGCCCGACGCGTTCCGCAACCTCACGCAGTGGGAGCCGGTGCAAATCGAGGAGCGCCGCGACAACCTCGTCACGTTGTCTGCGCTCGGCGATCCGATGCTGGTCGGATTCGAACGCAAGCGCGAGCTCTCGGGCTTCAGCCTCGTCGTCGACCTCAAGCGATACCTGCTGGCGACGCTGGCGAAAACCCTGTTGCCGCTGGGCATGATGACGCTCATCATGTTCGCCTCGCTCTTCTTCCCGACCGGTCTCGTGAAGGAAAAGGTGACGGTGGCGATTGCGGGGGCGCTGTCCGGCGCGGTGCTCCTCGCCTCGGTCAACTCGCAGCTTGGAACGGTCGGCTACACGATGGCGGTCGAATACGTCTTCTACATCTTCTTTGCGCTCTGCCTGTTTTGCATTCTTTCGGTTCTGCTGGCGGAGCGCTTTCGCGCGGCGCATCATATGGAAATCGCAACGCGAACCGACCTTGCGGCGCGCGCCCTCTTCTCCTTGACGGTCGTCGCCACCGCCGTCGCCGCGGGCATGGCGGCCGCGCGCTGGTGAGGGCCCGCGAGAAGGGCAAGGGCTGGTTGTTGATCGTTATGCGGTCGGCCGCTCCCTACATCGGCGGCACGACCCCATTTGCGCCGACGACGACAAACCCGGTGACAAGCGCGCCATCGTCGCCGCGTTGGGCGGGAACGAAGACCGTTGCGCCGGGCTTGAGGTCCGCCTCTGTCGCAAGGGCGAAGGTGACGATAGGCGCGCCATCCGGAATTGAGATCTTCTTCTCCTGACCGCCGCTGTAGGAGAGCGTGACCGTACGCCCATCGACATCCTTGACCGCATTGGTGACGGTCGCATTGGTCATCGTGCTTTTGGGTTTCAGGTCCCAAGGGTAGCTGCCCTCGCCGGTCCCTTTCATCGACGGCGGAACGACGAGCACCTCGACCGCCCCGTCTCCTCCCGCCGCCGTCGGCAGAGAAGCAATGCCCACGAAATCCCCCGGCTTGATGTCTTCGACCGAAGCCTTAGCCACGCCGGTGACCTTCCATCCGGGCTTGAGCGCCAGCGCGGCGTCCGGGCCTTCCCGGGTTTTGACCGTGAGCGTCGACCCATCGAGACTGACAATCGTGCCGCGCACCCGAACGTTTTCCGCCGCCTGCGCGTGAGACATGGCCGCGATTCCGAGAAACGCGACGAGCGCGAGAGCCGCGCCGATAGCTGACGCCAATTTTTGGACCATCGTTGAACCCTCCAAGTGGGCGAGCAAAAGCGCTCGTTGCTGCGACCGGTGGAAGCGAGCGGACTCCGGCCTCGACGCGAGGCTCATTTACAACGGGAACGCTTGCAGCGCGCGGTTTATTCGGCTGCTTGCGTATGGTTTCGTGCTTTTTTGTGCGCTCTGGCAGGCGTTCATCGCCACAGCGGCCACGGGCGCGGTCATTCCTCCGGCACCCCGGCCTTGCGCAGGTCGTCGGCATAGCGCTCCCAACCGGCGACCGCAGTCGGATCATCGCTCGATACGCCGGCGCGAAATCGGGCGATGGTGAAAGTCGGGTTGATGGCGAGTCCCGCTCGAACCTCGGACCGCGCTTCAGGAAGCCGCCCGAGTTGCGCCAGAGCGGCCCCCAGAATGAAATGTGCGGTCGGATAAGTCCTGTTGGCTTCGATCGACCGGCGAAGCCAAACGACCGCCTCCTCCGCCCTGCCAAGCTGAAACTTGGCGAGCCCTGCGAACATGCACCATAGATAGACATGCTGGTCGCGGGGGCTGAGGCGCAACGCCTCCTGGATGTGACCCTCGGTCGCCTCGGGCTGGCCGAGGAGAAGCTTGCCGTCGCCAATTTGCGCGTGCGCGACGGCCAGGTTTCGATCCAGATCCAACGCCCGCTCGCACGATCCGACGCCCTGAGAGGCGCGATTGGTATGCATTTGGACCACCCCCAGGAGCAGATGGGCGAGCGCACTCTCGGGCGCGATGGACAGCGCCGTGGTCAAAGCGTCTTCGGCGGCGGCAAGCCGCGCGGTTCGATCATCCGCTAGGAAGCTCAGCGCGACTTGGATGTCCACGGAGGCAAGGCCGATCAACCCCCATACGTTGGCGGGATCGAGCGCCGCGGCCCGCTCGAACAAGCGGCGCGCCTGCGCGAGATTGTCGGCCGTGACGCCCTTGTTCCGCCAGGCCAAGCCCTGAAAGCAGAGGTCCATCGAATCGGGGTTCGGCTTTCGCTCCGCCCGGCGGGCCTCGGCGGCAAAGAGCTGTACGCTGAGCGCATGAGCGAGGCGCGCGACAATTTCGTCCTGCATGTCGAAGAGATCGGCCACAGGCTTGTCGAAACGCTCCGCCCAAAGATGCTTGCCGCTCTCGGCGTCGATGAGCTGGACATTGACGCGCATCCGGGCGCCGGCCCGCTGAACGCTGCCCTCGAGGATATAGCGGACGTTCAGCTCGCGCCCGATCTGCTTGAGGTCGACGCGCCTGTCCTTATAGGTGAAGGCGGTGTTGCGGCCGATCACGAAAGAGCCGTCGATACGCGACAGATCCGTGGTCAGGCTGTCGGTCACGCCGTCGACGAAATGCTCCTGCTCGGGATCGCCGCCGAAGTTGGCGAAGGGCAAGACCACGATCGAGAGGCGCGGCGGCTCCTGCTCGTCCGGCGCGGAGGCGGAGGGGGCGGACGCCGCGCCTTCCGAGCCGGACTTGATCGCATAGACCCGCACCGGCCTGGCAATGTTCTTAAGGTCCTTCTCGCCGAGATCGACGAAATGCGCCTCGACCCTGCCGCGCACATGCTCGTAGGCGCCGCCGGATATAAAAACGCCGCCGGGCTCGCAGATGCCTTCGAACCGCGCCGCGATATTGACGCCGTCGCCGAGAATGTCGTCGCCCTCGATCAGCACGTCGCCGAGGTTGACGCCGATGCGATAGAGGATGCGCTTGTCTTCGGGCGTCCCGGCGTTGCGCTCGGCCATCAGCTTCTGGATCGCGATCGCGCATTCGACCGCGGCGACGACGGAGAGAAACTCCAGCAAGAGGCCGTCGCCGGTCGTCTTGACGATGCGGCCGCCCATGCTCGCGACGATCGGAGCCGCCGCCTCGCGCCGCTCGCTGACCGCCCGCGCCGTCCCCGCCTCGTCCTCGCCCATGAGGCGCGAGTAGCCGACGACGTCGGCGGCGAGGATCGCTGCGAGACGGCGGGCGGCGGTCATTGTTCGCCTCTCAGTCCGCGGACCGGCAAAGAGCGCTTCAGCGAGATTCCAGCGCCGGCAAATTCAGGTGCTGTTCCAACCGGCGCACGCGCTCCTCGAGTTCGCTGATGATCACGCCGTGTCCGACCACGGCGGAATGATACTCGATCACCGCCCGGCGAAGGCCGACAATCTGCTCGCGGGTGTCCCTTTGCATCGCCAGCATGTCGGAGGCGACGTCCGCCCGCAGGGATTGGAGATCGGACTTGGTCGCCATCTCCTCTTTCAGCGTCTGCACTTCGCTCTTGATATCGCCGATGTCTTTGCGCAGGCCGCGCAGATGCTCGATGACGATGTTTTCCGGTTGCTCCGCCACGAAGGTTCGTCCGTCCGCTGAAAATGGTGCGCAATCTTCTATTGACTGTCAGTATATAGGGGCCGACGCCTACGCATCAACGCGCGAGATGGCGTCGCGCCTCGCGCCCCCTTTTCCCGGCTAGGGCGGCCCTCCGGCTTGCGAGGATTTCGCGTTTTTCTGTGATCGGTCTGATGTGCATTCATGCACCCCTTCGAGACGTCGCGGTTCGGAACGGGTTCTGTGCTAATCTCGATGCCGGCCAAGGCGAGCGCCATGAGCGAGACCCGGAAAATTGCGGCGATCCTCGCCGCCGACGTCGTCGGCTATAGCCGGCTCGCGGGAGCGGACGAGGATCGCACGCTGGCGCGGCTTCGCGCGCTGCGCAGCGACCTCATCGACCCGACGATCGCCGTCTGCCACGGCCGCGTCGTCAAGCGCACCGGCGACGGGCTCATCGCCGAGTTCCGCAGCGTGGTCGACGCCATGCGCTGCGCGATCGAAGTGCAGCTCGGCATGGCCGAACGCAACGCGGGCGTCGCGCCCGAGAAGCGCATCGAATTGCGCATCGGCGTTCATCTCGGCGACGTCGTCGAGGAAGCCGACGGCGACCTGATGGGCGACGGCGTCAACATCGCGGCGCGGCTCGAGAGCATCGCCGAACCAGGAGGGGTTTGCCTATCAGAGGACGCGTACCGGCAGGTGCGCGATCGGGTGAAGGAGACGTTCGTCGATCTCGGCGAAAAGGCGCTCAAGAACATCGCCCGGCCGGTGCGCGTCTACGCGGCGTCAATCCTTTCGCCAGGCGCCGAGGCCGCGTCGCGGCATGCGGCCGTCGAGCCCGCGGCCCCACCGCGCGCGTCGATCGCCGTCCTGCCCTTCGCCAACATGAGCGGCGACGCCGAACAGGAATATTTCGCCGACGGCATTGCGGAAGACATCATCACGGCTCTATCCAAACTTGGGCAGCTCTTCGTCATCGCCCGCAATTCGTCGTTCACCTTCAAGGGCAGGAACGTCCACGTCGGCGAGGTCGCGAAAAGCCTCGGCGTGCGCCACGTCCTCGAAGGAAGCGTGCGCAAGTCGGGCGCCAAGGTCAGGATCACCGCGCAGCTCATCGACGCGACGACCGGCGGGCACCTGTGGGCCGAGCGGTTCGACCGGGAGCTGACCGACATCTTCGCGGTGCAGGACGACGTGACGGCTCACATCGTCAACGCGCTCGCGCTCAATCTCAGCCGGGGCGACCGGCAAAGCATCGCCGCCGAGCGCACCGACAATCAGGAAGCGCACGATTGCTTCCTGCGCGGGCGCGAGCTGTGGTGGGCGTTGTCGAAGGAGGCGAACCGCGAGGCCGAGAGATTGCTGCGGCGCGCCGCCGAACTCGACCCCCGCTTTGCGCCGGCTTTCGCCTTCCTCGCCGCGGCGCTGGCGACCGGCTTTTCGAACGGATGGAGCGACGCTGAGGGCCTGAAAGAGGCTGAGAAGGCCGCGCAAGAGGCAGTGCGGCTCGATGAACGGTACCCCTACGCGCTGTGGTCGCTCGCCATGACGCTTTCGTGGGAGCGCCGCCTTGACGAGGCCCTGAGCGCCGCCGAGAAGGCGATCGCGTTCAATCCAAACTTTGCCGATGGGCACATCATGGTCGGCGTCCAGCTGCACTGGGTCGGGCGGTCCGAAGAGGCGCTCAAACATTTCGACCGCGCGATGGCGCTTGATCCCTATTTCCCGAGCCTGTTGCTCTATTTCCGGGCCCAGGCGGCCTATCAGCTCGGGCAGTATCCCGAGGCCGTGGCGCTTCTGAAACGGCGCATCCTGCGCAGTCCAGAAACCGACTCCTCGCGCGCGCTGCTCGCCGCTGCCTACGGCCAGATGGGCCTCCTTGGGGAGGCTCGCGAGGCATGGCGAGAACTCATGCGCGTCAATCCGGCCTATTCGCTCGAACATCGCCGCAAGGTGCTGCCTTACAAGAACCCGGCTGATTTCGAGCGGATCGTCGAGGGCCTGCGCAAGGCGGGATTGCCCGAGCCGTGACTGCCGCCCGCAAGCTCGCCGCATATGCGCCAGGTAACGAAGCGCGTTGCGTTCCAACGACCCATGAGGCGTGCTATCCAGCGTTGGCTCTGCCGTCGCGAAGACAGTGCGAAAAAGGGGCGCGATATGAAGAAACCGGTGGTGTTCACGGTATCGGCCATTTGGGACGACGAGGCTGGCGTTTGGAGCGGCAGCTGCGACGAAATTCCCGCCGCCGCTGACGCTCCGACCCTCGACGAGCTGCTGGCGAAAATCTCCCGCATGGCGCTCGACTTGGCGCCGGACAATCATCCGGACGTTCCGCCCGATTCTATTTTTGTCCAGATAACGGCGTTGCGCGAAGCGGTCCCCGCGGCGGTGTGAATGGCGCCGCAATTCGATCGACCGCTCCGCGAATTGCTCGCCAAAGCCGGCTGCGTCCTTGTTCGGCAGGGACGCGGCAGCCACGAGATTTGGCGCAGCCCTATAACCGGGCGCAATTTCGCTGTTCCGGTAGGGATACCGAGCCGCCACACAGCCAACGCG
>Ga0116219_10004649_pt1 | contig 10246 bp, 6 predicted proteins | sample Sb_taG_4_FD_91019 | JGI IMG/M metagenome (GOLD analysis project Ga0116219, IMG submission 91019) | Peat soil microbial communities from Weissenstadt, Germany - Sb_50d_6_BS metaG | ecosystem: Environmental > Terrestrial > Soil > Wetlands > Peat | place: Germany: Weissenstadt | collected 2010-09-21
CTTACAAAGTATCACACTTTTTCGCGTCCGCCCCGCGCGAGTTTTCCGCGTTCCGAGGGCCTCAACGATGACAGTTTCTCGCCTCCTCGGCCGGCTCAAGGCGCTTCAACCGCCCGCTGTGCGCAATGGAGCTGCCGTGGCAAACGCCGAATCCGCCGCTCCGCGGGGATACGCGCCCGAAATTCCCGAAGGTGCAGCCAGGCTCGCCGAAATTCTCGGCGCCTCACCCAGCAGCAACCGGTTCGGCGAGCACCTCGCGCTGCGAAAGTGGTTTCCGGAGCCCGTAGGCGCCGCGCCCGACCTCGGCGCTCCCGAGGGCGAGTTGAATCCGGACGCGCTGCGCTTGATCGCTCCGGGCGAAACCGCGGAAGTCGCGGACCCGCGGCAGTGGCTCTTCCTCGACACCGAGACCACCGGCCTCGCGGGAGGCACCGGTACCTACCCCTTTCTCGTCGGAATCGCCTGGTGGGATGCGGGCGGGCTCGAAGTCGAGCAGTTCTTCATGCGCGATTACAACGAGGAACATTCGCTTCTTGTGGCTCTGGCCGAGCGCATGGCGGAGCGGCCCGTGCTCGTCACGTTCAACGGCAAATCCTTCGACTGGCCGCTGCTCGAAACGCGCTACCGCATGACGCGGGCGATTCGCCCGCCTGTCCCGCGCGTGCATCTCGATTTTCTGCATCCCGCGCGAAATCTCTGGCGCCTGCGGATCGGATCGGTGCGCCTGGCGGAACTCGAACTCAAGGTCCTGGGATGGAATCGGGGCGCGGACATGTCATCCCAGACGATTCCGCAGATCTATTTTGACTATCTGCGTGGCGGACCGCCCGAACCGCTGGTGCCGATCTTTCACCACAATCAAATGGATCTCCGCGGTCTCGCGGCGCTGGCGACCCGCGTCCTTTCTCTTCTCGGAAATCCTGAGGCGCAGGGGCACGACGGGCTAGAACTTTTCGGCGTCTCGCGCATCTGCGAGCGGCGCGGCGAAGCCGTCCGCGCTCGAAAACTGTACGAGCAATCCATCGCCCGCGAGTTGCCGCGAGAAACCGACCGCGCGGCGCGGAGTTCGCTCGCACGGCTCGCCAAGCGCCAAGGGGATCTGGATCTGGCGCGCGCTCTCTGGGAAGGCATGCTCGGAAATTCGCGCGAGGGCTTCGAGGCCTACGAGCAACTCGCGATCTATTACGAGCACCGCGTCCGCGAGCCACATCGCGCCGCGGAACTTGCGCGCAAAGCGCTTCTCGAGCTTCGCAACGTTAACCGGCTCGGCACGATGCCGCCGGGTGCCTATCGCGAGCGCCGCCTACGCTTCGAGCAGCGCCTCGCGCGCCTCGAACGCAAGGCCGGCCGCAGCCTTCTCGACGCGGTGGACTCCAGACTGAGGGCTACAGACTGAGCGGGCGTTCGAGGCCGATGTGCGTGGAACCGTCCTCGAACACGCGCGCGCCCGAAAGCCCGGCGGAATCGAGCATCCGCTTGAGTTCCGGAACGGTGTAGGCCGAGCGCACCGAATCGCGATAGAGCCGGTACATCACGCCAGAGTAGTGCCGGCCGTGCCAGCGAACGTGCAGCGGGAATGCGAGCCGGCCGGGCCGGCGAAGATCGCGGAGCAGGATCGCTCCACCGCGACTCACCAGGCGCGCCATCTCCGAAAGAAGCTTCTGCGGCTCGGCGAGATGATGCAGCACCGAATTGCACAGGACGAAATCGAAGCTCTTGTCCGGAAATGGCAGGCGGTTTCCGTCCGCCAACTGGAATTCGACCCGCCCCGCGAGCTCGCTGCCCGCGGACGCGAGATTCGCCTGCGCTTGCGCAATCATCCCCGGCGACCGGTCCACGCCGACGAATTTCCATCGCGTCAGGCGCCGCGCCAGCTTGATCACGATTTGCCCGGGCCCGGTGCCAATGTCCAGCGCCCGGCCGCGCTCGGAACCTTTCAGCAGGCGCAACGCGTGTTCGACAAAAGTGTTGTCCAGAGCGTTGAGATAATCCTGCGCCGTGGCCGAGGAGTAAGCTTCCACCTCGCCCGAATCGTCCATCACTTCGGGCTCGGGAACACGCGGCAAATCGAAGAGCGTCATCGGGCGAATTCTAGCGCGCGACGCGAACTGTCGCGCTCGGAATTTGGGCGATCGAAGGAACCACGGCCTCGACTGGACCGGGAGCGGGCGGCCAGCCGATGGCGCGATTGATCGCGTCATAGGTTTGACGAGTGGCGCCTTCGACCGTGACGCACTGCAATCCCACGCAGCGCAGGAAGACGCCGCCCTCCTCGGTCTGAAACTGAAAGAAATTCGGCCGGCGATACAGCTGCGTGCGATCCGAATACTTCATTTCGAGCGCTTCACTGTATTGGCCGAAAAAGCGCGCGGCATCTTCCGTGGTTTCGAGCGCGAGCAGGAACACGAGCCGAGTGTCCTTCGTTTTCGCGTCTTCAAAGAGCGCATAACGATCGCCGTCCCAGGAGGGCGAAAGCTGTGCGGCGCGCGCCGGATCGAGAAACTGCTTCAGGATTTCTTCGAGTCCAAATTCGCCCATCACGTTTTCTTCGAGCAGTTTCCAATCCGCCGGGGCGACGCCTTTCCATTTCGGAAGAGTCACTTTGGCGGGTCCGACGCCTTTCAGATAGAAATCGGGATGCATGATCTGCTGGGTCGACACCGGCGGATGTTCGAAGAGCAGATGGAGATCCGCCCAGCTGGTATGCGCCTTCAGGAACTCCTGCGAAAAAGAGGTGCCCGCGAGATACGGGAAGAGCAGGCCATCGCGGATCACGATCGGGGCTTTGGCGAGATTCGAATCCTTGTCCATCTCCTCCACCGCGCCGGGACGGATCAGCGCCGTGACGTCGCCGATGTCGCGGACGCTGAGGTGCTGGTCGCGCAGCGAGTAGTCGAGCATGGCCGCGAGCGCCGTGCCTTCGCTGACAGCGTCGCGCGCGAGTTCGGCATCGTCATCGGGGCGCGCGGCCTTGATCCATGGATCTACGTCGAACGATTGATCCTCGAGCGCGTGCGTCAGCTCGTGGGACATGACGTCGCGCTGCTCGTCGGCCGGAATCCAATCGGCGATATAAAACTCCTTGGCCTTCGGATCGTACAGGCCGGCAACCTGGTCGGTAAGAACATCGAGCATGAAAGAATCGAGAGGAAAGTTCTTGGGGATCAGGCCGAAAGCTTCGAGCGATTTGTCATCCGCGTAACGCTGGGCGTCATTCTTATCGTCCTTCTCTGCCTGGATCAGGTAGGCGCGGATTTCCTGCTTCGAGCGGAGGCTCTTCTTGAGTGGCTGCTTGATGGGCAAATGAAGAATCACGCTCATCTGCGCGAGCACTTCGTCCGCCGCCTTCAGAAATTCGGGATTCGGAGCAGATGGAACTGGCGGTGTCGCCCGCGCCGTTGCCGCCGGCGCCGGCGGAGACACGGTTTGCCCCGCCGCCGCGGCAACTCCGAAAGCAAGCACGAGAAACAGGCCGGCCAATCGGTTCATCGACGCCTCCCAAGGTCTGTACGACCAACTCAGGATAGCAGGGTTTCCTGCGACATCAACCACACCTGCGAGAGGCGCGAAATGATCACGGCGGCCGATGGTTCCAGGGCGCTTACGCCTAGTGTGGTTCGACGGCTACGCTATATTCGGGCTGCGAAAACTGAAAGGGGGCTCCACAGGTACCGGGAGCCCCCTTTCGTGGGGTGGGGAAATTCTCGAACACGCGGCGGAGTTAAAAGAATGAAAGCCTTTCCGCGTCGCTGTGAATCGAAACGGGTTTAGGAGTCTGCGTCGGATCCACAGATGCCGGAGGAACGGCCTCGGTCACGATCGTGTGCAAGGTTTGCCCGTAGTTGCTCAGCACGAACATGATCTTGATGACCGCGCCTCCGGGGAATGGAGGAAAGTCGATCTCCGCATTCCCGGTACAGTCCGAGTTCACGTGATAGGTGCCAGTCTCATCCCCATGAAAGGAGTCCGGAGGCCCCATGGGCTCGCCGCCAGCCATCACATAGTCTTCCTGAGTGAGTTTGCCCCTCCCGTCGAGGTACGTAAGGGCAACGCCATCGCGAAACTGTGCCACTGTCCCGTCCGGCTTCAGGAGTTCTCCCGAAACCCTGAAACCCCAGTGCCCTCTGATGCTCAGATCCGAGCAGCCAAGGTTTGCCACCGCCTGCGCCTGGGCCGCGCCGGTCAGAACCAGCAACAGCACTGCGCCAAGTACTGCTTTCAAATAGAAGGTCTTCATTTCTCCGTCTCCTTTTTTTGCATTCGACCGCGACTTCGCGCGCATTTAAACGGGAACGGAAGGCCTGGGCAATGGAGGCGGACTGAATACTCTCTGTAGAAAATCTGTACCTGCAAGCGACAGAAACGGGGGAACCTAGGTTTCGGCCGTTGACTGAAGGTACAATCGCACCAAGAGGATTGGCACGAAATGCCCAGCGGCATATGGCGATTCGAGGACTTCGAGCTTGACCAAGGCGCCTTTGAGCTGCGCCGCGCGGGGAAGAGTGTACGCCTCGAACGCATCCCCTTCGAGTTCCTTTGCCTTCTGGTCGAGCGAAGTGGGCAGTTGGTGACGCGGCAGGAAATCCTGGAGCGAATCTGGGGCAAGGATGTGTTCCTGGACGCGGACAACGCCATCAATACGGCCGTGCGCAAGATTCGACAGGCCCTGCGGGACAATCCTGAAACACCTCGATTCCTCCACACCGTCCCCGCGAAAGGCTACCGCTTCGAGGCCGCGTTGATCTCGCAACCTTCACCGGCGACTGATATCAAGGAACTGCCGGAATCACCGGCTCCGAAGGTCGCAGACTGGGGCGGACGTCGCTGGCTCGGATCGCTGGCGCTCGTCGCGACCGTCGTTGTTGTCAGCCTGCTGGCGCGGCACTCTTTTGAGCGACATACATCGCCAGGCCCGGGCAAGATCATGCTCGCCGTGCTGCCGCTCGAAAATCTCAGCGGGGATCCCCGAGAAGAGTATTTCGCAGACGGCATGACGGAAGAAATGATCACACAATTGGGGAGACTCGATCCGCAGCGGCTGGGCGTGATCGCACGGACCTCGGCGATGCAGTACAAGGGAACGCGGGAAGGCACGCCGCAAATCGCTCGGGAGCTGGGGGTTCAGTATCTGATGGAGGGTAGCGTCCGGCGGTCCGGGCAGCGCGTGCGCGTGACCGTCCAGCTCATCGAGGCAAGCGACCAGACGCATATCTGGGCGGAGGACTACGACCGGGAACTCAGCGACGTGCTCGAACTCCAAAGCGACGTTGCACGCGCCGTGGCAAGCAAGATCCGAGTGGAGCTGTCACAGCAGACCGAGGCGCGGCTTGCCGCTGCTCCTCGAGTCAACCCGGAAGCGCACGAAGCATATCTCGAAGGCCTGCAAGCGTGGAATTTGCGGACGCCCGAGGCGATCGAGCGCTCGATTGCGAAGTTCAACCAGGCCGTCGCGATTGATTCCAGCTATGCGCTGGCCTACGCGGGGCTCGCCGACGCATATAATCTGGCTCCGGTATTTCGGGTGTCCAAGCCCATCGATGCTTTTCCAAAGGCTGAAGCCGCCGCCTCGCGCGCCCTTGCTCTCGACGACGAGTTGGGCCAGGCGCATACGGCCCTAGGTTTTTCAAAAGCTCATTTTGACTACGACTGGCTCACCGCGGAACGCGAATACCAGAGGGGCATCGAACTCGATCCCAATTCCACCGATGCGCATCTCTTCTATTCGAACAGCTACCTATCTCCGCTGGGTCGCCACGACGAGGCCATCAGCGAGATGAAGCGAGCGATCGAGCTCGATCCGCTCTCGCCGCCGATACAGTCATTCCTGGGCAGGACCTACATCTGGGCGCGCCGCTACAGCGAAGCACGGGCGCAACTCCTGTACTGCATCGAGATCAATCCAAACTTCGCGCTCAATCATGAGCGGCTCTCGCATCTCGATGCGCAGCTTGGTGACTTCGAGGACGCAGTCACCGAAGATGCGAAGGCGCGCCAGTTTTCAGGAGAAGAACCGGCCAAGGTCGCGGCCGAAGAACGCGCTCTGCGCCAGGCCCTCGTGTCGGGGGGGACGCGCGCGTACTGGCTGAAACTTCTGGAGCGCGCCGACGACAAGGAGAATCCGCCGGAGGCATACGCCAACGCCTTCGGCCGCGCCGTCATCCATGCAGAACTGGGAGAGAAATCCCAGGCTCTCGACTGGCTCGAAAAAGCCTACGCGGAGCGCAATCTGGCGATGACCGAACTTGCGATCACAGCGGAGTTCGACGGTCTGCGCCAGGAGCCGCGATTTCAAAGCCTGCTTCGGAGTATAGGTCTGGCAAAGTAAATCCGCGCTCTACAGCCCTCATACGGTTGAATGCAATATCGACGGGAAATCAAACAACGATGGCGTGCGCGTTAATCCGGGCCGAAAGCGAGGAGGACGTTGCCTGGGATCCCGAAGGCCGAACCGAAACCGGAGTTCACGAATACCATGCCACCCGCAATAGCCGGGCCGCCACCGTCCATCGAGCCGCCGCGGGCGGCGACTTCGTTGACGGCCGTAAATTCGCGCAGCGTGTTGAAGTCCCAGAGGATCTTGCCGTCTTCGGTGGAGTACGCCCGGATGTGGCCGTCATCCGCGCCCGAGAAAACCGCTCCCGCGATGGCGGTAACGGCGGAGGATTGCGCCGGACTACAGCGAGGCACAGGGCATTCAGCGGCCGACGGGGAAGCCACCCAGACTTTTTCACCTGTTGCAATTCGAATGGCGAACAGCCCGCCTCCGGATTTGGGATCCAGCACGGGGCCTTCCGGGCTCCCGGCAAAACCGACGTCGGAGAGGGCCACGTAAACGAGTTCGGAGTCCGCCGCGGCTCCCCATTGGATTCCCCCGAGCACGCCGCCGTGACCGATCGAAGTCCGCCAAAAAATTTGGCCTTCCTTATCCGGATCGAGGCCGAGAACCTCGCCGGACTTCTGCGTGACAACCAGCATCCGCCGGCCGTCAGCAAGTTTGCGCAGGATCGGCGAGGAACCAAAATCCGCATCGGGCCCCTGCTTCGTGGGACAGCTGCTGGTATCTTTCTGAAAGCAGCCGGCGTTGTAGGTGTCGCCGGGCGTGATCTGGTTGAACCAGACGATCTTGCCGGTGTTTATGTCGACAGCCAGGATCGCGTCGCTCATGGACGTGGCCGGATCGGAATAATTGTTACCTGCTCCAAGGTAGAGGAGCTGACGATCCTCGTCGACCGTTGGAGATGACCATAGACCTCCGCCGGAGGGTCCCCAGAGCTGCGTGCCGTTCGTACCCTTTCGTATGGGGCGAGGCCCATCCGGAATGGCATACGTTCGCCAAATCTCTTTGCCGGTTGCGGCGTCGAGCGACACCAAAATCCCCCGGAAAGTGCAGCAGGGATAGTGGGGATCGGCGGCCATCCATTCCTCGCGGGACGCTACCGGCACGTAGAGGCGCCCCTTGTAAAGCCGCGGGGTCCCGGTGACGCGCGCGTAGGGATGATCGCTTACCGTCGTCTTCCAAACCAGTTTCCCGGTTGTGGCATTCACGGCGTAAACATTCGCGCGCAAGTCGCCAAAATAGGCGAGATGGCCGGGACCGATTGTAAGCGCCGTGCGCACCGCAGCGTCGGCTTGCAATTTCCAATACGTGCATCCCGTCGAAGCGTCGAGTGAATACACGCCGCCGACCGGATCGCTGACGAATAGACGGCCGCCCGCGACCACGGGTTGAGAGTAAGCCGCAAAACCGCCCGGAAATCCGAAGGCCCATTTCAATTTAAGACCGGGAACCCGCGCCGCCGTCAGACCGGCCTGATCGGCGGGCTGAAAACGGCTGTTTTCCAGATCCACACCCCAGCCGTTCCATTGCGGGCCGGAGAATTTGCCGGATGCCCGCACGGGGCAAAGAGCCGCCAGCGTAGAAGAAGCGAGGCGTTTGCCGGTAATGTACTCGGCGACAGCCGCACGCTGAAGAGGCGTTAATTCGGTCCCTTCCTTGTGCATCGCCCCAGACGCGAGCATGTAGGCGATGTATTCGGGAGCAGCGGCCTTCAATGCAAAGTGATTCAAAAAGGGCGGCGTTCCGGCCTCGTGGCACGAGGCACATCTTGTGGTGTAGATGACCTCTCCGGAGTTGGCGGCCGGCGCGCGGGCGCCCTCGGATGAGAGAGAAACGACGAATGCAGTGAGGCTGGCAATTTGCGCCGGGCTAAGTATGCCGCTGAAAGCCGGCATCGTGGTGCCGGGTTTTCCGTGAGAGATGACGTCCGCGATCGCGTCCGCTTTGCCGACGAGTTGCCGCAAATTCGGTGCGGCGCCCGTCCCGTTGCCGCTGACTCCGTGGCAGTAGACGCAACTGGCCGCGTATAGTTTTTTGCCCGCCTCGATCTGTTCCTGCGGAGTTCCGGATGCAGCGGCTTCCTGCGGACCGCCTCCGGCGTGAACGACGGGGACGGAGACGGAAAGCAGAGCGAGCGCCACGCAGACAGTTGCCATCCCATTGGCCAAGGCGACGCAGCTCGCGAGCGGCCATGACCGCGTTTCTCGGCAGCCGTCACGCAACAAAGGGGTTTGAAAGTCCATTCAGCTTTCCGTGCTAATCCTTTCTCGAACAGCGCCTAAGACGCTGAATACGAAGTAGCCAACCAACGCATTCTAAGAATTGCCTGCGGTGCAGGCGAGATACTAACGTGCGAGCAGCAGAGAGCGCCAGACCGGACTTCGTGTTTTCATACCTGAGATACGCTCGGCACGGGACCGGCAACGATGGATTGAACGGTCCTGCAGAATTCCTCGACTGGGAAGGGTTTGGCAAGTACCGGGCAGCCGGAACTCCGCAGGATGTGGGCGGCGGCATCGCCCGCGTTCGAGGCCGTGAATACGATGCGCATGGCAAGGTCCGGGCGATTTTCCTTGATCCAGCGATAGAGGCCGGCGGTCGAGAATTCGCCGGGCAGGTTGATGTCGGCGACCACAGCATCCACGAAATCACGGCTCAGTATCTGGATCGCTTCTTCCGCGGTGCGAGCCACTTTGACCGAAGAGCCGCTGGAAACCAGAACCTCCTGCTCGAGCAGGAGAAGGGTTTCCTCCTGATCGACCAGCAGGACCGTACCGGTGGCGGCGTACGAACGGCGGGAAACTGATTCACTCGACGCGGCCGGAGATTCGTGCGACACAGGCAAGGTGACACTAAACGTGGCGCCTCGCGGCGGTGAATTCCGAACTTGAATTTCGCCTCCATGCTCTTTCACGATCCCGTAACAGATGCTGAGGCCCAGGCCCGTGCCTTTGCCGACGGGTTTCGTGGTGTAAAAGGGGTCGAAAATCTTGTGCGGGTTCGTGACGCCCGGACCGGTATCGGTGATCTCGACGCGAAGACGCTCGCCCGCCGATTCCGTGCGAATCCAGATCTCGCCGGGGCCGCCCTTTTCCTGAATGGCATCCACGGCGTTATTCAGAAGGTTGAGGAAGACCTGCTCGAGCTGATGAAAATCCCCGCCGGTCATGGGCAGATGCGGATCGAATTCGCGATGAATCACGATATTGTTCAGCTTCATATCAAATTCGCGCAGGACAAGCGTGTCCTCCAGAATCTGATTGACCTGAACCGGCGCACGGTGAGGCTTCTGCTGGCGCGCGAAACTGAGCAGATTCTGCACGATGTGGTGAGTGCGCTGGGCCTGCTTGTAGAGCTTTTCAAGGTAGTCGGCGCCCCTTGCGTTCACGTATTCCTCGGATTTCAGTAGCTGGCTGTAGCCGAGAATCGCGGTGAGCGGATTGTTGAGTTCGTGCGCGACGCCGGAAATGAGTTGTCCCACCGCCGCCATCTTCTCGCTCTGTAAGAGCTGCTCTTGCGTGCGCCGCAGCGTATCGTAGGCTTCGCGGGTCTTTTCGAGCAGAAGCGACTTGTCTATGGTGGTGGCGATCTGGTTGCCGACGGCGGAGAGCAAATTCAACTCGGCGGTCGAGAATGCCCGCATGTCGCGGTTACCGACCACTAGAACGCCCATCACGCGATCCTTGGCCCACAGAACGACAACCTGCGAAACCTGGATATTCTCGCGGCGGTGGAGCTCTCGAATCTCCTCGGGCAAAGCGGGAAGGGCGCCGGACAGGAGCGTCGCGCGGGCCTGGCGAATCTGATCCAGAAGCCCCGGGGATATCTGCACCGGGGCAATTCGGCGGGCGTATTCGGATTGATATCCGACGGAAGCCGCGCGCTTGAGCACTCTGGAAGATTGGTCGA
>Ga0116219_10004651_pt1 | contig 10244 bp, 11 predicted proteins | sample Sb_taG_4_FD_91019 | JGI IMG/M metagenome (GOLD analysis project Ga0116219, IMG submission 91019) | Peat soil microbial communities from Weissenstadt, Germany - Sb_50d_6_BS metaG | ecosystem: Environmental > Terrestrial > Soil > Wetlands > Peat | place: Germany: Weissenstadt | collected 2010-09-21
ATCGGCAGCGAATCGCAGCGCGATGGCGCGCTGATCGCGCGGCACAGGGACTCAAGGCGGATCGTGCTCTCGCTCGATTTTCGTGGCGACGCGTTTCAGGGCCCCGAGGAGATCTTGACCGAACCCAAGCTTTGGCCGCGCCAAATCATCGTCATGAGCCTCGCACGCGTCGGCGCCGGGGTCGGCCCGGATCTCGCGCGGCTCGCCGCGATCCGTGCGATCGCGGGAGGGCGCGAAATCTACGCCGCGGGCGGCGTGCGCGACGCCGCCGATCTCCGCGCGCTCAACGCCGCGGGCGTCGCCGGCGCCCTGATCGCGACCGCCTTGCACGAACGGCGGATCGTCAGGGCCGATTTGGAAGCGATCTAAAGTCGTCGCCGCGCGGCGATCAGAGCTTCTTGCCGTCGGGGCCGAACTGCTTGAGGTAGGCGATCACATTGGCGATGTCGTCGTCGGACGGCAGGCCGGGAAAGACCATCTTGGTCCCGGGAACCTTTTCTCTCGGATTCTTCAGGTAGGCCTTGAGACTTGCCTCGTCCCAGGTGATGCCTGAAGTCTTGTTGGCTTCGGAGTAATTGTAGCCGGGGTACGTGCCGGCGGGCCGGCCGGCCACGCCGTTGAGGACTGGGCCGACCATGTTCTTGGCGCCCTCGCCGATCTGATGGCAGATCTTGCACTTTGTGAAGACTTTTTCGCCGGCCGCAGCGTCCTGCGCGGCAGCGACGCCTGCAGAAGCAACGAGCGCCGCCCCCGCAATCGAAAATCTCAACAGCCTCATATTCTCCTCCCTTCTCGGCCCGTCGGCGAAGCGGACCGCGGTGCGAAACTCGGTGACTTAGCAACAGGGGCGGCCGAGGGATAGAGGCGCAAAAGGCGCGCTTCGCCCGCCGGCGCGTCGCCGAACGCGCTTGAGCCGGCCCGGCGACGCCTCGCCCGAACGTAGCAGGTGACGCGGGTCGCGAAGGGTGCTAGCTTGTCTCGCGTGGGGCGGGAACGCCCCACGAGGAAAGAAACTCGAGGAGTTGGATTCATGAGCTGGAATACTCCGGTAGTCATCGAAGTTTGCGCGGGCATGGAAGTCACGGCTTATTTGTCGGCGCAGATGTGAGGGTAAGCGGGTCTGTCCACCCCCAAGGGGCGGACACATGGAGGGAGCGTCAGGGACCGAGTTCTAGATCGTTTTTCGGCGTCCGTTTCCTTTGGGAGCTAGGATTGCCGGAGTCCGGAACGCCGCGGACGGGCGGCTTCGAGGACTGATCTGAAAGGCGGCCAGGCTGGCGAGCCTTCATAGAGTCGAGTCTAGCTATCTCCGGCCGCGCTTTCGCCGGCGATGAACGCCTCGATAGGCCCGTGGAGGATGGTTTGGCCTCCCGATGCGATGCGCGCAATGCGTTGCATGGGAGCCGTCTCGAGTCGGCCTTTCGAACAGAAGGGCCGCGTTCCCATTGAACTTGGTGAGGGCGCGCTGCGGGCTCCGCGGGAGTCTGTTGCGCGCAGGGGAGGGCTTTTGCGCGTTGCGCAGCGCAAGATTGGGCCCGAAGGGGCGCCGACGATGCAAGCCCTTCGTTCGCCATTCGCTAGGGAAAACATGAAGCGCATCTTCGTCTGCTCTGGCATCGCCGCCGCCGCGCTCGGGCTAATGGCGCACATTGTGGGCCCAGTCGGCGCACGCGCTTCCACCGCAATGACGAGAAGACTTTGGCCGAAGCCATGCCCGTCCAGACACCAGCTTCGCGAAGCGACGGAGCAATCTTGAAGGCGCTTCGCGCGCTTTTCGCGGCGATGCTCGGTTTGTTGGCGGCGACGATCCAGCCTGCGAACGCGGATCCACTCGCCGTGAAAGTCGGCGTGATCCACGACGCGCACTCTCGCGAGACGATCTCCATCCTCGATATCCCTCCCGCGGACGACTTTGTCGCCGGCGCGCGCATGGCGATGGATGACAACAACACGACCGGCCGCTTCCTCGATCAATTCTTCTCGGTCGTCGACGCCAAGCTCGCCCCCGGCGAAGATCCGGTCGCGCCGCTCAACGGGATGCTCGCCGACGGCGTGCGCTTTTTCATCATCGATCTTCCCCCTGCCGAGGTTCTTGCGGTCGCCGACGCGGCGCGCGCCTCAGGCACCCTCGTGTTCAACGCGGGCGCGCCCGACGATCGCCTGCGCGAGGAGGACTGCCGCGCCAATGTGATCCACGTCGCGCCGAGTCGTTCGATGCTGGCCGACGGGCTCGCGCAATATCTCATTTGGAAGCAGTGGAGACGCTGGCTCCTAGTGGTCGGGTCGCATCCGGAAGACAAGCTGCTCGCGGACGCCTACCGGCGGTCGGCGAAGAAATTCGGCGCGAAAATCGTCGAGGAGCGCGTGTACGAGGACACCGGCGGGGGCCCGCGCTCGGACTCGGGGAGCGTGCAAGTCCAGCGGCAGATGCCGGTCTTGACCCAAAGCGCGCCCGATTACGACATGCTCGTCGCAGCCGACGAAAACGAGGTTTTCGCGGGTTACCTGCCCTATCGCACCTGGGACCCGCGGCCCGTCGCGGGCTCCGCGGGCTTAATGCCGGTGAGTTGGGACGCCTCGCATGAACTCTGGGGCGCCGCGCAACTGCAAAACCGCTTCGAGCGCCTGTTCAAGCGCGGCATGAATGCGCGCGACAACCAGGCCTGGGTCGCCATGCGCATGATCGGCGACGCGGTCGCGCACACGCGCTCGGCCGATCCCAAGACGATTCACGATGATCTCCTGTCGCCCGACTTCGCGGTCGCCGCCTTCAAGGGACAGAAGCTCACGTTGCGCGCCTGGAACCAGCAGCTGCGCCAGCCCATCCTGCTCACTGACGGCCGCGGCACGGTCTCGGTTTCCCCCCAGGAAGGGTTCCTGCATGAGACGTCCGAACTGGACACGCTTGGCTTCGACAGGCCGGAGACCAAATGCAAACTTCAATGAAACGCGCGGGCCGCGCCGCCGGCGCGCTCGCCCTTCTGGCAAGCCTTAGCGCCTTTTCGGGTCCCGCGCCGGCGACGACCGCCTATATCACCAACGAGAAAGGCAATTCGATCTCGGTCATCGACCTCGACAAACTCGAGGTCACGCGCACCGTCAAGGTCGGCCAAAGGCCGCGCGGCATTGCGCTGACCAAGGACGAAGCGCTCATGTTCGTTTGCCTCGGAGACGACGATACGATCGCCATCATCGACACGAAGACCTTGAAGGAGGTCGGCGAATTGCCATCGGGCCCGGACCCCGAGCAACTGCGCGTGAGCGCGGATGGGAAATTCGTTTTCGTCGCCAACGAAAACGACGCGCTCCTCACCGCGATCGACATCGCGACGCGCAAGGTGGTCAGCGAATTTCCGGTAGGCGTTGAACCCGAAGGCGTGGCGGTCAGTCCCGACGACTCGATCGTCGTCAACACTTCGGAAACGACCAGCATGGCCCACCTCATCGATTGGCGGAACAAGAAGGTGCTCGCCAACATTCTCGTCCCCCCGCGCCCGCGCTACGCCGAGTACAACAAGGACGGCTCGGAACTGTGGGTGACGTCGGAGGTCGGGGGAACGGTCAGCATCATCGACCCGGTCAAGCACGTCGTTGCGCAAAAGATCACGTTCGACGTGCCGGGACTCGCAAAGGAGCTGATCCAGCCGGTCGGCATTCGCTTCAGCGCCGACGGCAAGCTGGCGTTCATCGCGATGGGGCCGGCCAATCGCGTCGCGGTCATCGACGCAGCGACCAAGCAGGTCCTGAAGTATCTGCTCGTCGGCCAGCGGGTCTGGCAACTGGAGCTGACGCCGGACGGCAAGTATCTTTTGACGACCAACGGCGTTTCGAACGACGTATCGGTCGTGGACGTGGCCGCCCTGAAGGTGATCAAATCGATTGCGGTCGGTTCGTTTCCTTGGGGCGTCGCGATCTCGAAACAATGACCGCGGTCACCGCCGCGCCGCCCAAGACCGCCGTCAGCGCGCTCTCGGTCGAGAACGTTTCGCACGCCTATGGAGAGCGGATCGCGCTCGATGAGGTCAGCTTCCACGTCGCGCCGTCCAGTTTCACCGTGCTCTTGGGCTTGAACGGCGCGGGCAAGAGCACGCTGTTCTCCGTGATCACCCATCTTTATGCGAGCCGATCCGGAGTGGTGCGGATCTTCGGCTGCGATGTCGCGCGCAAAAGCGGCGCCGCGCTTGCGCTGCTCGGCGTCGTGTTCCAGCAGCGCACGCTCGATCCCGATCTCAGCGTCGCGCAAAACCTCGCCTACCATGGCGCCTTGCACGGAATTGGGCCCCGCGAGACACGCGAACGACAAGCCGCGCAACTCGCGCGCGTCGGTCTCGCCGATCGGGCCGGCGACAAAGTGCGCTATCTCTCGGGCGGGCAGATGCGGCGGGTCGAGATCGCCCGTGCGCTATTGCATCGGCCGCGCATGCTGCTGCTCGACGAGCCGACGGCGGGGCTGGACATCAAGGCGCGTGCCGGCCTTCTCGAGGTCGTGCGCGGCCTCATCGCCGACGAAGGGATCGGCGTCCTCTGGGCGACCCATCTCGTCGACGAGATTCGCGACGACGATCATGTCGTCGTTCTGCACAAGGGGCGCGTGCTAGCCGACGATTCGTCCCGTTCCATCGTTCTTGCGGCGGACGCGAGTTCGATCGGCGAAGCCTTCACGCGTTTGACGGGCCCGGGTCGGGAAGAGGCCGACTGGTGAGCGAGGCCGCCTTTGCGCGCGAGCGGCCGTTCGGCTGGCCGCAGCGCCTGATCTGCCTCTACGGCATCGTTTGGCGCGAGAGCCTGCGCTTTCTTCATCAGCGCGAGCGCTTCATCTCCGCGCTGGTGCGTCCGCTGGTCTGGCTCTTTATTTTCGCCGCCGGATTTCGTCAGACGCTCGGCGTGTCGATCATGCCGCCTTACGACACCTATGTTCTCTACGAGGTCTACATCACACCCGGGCTCATGGCGATGATCCAGCTCTTCAACGGCATGCAATCCTCGTTGTCGATGGTCTACGACCGCGAAATGGGCAGCATGCGCATGCTGCTGGTGAGCCCCGCGCCGCGCTGGTTTCTCTTGACGTCGAAGCTGATCGCCGGCGTCGCCGTTTCAATTCTGCAGGTCTACGCCTTTCTCGTCGTTGCTTATTTCTGGGAGATCGAGCCGCCGACCTGGTGGGGCTATCTCACCGTGCTGCCGGCGCTCGCGCTCTCGGGCCTCATGCTCGGCGCGCTCGGCATGCTCTTATCGTCGTTGATCAAGCAACTCGAGAATTTCGCCGGGGTGATGAACTTCGTTATCTTCCCTATGTTCTTTGCTTCCTCCGCCCTCTACCCGCTGTGGCGCGTGCAGCAGGGAAGCCCGTGGCTTGCGACGGTCTGCCGGCTCAATCCCTTCACCTATTCGGTCGAACTGATACGCTTCGCCTTTTACGGACAGGTCAATTGGCTCGCGCTCGCAGTCGTGGCGGGTTGCACCGCGGCGTTCCTGGGCGCCGCAATCATCGCCTATGATCCGGCGCGCGGCATGCTGATGCGCCGGGGGGGCTGATGCGTGGACAATGGGAAATGCGCATGATTGCACGCAAGTTCATCGCCGCCCTCGCTTTGTCTGTGAGCGCTTGTTTTGCATGCAGCGCCGAAGCCGCCGACCGCCTGCGCATTTCGATCCAGAAAACCGGAACCGCCTCTTGGGAAATCGCCGTGATGAAGGCGCGCGGGCTCGACAAGGCCGCGGACCTGGAGATCGAGACGACCGAGCTTGCCTCCACTGACGCGGGCAGGGTCGCGCTTGTCGGCGGCGCCGCCGACATGGTTGTCGAGGACTGGCTGTGGGTGGCGCGCGAACGAGGGCTCGGCGACAAGCTCGTGTTCACGCCCTATTCGAGCGCGCTGGGCGCGGTGATGACACGCAAGGATTCGCCTGTCCATACGCTTGCCGATCTCGCCGGGCGGTCCATCGGCGTCGCCGGCGGACCGATCGACAAGAACTGGCTCCTCTTGCGGGCGGCGGCGCTCGGCGCCGGCCTCGACCTTGCCAAGGATGCGCGGCCGTCCTACGGCGCGCCGCCGCTCATCGCGGAGAAACTTGCCCAGGGCGAGACGGAGACGGCGCTCGAATTCTGGAATTTCTGCGCCGCTCTCGAGGGGCGGGGTTTCCGCCGCGCGATCGAGATGGCCGACGTCGAGAAGGCGCTCGGCGCGAGCGGGCCCGTCGCGATGACCGGCTATGTGTTCAGCGAATCCTTCGCGGCCGCGCACAAGGACGCACTGAAGCGCTTTTTCGCGGCGGCGGCCGAGGCGCGCAAGATCCTGGCGCAGGACCCGAGCGCCTGGGCGCCGATCAAGGCGCGGCTCAACCTGAAAGACGACCAGGCGCTCGAAGTCTATCGCCAGCGCTATCTCGACGGCGTCCCGAAACGCACCGTCGCCGAGGAGGCCGCGGACGCGCGCGTCCTTTATCGGCGGCTGGCGGAAATCGGCGGCAAGGAGCTCGTCGGCGAGGCCAAGGAACTCGACGCCGGTCTGTTCTATGACCCCGCGACCGGCGAATAACGCGTGACGGCGCGGCTCATCTCCCTGCTTGCGCTGCTTGCGCTGTGGCAGACCGCCGCGCATTTCGGCAATCCGCGGTTGCTGCCGGGCCCGATGGCGGTATTCGCGACGATGAAGTCGGAGGCCGCGTCGGGCGCGCTGTTCGGCGCGCTCAGCGCCACGCTCGCCCGCGTGGCGGCGGCGTTCCTTCTGGCGATGGCCGCCGGGTCGGCGATAGGCTATGCGATGGGACGCAACGCACTCGTCGATCGGGTCGCCGATCCGTGGATCATCGTGCTGTTGAACCTGCCCGCGCTGGTGATCATCGTGCTGGCTTATATCTGGGCGGGCCTCAACGAAGCGGCGGCGATCGGCGCGGTGGCGCTCAACAAATTGCCCATCGCAGTCGTCACCATCCGCGAGGGCGTGCGCGCGCTCGACGCCGAGCTCGACGAAATGGCGCGCGTCTTCGGCTTTTCGCGATTGAGGCGGCTCAGCCACGTCGTCGTGCCGCAGCTCGCTCCGTTTTTCGCCGCGGCGACCCGCGCGGGCCTGTCGCTCGTGTGGAAGATCGTGCTGGTGGTCGAGCTGATGGGCCGGCCAAACGGCGTGGGCTTCGAAATCAATGTCGCGTTCCAGCTATTCGACGTGCCCCTGCTGCTCGCCTATGCGCTGCCGTTCACGGCGATCATGCTCATCATCGAAACCCTATTGGTGCAACCCTTTGAACGTCATGTCTCCCGCTGGCGACCGCGCGCGGCTTGAAGCGCGCGTCGCGGGAAAATCCTTTCAAACCGCGTCCGGCCAAAGCGCCCCGGTCATCGCCGATCTTTCCTTCGCGCTCGACGAAGGCGAGACTGGGGCGCTGATCGGCCCGTCCGGATGCGGCAAGTCGACGCTGATGCGCATTCTCGCCGGCCTCGATCGCAATTTCGAGGGCACGGTCCACATCCCCGCGCAGGGGCGCATCGGCATGGCGTTTCAAGAGCCGCGGCTCCTGCCGTGGCGCAGCCTCGAGGACAATGTGCGGCTCGCCGCGCCCGAGGCGAGTGAGGCCGAGATCGCCGCCCTGTTCGCGGCGCTCGGCCTTTCCGAGCACCGCACGCATTTTCCCGGCGAACTCTCGGTCGGCCTCGCGCGCCGCGCGGCGCTTGCGCGCGCTTTTGCCGTTCGCCCGACCCTGTTGCTGCTCGACGAGCCCTTCGTTTCGCTCGATGCGCCGCTGGCCCGGCAGATGCAGCGCGATCTGGCGCGGCTTGTCGAAAGCCGCCGCATGATCACCGTGCTCGTCACCCACGACGTCGACGAGGCAATCGCGCTCGCCGACCGGATATTCGTTCTTTCCGCGCGCCCTGCGCGTGTGATCGGCGAGATCCGCGTCGCTAGCCCACGCTCAGGGATGAACGGCGAGGAGGGTCGAGCGATCGCGGCGCGGATCGAGGCCCTGCGCGGAGCGGGCTGAAGGTCGCGCGCTCATACGCTTTCCGGATGATCCGATCGGCTCAGGCGCGCTCGATGGCGTCGAACACCTTGAAGGCGGCGGCGTGCTCGGCGGCGTCATGGACACGGAAAACGGCGGCGCCGCGCGCGAGCGTCGTGAGGTTCGCGGCGAGCGTGCCGATCAGCCGGCCCTCGACGCTGGCGCCGAGCAGATCGCCGAACAAGCGCTTGCGCGACACCCCGATCAGGATCGGCAGGCCGAAGGTCGCGCGCAAGGCGCCGGTCAACGCGAGCGCCTTGAGGTTCTGCGCCTTGTTCTTGCCGAAGCCTATGCCCGGATCGAGCAGGATGTGTGCGCGCGGAATGCCAGCGCGATCGGCGAGCGCCAACGAGCGAACAAAGAAACGGCCGAGGTCGGCTTCGACGTCGAGATCAGGATCGATGTCGTCCCGGTTGTGCATGAGCACCACCGCGGACCCGCTCTCGGCCACCACATCGGCCATCGCCGGGTCCTTTTGCAGTCCCCAGACGTCGTTGACGACGCAGACCCCGAGCGCGATCGCGCGGCGCGCGATTTCGGCCTTGGTGGTGTCGATCGAAAACGGCGCGGCGACCTCGGCCAGCAGGGGCGCGAGCAACGGCTCCAGACGGCGCCATTCCTCGTCGAGCGGAACTGGCGTGTGACCCGGCCGCGTCGATTCCGCCCCGACGTCGATGATGTCGGCGCCGCTGGCGACAAGTTTGCGGGCCTGCGCGAGCGCCAGATCGAGCGATTGAAACCGCCCGCCGTCGGAAAACGAATCCGGCGTCACATTGAGAATGCCCATGATGACCGGCTTCACGCCGATGAGCCCCAGAAAGGCGTCGAGACGCTCATCGATCTCGACCCTAGGCAGCGAAGCGCCCCCGCCCTCGGTCAATGCCGCCGGCGACAATCGAGCTGGCAGCGGCTCATCTCCTGGCGCGCGAACCTCGCGGCTCATTTGGCCTCGTCATATTTGATATAGGCGAACCGCAGGTCGCCGACGGGCGTCCCTTCGAGCGCGCCGCCCTCTTTGCTCGGACGCCATGAGACGAAGTCCTCGATCTTGCGCGCAAGTTCGAAGTCCTTGTCGGTGATCCCTTTCGCACTATGCGTTTGCAATTTCACTTCGACAAACGCGTATGAGGCGCGGAGATCGGGATGGTGCCAGGCGGCCTCTGCGAGGTGGCCGACCGCGTTGATCACCATCAGCGTCCCCTTCCAGCTCGCGGTGCGAAAAGTCCGTCTGATCCAGCCGTTTTCGTAATGCCAGTGCGGAAGCTCGCGGCGGAGCCGCGCCTCGATCTCGTCTGGCTCATAAGTGCGCTCTTTCGAATCCTGGGTCATCGACGTTCCTCCGATCGACAAATGCGCGAAAAGCCGTATCTATCACAGCAGCGCCTCGACCGCTCGTCCAGCCGGAAATTGGTGGTGTCCTAATTTGAATTGTGTGGAATGTGATGTCCGCTGGCCTCCCGGCCTGATCAGGCTGGGGCATACGTCAGTCTAATCGTGTCCTCGCCAATTGGATCGCTGGCCACAAGGCGGAGCGGCGGCCGGGGGCCGGCGAAGAAAGGCTTGCCGCGACCAAGCACGAAGGGGCGGAAGTACAGTCGATACTCATCAATAAGACCAAGGTCGGTTAGGGTTCGTGCCAAGTCTGGTCCGGCAACTGCAATCTCCCCAACGAGCTGAGCCTTCAGCCCACGTATCACCGCCTCGATGTCATCCTCGACAAGCGTGGCGTTGGGGCCGACTGACTTCAACGAGCGCGACACGACCCACTTCGGCTGGCTCCGCCACGCCGCAGCGAACTCGTGTTCCTCCGCGCCCCACTCCGGACGGTCTTCGTCCCAATAATGCATTAGCTCGTACACGCGGCGACCGTACACACTGCCGGTCAGGTCGCGCACCTTCTCGATGAAGTGACGAAAGAGCGCAGGGCCTGGCTGCATTTCCAGGTGGTCGACGTAGCCGTCCAGGGACTGCGACATTCCGAAGACGAACTTCGCCATGCTCTCACCCTCGAAGACCCAAGCCGGCCGGCAGTTTTACTCGGTGCCGCTTCGGGATTTCAATACAGCTGGCGTAGTCGCCGCTCATGCAAATCATCGCGACGTTTGCTCCACCAATTCCAAGGACAACAGCCGGAAATTCGCTCACTTCACCAGCGGGCAGCCGCCCTGGTCGAGCGGACGGAAGGCCGCTTCGGGGGGAATCGTCTCCACGAGATCGTACAAGTCATAGCGGCTTTTCGATTGCTC
>Ga0116219_10004664_pt1 | contig 10221 bp, 8 predicted proteins | sample Sb_taG_4_FD_91019 | JGI IMG/M metagenome (GOLD analysis project Ga0116219, IMG submission 91019) | Peat soil microbial communities from Weissenstadt, Germany - Sb_50d_6_BS metaG | ecosystem: Environmental > Terrestrial > Soil > Wetlands > Peat | place: Germany: Weissenstadt | collected 2010-09-21
GCAGGATCACGCGGTCGGCCGGCGTCGGGACCACGCGCGACACCGGGGGGCGCACCAAGGACTGTTGCGCCGGGCTCTCGGGGTGAAAATCCGCGAACTGGCATCGTCGACCGAAATCTCGAAACACTTTCTGGTGAAACGTTTTTCGCGGCACGTCGGGCGGCCATAACGACGTCGACATGGACACGTACCGCGGGCGCGACGCGCCGAGTGTCGTCACGTCGGGGTCCGCGCAGATGACTATGCCGGACACCATTGCCGGCAAAATCGGCAACAGGATTCGACCAGGGGCGGAAGTGGCCGGCGGGTTCTTCCGCATGTGCGTGCTCACCGGCAAAGCCCTGATGAAGCCGTTCGAATGGCGTGAGTTCATCTGGGTTGGCTGGTTCCTCATGCGGGTCTCGCTGCTGCCCACTATCGCGGTGTCCATCCCCGAAACCGTGCTGCTCATCTTCACGCTCAACCTCCTGCTGGCCGAGATCGGTGCCGCCGACGTCTCCGGTGCTGGTGCCGCGATCGGTGCGGTCACCCAACTCGGCCCGATCGTGACGGTGCTGGTAGTCGCCGGCGCCGGGGGCACCGCCATCTGCGCCGACCTCGGCGCGCGCACCATCCGCGAGGAAATCGATGCGCTCGAGGTGCTCGGCATCGACCCGATCCACCGGCTGGTGGTGCCGCGCGTCGTCGCCTCGACGATCGTCGCGGTGCTGCTCAACGGCCTCGTGGTCGCCGTCGGCCTGGGGGGCGGCTACCTCTTCAGCGTGTACCTGCAGAACGTCTCGAGCGGTGCCTACCTCTCGACGTTGACATCGCTCACCGGCCTACCCGAGGTGGTGATCGCGTTTATCAAGGCCGCGACGTTCGGCCTGATCGCCGGTCTGGTCGGCTGTTACCGCGGGCTGATCGTTCGCGGCGGGTCCAAAGGTCTGGGCACCGCCGTCAACGAGACCGTGGTGCTGTGTTTCATCGCGCTGTTCGCGGTCAACGCGGCGCTGACCACCATCGGTGTCCGGTTCGGAACGGGGCGCTGAAATGGCGACGGCTGCCACGCTGCATGCCCGCTTCCCGCGGGCCACCCTCAGTCGATACGGGGAAGCACCGGCACGGGTTCTGGTCGAGATCGGCCAGATGGTCTGGTTCGCACTGACTGCCGTCGGGCAGATCCCCTTCGCGGTGCGCCGCTACCCAAAAGAGCTGCTGCGGATCGTTGCCCAGATGGGGATGGGTACCGGCGCGATGGCCGTGGTCGGTGGCACCGCCGCCATCGTCGGCTTCATCACCCTGTCCGCGGGCTCATTGGTCGCCATCCAGGGCTACGCGACGCTGGGCAACATCGGCGTCGAGGCCTTCACCGGATTTTTGGCCGCGCTGGTCAATGTCCGGTTCGTGGCGCCCGTGGCCGCCGGTCAGGCGCTCGCCGCGACGGTCGGCGCCGGCGCCACCGCCGAACTGGGCGCCATGCGCATCAGCGAGGAGATCGACGCGCTCGAGGTGATGAGCATCCGGTCGGTCGCCTTCCTGGCGTCCACCCGGGTGGTGGCGGGTCTCGTCGTCATCATCCCGCTCTACGCGTTGGCGATCACGCTGGCCTTCGTGTCCCAGCAGGTCACCACGGTTTTCTTCTACGGGCAGTCCGCCGGTACGTATAACCACTACTTCCACACATTCCTGCGCCTCAACGACGTGGGGTGGTCGTTTGCGGAGGTGATCCTGGTTGCGGCGGTCGTGATGACCACCCACTGCTACTACGGCTACACCGCCAGCGGCGGCCCGGTCGGCGTCGGTGAGGCGGTCGGCCGGTCGATGCGGCTGTCGTTGATCACGATCGTTATCGTGGTCGTACTGACCGCGATGGCGGTCTACGGCAAAAGCCCCAACTTCAACCTCACCGTGTAGCCGCCATGACGTCCCCGGTGAAGGAGAACCCGCCACGCATCCCGCCGTACAAGACGGCGGCCGTGGTGTTCTTGGTCGTCGCCGCGGTGGTGCTGGGGTTCGTATGGTTGCAGTTCCGGGGCGAGCTCACGCCGAAGACGACCCTGACTATGCTGGCTCCCCGGTCCGGCCTGGTGATGGACACAGGATCGAAAGTCACCTACAACGGAGTCGAGATAGGCCGAGTATCAAGCATTTCCGAGATTCAGCGTGACGGCTCGCCGGCTGCCAAGTTCCTTATGGACGTGAAGCCGAAGTACATCAACCTGATTCCCGCCAACGTGGACGCCAAGATCAAGGCGACCACGGTGTTCGGCAACAAGTACGTGTCATTGACCTCGCCGAAAAACCCTACGCCGCAACGCATCACCGCAAAGCAGGTGATCGATGCGCGGGCGGTGACGACCGAGTTCAACACCTTGTTCGAGACGCTCAACTCGATCGTGGAGAAGGTAGACCCGGTCAAGGTGAACCTGACGCTGGCCGCGGCCGCGCAGGCATTGACCGGCCTGGGCGACAAGTTCGGGCAGGCGATCGTCAACGGCAACGCCATCCTCAACGACATCAATCCGCAGATGCCGCAGATCCGCCATGACATTCAGCGGCTTGCGGCCCTGGGCGACACCTACGCCAACGCCGCGCCGGATCTGATCGACTCCCTCAACCACGCGGTGATCACGGCGCGCACGCTGCACCGCCAGGAAGCCGAATTGGACGCCGCGTTACTGGCCGCGACCGGGTTGGGTAATACCGGGGAAGACATCTTCCGGCGCGGCGGTCCCTACCTGCAGCGCGGGCTCGCCGACATGCTGCCCACCGCCCGGCTGCTCGACACCTACAGCCCCGAGATCTTCTGCACCATCCACAACTACTACGACGAAGAACCCGCGGCCAATGCGACGACTGGCGGCAACGGCTACTCGCTGAAAACCATGAGCGAGCTGACCTCGGGGTTGGGCGGCATTCTGACCCTCCCGGGGCTGGCCGGCACCGTGGCCACGGGGGGGCTCCTGGGGCTGGCCGGACTGGTCGGCGGGGCGCCGAATCCCTATGTGTTTCCGGACAATCTGCCCCGGGTGAACGCCCGCGGCGGGCCGGGGGGTGCGCCGGGTTGCTGGCAGGCCATCACCCGCGACCTGTGGCCCGCTCCCGAATTGGTGCTGGACACTGGCGCCAGTCTCGCCCCGTACAACCACCTGGACACCGGCTCACCGTATGCCATCGAATACGTGTGGGGCCGCCAAGTCGGGGACAACACGATCAACCCATGAAACTCACCGGCTCCGCTATCAAGCTCGGCATCGTCTCGTTGGTGCTGACGCTGATCACCGTCTCGATCGTTGTGGTGTTCGCCCAGATGCGCTTCAACCGCACCAACAGCTACAGCGCGGAGTTCAGCAACGGCAGCGGCCTGAAAGACGGCCAGTTCGTCCGCGCCTCCGGAGTCGAGGTCGGCAAGGTCAAAAAGGTGCGGCTGATCGACGGCGGCACGCGGGTACGGGTGGAGTTCGATGTCGACCGCTCGATACCGCTCTACCAGTCGACGAGCGCCCAGATCCGCTATCTCAACCTGTTCGCCGACCGCTACCTGGAGCTCAAACGCGGCGAGGGCGAGGGCGCCGACCGGGTCCTGCCGCCGGGTGGATTCATCCCGCTGTCCCGAACTACACCGGCGCTGGATCTCGACGCCCTGATCGGTGGTTTCAAGCCGCTGTTCCGGGCGCTGGAACCGGAAAAGGTCAACACCATTGCGTCGGCCATCATCAACGTGTTTCAGGGTCAGGGCGGCACGATCAACGACATTCTCGACCAGACCGCGCAGCTGACCGCACACATCGCCGAGCGCGACCAGGCGATCGGCGAGGTGGTCAAGAACCTGAACCTCGTGCTGGACACCACGGTTAGGCATCGCAAGGAGTTCGACCAGACCGTCGACAACTTCGAGAGATTGATCACCGGGCTGCAAAACCACGCGGACCCCCTGGCCGCCGGCGTCGCGAACATCAGCAACGCCGCCGGAACGGTCGCCGACCTCCTGGCGGAGAATCGGGCATTGCTGCACAAGGAGATCGACTACCTGCAGGCGCTCCAGCAACCGCTGGTCGACCAGCGTGATCAACTCAGCGATCTCATCCACAAAACGCCGACGGCACTCAATCTGATCGGTCGCAGCATCGGCCTCTACGGGGACTGGGTGAACTTCTACCTCTGCGACCTTTCGATCAGATGGAACGGGCTGCAGCCCGGCGGTCCGGTCCGCACGGTGCGGATCTGGCAGCAGCCCACGGGCAGGTGCACGCCGCAATGAGAACACTGACGGAGTTCAACCGCCGCCGCGTCGGGCTGATGGGTGTCACCGTGCTGGTGCTCGTCGTCGCCGTCGGCCAAAGCTTCACCAGCGTCCCGATGATGTTCGCCAGTCCGAGCTACTACGGGCAGTTCACCGACACCGGTCAACTCAACAAGGGCAACAAAGTGCGCATCTCCGGCGTGAATGTCGGCACGGTGCAGGGTTTCGACATCGACGGCGACCACGTACTGATCAAGTTCACCATCGGCACCAACACCATCGGCACCGAGAGCCGGCTCGCGATCAAGACCGACACCATCCTGGGCAAAAAAGTTCTCGAGATCGAGCCGCGGGGAAGCCAAACGTTGAGGGCCGGGGGCGTGTTGCCGCTCGGCCAAAGCACCACCCCCTATCAGCTCTACGAAGCGAACTCCGACATCACCAAGGCCGCCGCCGGCTGGGACATCGACACCGTCAAGCGGTCGCTGAACGTCTTGACGCAGACCATCGACCAGACCTACCCGCACCTGAGTGCCACACTCGACGGTTTGGCCAAATTCTCCGACACCATCGGTAAGCGCGACGAACAGATCAAGCACCTGCTCGCGCAGGCCAAACAGGTAGCCGGCGTGCTCGGTGACCGCAGCGAACAGATCAACCGGTTGCTGGTCAACGCGAAAACGTTGCTGGCCGCGTTCAACGACCGTGGGCGGGCCATCGACGCCCTGCTGAGCAACGTTTCCGCCTTCTCGACGCAGGTGCAGGGGTTCATCAACGACAACCCGAGCCTGAATCCTGTGCTGGAGCAGTTGCACGCCATCAGCGACGTGCTGGTGGCACGCAAAGACGACCTGGCTCAAACCCTCACGTATGTCAGCCAATTCGCCGCATCACTGGGAGAATCCGTCGCATCGGGCCCGTACTTCAAGATAGTCCTGTCCAATCTGCTGCCCTACTGGCTGTTGCAGCCGTTCGTCGACGCCGCCTTCAAGAAGCGCGGTCTCGACCCGGAGGACTTCTGGCGCAGCGCCGGATTGCCCGCGTTCCGCTGGCCCGACCCCAACGGCACCCGCTTCCCCAACGGCGCGCCGCCGCCCGCGCCTCCGGTGCTGGAGGGCACCCCGGACCATCCCGGACCGGCCGTCCCGCCGGGAACGGCGTGCTCGTACACCCCGGCGGCCGACGCGCTGCCGCGGCCGTGGAACCCGTTGCCATGCGCGGGCGTCGACGCCGGACCCTTCGGAGGTAGCTTCCCGGCGCCGGTCGACGTGCAGACGTCGCCGCCGAACCCGAACGGGCTGCCCCCGACCCCGGGCATCCCGATCGCCGGGCGTCCCGGCCAGCCGCCGCCCGACGTCCCGGGCACACCGGTGCCGCTGCCGACACAGGCGCCTCCGGGGGCGCGCACCGAGAACCTCGAACCCGCCGGTCCCGTCCCGCCACCGTCGACGTTCGCGCCCGGTCTGCCGCCGGGGCCACCCGCGCCACCCGGACCCGGGCAGCAGCTGCCGGCGCCGTTCATCAACCCCGGCGGCACGGGAGGTAGCGGCGCAGCGGGAGGTAGCCAAAATTGAGCGGCGTCTTTGATTTCCACAACTTGCGCTCCCGCAGGGTCATCATCGCGCTGGTGGTGGCGCTGGCCCTTCTCGCCGGGTTCGTCGGGTATCGGCTGTACAACAAGTTGACCACCAACACCGTGGTCGCTTATTTCCCGGAGGCGAACGCGCTCTATCCCGGGGACAAAGTCCAGATCATGGGCGTTCGCGTGGGCTTGGTCGACAAGATCGAGCCGGCCGGCGACAAGATGAAAGTGACGTTTCACTACAAGAACAAATACAAGGTGCCGGCCAACGCGTCCGCCGTGATCGTGAACCCCACCCTGGTGGCATCGCGGAACATTCAGTTGGAGCCACCCTACACAGGTGGCCCGGTGCTGGCGGACAACGCGGTGATCCCCATCGAGCGCACGCAGGTGCCGACGGAGTGGGACCAGCTGAGCCAGAGCGTCGCCAATGCCATCTCCAAACTCGGCCCGACACCCGAGCAGCCCAAGGGTCCCTTCGGCGACGTCATCGAGGCCTTCGCCGACGGGCTGGCCGGCAAGGGCAAGCAGATCAACACCACGCTGGACAGTCTGTCGCGGGCGTTGACCGCGCTCAACGAGGGCCGTGGGGACTTCTTCGCGGTGGTGCACAGCCTGGCGCTGTTCGTCAACGCGCTGCACAAAGACGACCAGCAGTTCGTCGCGCTGAACAAAAACCTGGCCCAGTTCACCGACAAGTTGACCGGGTCCGACCAGGACCTCGCCAATGCGCTACAGCGGTTCGACGGCCTGCTCGCCACCCTGCGCCCGTTCTTGGACAAGAACCGCGGAGTGCTCACGCACGACATCGACAACCTCGCCAGCCTTACCACCACGCTGGTCCAACCCGAGCCGCTGAATGGTTTGGAGACCGCCTTACACGTCCTGCCGACTCTGGAAACGAACCTCAGCCAGATTTACCACCCGTCGCACGGCGCGGTCATGTCCATCCCGGCAATACCGAACTTCACGAACCCAATGCAGTTCATGTGCAGCATGATTCAAGCTGGTAGCCGGCTGGGCTATCAGGAATCGGCCGAACTGTGTGCGCAATACCTGGCACCGATTCTCGATGCGATCAAGTTCAACTACCTGCCCTTCGGGCTGAACGCGTTCAGCACCGCCGAGACGCTACCCAAGGAAATCGCCTACTCCGAGCCCCGCCTGCAGCCGCCAACCGGGTACAAGGACACCACGGTGCCCGGGATCTGGGTGCCCGACACCCCGTTGTCGCACCGCAACACCCAGCCCGGCTGGGTTGCCGCGCCGGGCATGCAGGGCACTCAGGTCGGGCCGATCACGGCGGGCCTGATGACCCCCGATTCGCTGGCCGAATTGATGGGCGGCTCGGACGTCGCGCCGCCGCCGTCGGGTTTGCAGACACCACCGGGACCACCGAACGCGTACAACGAGTATCCGGTGGTGCCGCCGATCGGCGTGCAGGCGCAACAGGTGCCGATCCCGCCGCCGCCTCCGGGACCGGGTGTGGTCCCGGGGCCGGTCGCGCCGACGCCGGCTGGACCGCCACCCGCGCAGGCGGCCGCGTCGACGGGAGCGGGCTCGTGAGGCGCGCGAGGAGCGCGATACGCGCGAGGAGCAAGCCGAACCGAGGAATTAAGACCAGGGTGAGGACAAACGTGGTGCGCGCGTTGGGCGTTCGGGGCCGCCATGGGCTGGCGCTGCTGCTGGCCACGGTGACGCTGACGTCCTGCGCGAGCTGGCAGGGGATCGCAAACGTGCCGATGCCCGGTGGCCCGGGCAGCGGACCCGGCTCCTACATCATCTACGTGCAGATGCCCGACACGCTGGCCCTGAACGACAACAGCCGGGTGCGGGTGGCCGATGTCTTCGTCGGCACGGTACGCGCGATCGAATTGAAGAACTGGGTCGCCACGCTGACGCTACGTGTGGACAAGGGCATTAAGTTACCCAAGAACGCCACCGCCAAGATCGGGCAGACAAGCCTCCTGGGTTCTCAGCACATAGAGCTGGCCGCGCCCCCCAACCCGTCCCCCGAGCTGTTGAAAAACGGCGACACCATCCCGCTGAAAAATGCGTCCGCCTACCCCACGACCGAGCAGACACTGGCCGGTCTCGCCATGGTCCTGCGCGGAGGCGGCATCCCCAACCTCGAAGTGCTGCAGAACGAGGTCTACAACATCCTGAACGGGCGGGGCGACCAGATCCATGCCTTCCTCGGCAAGCTGGACACCTTCACCGCCCGGCTCAACGAGCAACGCGAGGACATCACCCGAGCCATCGATTCCACCAACCGGCTGCTGGCGTACGTGGGCCCCCGCTCGGACGTTCTGGATCGAGTCCTCACCGAATTCCCGCCGTTGATCAAGCATTTCGCCGACAAGCAGAACCTTTTGATCGACGCGGTCGACGCGACGGGGCGGCTCAGCGGAGTTGCCGACCAATACCTGTCCGCCTCGCGCGGCGACCTGCACGAGAACCTGGTGGCGCTGCAGTGCCCGTTGCGGGAACTCGGCCGTGGCGCACCGTATCTGATCCGCGCACTCAAGCTGATGCTCGTCCGGCCGTTCGACCTCGACGCCGTGCCCAAGTCTTTCCGCGGCGACTACTTCAACCTGTCGCTGACGCTCGACCTGACCATGAGCGCTGTCGACAACGCGGTCCTCACCGGGACCGGATTCTCCGGAGCGCTGCGCGCGCTCGAACAATCGTGGGGCCGCGACCCCGAAACGATGATCCCCGACGTCCGGTACACGCCGAACCCGAACGATGCCCCTGGCGGGCCCCTGGTGGAAAGGGCGGACAGGCAATGCTGACCCCCTTGATCAGGCGCCAGTTGATCCTGTTCGGCATTCTGAGCTTGATCTCTGCGGTTGCTCTGGGCGGGTATTACCTGCGACTTCCCACCGCGGCAGGGATCGGCCAGTACACGCTGCACGCGGACCTGCCCGCGTCGGGCGGTCTGTACCAGACGGCCAACGTGGCTTATCGCGGTGAAACCATCGGCACGGTCACCGCCATCGAGCCGACCGAGACGGGCGCGCGGGTGACCATGAGCATCTCCAACCGCTACAAGATCCCGATCGACGCCGCGGCGAACGTGCATTCGGTGTCGGCGCTCGGCGAGCAGTATCTGGACCTGGTGTCGCAAGGCAACCCGGGCAAATACTTCTCGGCGGGACAGACCATCACCAAGGGCACCGTGCCCACTGATATCGGGCCGGCGCTGGACGCCGCGAACCGCGGGCTGGCCGCGCTACCCAAGGACAAGATCGCCTCGCTGCTCGACGAAACAGCCCAAGCCGTCGGCGGATTGGGCCCCGCGCTGCAACGACTGGTCGATGCGACGCAGGCGATCGCCGGCGACTTCAAGGCCAACATCGGCGATGTCAACGACATCATCCAGAACTCCGGACCGATCATCGACAGCCAGGTCGACTCGGGTGATTCGATCGAACGCTGGTCGCACAACCTGGACATCCTGGCCGCGCAGAGCGCGGAAAACGACCAGCACGTGCACAGCATTCTGACGCAAGCGGCGCCGACCGCCGACCAGGTCAACGCGGTTTTCGGCGACGTCCGCGAGTCGCTTCCGCAGACGCTGGCGAACCTCGAAATCGTGCTAGACATGCTGAAGCGCTACCACAAGGGCGTCGAGCAATTGCTGGTCGCCTATCCGCAGGGCGCCTCGGAAGGCCAGACGGTGACGACGCCTTTCCCGGGCTACGCCGCGCTGGGCACCTCGCTGACGATCAACCAGCCGCCGCCGTGTCTGACCGGCTTTCTCCCTGCACCTCAGTGGCGATCTCCGGCGGACACCAGCCTGGCGCCGATGCCGTCCGGAACGTACTGCAAGATTCCGCAGGACACTCCGTCCAACGCCGTGCGCGGGGCGCGCAACCTTCCGTGTGTCGATGTCCCCGGTAAACGCGCCGCGACGCCGCGGGAGTGCCGCGACTCCAAACCATACGTTCCCCTGGGCACCAACCCGTGGTACGGCGACCCGAATCAGATCCTGACCTGCCCCGCGCCGGCGGCGCGTTGTGATCAGCCGGTCAAGCCGGGTCAGGTGATCCCCGCGCCGTCGGTCGACAACGGCATGAACCCGGCGCCCTCCGACAGGGTGGCGGGGACACCGCCGCCCGTCAGCGACGTGCTGCAGCGGCCTGGATCCGGCACCGTCCAGTGCAACGGGCAGCAGCCCAACCCCTGCGTCTACTCCCCCGGCGGGCCTCCCGCGGCCGTTTACAGTCCACAAAGCGGTGAACTGGTGGGGCCCGATGGTGTCAAGTACTCGGTCGACAACTCGGGTAAGACCGGAGACGACGGATGGAAGGATATGCTGGCTCCGCCTGGCTGAACTCCAATCTCGGCTGTAAGCAGTGCTTTTCGATTCGTCCGGACCTATCGGCAACGAGGATCTCGTCCGTCGCGC
>Ga0116219_10004666_pt1 | contig 10220 bp, 8 predicted proteins | sample Sb_taG_4_FD_91019 | JGI IMG/M metagenome (GOLD analysis project Ga0116219, IMG submission 91019) | Peat soil microbial communities from Weissenstadt, Germany - Sb_50d_6_BS metaG | ecosystem: Environmental > Terrestrial > Soil > Wetlands > Peat | place: Germany: Weissenstadt | collected 2010-09-21
ATCTCGTCGTCGAAGTCGGGCCGCAACGTGCCGTCCACCACGATGAGGGCCAGGAAGTTGGCTACGTTGCGCGAGAACAGGAAGCTGGCGTGGGTGGGCATCGCCGAGGGCGGGTTCGAGAGCCCGGCCACCACCACGCCGTGGTGCACGATGTCCTGGCCCGGCTCCGACACTTCGCAGTTGCCGCCGCTGTCGGCTGCCATGTCGACGATGACCGATCCCTCGACCATGCGCTCCACCATGGCCGTGGTGACGAGGACCGGTGCCTGGCGACCGGGGACGGCCGCGGTGGTGATCACCACGTCGGCGGCGGCCACCTCGTTGCTGATCAGCTCGCGCTGGCGGGCCAGGAACTCCTCGGACTGCACGCGCGCATACCCACCTGCTCCCTCCTGGGACTCGAGCTCGAGCTCCACGAAGTTGGCACCGAGGGACTGCACCTCCTCCTTGGCCGCGGCGCGTACGTCGTAGGCGCGCACCTGGGCGCCGAGCCGACGGGCGGTGGCGATGGCCTGGAGGCCGGCCACCCCTGCGCCGAGCACGAGCACCTTGGCGGGGGGGATGGTTCCCGCCGCCGTCATGAACATGGGGAAGAACTTGGGGAGCCGCTCCGCGGCGGCGAGCGCCGACAGGTAGCCCGACACCGTCGCCTGCGACGACAACGCGTCCATCGACTGGGCCCGGCTGATGCGGGGGATGAGATCGAGGCTGAACGCCGTCGCCTTGCTCTTGACGAGGGCCCGGACGGTGTCGAGCTGCGAACCCGGTTGGAAGAAGCTGACCACGGTGATCCCCTCACCGAGCACTTCCACCTCTTCCGGTGTCGGCGCCTGGACCTTGGCGACGAGGTCGGCGCCCGCCACCGTCTCGGCGGCGCCGGGCCGGAGCGTGGCCCCTTTGTCCGCGTAGGCGGAGTCCGGGAAGTGGGCATGCACGCCGGCGCCTTCCTGCACGATGACCTCGACACCCGTGCCGACCAAGCGTCCGGCCACGTCGGGAATCATCGCCACCCGGTGCTCGCCGGTGCGCGTTTCGGTAGGGACGGCGAGTTTCACGGGGGGCTATCAGAGCACGTCAAGGCACGACGCTCCACTTTGACGACGCGTCAGGCACCGCGCAGGGCGGCGAGGAAGGCGGGCCCCTCGTTCCCGCCGTGGACCTCGAGGGCGGCCCCCGACACGTACGACGCCAGCGGAGAGGCCAGGAACAGGCAGGCACCGGCCACGTCGTCGGGGGTCCCCATCCGACCCAGGGGAACCGTGGCGGCCACCGCGGCGAGCCCGGCCGCCCCTCCGTAGTGGTCTTCGGCGGCGTCGGTGGCGATCATCCCCGCCACCACGCAATTGACGCGGACCTTGGGAGCCCACTCGACCGCCAAGGTGCGGGTCAGGTTGATGAGCCCCGCTTTGGCGGCGCCGTAGGCGGCGGTCCCCGGTGACGGGCGCAGCCCCGACACGCTGGCGATGTTGATGATCGAGCCGCCGCCTGCGGCCTCCTGCATCAAGGCGTTGGCGGCCTGGGCGCAGTACATGGGGGCGAGGAGGTTGAGCGCGACGACCTGGGCCACGAATCGCGCCGAGGCGTCCGCGGCGGGCACGGCCGGCGAGCCACCGGCGTTGTTGACGAGCACGTCGACGCGCCCGAAATGCTCGTGCGTGGCGCGCAGGACCGACGCCGCCTGTTCACCGTCGCGCACATCAGCGGTGAAGAACACCGCCCGCCGCCCGGCCGCCACCGGGAGGTCGTCCACCGCCGGCTGGTTCCGTCCGCAGATGGCCACGTCCGCCCCCGCCGCCAGGAAGGCCTCGGTGATGCCGCGGCCCACGCCCCGGGACCCGCCCGTCACGACGATCACCTTTCCCGTGAAATCGAGCTTTCCCGTGGAGTCGATGCCCTCGGTCACGTGCAGAACCTAATGGGATTACCCCGTCGACGCCCCGGCGAGCGGGCGGTGCGTGGTGTCGGTACCCGCCGGGTCGGGGGGGTCGGTCGGGACCGCTCTTGACCTTCTCGGCAGCCAGAACGAGACTCGCAGCAGGGGTGAGGACGTCGGGGGGCGTCCTTCCGGGGGGACTGCGGAGGTGCGATGAGAACGAGGACGCGTCCCGCGTCACCGGTCTCGTTGCAGTACCTGCCCGCGCTGGACGGGATTCGGGGAGTGGCGGTGGTGGCGGTCATCGCCACCCATACCGTGGCGACGATCCCGGGCGGCTTCTTGAGCGTCGACGTCTTCTTCGCGTTGTCGGGCTACCTGATCACCTCGCTCCTGATCGCCGAGTGGCGCGAGACCGGCACCATCGCTCTCGGTCGGTTCTGGTCGCGTCGGGCCCGACGTCTGCTTCCGGCCCTGTTCCTCATGCTCACCGCCGTGGGCGCGGGTGCCGCCCTGTGGCCGCAGATCTTCGGCAGCACCTCGTTACGGGGCGACACCCTGGCGACGGTCCTCTATGTCGCCAACTGGCACTTCATCGCCGACCACACCAGTTACTTCCAGGCCTACGGGACGGCGTCCCCGTTGCTCCACACGTGGTCCCTGGCCATCGAGGAGCAGTTCTACCTGGTGTGGCCGATCGTGGTCCTGGCCGTGCTCGGGCTGCGCCGGCCCCGGGCACGCGCCGGGGGCGACCCGGACGGGGTGTGGGTCAGCGGCGGGGCCGGTGACCCCGGTGATCGGCGACGTCGCCTGACGGTGCTCTTCGTTCTCGCCGCCGCCGGTGCGGTGGCCTCGGCGCTGTGGATGGCGGCGCTGACCCATGCCGGTGGCGACACCACGCGCAGCTTCTATGCCAGTGACACCCGTGCCCAGGCGATCCTGGTCGGTGCGGCACTCGCCATCGGGAGCGTGTTGTGGGCGCCCACCCGGTCTCGCCGGGCCCGCGCCGCGCTGTGGAGCTGGGGCGTCGCCGGCGTGGTGGGAACGGCTCTGCTGTGGGCGCTCGTCCCCGCCAGCTCGCTGCTCGTGTTCCGGGGTGGCTTCTTCGTCGCCGCGCTGTGCACGGCCGGCGTCATCGCGTGTGTCGCCAACCTTCCCACCAGCCCTCTCGCCTCGGTCCTGTGTGTGAGACCGCTGCGCTACGTGGGCCGTATCTCCTACGGCATGTACCTCTGGTACTGGCCGCTCATCCTGGTCCTGTCGGGCACCCGCACCCACCTCCAGGGGTATCGGTTGCTCGGGGTCCGGCTCGTGGCGATCATCGCCGTGGCGACGGCCTCGGCGTACCTCGTCGAGCTTCCGATCCGCAGAGGCCATCTCCCGGTCTGGTGGGCACCGACCGCCATGCCGATCGCCGCCAGCCTGGCCGTGCTCACCACGTTCCTGGCCACGGTGGGCGTGAGCGACGTGGCGGCGGCGTCGGTGGGGGGCGGGCACGGCACCGCGCTCGCCACGGCGGCGACGAGGGGATCGGGCGAATCGGCGCGCACCATGACGTCTTCTGCGCCCGTGAAGGTGCTCATCGTGGGGGACTCGATCGCGGGCACGCTCGGCGTCGGGATCGGCCAGCTGATGTCGCAGAACGACATGGTGGCGGTGAACGAGGGCAGTCCGGGCTGCTCGGTGTCGATGGACCAATTGGTGAAGGTGCTGTGGTTCACCAACCCACCCGGCAAGCCGTGCGTGGAGGACGACCCCGACGCCCTGTTGGCCCAATGGCGCGCCTGGGTGGACCAATTCAATCCCGACGTCGTGCTCTACCTGGCCCGCAGCGAAGTCCTCGACCAGGAGGTGAATTCGACGTGGACCAACCTGGGGGTAGCGGCCTTCGACTCGTACGTGACGTCGCGGTTCCACCAGGCCATCGACGTCCTCGGATCCCGCGGTGCCCATGTCGTCTTGCTGACCTCACCGTTCTACGACACCGGCGTGCAGCCGAGCGGCTTGCCGTGGCCCGAGGACGATCCCGCCCGGGTGACCCTCGACAACCAGATCATCGAGTCGATGGCCGATCCCCCCGTCCGGAGCTCGGGTGGGGCGCGGTCGTCGTCGCGTTCCCGGACGGGTTCCGGGTCGAACTCGGGGTCGGGCCCACGGGCCGGTTCCGGCTCGGTTCGCCCCCAGCGTGGGCCGTCCTCATGGATCACCGGCAGGGGCAACGTCACGGTGATCGACTCCGGGGCGTGGCTGTCGCCGGGTGGGCACTACAGCGTCACGGTCGACGGCGTGCAGGCCCGGTGCGGGGACGGCGTCCATCTCACCGTGGCCGGGAGCGAGTGGCTGGCCAAGCGGATCCTGCCCGTCATCTCGTTGTTGGGCCGGGCGCACCAGGCGTCGTCGCCCACGGGCTCGTGGTCGGGCGAGACCGCGCTGACCCCCCCGTCGTGGTACTCGGAGCTGCCCTGCGCCGCCTCGTGATCGCTCCGGCGGGCTCGGTCTGACCCCTCGGGCCACGCTGCGCACGTTCGCATGCGACGCCGACCACCGAATACCCTGCTCGGACCGGCGCGGCTGACATCAGTCCGGTCGGCTCGACGATCCTGACGGGGTCGTCACGGAACGATCTGGAGCCGTCCATGGGTATCGAGACACACGAGCGCTCGCCGGGCACCGCCGAGGTGGTCATCGACGTGCCTCCCGTGAACGCGCTCGACGTGGCGTCCTGGTTCGCCTTCGCTGACGCCGTGCTGACGGCAGGTTCGATCCCGTCGGTGCGGGTGGTCGTGGTGCGAGCCGAGGGACGAGGATTCTGTGCGGGCGTGGACATCAAGGAGATCCAGACCAAGGGGGACGAGGCGCTGGTCGGGGTGAACCGGGGCTGCGCGGCGGCGTTCGCGGCCGTCTACGACTGCGAAGTGCCGGTGATCGTCGCCGTGCACGGTTTCTGCCTCGGCGGGGGCATCGGCATCGCCGGGAACGCCGACATCGTCGTGGCTTCTCACGACGCCACGTTCGGGCTGCCCGAGGTCGACCGGGGCGCGCTGGGCGCCGCCACCCATCTCGCCCGGCTCGTTCCCCAGCACCGCATGCGTTCGATGGTGTACACGGCCCAGCCTGCCACGGCGGCCGAGCTGCACCACTACGGCTCGGTGCTGCGCGTCGTGCCCAAGGACGACCTCGTCGCCACTGCCTACGAGGTGGCCGAGTCCATCGCGTCGAAGAGCCCGACCATCATCCGCCGTGCCAAGGAGTCGCTCAACGGAATCGACCCCGTCGACGTGAAGCGCAGTTACCGCTTCGAGCAGGGGTTCACCTACGAGCTCCATGTCGCCGGGGTCGCCGACGAGCAGCGCCGAGCCTTCGTCGAGAAGCGCGACGCGGACACCTCCACGTGAGCGGTCGCACGGGGAGGTGGGCGTGAGCGACAAACGCGCCACCGTCGAGGACATGGTCGCAGAGCTCCGCGACGGTATGACCGTCGGCTTCGGGGGGTGGGGATCGCGCCGCAAGCCCATGGCCGTGGTGCGGGCCATCCTGCGTTCCGGCGTCGGCGACCTGACCGTCGTCTCCTACGGCGGACCCGACATCGGGGTGCTGTGCGCGGCGGGTCGCGTCCGCAAGGCGGTCTACGCCTTCGTGACCCTCGATTCCATCGCCCTCGACCCCCATTTCCGCAAGGCCCGCCAGGCCGGGACCATCGAGGCGATGGAGATCGACGAGGGCATGTTCTACCTGGGCCTGCTGGCCGCGTCCCAACGTGTGCCCTTCCTCCCGACCCGAGCCGGACTGGGCTCCGACGTCCTCACCGTCAACCCCGGACTGCGTCTCGTCCGCTCGCCCTACGGCGCCGACAGTCCCCACCTCGCCGACCAGTCCGACGCCGACGTCGAGCTCGTCGCCATGCCGGCGCTCACCCTCGACGTCGCCTTCGTGCACGCCAACCGGGCCGACACCCATGGCAACGCGCAGATGCTCGGCCCCGACCCCTTCTTCGACGAGCTCTTCCTGGGCGCCGCCACCCGACGCTTCGTCACCGCCGAAAAGGTGGTGGAGCCGGGCCGGCTCACCGACGAGGGCCCCATCCAGACCGTCGTCGTCAACCGGCTGATGACCGACGCCGTGGCCGAGGCGCCCGGCGGCGCCCACTTCACGTCGTGTCCACCCGACTACGCCCGCGACGAGGCGTTCCAAAAGGCTTATGCGTCGGCGGCCGCCGATGCCGATGCCTGGGCGGCGTTCGACCGCCGCTACCTCCAGGTCGACGAGGCCGGGTACCGCGCCGCCGTGCAGGAAACCTCTCATGCCTGACACCGAGGTCACACGGGCCGAGGTCTGCGCCGTGGCGTGCGCCCAGGCGTGGCGCGGCGACGGAGAGGTGATGGCGAGCCCCTTCGGCACCGTGCCCCAGATCGGTGCCCGCCTGGCCCGGCTCACCTTCGAGCCCGATCTCGTGCTCACCGACGGTGAGGCCGCGCTCATGGCGAACACCCCGTCGGTGTCGGCGCGACGCGACGAGCTCGTGCTCGAGGCGTGGATGCCGTACCGGCGCGTGTTCGACGTGGTGTGGTCGGGTCGGCGCCACATCATGATGATGGCGTCGCAGGTGGACCGGTTCGGCAACCAGAACCTCAGCGCCATCGGCGATTGGGCCCGGCCCAAGGCCCAGCTGATCGGGGTGCGGGGCGCGCCCGGCAACAGCCTCAACCACACCACGAGTTACTGGGTCCCGGCCCACACGGCGCGCAGTTTCGTCGAGCACGTCGACATGGTGTGCGGCGTCGGCTACGACCGCGCCGCCGCGGCGGGGTACTCGGCGACGCGCTTTCACGATGTCCGCCTGGTCGTGTCGAACCTGGGCGTCTTCGACTTCGACACCCCCGATCACGCCATGCGGATCCGGTCCCTGCACCCGGGCGTCGAGGTCGAGGAGGTCGTGGGGGTCACCGGGTTCGAGCTCGTGGTCCCCGACCCGGTCCCCACCACGCCGCTTCCCACCGCCGACGAGCTCGAACTGATCCGCGAGGTCCTGGACCCGACACGGCAGCGCGACAAGGAGATCCCGTCCTGACCCCGGACGTCGGATTGCCCGACCCTCACCCTGCCCTGCATACCCGGCTGTGCGACCTGGTCGGCGTGCGCTACCCGATCGTGCAGACGGGCATGGGCTGGGTGGCCGGTCCCCGGCTCGTCGCCGCGACGGCCAACGCCGGGGCGCTCGGGATCCTGGCCTCGGCGACGATGACCGTCGACGAGCTGCGTACCGCCATCGCGGAGGTGCAGGCCCGCACCGGCGCGCCATTCGGCGTGAACCTGCGCACCGACGCCCCCGACTCATCCCAGCGCATCGCGCTGCTCGTCGACGCCGGGGTGAAGGTGGCGAGCTTCGCGCAGGCGCCCCGCCCCGACATGGTGGCCCGACTGCGCGACGCGGGTGTGGTCGTGATCCCCACCGTCGGCGCCCGGCGTCACGCCGAGAAGGTGGCCGAGTGGGGGGTCCACGGCGTCATCGCCCAGGGTGCCGAAGGTGGCGGCCATACCGGCCAGGTGCCCACGTCGCTGTTGCTGCCCCAGGTCTGTGATGCCGTCGGTGACCGGGTGGCGGTCATCGGTGCGGGGGGATTCTCGAGCGGCCGCGGGCTCGTGGCCGCGCTGGCCTACGGCGCGGCCGGGATCGCCATGGGGACGCGCTTTCTCCTCACCCGCGAGAGCACGGTGCCCGATGACGTGAAGAAGATCTACCTGGGCACCGCCGTCACCGGGACCGTCGTCACCACCCGGGTCGACGGCGCTCCCCAGCGCGTGATCCGCACCGAGGTCGTCGACCATCTCGAGGGCGCGGGCCGGGTGACGGCGTTGCCGCGGGCCCTTCGCAACGCCCTGGCCTTCCGGCGCCAGACGCGCACCTCGATGCGCGCCCTGTTGGCCGAGGGACGCGCCATGAAGGAGGGCAACGAGCTGTCGTGGGCTCAGGTGGTCATGGCCGCCAACGCCCCGATGATGACCAAGGCCGCCCTCGTCGAGGGTCGCACCGATGTCGGCGTCCTGCCGACCGGCCAGGTCGTGGGCGTGATCGAGGAGCTCCCCAGTGTCGCCGAGCTCATCACCGCCATCGTGACCGAGGCCAACGCCACCCTCGTGCGGCTCGGCGGCGCCGGCTGACCCTTCTCGACACGCCGCCGCGATGCGATGGCCGTCACCGGGTCGGTTGCAGGCCAGTGGCCTGCGAGATGGCGGCGATGAGCGCATTGGCGGTGCCGTCGACGGCCTGGGCGATCGGTGACGAAGGATGCGCCAGGGCGCTCGCAATCTGGGCGAACGACTTCCCTTGGAGCACCGTCGGGCTGTAGCTGGCGCCGATCATCACGGAGCGGTTGCCGATGTCGATGAAGGGGATCGCCCCCGCTTCGGACGTGTACGGCGCCTGGTCGTAGGTGTCGAGCACCGATTGCTGGGCCGGCGTGAGCTTCTGCAGGGTCGGGTACTGGCCCCCGACGGCCTGGTTCGTGGCCAGCTCCACCGGCGTGAAATCGAGGACCGGGCTCGTGTACGTGGACCCGTAGAAGGAGAGGGTCGGTGTGTCGGGGTAGATGTCGCTCGACGACGAGTGTGTCCTCTCGAGCCCGGAGAACGCACCGAAACGGGACAGGGCCACGGTCAGGGCCCAACGTTGCGCCGCGCAGTACGGGCAGTACTCGGCGCCCACGTAGAGGATTTCCGGCCTGCCGTCGGTGCCCACGAGTGGCGCGTGCGTTCCGGTGACCTTGGTCGGGCCCGTCACACCGGCGGGTACCCCCACGGTGCGAAGCGTCGTCGGGCTCACCGAGGTGACCGCGGCCTGCACCGAGACCGAGGCCGGCACTGCCCCCGAACCCACGGCGGTGCCGGACGCGGTAACAGACCCCGCACTGAGCGTCGAGACCCGAGCCGAACTCCCGGCCCCCGCCGCCACGGCGAGGAATGTCACCACCACGAGGACGACGACGGCGATCGGGACCGCCGTCCACCACGTCCGACGGTGCGAGCGCCGAGGTGGTGCTGTTGGCGGTCGCAGCGGGGTCGCGGCCGAGCGCTTTGGTTGTGTCGCGTTGGGGCGATGGGATTGAAGGGCGGGACGTCGGCGGGCGTTGGGTTGTTGGGGGTTGGGTTGTTGGGGCTTGGACTTGGCGCCACCGCGGGCGGCGCTCTGATTGCGGTTGGTCATTTCGAACTCCTCGGCATGGGCCCGCGCGCGGGGAGGCGCACGAGTCGAAGGTCTGGACTGCTCGGTCGTGCTGACCGAGTGCCCCGGCGCCTCGGTGCCCGCGCACGGGCATCACGACACAAGGCGACAAGGCAACGTCTCTGGCTGGCGGCGGTTGGCGCGGCTGACGCCGGTTTGGTGCGGCGGTGTGCCGCCGCGATCAGAGACTCAGGCGAATGCCGGGAGAGAACGAGGAGGGCGCATGATCGCCAGTGGCCTGCCGTCGGGAAGCAGTCCCGACTCGCGCCGACGACGCCGGACACGACATGCCGGGGCGGCGGCGATGATCGCGGCCCCAACGACGATGAGCAAAGGAGCCCCGAGCGTGGTCGACGCGACGATCGAGCCGGCTCCGGCGCACTGCGCGGCGTTCTCGAGACAGGGGCCCGGGCGGGGAGTCTGCGCGGCGTGCCCGCCGGCGGTGCTGTGGGAAGCGTTGGTCGCAGGAGATGGTGCCGCCATCGCCACCGAGGCGCTCGCCACCACGACGAGCGTGACCGCGCCCACTGCTACGGCCAAGCGGCGCACGAAACCCACGTCATGAGCATAGGAACTCGGGCACAAGAATTGGCCGCGCCCCCGGCGCCGAAGGTCGTCGGGCCGCCCCAGGGCGATCCGGTCGCCGGGTCGCGATACCTTCGGACGCGCCAGCCGAGAGACGTCGAAGCGCAGCCCCGCGACGTCCGAGATCGAGAGGAGTCGTCGTGCACGCCATTGTCCTCGATACCCCCGGGCCCCTCGAGAGCGGCGTCATCCACGGGGGGGAGATCGCCGATCCCCACCCGGGCCCGGGCCAGATCGTGGTGAAGGTGGTGGCATGCGGTGTGTGCCGGTCGAACCTCCACATGATCGAGGGCGATTGGGTGCGCTACGGCGTTCCCGCCTTCACCCCCATCATCCCCGGGCACGAGGTCGTGGGCCGGGTCGTCGAGGTCGGGAGCCAGGTCGACTGGATCGGTCCCGGCGATCGGGTCGGGGTGCAACCGCTCTGGTCCACCTGCGGTCACTGCCCGTACTGCCTCACCGGGCGCGACCAGCTCTGCGCCACGAAGCAGATCACGGGGGAGACCGTGCACGGCGGCTACGCCGAGTACATGTTGGCCACCG
>Ga0116219_10004675_pt1 | contig 10215 bp, 9 predicted proteins | sample Sb_taG_4_FD_91019 | JGI IMG/M metagenome (GOLD analysis project Ga0116219, IMG submission 91019) | Peat soil microbial communities from Weissenstadt, Germany - Sb_50d_6_BS metaG | ecosystem: Environmental > Terrestrial > Soil > Wetlands > Peat | place: Germany: Weissenstadt | collected 2010-09-21
ATCTAAGCGGGAAACCCACCTCGAAACGAGTTCTCCCTTGAGAGCCGTGGTAGACCACCACGTTGATAGGCCGGGTGTGTAAGCGCGGTGACGCGTTCAGCTTACCGGTACTAATCGCTCGATTGGCTTGAACGCTCTCATTACATCAATGCCCATTCCAGGCATCGGTTATCAGTGATCAGTAATCAGATCGCCGATGCTGAGACTGGATGGCCAGAACGACAGCTTGCTTCAACGTCAGGGTTCGAGCTCATGGTCGGCAATCTTTCTGATTACTGACTACTGATTTCTGATCCCCGATAGTTCCGTCCTTCGCCGGCCTGGTGGCTATAGCGAGGAGCCTATACCCGAACCCATCCCGAACTCGGCCGTCAAAGTCCTCTGCGCCGATGGTACTAAGCCTCAAGGCTTGGAAGAGTAGGTCGCTGCCAGGCCTGCCAAGGACGGAACATCGCATGATCCCGAAAAGTGGTCTTCCGGTTTTCGGATAAGATCATGCGTAAAAAATCCTCTTTCACGATATTCAGAATCAAAAGCCCCGCGGTTTTCCCGCGGGGCTTTTTTGTTCTTCCTTTTGCTCAGCTTTCTCGATTCACGGCAGCGGCAACGTGCGCGCGGAAAGACCGCCACCGCGCAAACGACTCGGAGCGCAAAATCGGGTCTTGTTCGAAGAGCCCGCTTGCTGAGGAGGGGTCCAGCGCGCGCATGCTCAGTTCGGCGAGAATATGCGCGACAATATCCGGTGCTTGGTCGCCGCCACGGACGTGCATCGCGAAGTGTTGGACTTCCTCTTTCGACCCAAGGCTGAACTCGATCCAGCATTCGGGAAGCTGGACGGTACCCCACGACGGGTTAGCAAAATTGGCTTCAGGATAGAGTGCCAATAGTTTTGCGATGATTTCCGAGCGTTGTCCCAGAGGGCAACCCACAAAGTCCTTCGGAATCTGGGCGATGGAAGTTATGCCCTGTGGCAGGTCCATTACAAAAATGTCCCAACTCATGGATACACCCTTATGAGTTCCGGCTCATCCGGACACGTTGTAGCCGAGCAATGCTCGCGCACAGCGTGTATCTTATCCAAGAAGAGCGTGATGGAAAGCCTAGTAGGTCGCTGCCAGGCCTGCCAAGGACGGAACATCCTCTTTCACGATATTCAGAATCAAAAGCCCCGCGGTTTCCCGCGAGGCTTTTTTGTTAGGTGAACCGTCATTGCGAGCGCAGCGAAGCAACCCAGCTTCGGCGAGGTTGTCCTGGATTGCTTCGTCGCTTTGCTCCTCGCAATGACGCCTTTGCCGTCATGCCCGCGCTTGTCGCGGGCATCCACGTTTTTAGCAGCCGAGGCGGAGGAAAGGCGTGGATGGCCGGAACAAGTCCGGCCATGACGATGAGGGTTCGCGGTTTTCCGCGGGGTTTTTTGTTTTTCAGTTCATTCCGCGCCGTGTCAGCTTTCCGCCAACCAGCTATTCGCGCTAGCATGGCGCTATAAGGCTCAGTTAGGAGTGCGTCCCCGCATGCCCACCAATCGCGTCTATCGGATCGCTGTCATCCCCGGCGACGGCATCGGCAAGGAGGTGGTGCCGGAGGGCCTGCGCGTCCTCGAGGCCGCGGCAAAAAAGTTCGGCTTCGAACTGCACAACGATCATTTCGACTTCGCGTCCTACGACTATTACGCCAAGCACGCGCGCATGATGCCGGAAGACTGGAAGGACAAAATCGGCCGCCACGACGCGATCTTTTTCGGCGCCGTCGGCTGGCCGGTGAAAATTCCTGATCACGTCTCGCTGTGGGGCTCGCTCATTCAGTTCCGCCGCGAGTTCGACCAATACGTCAATCTGCGGCCGGTGCGGCTGATGCCCGGCGTGCCGTCGCCGCTCGCCAATCGCAAGCCCGGCGACATCGATTTCTGGGTGGTGCGCGAGAACACCGAAGGCGAGTATTCCGCCATCGGCGGCCGCATGTTCGGCGGCACCGAGCGCGAATTCGTAGTGCAGGAGACGGTGCTCACGCGCGTCGGCGTCGACCGCATCTTGAAGTTCGCCTTCGAGCTCGCCCGCAAGACGCCGAAGAAGCATCTGACTTCGGCGACCAAGTCGAACGGCATCGCCATCACCATGCCGTACTGGGACGAGCGGGTCGAGGCGATGGCGAAAAACTATCCCGACATCAAATGGGACAAGTACCACATCGACATTCTGGCGGCGCTGTTCGTGCTCAAGCCCGACCGCTTCAACGTGGTGGTGGGGTCGAACTTGTTCGGCGACATTCTCTCCGATCTCGGCCCGGCCTGCACCGGCACCATCGGCATCGCGCCGTCGGGCAACATTAATCCCGAGCGCAAATTTCCTTCTATGTTCGAGCCGGTGCACGGCTCGGCGCCGGATATTGCCGGCCAGGGCATCGCCAATCCGATCGGTCAGATCTGGTCGGGGGCGATGATGCTCGAGCATCTCGGCGAGGCCGAAGCGGCCGCTGCCATCGTCAAGGCGATCGAGCAAGTGCTGGCCGAGCCTAAGCTGCGCACCCGCGACCTCGCCGGCTCGGCTGACACCAAAGCCTGCGGCCAAGCGGTGGCCGACGCGCTGGCGTGAGTCCTCAATTTGCTGCAGCGAAGATCGGGAAGAAGATCGGGAAATTGGCTGCGGGGCGACGGCCCGAGCTTTAGCTTTGCCGATCTTACGGTGCCTCTGGCTTTTGCAACAAAGCATTGAATACGGTCGACGGGACCCGCACCCCCTCATCGCATTCGTAGCGATGGCGCAGCACATCCAGATTGGCGTCGGGGTCCGATGCCAGCGCGGCGAGCTGGTCGAAGTAAGCAAGCCGGGTGTTATCGAATGTTGCGTCCGGCCGCGGCTGCGCTCCCCAGATGTCCCACGGAAGCGTCTCGAGCTTGTTGAGTGCGGCGACATCTCGGATCACACTGCCGGCCATGAACCAACGGCCAAATAATCCGGCAAACGAAATGCCGAACTTTTCCGGATCCGCCGCGCCACGCCGGTAGCGTTGCCAAGCTTCCGCGGCGGTCAAGAACTGGTCACGTGGAATATCGCAAGGGTCGAAAGAGAGCCGAAGCTTCTGCCGCCACACTGCATCTAGCTGCGCGTCCACCAGGACCCAGCGACGTTTTTCAGCATTCCAGTACTCGCATACCCAATGGTCCTCGAAATTTGGTGGGTTGAAGTAGGCGCCGAAACCGCAGCGTGACCGTGCCGGAACGCCTCGGTCTCTGAGTATGCCAACCAACGCTAAGGCGAACGAGTTACAGCGACCGACCATGCGTTTTTCGGGCGCTCGTGACTCGCTCAACGGCCGGTCGTCAAGTTCCCGAGTTCGATCCAGCCGCTTCTCGAAGGCCCGGATGTGAATCTCGCTTCTGCGCAGCGGGCTCAAATCGCACTGATAAAAATCTTTTGCGACCACATCATAGATGCCCAGATTGGCGACGATGCACGCCAACGATTCTACATCCTTAGGCAATGGATCGAAGAGTATCCTATGACGACCGGGATTGCTCATAGGGCCGTGCCGCGCGTAATAACTTACAGGCTGTTCTCGCTCTGGCTGGCTGGCGCGCATGGCTATTTCCACGTAATTCCTTGGCGTAACCTGCGCTAGCCGCCTGATTAGGTGCGGCTGATCGGAGTTCTGCGCAAACGGCAGCGCTCGAACCGAAACACCATCTAGCTGTTCGCAATGATCAGAACAATGAGTGTGAGCGTAACTTATCTACCGCCCGTGCTCCCACAGCGTTTCCAGCCGATGGCGGAACGCCTTGGGCCGTTCGGCAAACAGGCGGTGGGCGATGCGGGCGGCGCGGTGCGCGAGCTCCGTGGTGCGTTCGGCGCAGGCCGGCGTCAGCCGCGAGCGCCAATGCGCCAGCGGCTGATGCGGCCCGGTGAGGTGCTTGAGGATCTCCAGGTCCTGGCAGCGGCCGAGCCGGTCGCGCAGCCGCTCGGCTTCCTCGGTCCACATGCGGCCGTGGCGCGGCCACAACGGCTCGATCAAATCCATCTGGTAGCGGTGATCGACGACGCGCTGACGCAGATGATGCAGGTCTTCGGCACTGGCGTTCGCCCAGTCGGCCGGGATACAGCGCCGCGCGGCGCGATAGCCGGCGGTCAGGCGCGCGGCGATGGCGCTGAATTCGAACGGATCGAGCGGCCACAGCTCGATCGCGGCGGTCGTTGAATCAAGCCAGGCGATGATCGCTTGCCGCAGTTCCGGCGTCAGCACTTCCTGTTCCTCGCTGCCGCGGATCGCTTCCAGGCGGCCGCGGACGGTCGCGATCGAGCGCGCCGACAGCGCCATGCCTTTGTCCACGAGGTCATCGAAGGCATTGAGCGCCGACTGGCCATCACGCGCGCGCGCGAGCGAGCGGGCGTGGTCGCGCGCTTCCTGGCGCAAGTGCACCGCGTCCGGGATGAAGGGCTCGAGCAGCCGCATCAGCGCGCGCCACTGCTTCATGGCGCGGCGGAAATCGTGCACGGCATCCTGGTTCGAGCGTTCCGGATCGGTGATCGTGACGCGCGCAGTGTCGATGATACTAGCCGCGATCGCACGCACCGCCGGTCCGATCGCCGCTCGGGGCTGCAAAGCGGGCTTGGCGCCCATATCCGCTTCTATGAAGGCGTGCATGACAGTCCGATGGGTTCTCGGATGACAGTATGACGAAAAATCGGGCTCGCCGCACTTCCCTTATCGGGGGTCGCTTGCTACATGCCTTTCACCACGGCGGCCCCGGTCTAAGCCGGGCCCGGACACATTGGCGCGGGGTGGAGCAGCCCGGTAGCTCGTCAGGCTCATAACCTGAAGGTCGTAGGTTCAAATCCTACCCCCGCAACCAATTTGTGAAGCAATATCAATTGCTCACGAGACCTACGACGACTGACGCGATTTCCCTTTAACGCCCATCGCCGCACCACGCATTGCGCCGCGTGCGCCGCAACCTTGGTCGTCCGGCCGCGATCTCCGCTCCGGAAACGGGTGGCCTCGCACGCCCGATTTGCTCGCCTGTTACGACCATCTTCGCACTTGCATCACGGCGGAGCCGCCGACAGGCTGCGAGACCGTCTTGGGAGGAATTGTGGTCACGCGCTCGACGCCGGCCAAACCGCGCATCTTCTATGGGTGGTTCGTCGTTGCCGGCACCTTTTCCGTCACCTTTGTCGGTTTTGGCTGCGCCTATAGTTTCAGCGCCTTTGTCGTTTCTTTGCAGCAGGATTTTGCCGCCTCGCGCGGATCGGTCTCCGTCGTCTTCTCTCTGGCCGGATTCTTTTATTTCGGCCTCGGGGTCGTCAGCGGCCCGCTGGCCGACTACTGGGGCGCAAGGCGTCTTGCCGTCATCGGCATGGTTCTCACCGGACTGGGGCTCGTGGTCGCGAGCGTCGCCCGCAGCCTGCCGCAAGTCTACGCGGCGTACGGGCTCGGCGTCGGATTGGGCGTCGGCTGTTCTTACGTTCCGGCTGTGGGCGCGGTGCAGCGCTGGTTCATCAGGCGCTGCGGCCTTGCCTCCGGCATCGCTGTCAGCGGCATCGGCGTCGGCACGCTCTTGGTGCCGCCGCTCGCTGCGTTCCTGATCGCGGCACTGGGGTGGCGCGAGACCTATCTGATCCTCGGCATTCTTTCCGCGCTTGTCGGCGGCGGGATGGCGCTGCTGATCGAGGACGATCCGCACCATCGCGGCCTCAATCCCGACGGCGCGCCGATTGAATCGAATGGGGAACCGACGCGCGCGACCGGCGTCCCGGTCAGCGAGGCGATCCGATCGCGGCGGTTCATCGGCCTTTACGCCGCCTGTTTCATTTGCGCGTTCGGCCTGTTCGTGCCGTTCGTGCATCTCGTGCCGTACGCGCTCGATCACGGCCTGCCGCAATCGTCCGCGGTGATTCTGCTCGCCATGATCGGTCTCGGCAGCACCGCCGGACGTTTTATCCTCGGCGGCGTGGCCGATCGGCTGGGACGCCCGCTGTCCTTCATGGCCATGTTCGTCGGCATGGCGCTCGCCTTCGTCATTTGGGCTTTTTCGACCGAACTCTGGGCGCTGGCCGCGTTTGCTTGCATCTTCGGCTTGTTCTACGGCGGGTTTGTCGCGCTCGCGCCGGCGGTGATCACCGACTATTTCGGCGGCCGTAACGCCGGCAGCATCATCGGCATTCTCTATACCAGCGTGGCGATCGGCACGCTGATCGGGCCCGGCGCCGCCGGCTACGCCTTCGATTTAACTCACAGCTATATGCTGCCGATCCTGGCGAGCGTTGCGGCAAATATCATCGCCGCCGCGATCCTGGCGGCCACCTCGAAGGCGTCTAGGTCGATCGGCGAAGCCCCGCGCTAAGCGAGCGCGGCGTGGACGAGACTGCGGAACAGCTGGCGGTAATAATCCCGTTGCCCCGGCGCCTGGATCATCATCATCGCGATCAGCTCTTCCTTGGGCGCGATCCAAAACGCCGTACCGGCGATGCCGCCCCAGAAGAATTCACCCGGCGTCCCAGGCGTCGGCGCGAGTCCGACCTCGCGCCGCACTGCGAAGCCGAGCCCGAAGCCATGTCCCGGCGCCAGCAGGAAGGCGGTTCCGATGCGGACATGCGGCCCGAGGTGGTCGGCGGTCATGAACTCAAGCGTCTTGCGGCCTAGGAGCCGCGTGTTGCCGAGCGCGCCACCGAGATAGAGCATCTGCACAAACCGCTCGTAATCGTCCATCGTCGACCACAAACCGCCGCCGCCCGATTCGAAATTCGTTTCAGTGAGCGTTACCGATTCGCCGGTATCGGGGTCTTTGGCGAAGGGCTTGGCGACACGATCCTGTTTGTCTGGCGGTACGAAGAAGGCGGTATCGCTCATGCCGAGCGGCGTGAGAATTCGCTCTTGCAGAAAGGCGCCCAAGCTCTGCCCGGAAACGATTTCGATGATGCGGCCGACGACGTCGGTGGAATGGCCGTAATCCCACGATGTGCCCGGCTGGTCGATCAGCGGCAGCTTTGCTAGCGCGGCAACAAGCTGGGCATTGGTCAGATCAGGAGCTCCCAGCCTCGCCTTGGCGTAGAGGCGTTGCACGGCTGATACACCCGTGAATGCGTAAGTCAGTCCCGAGGTGTGGCGCAGCAGGTCCTGGACGGTGATCGGCCGCTCGGCCGCGACCAGTTCGAGCTTGCCATCCTTTTCGACGCCGACTTTGGCGTTGGCAAATTCGGGCACGAACTTCGCCAGCGGGTCGCTGATGAACAGCCGTCCCTCCTCGACCAGCATCATCAGCGCAACCGAGACGATCGGCTTGGTCATCGAATAAATGCGGAAGATGGTGTCGCCGGGCAGTGGCGGCCCGTCGGCGCGGAGCGCGCCGAGGTCGCGCCGGTAGCCGACTTTGCCGCCGCGAGCGATCAACATCGAGACACCCGGCACGTGCCGGGCATCGACTTGGCGCTGCATTACGGCGGTGAGCCTGGCAAGGCCGGCAGCGGATAGCCCGGCCTCTTCGGGCTCGGCCACGGCGAAGGCAGACGACGAAGCGCGATGATCGTTCACGGTCGGTCCTGGTGCTGAGAGTTGGCGAATAATGCAACAAAGCCCGGCTTCCAGGCGAGCGAAATTATGGCCTACGCCGCCGCTCGGGTGGCGAGGCGGTCCATCTCGCGCTCCACCAGCCGCCGATAGGGGCCGTCCCGGCGTATCAGCAGATCGGGCGGGCCGTCTTGCACGACTTGGGCGAGCTGCAGCACGACGATGCGGTCGAGACTCCTGACCGTCGACAGCCGGTGCGCGATGGCGATCACGGTGCGCCCGCGCATCAGCCGGCCCAATGCTTCGCGGATCGCTTCCTCCGACTCGCTGTCAAGCGCGGACTGTCAAACCACGGCTATTTGCGCTTGCTGGCTCGCGACTTTCGGCCCCTGCGGCTGGGCCGCGACTTGGCGCGTAATTTCCTCTTTTTTGCTTGGCCTCCCGATCGGGCAACCCGGCGCGCTGGGGTGATGTCCCTCCCGGTCACCACGTTCAACGTTTGAAGCACGCCGGCTACGCGGTCGTCGACAATCCGTTCCAGCGCGTTCCACGTGCCGGCGGCCGCGGCCTTTATTTCGGCCATCGTCTCATCCGCCATTCCCACGGCGCGCCCGCCAACCGCTCCGGCGCCTTCAACGAGCCCGTTGAAGACCTTGGTGCCCTCTTGCACCAACGTGTCGAAGAGCTGGGTCCCCTCTTCCTGCGCCATGGAAAAGGCGCCGAGGCCGGCCAGAACGATTTTGTTCGCGGAACCCAGGATCGACGCCGGCACACCGCCGGTCGGCGCACGTCTTTTCTTGGCCATGGTGCCCTCCCTTACCGAATGGAACAACATCACCCAGCCAGCCCGAAAGATCAATGCCGGACGCCGCCGAACTCGGGTCATGCGCAACGCATCATGCGCTCGCTCCTGAATCCTCGCGGTGATAAGGTCTGCGGGCACGTTGCCCGTGTGCAGCTGGGGCTTCTTCGGCAAAATCCGAGCTCGAATTGGCGATCATGGACGACAAGGCTGAAATCGTTCAGCGCCTTACAACCCAGCTGAACCTTGCGGCCCATTTGCGTTCCTTGGCAAAGGCTGAAGCGCAATCCGCCGACCGTCGCCAGTCGTTGCGCACCTGGCAGGCTGATCGCCTCGCGCGCACCCACGCGGATTTGCTTGCCAGCGCGCGTTTCGGGCCTGCGGCAGCCTTTTTCCTGACCGACATCTACAGCGCCAAGGACGTCGGCGGGCGCGATCAGGCGCTTGATCGAGTCGTGCCGCTTATGAGCAAGGTTCTGCCCGTTTCGGGCCTGGAGACGATCGTCGATGCGATCGAACTGGATGCCCTCTCGGAGGATCTCGACGCCGCTATGGTGGAAGCCCTGGGGCAACGGATCAACGCGATCGATGCCGCCGCCTATGGCAACGCTTACCGCAAAGTTGATCGTCGGAAGGACCGAGAACGCCAGATTTTTCTCATTCAGCACCTCGGGCAATCGCTCGATCGCCTCGCACGTCAACGCTTCGCCGGCACTGCTCTTGCGCTCGCGCGCAAGCCGGCCCGGCTGGCAGGCTTTGGCGAACTGCAAGAGTTCGCGGAGCGCGGTTACAATGCGTGCCGCCAGATGGGGCGTGTCGACGAGTTCATGAATCTGGTGGTCAAGAGGGAACAGCGCATACTCGAAGCGCTGTTCGCGGGAGACGACAGCGTGCTCAGCGAAGGGCCGGTGCGGAGCCCGGCAGCTGCCACTTGAATGTGAAATCGGGGCGCCGCGCGCCGCGATTCCGGTGTTGCGCTTGGTCGCTCTACGAATCCGCTCCCTCGGCGTCGCGCGTTTCCGGCATCAGCAACCACACGGCCGCCAAGCCGGCGAACGTGATCGCCGCCAGCCGCGACCAATCGCCGCCTCCGCTACAAATGCAGGATCAGATTTTTCCGCTACAAATGGCGGATAAGGCTTTAATCTGTCTGGATTCTGATGGCCGAACATTCCCAAGAACAAAAGTTCTGGGGTGAATGAAAAAGAAAATCTTTAGGGACGGAAGGTGATGACGGTTGACGCCACCGCGGTCGCATCCAAGGCCGCAGAGTCGCCGGCGCCGCGCTGGGGCCAGCTCTTCTTCGGCATCATCTGCATGGTGCTGATCGCCAACCTGCAATATGGCTGGACGCTTTTCGTCAATCCGATCAACAAGGCGCATGGCTGGTCGATCGCCTCGATCCAGCTGGCATTCAGCATCTTCATCGCGCTGGAGACGTGGCTGACCCCGATCGAGGGTTGGATCGTCGATATTCTCGGACCGCGGCGCGGACCCAAGCTGGTGGTCGCCTTCGGGGGAATCATGGTTGCCCTCGGCTGGATCGTCGATGCCCGCGCGCAATCGCTTGAGATGCTCTATTTCGGCGCAGTGTTGGCCGGCACCGGCGGCGGCGCCATTTATGCGACCTGCGTCGGCCAAGCCGTCAAATGGTTTCCCGACCGCCGCGGCCTTGCCGTCGGACTGACCGCGGCGGGTTATGGCGCCGGCGCCGCGCTCAGCGTCGTTCCCATTCGCGAGGTGATCAACTCGAGCGGCTACGAAGCGGCCTTCTTCTGGTTCGGGCTGATCCAGGGCGGAATCGTCTTTATCCTGGCCTGGCTGTTGCGGGCACCCGATCCCGGCGAGATGGCCGGTGTCGGCGTGCCGAAGGTCCAGCAGACAACGCGCACCTATACGCCTGCCCAGGCGTTGGC
>Ga0116219_10004682_pt1 | contig 10207 bp, 6 predicted proteins | sample Sb_taG_4_FD_91019 | JGI IMG/M metagenome (GOLD analysis project Ga0116219, IMG submission 91019) | Peat soil microbial communities from Weissenstadt, Germany - Sb_50d_6_BS metaG | ecosystem: Environmental > Terrestrial > Soil > Wetlands > Peat | place: Germany: Weissenstadt | collected 2010-09-21
CAGCACGCCATGGGCGAGCTCTGGAAGTCGGTCTACAAGCCCCAGCTCGATGCCGCCCACGCCGACCCCGACGCCCCCGAGTCCGTCGAGATCCTCAAGGTCCAGCGCTCGGCTCAGTGGCTGGCCGCCCACTTCGAGGACGTGCCGCTCTACCTCTTCCCGTTCTGCCAGCACGACCCCACCGGCGGCTCCATCTACCCCGCCGTCTGGAACGCCATGCTCGCCGCCCGGGCCGAGGGCGTGGGCAGCTGCATCACCGCGCTGCTGCAGTTCTTCCACCCGGCCGAGACGTTCGAGATCCTCGGCGTCCCCACCGATGAGGGCTGGGTCCTCTCGGGCACCGTGAGCTTCGGCTACCCGACCGGGACGTGGGGCGTCGCCCCCCGCCGGCCCGTCCACGAGGTCTCGCACCGCAACACCTGGGGCGCCGACGTCGGCTTCGAGGTCCCCCACCCCCTGTGGCCGGGCTGAGGGTCCCGTTCGCGGGCACCGTGCTGCGGGTCGCCGTGGCGGCGGGCGACCGGGTGGGGGCGGGGGCCGTCCTCGTCGTGCTCGAGTCCATGAAGATGGAGCACGTGGTGGAGGCCGCCACGACGGGCGTCATCGACGCCGTCCTGGTGGCGCCGGGCGATGCCGTGCAGACCGGGGACGTCCTCCTCCATATGACCGAGACGCAGGACGTTGCCGAGGCGCCCGGCGGCGGAGTCGACGTCGAAGCCGACGCGCGTCCCGCCGGGGCGCGCCCCGAGCTGGCCGAGCTGCGGGCCCGCGTGGCCGCCACGCTCGATCCGGGACGGCCCGCCGCCACCGGGCGCCGGCACGCCGGAGGGCGGCGGACGGCGCGGGAGAACATCGAGGACCTGTGCGACCCCGGCAGCTTCGAGGAGTACGGAGGGCTCGTCATCGCCGCCCAACGGGCGCGCCGAAGCACCGAGGACCTCATCGCCAACACCCCGGCCGACGGCCTCGTGGCCGGGATCGGGCGGGTCAACGGTGATCGCTGCGCCGTCCTGTCGTACGACTATTCCGTCCTGGCCGGCACCCAGGGCCAGATGAACCATCGCAAGAAGGACCGCCTCTTCGAGCTCGCCGAGCGGCTGCGGCTCCCCGTGGTGCTCTTCGCCGAGGGGGGCGGCGGGCGCCCGGGCGACACGGACATGGCCGTCGTCACGGGCCTCGACACCGAGGCCTTCGCGCTGTTCGCCACATTGAGCGGGCTGGTCCCCCTCGTCGGCATCGTGTCCGGGCGCTGCTTCGCCGGCAACGCCGCGCTGCTCGGATGCTGCCACGTCATCATCGCCACCCCCGACGCCAACGTGGGGATGGGCGGCCCCGCCATGATCGAGGGCGGCGGGCTCGGCGTGTTCGCCCCCGAGGACGTCGGGCCGGTGTCGGTGCAGGTGCCCAACGGGGTCGTCGACGTCCTCGCCGCCGACGAGAAGGAAGCCGTCGAGGTGGCCCGCCGGTACCTGTCGTACTTCCAGGGGGACGGGCGCGACTGGGTGAGCCCGGAGCAGGAGCTGCTGCGCGACGTGGTGCCCCCGGACCGCCGGCGGGTCTACGACGTGCGCCGGGTGGTCGACCTGCTGTCCGACGAGGGGTCGGTGCTCGAGCTGCGGCCGTCGTTCGCCCCGGGCATGGTGACGGCGCTGGCCCGGGTGGAGGGCCGTGCCGTCGGGGTGATCGCCAACAACCCGATGCACCTGGCGGGGGCGATCGACGCCGCCAACGCCGACAAGGCGGCCCGGTTCATGCAGCTGTGCGAGGCCTTCGGGCTGCCGCTGCTGTTCCTGTGCGACACGCCCGGGTTCATGGTCGGGCCCGAGGCGGAGGAGACGGCGCTGGTGCGTCACGTCAGCCGCATGTTCGTCGTGGGCGCCTCGCTCACGGTGCCCTTCGCCTGCGTCGTGCTGCGCAAGGGCTACGGGCTGGGGGCGCAGGCGATGGCGGGCGGGAGCTTCCGGCGGCCCGTCTTCACCGTGGCCTGGCCCACCGGGGAGCTGGGCGGCATGGGGCTCGAGGGCGCGGTGCGCCTCGGCTTCCGCCGGGAGCTCGACCTCATCGACGACCCCACCGAGCGCGAGGCGGCGTTCTCGGCCATGGTGGCACGCGCCTACGAGCACGGGAAGGCCCTCAACGTGGCCGCCCACTTCGAGATCGACGACGTGATCGACCCGGCCCTCACCCGGGCGCGCTTCGTGCACGCGCTGGACTCGGCGGGACCCCGTCCGGAGCGGCGGCGCCCCTTCGTGGACACCTGGTGACGGACGTGGAGCAGACCATCGGGGCCATGACCCTCGATGAGAAGTGCTCCCTCACCGCCGGCGCCGACCTGTGGTACCTCCCGCCCGTCGAGCGGCTCGGTATCCCGGCCCTCAAGGTCTCCGACGGGCCGTCGGGCGTCCGGGGCGACAGCCTGACCGGTCGCCGCTCCCTGTCGCTCCCCTGCGGCATGTCGATCGGCTCGACGTGGAACCCGCCGCTCGTGGCGCGCCTGGGCGAGGTGCTGGCGGCCGAGGCGGTGTCCAAGGGCGTCCACGTGCTGCTCGGGCCGACGGTCTGCATCCCGCGCACCCCGCTGGCCGGGCGCACCTTCGAGTCCTTCTCCGAGGACCCGCTGCTGACGGCCCGCCTCGCCGTGGCCTACGTGGAGGGGGTGCAGGGGGGCGGGGTCGGGTGCTGTATCAAGCATTTCGCCTGCAACGACCAGGAGCACGAGCGGATGACCATCAGCGCCGAGGTCTCCGAGCGCGCCCTGCGGGAGATCCACCTCGTCGCCTTCGAGGCCGCCGTGCGGGAGGCCGGCGTCTGGTCGGTGATGACGGCCTACAACAAGGTCAACGGGGTCTACTGCGGCGAGCAGCCCGACCTCATAGCGGGGATTCTCAGGAGCGAGTGGGGCTTCGACGGGCTCGTGATGTCGGACTGGTTCGGGACGCACTCGACCGCGCCCGCTGCCCTCGCCGGCCTCGATCTCGAGATGCCGGGCCCGTCCGCCTGGTTCGGCCCCACGCTGGCGGCGGCGGTCCGTGACGGGCTCGTCGACGAGGCCGTCGTGGACGGGCAGGTGCGCCACGTGCTGGGACTGATGCGGCGGGTCGGGCTGCTCGACGGGGACGCGCCGCCGGCAGGGGGCGAACGGGAGGAGGACGACCCCGGGCGACGGGCGGTGGCGCGGGAGGTGGCGGCCGACGGAACCGTCCTCCTGGTCAACGACGGCCTGCTGCCCCTGCCGGCCGACACGTCCCGCGTGGCCGTCATCGGCCCGAACGCCAGCCAGCTGGCCACGGGCGGTGGCAGCTCGGAGGTCACGCCGCACCGGCGGCGGAGCGTGGCCGACGCGCTGGCCGAACGACTGCCCGGCGCCGCGGTGTCCCATGAGGTCGGGTGCCGCATCGACCGCGGCCTCCCCGGCATCGACCTGCGCCTGATGGACGGTGAGGGGTTCCGGGTCGACTACTTCGACGGCGCCGATGGACCGCTCGTCGCGACCGGCACGGCGTACTCGGCGCGCGTCATGTGGATCGGGCCGCCGCAGCCGGGTTTGGCCGTCGGCCGGTGCGCCGTGCGGATCAGCGGGACCTTCACCCCCGACGTGTCGGGGCGCTGGCGGCTGGGGCTCGAGAGCGCCGGGCGCGCGGTCCTGCGCCTGAATGGTGCCGTGGTGGTCGACAACACCGAGCCGACGCGGGGCGTCGGGTTCTACGGGGCCGGGAGCGAGCCGGTCGAGACGGAGCACGACCTCGAGGAGGGTCGTTCGTACGAGCTGGCCGTGGAGGTGTGGCCCCGGACGGCCGCCTCACCCATCATGGGCGCCCGCGTGGGGGCGGCGCGCCCAGAGGTGGGTGACGAGTTCGAGCGCGCCGTGGCCCTGGCCGGGGCGGCCGACGTGGCCGTGGTCGTGGTCGGGTCCAACAGCGGGTGGGAGTCCGAGGGGCACGACCGGCCCGACCTGTCGTTGCCGGGACGCCAGCGTGAGCTCGTGGAGGCGGTCGTCGACGCCAATCCGCGGACGGTGGTGGTCGTCAACGCCGGCTCCCCCGTCGAGATGCCGTGGGCCGAGCGCGCCGGTGCGGTGCTCATGACCTGGTACCCGGGCGAGGAGGGCGCCGACGCGCTGGCGGACATCCTCGTGGGGCTCTCGGAGCCGGGGGGCCGCCTCCCGATCACGTTCCCGGTGCGAGCCGAGGACGGGCATGACCCGGCGCGCTACCCCGGCCGGGACGGGAAGGTCGTCTACGAGGAGGGCGTGTTCGTCGGGTACCGCCACCATGGCGTGGCGCCGCTCTTCGCTTTCGGACACGGCCTGTCGTACGGCGAGGTCGTCTACGACGAGGTGACGGTGACGCCGGAGCGGGTGCGCGTGGGGCTGGTCAACCAGGGCGCACGGCGCGGCATGGAGGTCGTGCAGGTGTACATCCGGGCGCTCGAGCCCCGCGTGCCACGGCCCGACCGGGAGCTGGTGGGTTTCGTGAAAGTCGCGCTGGAGGCCGGCCAGCGGGAGACGGTCGAGGTGGATCTCGGCGCTGCGGCCACCCGGTATTGGGACGTGGAGACGCACGGCTGGAGGTCCGACCCGGGACGCTACGAGGTACTGGTCGGGTCGTCTTCGCGCGACATCAGGTGGCGCGCCGTCATCACGTTGACGTGACGTCGCGCCCGTGGACGTTGGTGTGGGACCGGCTCCTGGTCGAGCCCCGGCGCCCGGCGGTCATCCGGGAGCAGCCCAAGGACTACTGGTTCGCCGTCGCGGCCGTGTGCGTCGGCGCGTTCATGGGCCAGCTCGACGCCTCCATCGTCACGGTCGCCCTCCCCACCCTGCAGCACACCTTCGACGCCTCGGTGGGCGCCGTCACCTGGGTCGGGCTGTCGTACCTGCTGGTGCTGGTGGCGACCGTGACCGCCATCGGCCGGTTCGCCGACATGTGGGGACGCAAGCTCCTGTACGTCTACGGCTTCGTGATCTTCACGCTCGCCTCCGTGCTCTGCGGCCTGGCCCCGGGCCTGGGGGCGCTGTGCGGCTTCCGGGCGCTCCAAGCCGTGGGCGCGGCCATGCTCCAGGCGAACAGCCTGGCCATCATCGTGCTCGTGATGCCGGGCCGGTCGCTCGGGAAGGCCATCGGGCTCCAGGGGGCGGCCCAGGCGCTGGGGCTCGCCTTGGGCCCCTCGGTCGGCGGGCTGCTGCTCGCCGCGGGAGGCTGGCGCCTCATCTTCTTCGTCAACGTGCCCTTCGGCCTCTTCGGCGTGGTGGCGGCGATCCTGCTGGTGCCCCGAAGTCGGAACCTGATGGCCCGGGTGCGCTTCGACTGGACGGGGCTCGGGATCTTCTTCCCGGCGGTGGTGGCGCTCCTCTCCGCCATCTCCTTCGGGGCCGAGGTCGGCTGGGGCTCCGTGCTCATCGTGGGGCTGTTCGTCGTGGCCGGTGCGTTGGGCGTGCTGTTCATTGTGCACGAGCGCCGCGACAAGGACCCGATGCTCGACCTCGGCCTCTTCGGGAATGCCCGCTTCTCGACGGGGATCGGGAGCGGCGTGGGCTCGTACCTGGTCATGTTCGGGGTGCTGCTGCTCGTGCCCTTCTACCTGGAACGGGGGCAGGGCCTGGGGACCGCCCGCTCGGGTCTCGAGCTCATGGCGATGCCGTTGGCCTTCGGGGTGGTGGCGCCCTTCGCAGGACGTCTCGCCGACCGGCTGGGCGCCCGGCCGCTGACGGTGACCGGGATGGCCGTGGTGGCCGGGTCGCTGGGGGTCATGGGCGCGGTGCGGCCCTCCACGGCGTGGTTCCTCGCCTTGCTGGCGGCCGTGGGGATCGGGATGGGACTCTTCACCTCCCCCAACAACGCCTCCATCATGGGCGCCGCCCCGGAACAGCAGGCCGGGATGGCCTCGGGGGTGCTGAACATGACCCGTGGCATCGGGACGGCGCTGGGCCTCGCCGTGACGGGCACCATCTTCGTCGGGGCGGGCGGGGACGCCGGGAGCGCCACCGGTGCGCAGCACGCCTTCACCGTGACGGCGTACGTGCTGGCCGCGATCGCCGGGGCGGCGGGCGTGGTGTCGGCCCTGCGCTCGAACGGGCCGCTGGCCAACGCGACGCTGTCGTCGGTGGAATGATCTGACGGGCCCTTCCCGGCGGGCGGGCGACCGTTCCCCCGTGATGGCCGCCACCGCTGCCCCTCCTGATCCGTCCCTGGACAGCGCAGGGGTGGCGGCCATGTCCGACCGGGCCCTCATGGAGCGGCTCGACGTCCTCTTCCGCCAGAAGGCGGCCGTCGACGGCGCCATCGTGGTGCTGTTGGGCGAGGTGGGGCGACGCGAGGCGTATCGAGACGAGGGCGCCACGTCCGCGGAGCCCTGGGTCGTCGAGCGCTTCGGCGTGTCCATCCCGACGGCGCGGGCCTACGCCCACGTGGCCGAGCGGGCCTGGGACCTGCCGCACCTGGTGGCGTCGCTGCAGGAGGGCGACATCACCTTCGACAAGCTGCGGGCGGTGGCCGACGTGGCGACGCCCGAGACGGACCGCGAGCTGCGCGATCAGGCTCGGGGGTGCTCGGTCCGGGAACTCGCGGAGGTGACGAAGGCGAAGCAGGGTGCCCCCAAGGCCGACGCGTCGTACGAAAGGCGGTCGCTCCGTTTCAACGACCACATCCGCACCATGACCGTCCAGCTGCCGCCCGAGTCGTACGCCGAGACGAGGGCCTGCCTCGAGGCCCGGGCCCGTGAGGTCCCCTCCGACGGCGAGACCCGGTGGGACCAGCGGTTGTGCGATGCCTTTCTCATGACGATCCGATCACCGGCCGCGGGAAGGGTCGGATCACATCTCGTGGTGGTGCACGTACCGCTCGGCGCGCTCGTCGACGAGTCGGGCGACGCCTCCGGCCTGGCCGGTGAGCTCGAGCGGGACGGGCTGATCAGCTGCGAGACCGTCCGGCGCATCGCCTGCGACGCCACCATGGCGATCGCCATCGACGACGACGTGGGCCGCACGATGTTCGAGGGCCGGGCCCGGCGCGACCCGACCGACGCACAACGCCGGGAGATCATGCGGCGGGACCGGCACTGCCGCTTCCCGGGTTGTACGAACGTGACGTTCACCAATACGCATCACATCGTGCCCTGGAAGCCGGACGGACCGACGGATCTCGACAACCTCGCGCTGTTGTGCCTGCACCACCATCGGCGCGTCCATAGCGGTGGATGGACGATGTCGGGGAACGCCAATGCCGAGCTGACGTTCGTGGGGCCGACCCGTCGGGTCATGACGTCGCGGCCGTCGCCGCTGTGGACCGCCGTGACAGGTCCGGCGGCGAGACGGGCGGCGGGCGAAGCCGGCCCCAGGCGCTAGACCCGGTCGAGCTCCAACATCTTGATGGCGTTGCCACGGAGGATCTTGTAGGCCTGCTCGTCGGTGAGGCCGACGCAGAGCTTCTCGATGTAGGCCTCCGAGTAGGGCCACGTCGTGTCGGTGTGCGGGTAGTCGGTCTCGAAGCAGATGTTGTCCTCGCCCACCTCCTCGAGGGAGCGCAGGCCGTGGCGGTCGGCCGTGAAGCAGCCGAAGACGCGGCCGTAGTACTGGGTCGAGGGCGGGACCGGGATGCGGTCCTTGGCGCCCGTCCACGAGTCGTGCATCTGCCAGACGGTGTCGGCGCGCTCGAGGACGTAGGGGATCCAGCCGATCTGGCCCTCCGAGTAGGCGAGCTTGAGCTTTGGGAAGCGGATGAGGTTGCCCGAGAAGAGCCAGTCCGCCAGGGACGCGATGGCGTTGTTGAAGCCCAGGGTCACTCCGACAGCCGGGTGCGAGTCCGGGGAGGCCACCGGGTTGGTCGACGACGAGCCGACGTGCATGCAGACGGTCACGCCGTAGTCGTTGCAGACCTGCCACAGCGGGTCCCAGTACCCGCTGTTGATGCTCGGGAGCTTGAGGCGGGTCGGGATCTCGCTGAACGCGATGGCGCGGACGCCCCGCTCGGCGTTGCGCTTGGTCTCGGCCGCGGCGAGCTCGACGTCCCACAGGGGGATGATGCACAACGGGATGTTGTAACCGCCCGAGGGGGCGCACCACTCCTCGACCATCCAGTCGTTGTTCGCCTTGACGCAGGCGAGACCGAGCTCCTTGTCCTTTCCCTCATAGAAGGTCTGGCCGCAGAAGCGGGGGAACGTCGGGAAGGGCAGTGAGCCATCCGTGTAGTTGAGGGCCATGTCCTTGACGCGCTCGTCGCGGTCCCAGCAGCCCTTGCGCATCTCGTCGTACGTGGTGGCGGTCATGGTCATCTGGGTGCGGTCGAAGACGAGGTCGCCCTTCTCGTCCTGGGTCACCGCTGCCCTGGGGATGGCGACGAATTTCTTCTGGACGTAGATGAGCTCGTCGTCGTAGTACCAGGCGTCGCCCCACTCACCGTCGGGGTCCTCGACCATGTCGTACTTGGCCCCGGAGAGGTGCTTGAAGGAGCCCCACTTCTTGCGCTCGACCCGCGGGCCCCGTGCCCGCCACTTCTCGGGGAGCCACGTCTGCCACACGTGAGGTGGCTCGACGACATGGTCGTCAACGCTGATGATCCTGGGCAGTGCCATGACCTCCAGGCTACCGGTTCCCTGACACCGGCGTCAGGGAACCGCGGCGGACCGGCAGGCGGGGCCACGGTGGGCGCCCCTGGCTGCCGGAGGGCCGGGTTGTCGGATCGGCCGGCGGACGGGCTCCGGACCCCTCCCGACCAGGATCGATCCACCATCGTCACCGTCAGCGGGTGATGGGCGCCGCCCCTTCGCTCATCTGGTCGAAGATCCACTTGTAGGTGTTCTGCAGCCCGTCCTCGAGGGTGATGGACGGGACCCAGCCCAGCCGTTCGCCGATCAGCGTGTTGTCGCTGTTGCGCCCTCGGACGCCCTTGGGCGCCGTCGGGTTGTAGCAGCGCACCAGGGTCACACCGGCGATGTCCTCGACGATGTCGACCAGCTCGTTGATCGTCACCAGCTGCTCGGAGCCGATGTTGAGCGGCTCACGGACGTCGCTTGCCGTGAGCCGCAGCGTACCTTCCACACAGTCATCTATGTAGGTGAAGCTGCGTGTCTGCTTGCCGTCGCCCCAGATCTCTATCTCGCTGCGGCCGCTCAAGACGGCGGCGGCGACCTTCCGGCAGATTGCGGCGGGCGCCTTCTCCCGGCCGCCGTCGTACGTTCCGTGCGGGCCGTAGACGTTGTGGTACCGGGCGACGCGGGTCTCGAGCCCGAAGTCCTCGTAGAAGTGGCGGGCCATGCGCTCGCTGAACAACTTCTCCCACCCGTAGCCGTCCTCGGGCATGGCGGGATAGGCATCGGCCTCCCGCAGCGGCTCCACCTCGGGCGACTCCTGCTTCCCCGCGGCGTAGACGCAGGCCGAGGACGAGTAGAAGAACCGCTGCACGTCCGCCTGGCGGGCCGCCTCGAGCATGTGGGTCGAGATCAGCACCGAGAGCATGCACAGGGCCTTGTTGTTCTCTATGAAGCCCATGCCACCCATGTCGGCGGCGAGGTTGTAGACGGTGTCGATGCCCTCGCAGGCGCTCTGACACGCCGCCAGGTCCCGGAGGTCCGCACTCCGGCTGTCGACGTCGTCGAAGAGCTGGTGCCACTCTTCGAGCGGGACCCGGTCCACGCCACGGACGTGCCCGACGCCCTGTTCGCGCAGCCGTGCCACCAGGTGCCCGCCGATGAAGCCACCGGCGCCGGTCACCAACACGCTTGTCATCGGATGTGCTCTCCCTTGGACCTAGATCATGGTCCCTTGGACCTAGATCATGGTCGGCACGACTGCCGCCCGACGTGATGGATGCACGATCGGGATGCGGTGACCTTGTCGTCGTCCCGCCGCCCGTCGTGGTCGACGGGAGCGGTACGGACCAACTGGCCGCCCGCCGGGTGGTGCAGCCGGCGGGCTGCGGCCGGGGCGGACGTGACGCAGCAGGTCGACCCGGAGAATCAACACTCCAACCTGCAAGATCAGCTGCAGAACTACCAGCTCTACGCATCACAGGGCATCACCGCGGAGGGCGGGCAGGACCGTCTTGGCACATCGGCGTCGTGCCGAGCAGGGACCGAGTGGAGGGTACCGCTACTTCTCCGTCACGCGACCCGCCTGGCTCCGAAGTGCGGCAGCCGTCCGCAGCAGCTGCACCGCCAAGAGAGCCCCCACCCCCTCGCCCGAGCGCAGACGGAGCGACAGGAGCGGCTCCAG
>Ga0116219_10004686_pt1 | contig 10202 bp, 6 predicted proteins | sample Sb_taG_4_FD_91019 | JGI IMG/M metagenome (GOLD analysis project Ga0116219, IMG submission 91019) | Peat soil microbial communities from Weissenstadt, Germany - Sb_50d_6_BS metaG | ecosystem: Environmental > Terrestrial > Soil > Wetlands > Peat | place: Germany: Weissenstadt | collected 2010-09-21
GCCCCTGACCACGCTCGCGCGGCGCCTCGAGCCAACCGGCCCGGTCCGCTTTCCTGGACCGATTCTTCCGGCCGGCACGCACTGGCTGTCGCTGCGAGCTTCCTCACCGGACCTCGCGGTCGACGTGACCGCGGACCTGCGCGATCCCCGGGGAGCCATCCGGCAGGTCGCATTCGGAACGGCCGGAACGGCCGGCGCGGGAGGCGCGTTCCTGTGCGCCCCCGTGCCGCCCGGCCGGTGGGAGATGGAGGCGCTGGAGCTCGACGAACCCACCGGGGTCGCCATCACGAACGGCCACCAGAACGGCGAGAATCCGGCTGCCGCCACCCAGTCTCAGACGCGCGTCGCGCTCGGGCCGCTGCTCGCGCTGCCGGCCCACGGGCCATCGCTGCTGAGCGTGCCGCTCGGCGCCTGGCGCGGGGTCGGCGCGGCGACAACGGCTCCCGTGCGGAGCGGCGCCGCCGCGATGGTCGACTTCGCCATGAGCGGAACACCCGGCGTGCTCCGGCCGGCGCAGCCAACCGATACGCAACCGGTCCCGGTGCTCGCCGACCCGCAGACCGCCGCCTCCGCCGGGCCCGGTGGACGCATCGCCCTGACGGTCGACGGCCTCCCGGTGACCGCGCGCGTGGTCGGGGTCCTCAGCCGCTTCCCGACGCTTCCCTCCGACTCGGCCGGCTTCGTCATCGCCGACGAGGCGACGCTCGCCGCGGCCCTGGACGCGCAGCTTCCCGGTCAAGGCCGGCCCGACGAGCTGTGGATCGGAACCGCGCAGCTGGCGGGGCTGCGCGCCGCGCTGGGCAGCGGGGCGCTCGCCCAGCTCGACTCCTCGTTCCGCGTCGACATCGATCATCAGCTCCGGGACGCGCCGGTTGCGCGCGGGGTGCTCGGAACGCTGATCGCGGCGACGGCGCTGTCCGTCGTGCTGGCCGTCGTCGGGTTGCTGGTAGCGCTGCTCGGCGGAGTCCGCGACGAGCGGGTCGAGTCCGACCTGCAGGAACAAGGCGTCGGCCCGCGCGGACTCCGGGCCGAGCTGCGAGTCCGGCTCGCGCTCGCGAGCCTGCTGGGGGTGATCGTCGGCGTCGGGATCGCGGTGCTGCTGACGCGACTGGCCGTCGCGAGCGTCCGCGCCGCGGGTACGGTCGCCGATCCGAGGCCGTCGGTGGTGACGGTGGTGCCGTGGACGGCGCTGGCCGCCTGGAGCGCTGGCACGTTCGCGGTGCTCGCGTTCGCGGGATGGCTGGCGCCCCGGGGGAGCGGTCGATGAGCGAAGCGGTCGTCGAGCTACGCGACGTGTTCTGCGTTCACCGCACGAACGAGGGGGACGCGGCTGCGTTGGCGGGGACGAACCTCGAGCTGGCCCGCGGTGAGGTGCTGGCCGTGCTCGGTCCGAGCGGTGCCGGGAAGAGCACGCTGCTGCGCGTGGTGGCCGGGATCCAGCCGCCGTCAGCCGGGGTCGTCCGGGTGCTGGGCCGCGACGTCGGCCGGATGCCCGCGCGCTCCCGGTCGCGGCTCCGGCACGAGCTGGTGGGGTTCCTCGGGCAGCACACCGAGACGGCGCTGAGTCCGGATCTTCGGATGCGGGACGCGGTCGGGCTGCCGCTCGCGCTGCGGGGAGTGCCGAGGCGGGAGCGTCGGACTCGAGTCGATGAGCTGCTCGAGGCCACGGCGCTGGCCGACCGGGCCGACGCGCTGCCGGGGGAGCTGTCCGGTGGCGAGCGCCAGCGGTTGGCGCTGTGCGCCGCCCTCGCCCACCGGCCAGCGCTGCTGCTCGCCGACGAGCCGACCGGCGAGCTCGACGACGCCAGCGCCGACGCCATCCGCGCCCTGATCGTCGAGCTCGCCCGCACCCACGGCACGAGCGTCATCCTGGTGACTCATGATCCGGCCACCGCTGAGGTCGCCGACCGCACCCTGGCGATCCGGGACGGGCGAATCGTCGGCGACCGGCGCGGCGGACAGGAGGCGCTCGTGATCAACGACGGCTGGCTGCGGCTTCCCTCCGATCTGCTCACCCAGGCCGGTATCGGGCGCCGCGCCCGCGTGCAGTCAGCCCCGGACGGGGTGATCGTGACGCGGGCGGACAGCGAGTCCGGCCCGGTCGGCCCGGCCAGGCCTGCGGGGCCTGCGGGGTCGGCGGGGTCGGCCGCGGCCAAGACCCGGCCGCCGCCAGCACCCTGGGCCCCCGTCCAGGTCGAGCTCCGCTCCGTAGCGCGCACCTACGGCCACGGGCTCACCAGGCGCGATGTGCTCGGCGGGCTCACGCACGACTTCGCGCCCGGCCGGATGACCGCCATCACGGGTCGCTCGGGGGCGGGGAAAACGACGCTGCTGAAGCTGGTCGCCGGGCTCGACCGGCCGAGTTCGGGTCAGGTCAGGCTCGACGGGCACCCGCTCGGTGACCGCAACAATGAGCAGCTCGCGAGCCTGCGCCGGGAGCGGATCGGCTACCTTTCGCAGGAGCCCGCGCCGATCGGGTTCCTGAGCGCCGAGGAGAACGCCGCGCTCGTACTGCGGATACGCGGCTGGGACGCGGACGCCGCCGCCGAGCGCGCAGCCACGGCGCTGACCCGGGCCGGGCTCGCCGACCGAGCCCGCCAGCGCGTTTACCGGCTTTCGGCCGGGGAAGCCCAGCGCCTGGCGCTGGCCCGGGCGCTTGCGAGTGCGCGGGGCCTGCTGATCGTCGACGAGCCGACCTCGCGGCAGGACGAGCACAACGCCCGGGCCGTCGCGGCCCTGCTGGCCGCCGCCGCGCACGAGGAGGGCCAGACCGTGATCTGCGCCACGCACGACCCCGCCGTGATCGGCCAGGCCGACCAGGTGGTCGTCCTGGACGGATAGTGGTCGTCCTGGACGGATGAAGCGAACGCGGCATGAGCGCCGGGGTGGCGTCGCCGTAGACCACGCCGAGCAGAGGTTCGCTGGGTGGCTGATCGTTGTCACCGGGGCGGGTAACCCGGCCCGTTCGGTATAAATGGGCACTCATGCGTGCCGTGATGCGCGGGCGCGGGCGGGCCGTCACCCGCGCGTTTCCGCGGAGACGCGCCCGAGCAAGCCGCGGCGTTCAGCGGCGTTCAGCCGAAGCCCGCGTCGATTGTGACGGTGCTGCCGCGCGGTTCCTGGCCGACCGGAGAGTAGTCGAACACGTGGTCGGTCGGGCCGTACCTATCCACCTGCACCTCAAACCCGGCGGCGTCGGCCGGGCTTCGGGCGCTTTGGCCAGGCAGCCGCTAATCAGCCCGGCCAGCTCATGATCGGCCAGCCCGGCCAGATCAGGCGGCTCGTTGACAATGCCGAACATCACCGTGACGGCCGAGTCCCCGCCGAACGGCGGCCGGCCCGTCGCCGCGAACGCCAGCAGGCAGCCCAGCGAGAACACGTCGCTGGGCGGACCAGCCACCTCGCCACGGATCTGCTCGGGGGACATGTACGCGAACGTGCCCACGACCATGCCCGCCGTGGTGAGCGTCATCTCACCGACCGCCCGGGCGATCCCGAAGTCGATGATCCGGGGCCCGTCCGCGGCCAGGATCACGTTGCCGGGCTTGAGGTCCCGGTGCACCAGGCCGCGGGCGTGGATCGCGCCCAGCCCCTCGGCCAGCCCGGCGCCCAGCGACTGCACCCGGCCGGGCGGCAGCGGCCCGTCCCGGCCGACCGCGTCCTGCAGCGACGGCCCGTCGACGTAGGCGGTGACCATCCACGGCGGGTCGGCGTCCGGATCCGCGTCGACCACCGGCGCGGTATGGAATCCCCCGACCCGCTGCGCCGCCTCGATCTCCCGTGCGAACCGCTCACAGAACGGCGCGGTCCCTGCGTGGATCGGATGGATCAGCTTGACCGCGACCTTGCGCCCGCCCGGCGACACCCGAGGAAGACCTGCCCCATCCCGCCGGCGCCTAGCCTGCCCAGCAGCCGGTAGCTGCCCACGCTGGCAGGATCACCAGGCTGAAGCGCATCCATCGGCCGACCGGTCCCCGTCCCATCCGCCGCGGAGCAGAGCATAGAGGAGTTATGCGGCTACATCAGGAACATATACAGCAAGACACGGCCGCGTCGCGACCGATTCGGACAGCGAACGCTGCGAAGACCCAGAACCCAGCCCGGATCCGGCTGCCGCCCCTGGTGCTCCCCCCTGGCCTGCGTCTGGGCCAGAAGGCTGGGCTGTCTGTGGCTGGGCTGCCGCCGGATCCCCGTACTGGCTGCTGGACAGGTCATAGTGAGGCAGGGCGGTGAAGATCGTGCTCGCGGCGAGGAAGGTGACCAGCGCGATGCCCTGTACCAGGCCGCAAGCGTTGACAGCGGGGCGGTGAGCGTGGCGTGGACGAACCGGGCCACGTCCGCGGTGTGGGAGATAGCGGAAGAACATCTTGCGGACCGGTAGAAGCCGTCGAGTGGCCGCGGCCGTGCGGCCTGGTGGTCGGCGATGTTCGGCTGTCGGCTTGACTCCGTGGATCGTTATGGTCTTGCAGAGTTATGTGTGGGGTTCGATGTCGAGATATCCGTCATAAGCGCGGATCGTAATCAGGAAGTGATGCAGGAAGCCCTCGAGTCCTGCCAGGCCGAAGGGGTGGGGCCATGGATCGCAGAACCAGACTGGCGCGTCCCAGGAGAACTCATCGGTGCCGTCGGTCACTGTAAGGTTGACGCGGGCAAGCGCGCCGGCGGTTTTCAGCCCGCCGATATAGAACTCCTCGGTGAGGCTTCCGGCCAGCTCGATTCCGGCGAGGGGGGCGAGTTCCGCGCTCATCCGGGTCCGCAGCGCGCCGGTGTCGAGCAGGCATTCCATCGGGGCATCGGCCAGTCCCTCGAGGGCAATGTCGACGACCGGCCGCGGTGTCAGCGCGCCTCCGCCCGCAGCCGGGAGGGCTCGGAACGCGAACCTCATCGCGGGGCCGCGCCAGTGACCGCCTGCTCGGAATCCGGGACGCGGAACATCGACTGCGCCCGCTGGCGGTGCTGAGCCAGCCAGGCCACAACCTCCTTAGGCGAAGGGGCGGCAACGAGGACCTCGTCACCGCGCACAGCCACCCACAGGCCGATGAAAGGTCGCAGCGCCTCGACCAGTGGCTGCGGTCGCTCGGTAGCCTGGGCATGCGCGGATCGCGATGACGCGGCAGCTGATGCGCTCCCAATATGGCGCACCCTGGCACTGGCCGTCCTTCCCGCGGGGAAGCCAAGGCGGGTCAGGGCACGGCGCGCCTGATGGGTCGTGAAATCGGCCCTGTCGAGCCCGGTGACCAGGGCTAGGACCTGCTTAGGTGGCCAGCGCCGCCCGTTGACCACGATGAAGTGCTCAGTGATCGGTTCTGGCAGCTCCCCCTGGAGTGCTTCCTGAACACGCCGGGCGTCCAGGTCGTACCTCTGGCCTGAGATCGTCATGGCGGTCAACAGCGTCTCCGATCAGGTTTCTCTAAAAACTCTTCTCTGATATGTCTCTACCGTACGATACCTGCCTGATTCAGGCAACCGCCAGCTCCAGGGGCGGTTGGCGATGATCCCGGTACGAGCGGCCGCCCCTGGATATCCCGGCCGCATTGACCGCGTGCCTGCCGCCGATGTAAACCCGGTCAGCCGAGCTGGATGACCGCTATGCGCTCACCGTTGGTGACCGCGAAACGGCGGGCGCGCTCGCCGACGCCGACGCGCATCCACCAGTGAGCTTAGTCCGCGTCGAAAATCGCAACAGGCCCTATGGTACCCAAAAATCACCCGCAAGCCCGAATCGACCCCGGAAACTCCGGTTATCTCGCACAGGTGAGCGGAATTAGCTCACGGTTGGGGTTAACGAGACGTGTGGGCGCCGGGCAGGCCGGCCTGGTAGGCGAGGACCACGAGCTGCGCGCGATCGCGGGCGCCGAGTTTGGTCATGGCGTGGTTGGCGTGCGTCTTGACGGTCAGCGGGCTGAGCGTGAGGCGGTCGGCGATCTCGGCGTTGGACAGGCCGGTCGCGACCAGGGCGACGATCTCCCGCTCGCGGTCGGTCAGCGCGTCCAACAGCCCGGGCGCGGTGGCGGGACCGGGGTCGTGCAGGGTGAGGAAGCGGGCGATCAGGCCGCGGGTGGCGGCGGGCGAGAGCAGCGCGTCGCCGCGGGCGACCGTCCGGATCGCCTCGATCAGCACATCCGGGCGCGAGCCCTTGCCGAGGAATCCACTGGCGCCGGAGCGCAGCGCCTCGAAGACGTACTCGTCGACCTCGAACGTGGTCAGGATCAGCACCCTGACGCCGGCCAGGTCCTCGTCGGCCGTGATCTGCCGGGTCGCCGCGAGGCCATCGAGGTCAGGCATCCGGATGTCCATCAGCACGACGTCCGCGCGGGCGTCGCGGGCCAGCCGGACCGCCTGCCGGCCGGTCGCCGCCTCGGCCACCACCGCCAGGTCGGGCGCACTGTCCACCATCATCCGCAGTCCGGCGCGGACCAGTTCCTGGTCATCGGCGAGCAGCACCCGGACCGCGCTCATGGCGCCACCCTGGCCAAGGCCGCCAGCACGGCGGTCACGACGCCGCGCCCGAGGCCGAGGCCGCGCCCGAGGCCGCGCCCGAGGCCGAGGCCGACGCCGGGGCCGGCAGCTCGGCCAGGACCCGGAAACCGCCGCTGCCGCGCGGCCCCGCAGTCAGCCAGCCGCCGACCGTCGCGGCGCGCTCGCGCATGCCGATGATGCCATGCCCCTCCGTGCCCTCGGTATCCCCGGCGGCGAACGGCCCGTCGTCCTCCACCGCCAGCGCCAGCACCCCGGGCCCGAAGGCGAGACGGACCACCGCCGAGGCCCCGGCCGCGTGCTTGGCCGCGTTGGTCAGGGACTCCTGGATCACCCGGTAGGCGGTCAGGTCGACCGCCTCGGGCAGCGGCCTGGCCTGGCCCGTCACGTCGCAGGTGACCCGCAGGCCGGTGGCCGCGAAGGACTCGATCAGCTCGTCGAGCCTGCCCAGCCCGCCGGCCGGCTCGGTCGGCTCGCTGTCGCCCGGCTGCCGGAGCAGGCCCACCGTCAGCCTGAGCTCCTCCAGCGCGGACTCGCTGGCCCGCTGGATGTGCGCCAGCGACTCCCTGGCCTTGTCCAGGTCGGTGTCGAGCAGGTAGCCCATCGCGCCGGCCTGGACGCTGATCAGCGCGACATGGTGCCCCACCGCGTCGTGCAGTTCCCGGGCGATCCGCAGCCGCTCCTCGGAGATCCGGCGGCGCGCCTGAAGTTCCCGGCCTTCCTCCGCGCGCCGGGCCCGCTCCTCGAGCATGGCCTGGTGGGCTCGCTTGGCCCGCACCGCCTGGCCGATGGCGGCCGCCACCGCGGTCCAGGGCACCACCGCGAGATCGGACCAGCCCGTCTTCGCGTGCAGGCTGAACACCAGGTGGCCGATGAGCAGCACGCCGATGACCGCCGCGGTCCCGGCGATCACCGGTGTCCTCTCGCTGCGCAGCGAGAACACCAACATCGACACGAGCAGCGCCGGGCCGATCAGGACATCCGGCGTTCCCGCAGCCATCGATGCGACCGCCCCGGTGGTGGTCACCGCCACCGGGAGCCACGGCGGCCAGCGCATGATCGCGATCACGGCGAAACTCACGTAGACCACCGTGGCGATGGTGATCCCGGCCGGCGTCAACGCGGTCCGCTGGTGCGTGCCAGCGATAGTCATCGCGCAGGCGAACAGTGTGGCGGTGGCCGCGACGCGGGCCATCACGTGGTGCGCGGCCGTCGTCCGGCTGAACCAGTCGCGCGCGGGACCCCGGCGGACATCGCAGAGGTCACCAACGCCCATGGCCAGGTCGCGAACCCTCACACAGGGACTGTAAGCAGCCATCAGGCCGGGCGGCAAACAAGCTACTGCCGGCGCAGTAGGCGCAGCCGCCCCCAGCCACGCAGGCGCCTGCGAACGCGGTAGCCCGCCCGGTTCCCTACCGCGATCGCGGTCCATCAAGACACGACGCCAGGCCGACGACGCGAGCCCCCCGGATCCCGAACGATGGAGAACGTCACATCTACTCATACGGGGAGAATCATGTCTGCCCTCGCGAGGTGGTGCTATCACCACCGGTTCGTGGTCATCGCGACCTGGGTGGTCGTGCTGATCGGCCTCGGTGTCCTCTCCCAGGCCGTCAAGAGCGACTACAACAACTCCTTCTCGCTGCCCGGCACCGGCTCCACGACGGCGCAGCAACTGCTGGCCAAGGCCGTCCCGGCCCAGGCCGGCGACTCCGACACGATCGTCTGGCAGGTCAGCCGCGGTACGGTGCGTGACGCGGCCGTGACGACCCGGATGAGCGCGATGCTCCGCCAGGTCGCGACGATGCCCGAGGTCGCCGCCGTGGTCAGCCCGTACGGGCCGCGCGGGGCCGCGCAGGTCAGCCGGGACGGCCGCACCGCCTACGCCACGGTCGACTTCGCCAAGCAGGCCAACGCCCTGGCCAAGGCGGACGTCACCCGCGTCATCGACGCGGCCAAGGCGGCGCGCGCGCCCGGGCTCAACGTCCAGCTCGGCGGCCAGGCGATCGAGACCACCGAACAGGCGCCGCTGTCCACTAGCTCGGCGGTCGGCGTGCTCGCGGCCGCGGTGGTGCTGTTCATCGCGTTCGGCTCCCTGCTGGCGATGCTGCTGCCGCTGATCACGGCCATCGCCGGGGTCGGCGGCGGGCTGCTGGCGATCACGCCGCTGACCCATGCCATGAACGTGGTCGACTTCGCGCCGATCCTCGGCGCCCTGATCGGCCTCGGCGTGGGCATCGACTACGCCCTGTTCATCGTCACCAGGCACCGCCGCGGCTTGCAGGCCGGGCTCACGTCCGAGGATGCGGCGGTCCAGGCCATCAACACCTCCGGCCGCGCCGTCCTGTTCGCGGGCAGCACAGTGTGCATCGCGCTGCTCGGCATCCTGGTCCTGGGCGTCGGCTTCCTGAACGGGCTGGCGGTCGCCTCCGCGCTCACCGTCGTCTTCACCGTGCTCGCGGCGGTCACCCTGCTCCCGGCGCTGCTCGGCGTGTTCAAGATGCGCGTGCTGAGTAGGCGGCAGCGGCGCCGGCTGGCCGCCGGGGCTCCCGCACCCGGGTCGGCGGGCCCCGACGCGGGGCTTTGGGCGCGCTGGTCGGGGACAGTCGAACGGAGGCCGGCTGTCCTCGCCGTCGCGGCCGCGGTCGTCATGGCGGTGCTCGCCATCCCGGTACTCAGCCTCCGGCTCGGCTCCTCGGACCAGGGCAACGACCCCTCGTCGAGCACCACCCGGCAGGCGTATGACCTGCTCGCCGAGGGCTTCGGGCCGGGCTTCAACGGGCCGCTGCTGCTGGTGGCGCAGACCCATTCGGCAGCGGATCTGGCCGCGCTCCGCACGCTGGAAGCCGGCCTGCCCAAGGTGGCCGACGTGACCAGCGTGCGGACGCTGGCCGCGACGGGAGGCACCGAGGTCATCCAGGTGACCCCGGCCACCTCGCCCGAGGCGAAGGCGACATCCGACCTCATCACTACCTTGCGTAACGACACCATCCCGGCCGCCGAACGCGGCACGACCCTGCGCGTCTACATCGGCGGCGTCACCGCCACCTTCGCGGACTTCGCCACCGTGGTGAACGCGAAGCTGCCGTGGTTCATCCTCGCCATCATCGGGCTGAGCTTCCTGCTGCTGGTGGTGGCGTTCCGCAGCCTGCTGATCCCGGCGACCGCGGCGGTGATGAACCTGCTCGCCGCGGCGGCCTCGTTCGGGGTGCTGACCGCGTTCTTCCAGTGGGGCTGGGGGACCGACGCGTTCGGCCTGGGCCAGGCCGGGCCGGCTGGACCGCCGCCTCCCGCATCTGGCCATCGAACCCCCAGAGCCCGCACCAGCCGCACCGGTCCCGGCCGCCGCGATCCGTTAACCTCGGGGGATCACTGTGGCTCGCGCAGCCGGGCACGGGAGCACGCACACCTAGCCGAAGTAACGTAGTGCGCGCCCGTCTCGCCTGATAGACACAGGGCAGGAGGTGGCATAGATGTCTCGCTACGTGCCCAGGGCGGTTCGTGCTCCCGCCGGGCGGCGCCCGACGCGGCCCGATAGCCAGCAGGCCGCAGACCACGGCGCGACTCCTGGCCAGCAAGGAAACAAGTGGTGGACGCTGGTCGCGGTGTGCCTCGGCACGTTCATGCTGCTGCTGGATATCACGATCGTGAATGTCGCCCTGCCGGATATCCAGCGGGCCCTGCACTCGAGTTTCTCGGACCTGCAGTGGGTGGTGGACGCGTAC
>Ga0116219_10004688_pt1 | contig 10200 bp, 6 predicted proteins | sample Sb_taG_4_FD_91019 | JGI IMG/M metagenome (GOLD analysis project Ga0116219, IMG submission 91019) | Peat soil microbial communities from Weissenstadt, Germany - Sb_50d_6_BS metaG | ecosystem: Environmental > Terrestrial > Soil > Wetlands > Peat | place: Germany: Weissenstadt | collected 2010-09-21
ACGGGCGGGCCGGCCGCGGGCTCCAGCGCGTACGGCATACCCCAGTACCAGGCGGTGCTGCGCGCAGCCAAACGCGCGCCGATCCTGCGCAAGAACGCCACCACGCTAGGGGAAGGGTGCACCCCGGCGCAGGTCGGCGGATGCGTGTACGGCGACTGGTACCTGATCGACACAGCCCACGAAAAGATGCTGTGCGCGGGCGGCAAGGCGACCTGTCAGCCCCAGGAAACCGAACAGAACCTGTACGCCGACGGCTACAAGCCGCCGGCTGGCTCCAAGCCCAAGGCGGTGCGCGTGAACCCGGGGACCGTGCTCGTGCAGGCCCGCCCGGTGGAATCGGCGGCCGGCAAGATCACCCAGCAGAGCCCGAACAGCTTCTACGTGCTCAACGACGAACCGGTGCTGGAAGGCAACAACATCAAGAACCCCCAGCAGGGCTTCGACGAAGGCGCCGGCGGCACGGGCGCGCCGAACGTCAACTTCGGCTTCACCTCCCACGGGCAGAGCGTGTTCCAGCGCGTGACCAAGGAAATCGCCCATCGCGGCCAGGAAGCGCAGCTGCCGGGGGTGAGCCACGAAGCGGCGCTGCAGCACTTCGCGATCGCGCTGGACGGCCAGCTGATCACCGCGCCCTCGATCGACTTCAGCCAGTACCCCGAAGGGATCGACGCCTCCCAGGGCTCGCAGATCTCAGGCGGCTTCACGATCACCTCCGCGCAGGAACTGGCCGCCGAGCTGCAGTCCGGCGCGCTGCCGATCCGCCTGGAACTGATCTCCAACTCCCAGGTCTCGGCGACGCTCGGCAAAACGGCGCTGAGCCAGAGCCTGCTCGCGGGGATCATCGGGTTCGCGGTCGTGTGCCTGTTCCTGCTGGCGTTCTACCGCGTGCTGGGCGCGATCGCGGTCGGCGGGCTGATCGTCTACGGGACGTACCTGTTCGCGCTGATCAAGCTGATCCCGATCACGCTGACGCTGCCGGGAATCGCCGGCCTGATCCTGACGATCGGCGTGTGCGCGGACGCGAACATCGTGATCTTCGAGCGCGTCAAGGAGGAGATCAGGGGGGGCAGATCGATCGTTTCGGGCATCGCCACGGGCTATACGCGCGGGTTCGCGGCGATCGTCGACGCCAACGTCGTGACGTTCATGACCGCGTTCATCCTGTTCGCGCTGGCCACCGCGGAAGTCAAGGGGTTCGCGTTCATGCTGGGGATCGGCACGCTCGTATCGCTGTTCACCGCCGTGCTCGCCACGCGCGCCGCCCTGGGCGTGATGGGGCGCTCGCGGCTGGTCAGCCATCCCGCGGCGCTCGGCGCGGCCAAGCCCAAGCGGGCGTGGACGTTCGACTTCATGGGCGCCTCGAGATGGTTCTTCTCGCTGTCGGGCACGATTCTCTTGATCGGTGCGCTGGCGATCGGCGGCAGGGGGCTGAACTTCGGCATCGACTTCAAGTCCGGCACGCGCATCCAGACGGCGTTCGTCAAGGCCGTTAGCGCCGCCCAAGTGAGCTCGGTGATGAGCGCCGAGGGCTATCCCACCGCGCACGTCCAGAAGTACTCGAGCAAGGGCGTGGGCGGCAGCGGATATCAGATCTCCACCGAGAAACTGAAGCCCACGGCGGTCCACGAAGTCAAGGCCGCGCTCGACGCCAAGTTCGGCAACGGGCCGAGCTCTCCCGGGACGAAGGACTTCTCGAGCACCTCGATCGGGCCGACGTTCGGGAAAACGATCGCCAACAGCGCGATCATCGCGATCATCGCCTCGCTGCTGGTGATCTCCGCCTACATCGCGCTGCGCTTCGAGTGGAAGTACGCCGTGCCGGTGCTGATCGCGCTGATGCACGATCTGCTGATCACCTCGGGGATCTATGCCCTGACCGGCCGCGAAGTGACCTCCGCGACGGTCGCGGCGCTGCTGACGATTCTCGGGTACTCGCTGTATGACACGATCATCGTGTTCGACCGCGTGCGCGAGAACGTGCCGCGCATGCCGCGCGCGGCGTTCTCGCAGATCGTCAACCGCTCGATGTCCGAGGTTCTCACGCGCTCGCTGGCGACGAGCTTCTGCACGCTGCTGCCGGTGCTCTCGCTGCTGATCTTCGGCGGCAGCACGCTCAAGGACTTCGCGTTCGCGCTGATGGTCGGGATCGCCTCGGGCGCGTACTCATCGATCTTCATCGCCTCGCCGGTGCTGACGCACTGGAAGGAGCGCGAGGGCGCCTATCGCTCCCGGCGCGCGCGGATCGTGCGCGAACTGGGCGCCGTGCCCGCGTACGCGACCGCGATCGGGGGCGCGCCCGTGGACGTGGAGCCCACGCAGAAGCGCAGGCGCACGCGCAGCGGCAGCCTGATCGCCCCCGAGGAGGCCGGCGAGCAGCTCTCGCGCGGCGAGTTTCAGGAACTGGTGCGCGACCTGGACATCGAGGGTGTGAAGCCGAAGGGCGAGCCGGGCGAGCCCGACGGGCAGGGCCGGAGCAGCACCACGGGCGTGGTGGAGCGCGACCCGGCGGCGGACCTGACTCCAGAGGATCTGGTGCTCAAGGAACAGCCCAAGCGGCGCGAAAAGACCAAACGGCCGCGCAACCGCAGGCACGGGAGGTCTCGCTGATGGGCATGCTCGGCTGGGTGATGATGGGTCTGGCGATCTGGCACTTCACGATCTTCCTGCCCAACCGTTTCTGGGGTGGGATCGTCGGCGCGTTCGTGGGCTCGCTCGTCGGGGCGATTGTGATCGGGCTGATCATCTACGGGGCAAAAGTGGGGGCGCTGCAGGTGCCCGGACAGAAGGCGACGGACATCGCGGTCGTTCTGTATGCCGTTCCGGGAGCGCTGCTGGGCATCGCGGCCGTGTACTTCGAGGGGATGCGTCGCGAACGCGGTTCCGTCTAGGGGCACCCGTAGGGTGGGGGCATGGGGGAGCCCCGTTTCGAGATCTCCGAGTGTGAGCCGGCTGCGGTGGGGAGGCTGTGCGGCGAGCTGGGCGTGAGCGGGCCGCTCGCGCAGGTGCTGGTGCGCCGGGGCCTTGAGGATCCGGCGTGCGCCCGGGCGTTCATCGCGGCCGACGAGGAGCACCCCTATACCGCGTTCGCCGGCATCGAGACGGCGATCGCAACGATCCGCGGACACGTCAAGGACGGGACGAGGATCACGGTGCACGGGGACTATGACGTCGACGGCGTGTGCTCGACCGCGGTGCTGGTGCGCGCGCTGCGAGCGCTGGGGGCGCACGTCGACTGGTACCTTCCCGACCGCGCGAGCGACGGCTACGGGTTGAACATGGACACCGTGAGGCGACTGGCGGCGCGGGGGACGAGGCTGCTGGTGACCGCGGACTGCGCGATCACCGCCGTCGAGGAGGTCGCGGCGGCGCGGGAGCTGGGGATGGAGGTGATCGTCAGCGACCATCACAGCGCGCGCGCGGACGGGGCGCTGCCGGACGCGCCGATCGTGCACCCGGCGCTGTGCGGGTATCCGTGTGCGGAGCTGTGCGCGACCGCGGTCGCCTACAAGCTGGCCGAGGGCCTTCTGGGCCGCGCGCCGGTGGTGGACCTCGACCTGGTGGCGCTCGCCACGATCGCCGACGTCGTGCCGCTACTCGGCGAGAATCGCGCGCTCGTCAGGCGCGGGCTGCGCGTGCTGGCGGGGACGGTCAAGCCGGGGCTGCGCGCTCTGATGGCGGTCGCGCGCGTGGACCCGGCGAGGGTGAACGAGCGCTCGGTCGCGTTCGGACTGGCCCCGCGGCTGAACGCCGCGGGGCGGCTGTACCGGGCCGACGCCGCGCTGGAGCTGATCCTGACCGAGGATGCGACGCGCGCGTCGCAGGTCGCGCAGGAGCTCGACCGCATCAACCACGAGCGCCGCGCCGCCGAGCGCAGGATCAGGTTCGAGGCCGAAGCGCAGATCGCGGCGCTCGGGGATGGCGCTGGGCGCCGCGCGCTCGTGCTCGCGGGGGAGGGGTGGCATGTCGGCGTGATCGGCATCGTCGCCTCGCGCCTGGCCGAGACCCATCGCAAGCCCGTCGTGCTGATCTCCCTGGAGGGAGAGCGCGGGCGCGGCTCCGGGCGCGGCGGCTGTGAGGCGTTCGACCTGCTGGCGGGGCTGAGGGCGTGCGAGGAGCACCTGAGCCGCTACGGCGGTCATCGCGCCGCGGCGGGACTGGAGCTCCAGCGCGACCGGCTGGCGGGGTTCGCGGACGCGCTGGATGCGTACGCCGCTGGCGCGCTCGGCTCACACGACACGGCGCCCGTGGAGCGCGTGGACGCGGTCGTGGATGGCGCGGAGCTGGGCATGGCGCTGGCCGAGGAGCTGCAGGGGCTGGCGCCGTTCGGTCAGGGCAACCCGCCGGTGTTGCTGCTGATCGAGGACGCCACGTTCACCGACGTGCGCGCGATGGGCGAAGGCAAGCACTCGCGCTTCACCGTGCGCTCGCCCGCGGGACGGGCGCGGGCGGTGGCGTTTCACACCGGCGGGCGCCTGGGAGTCGCGGAGGGCGAGCCCGCGCAGGCGACGTTCGCGCTGGAGATCAACGAGTGGAACGGGGTCAGCGAGCCGCGGCTGGTTCTCCGCCACGCCCGGCCGCTGGCGGGGGAGCAGACAGCGACGCTGGAGGAGGAGGAAGAGGAGGAGGAGCTCGTGCTGTTTGCCTGAGGTTGTGAACGCTGGCCAGTTCCCTACCCTGTGACTATGGCACCTGCCAGAGACCCCCATGGCACCGCCGCCGTAACGGTTGAGGAGCCCAAGGCCGAGACAGCCGCGCCGCGCCTTGACCTCAACGAGCTGGAGCGCCGGCTGCTGGGAGATCTGTTCGCGATCGTCTCCGAGCACGCCGCGGACTCCGCCGTGGAGATCGACCGCGAGCGCGTGCAGGACGCGTTCGTGTTCGCGTGCGAGCACCACGCCGACCAGCGGCGCAAGTCCGGTGAGGACTTCATCGTGCACCCGGTCGGCGTGGCGCGCATCTGTGCCGGCATGAGACTGGACACCGAGACGCTGTGCGCGGCGCTGCTGCACGACACCGTCGAGGACACCTCCGCCTCGATCGAGGAGGTGTCAGGGCGCTTCGGCGAGGAGATCTCCCAGATCGTTGACGGGGTGACGAAGCTGACGGGCATCACGTTTCAGTCGCGCGACGAGGCGCAGGCGGAGAACTACCGCAAGATGATGGTGGCGATGGCCACCGACGTGCGGGTCATCCTGATCAAGCTCGCCGACCGGCTGCACAACATGCGCACGATCGACGCGATGCCCAAGCAGAAGCAGATGGAGAAGGCCCGCGAGACGCTCGAGATCTACGCGCCGCTGGCGCACCGCCTGGGCATCCATGCGATCAAGTGGGAGCTCGAGGATCTCGCGTTCGCGACGCTGCATCCGCGCAAGTACCAGGAGATCAAGGGCCTCGTCGCCCAGCAGCGCGACGAGCGCGAGCGCTACGTGGGCGAAGCGGGCGAGTACCTCGCGCGCGAGCTGGCCGAGCTGGGCATCGAGGCGCAGATCGCCGGGCGGGCCAAGCACTTCTACTCGATCTACTCGAAGATGACCAAGAAGGGCCGCGAGTTCAACGAGATCTATGACCTCACTGCGATGCGCGTGATCGTCGAATCCGTCAAGGACTGCTACGGCACCGTCGGCGCGATCCACTCACTGTGGAAGCCGCTGCCCGGCCGCTTCAAGGACTTCATCGCGATGCCCAAGTTCAACATGTACCAGTCGCTGCACACGACCGTGATCGGGCCGGAGGGCCGGCCGCTGGAGATTCAGATCCGCACGCAGGAGATGCAGGAGATGGCGGAGTTCGGGGTCGCGGCGCACTGGATGTACAAGCACCTGCCTGGCTCCGAGCGCGCTGGAGGGGATGACGGCGGGCGGGCGGGCTCGCCCGAGGACGCGAAGCTGCAGTGGCTGCGCTCGATGCTTGACTGGCAGAAGGATCTCTCCGACCCCCAGGAGTTCATGGACACGCTGCGCACCGACCTGTTCGAGGACGAGGTGTACGTGTTCACGCCCAAGGGCGAAGTCAAGTCGCTGGCCGCCGGCGCCACGCCGCTGGACTTCGCCTATGAGGTCCACACCGAGATCGGCCACCGCTGCGTGGGCGCGCGCGTGAACGGCAAGATCGTGCCGCTGCACTGCGAGCTGAAGTCCGGAGACATCGTGGAGATCCTGACCGCCAAGCGCGAGCGCGGGCCCTCGCGCGACTGGCTGGCGATGGTCAAGACCACGCGCGCGCGCAACAAGATCAAGGCGTGGTTTAAGGCCGAGTCCCGCCAGGACACCGAGCACACCGGGCGCGATCTCTTGCAGGAGCACCTGCGCAAGCAGGGCCTGCCCGCGCAGAAGATCACCGGCTCGGCGCTCTTGGCCGACGTGATCCGCGAGGTCGGCTATCGCAAGGCCGACGACTTCTACATCGCCCTGGGCGCGGCGAAGGTCTCGCCGAAGGTGGTCGTCAACAAGGTGATGCAGCGCCTGAAGCAGGGCGAGGCCGCCGACGGCGACGCCACCGGCGCGGAGCTCTTGCGGGTCGGACGCCCGCGCCGGCGCCCGACCAAGTCATCGGGGCAGTACGGGATCAGGGTCGAGGGCGTGCAGGACGTGATGCTGCGCCTGGCCAAGTGCTGCCGGCCCGTGCCGGGCGATGAGATCGTCGGCTACATCTCGCTGGGACGTGGCATCACGATCCATCGCGAGGACTGCCCCAACGCGGTGATCCTCGCGCGCGACCCCGAGCGCTTTGCGAGCGTTTCCTGGGAGGGCGAGCGCAGCACCGCCTTCGTGGTCGAGATCCAGATCGACGCGTGGGACCGCCATCGCCTGCTCGAGGACCTCTCGCGGGTGTTCAGCGAGTCGGGCGCGAACATCCTGGAGGCGCGCTGCCTGTCGAGCCCGCCGATGGTCAAGAACCGGTTCGTAGTCGAGGTCGCCGACACGCACACGCTGAAGGGCGCGATCACGCGGTTGCGCAACATCGAGTCGGTGTTCGACGCCTATCGGGTCACGCCGGGCGGCGCGGCGGCGTAGCGCGGCCGGTGTCTACGCGACGACGTTGAGGGCGCCCGGCATGATCGAGTAGCGCGCCTGCACCGCCTCCCCGAGGTAGTCGCCGTCCACCTGCAGCGGCAGGAGGCGCTCGTCGGTGGAGCGCACGGTCAGCTCGGTCAGCTCGGAGAAGCCCGTGACCTGGCGGTGGCCGCTGACGCGCGCGCCGCGCGAGAACGCGCGCAGGCCGATCGAGGGCATCGACAGGGGCGTGGCGCGGTGCAGCACGCAGCCGCACAGCGCGCCCGAGTCGAGCGTCGTGCCGTCGGCGATCTCGATCGGGCGGTTTTGGAAGTAGGTGAACGGCGAGCCGTTCTGGACAATCGTCGTCACGCCCGCCAGCGTCCGCCCGCCGGCGAGCACCTCCATGCGCGGGGGCCTGACCAGGTAGCGCCGGGCGAACGTGCGCAGCGCCACCCACGTGAAGTAATAGGCGCCCAGGCGCGCCTTCAGGCGCGGATTGGCGTCCACCCGCTCGACGACGCTCGCGTCGACGCCCAGGCCGGAGGCGAACGTGAAGCAGCGATCCTCGACCACCGCGCCCTCGGCGCCCTCGGCGCTGACGACGCCGAGGTCCACGCGGCGGGGGCGCCAATCGTCGGCGAGCGCGAGCAGGTGCTCGGTCGCGTCGACGAGCTCACCGGGGATGCCGAGCATCTTGGCGAAGACATTTGCCGAGCCGCCGGGCAGGCAGGTCAGTGGCGTAGGATTGGCGCCCGCCCACCCGGCGGGACTTCCAATCAATCCGTTGGCGGCTTCGTTGACGGTGCCGTCCCCGCCGAAGGCGACGACCACGTCATAGCCCTCGTGCGCGGCCTCGCGGCAGAGCTCGGTCGCATGGCCGCGCGCCTGCGTGTCGATCGCGTCGACCTCGAACCGGCCCTGCAGGGCGTACACGACGAGATGGCGCAGGCGATCGGAGACCGTCGTCGCGTACGGGTTGACGATGATCAGCATGCGCCGCTTGACGCCCGGGGCCTGCGGCTGGAGGGGGGCGGGCGTGTCGCCCGGGCGCTCGGCGGACGCAGTGGTCGGGCGCTCGGTTGCGGGGGCCTGCTCGCGGAGGGGCGTGCTCATCTGAAGCGCCCTACACCGGGGGCGCCCGGGCGTTACCGCAAGATCGGCATCCGTGCGCGGCCGGTGGCTCCAACGGCGCGCGGGCACGCATCCGCACACCGCATCCACATCCGCCCGCGCGCTTGCTAAAGTACCGCCCTACATAGCAGGACACATCAAGAGGGGTGGAGGGACTGGCCCGATGAAGCCCCGGCAACCACCGTCTTAGGACGGGAAGGTGCCAATTCCAGAAGATGTGTGGCGGGCTCTTACGCTCTTCGCCACACCGTTTGCAACTGGCGAAGGTCTTCAAAGGAGTCCCAATCATGGCTGTGAGACATCTGCAGTGCAAGGAGTGCAAGTCCGAGTATCCGCTGCAGGCGCTGTACGTGTGCGAGCGCTGCTTCGGCCCGCTGGAGGTCGCCTACGACCACAGCGCTCTGGCCGGCGGCGACTCCGGCGAGCTGCGCCGGCGCATCCAGGCCGGGCCGCAGAACATCTGGCGCTACGCCGACTTCCTGCCGCTGCCGGACGGCCCGCCCGGGCCTTCGGGCCGCCTCGCCTCGCGCGTGGGGTTGCCGGCCGGGTGCACGCCGCTGATCCGTGCCGACCGGCTGGCGGCGCGGCTGGGCCTGCGCGAGGTGTGGGTCAAGAACGACGCGGCCAACCCGACCCACTCGTTCAAGGATCGCGTCGTTTCCGTGGCCGCCGCGCGCGCCCGGGAACTGGGCTTTCAGACGATCGCCTGCGCATCCACGGGCAACCTCGCCAACTCGGTGGCCGCGCACGGGGCGGCGCTGGGGCTGGAGTCCTACGTGTTCATCCCGGCCGACCTGGAGGAGCAGAAGGTGCTCGCGACCGGTGTATACGGGACGAAACTGATCGCCGTGGAGGGCAACTACGACGAAGTCAACCGCCTGTGCACCGAGCTGTGCGCCGAGCGCGAGTGGGCGTTCGTGAACGTGAACCTGCGCCCGTACTACGCGGAGGGCTCAAAGACGCTGGCGTTTGAGATCGCCGAGCAGCTCGGGTTCGAGCTGCCCGATCGGATCGTCGCGCCGATCGCCTCGGGGTCGCTGTTCACGAAGATCGGCCGGGGCTTTGCCGAGTGGCGTGAGGTCGGCCTGCTCGACGGCGAGCTGCCGCGGATGAACGGCGCCCAGGCCGAGGGCTGCGCGCCCGTGGCGAGCGCGTTCGCCGCCGGGCAGGACGTGTGCCGGCCGGTCAAGCCCGACACGATCGCCAAGTCGCTGGCGATCGGCAATCCCGCCGACGGCCCGTACGCCCTGGAGCTGGCGCGCGAGAGCGGCGGCGGGGTGGACTGCGTCAGCGACGAGGAGATCAGGCAGGGCATCGCCCTGCTCGCGCAGACGACGGGCGTGTTCACCGAGACCGCCGGCGGCGTGAGCGCGGCGGTGCTGGCCAAGCTCGCCCAGCGCGGCGACATCGACCCCGACGAGCGCGTCGTGCTGGCGATCACCGGCGAGGGCCTGAAGACGCTCGATGCCGTCAGGGACACGTTCCAGATGCACACGATCGCGCCCACCGTCGAGTCGTTCGAGGCCGTGGAGGCCGATGGCCTTCGCGAGGCGGCGTCCTCAGTCGCTCATGTGCCGAGCACACTTCGCTCCCTGCGTCCTGGCCTCGCTCGACCCTCGACCACCACGGTCGAGTCGTCACGTGAGGTCGCGGTCTGATGGCGGTGACCGTTAAGATCCCGACGCAGCTGCGATCCGCGGCTGGGGGCGAGGCCGAGGCCGAGGTCGACGGCGCGACCGTCAAGGACGTGCTGGACGGGCTGTATGCGCGCCACGGCGAGCTGCGCGAGCGCCTCAGCGACGAGGACGGTTCGTTGCGGCGGTTCGTCAACGTGTACGTCGCCGGCGAGGACATCCGTTTTCTGGATGGCCTGCAGACGCCGGTCGCGGACGGCTCGGAGCTGACGATCCTGCCCGCCGTGGCGGGCGGCCGCTAGCGGAACCTTCCGGGCGCGTGCGCTGAGCGGCGGTTGAGCGTCGGCCGGCGGCGCTGTCCGGGCGAGCGCGCGCGGTCCGGCGGAGCTATCGAGTTGGACGGAGGGCCGGGCGGCTAGCGGTGAGCCGCCACGGTG
>Ga0116219_10004689_pt1 | contig 10200 bp, 11 predicted proteins | sample Sb_taG_4_FD_91019 | JGI IMG/M metagenome (GOLD analysis project Ga0116219, IMG submission 91019) | Peat soil microbial communities from Weissenstadt, Germany - Sb_50d_6_BS metaG | ecosystem: Environmental > Terrestrial > Soil > Wetlands > Peat | place: Germany: Weissenstadt | collected 2010-09-21
CCATATCGCCCATATCGCCATCCAAACACGGTCCCGCCGAACTCGCGTCGGGGTGGAGGTGACTTTGGGCTGACGTGTTGGGGACCTTGGACCGTCGAAACCCGCCCGGCCGGGTGCCAGGCTGGTGGTTGCCGGGAAACCGGTGGTCTACCCGAAAAGCAGCAAGCCCATTCTTGGGCAAGGCCGCCCGCAAGGGGCCTGCTTGACCCACCGCCCAAAGACGGGGATCTGCCCTTGGGCAGACCTTCATGGCGGTGGTGCCGTCGATCTCCCCCCGGTCGCCGGCACCGCCGCCTCCAACCCCGTTTCAGCCCATGCGCAGCGCCTCGATCGGTCCTGACAGAGCCGCTTTGACGTATCGGGTGTCGTCGTCGGCCAGCACCTCGGCGTCGCCTCGCTCGATGCCATCCACGATCGCCCGTGCCACCTGGCGCGGATCGTTTTTCGGCACGTCGAAGCCGGAGGTCATCTCGGTTTCGGTGAAGCTCAGGTGCACCCCGGTGACCGCGGTGCCCTGCTTTTCGAGCTCGATCCGCAGCGAGTTCGTCGCCGACCACAGGGCCGCCTTGGAGTCGCCGTAACCGCCGAAGCCGGGCATCCAGGACAGCACCGAATGAATGTCGACCAGCGCTCCACCACCGTTTTCGGCCAGGACCGGTGCGAACGCCTTGGCGACCCGAAGCGCGCCGAAGTAGTTGGTCTCGAAGACCGCCCGCACCTCCTCGATGTCGCTGCTGAGCAGTTTCGCAGCACCGAGGATGCCGGCGTTGTTGATGACGATGTCGGCATCAGACGCCGTATGCGCCAGCGCGGCAACCGAATCCGGCTTGGTGACGTCCAGCTCGACACTTACCACGCGAGGATCCTCGCTGGGCCTGGGCGCCCGGGCCGTGGCGTAGACCTTGGCCGCGCCCCGCTCCAACAACTCCGCCGCGACAGCCTTCCCGAGCCCGCGCTGCCCGCCCGTGACCACCACCGTCGCGCCCTTAATGTTCACCATGATCCTGCTCCTTTGACGTAAGTAAAAATGTTTTACCTCTGTCACCGTAGTTGCCGGTTCCGACATAGTCAAGTAGAATTTGGATATGTCATCCGAATGGTCTGCGTCACAGCGTTACGGCGTCACTCCGGCACCCGGAGGCCTAGGACTGGTCCAAGACTTCCTCAACACCGCGGGCATTGCGGGATACGGACCGGACCTGCTGGCCGATTCGGAACTCGCCGGCGAATGGGCGGCGGGCGCGGTGCGGAGGTGGGCGGGATTGCGCGGCGTGGAGGTGCGGCCGCCCGCCTTTGACGACGCGGATCTGGCCAGCCTGCGCTCGTTGCGGAGCACCATCGGGAGCCTGGTGGCCCAGGAACCGCCGCGCAGTCGCGGGACGGGCGCGTTTCCCGCGTCCTTCGGCCTGTCCGACTCGGGCGAGGTGCGGTTGGAACCCAGCGGTAGCGGCTGGCGCTGGCTGGCTTCCGCGCTGTGGGGCGAGATCCTGTTGAGCCAGCACGCCGGAACCTGGCGACGGGTCAAGCGATGCCACAATCACCGCTGCGGGTCGACCTTCTACGACCGTTCCAAGAACAACAGTGGGGTGTGGCACGACGTCAAGACGTGCGGGAACGCGGCGAATCTGCGCGCTTCCCGGGCCCGTAAACGTGAACGGGAGCGCACCGGCCAATCCCGACAGGCGCCAGCTGGAGCCGAATAGCGTTGCAGTTCAAAGGTTTTGCCAGTCGGTGGGGCGGTCAGCAGCGCTCGGCACCCCTGACCATGAGGCGGACGTTGGAGTCGGCTCGCCGCGATGCGCTCCTCAGCACGGCCTGCAGAGCGTCGCAGGCGCGGGCCTTGAATGGGGCGACGACATCGAGGTTGGCGGGGCTCTGGCTGATCCAGGCCTGCAGAGTTGGCACGGTATCGATCCTTTGTCCGGTCGGGCCGGTATGCCGACCCATTGCATTGAATTACACCGCGGCTGGTTTGCGCGCTCGCCGCGCCGGGGTAAACACGGCGAAAAGCCGTGCAGTGGTGGAGGTCACACGGGGGGGCGGAAGGCCACGCACGTCACACTGCGCCGCGCCGGAACCGGCGCAGATACCCCGCCAGCCGATGCGCCGGTACCGGCTTCGGCCAGTCGTCGGGCCGAAAGTAAGCGTCGGTACCGCCATCGACGAACACGATGCTGCCGCAGAGGAAGTCGGCTGCGTCCGACAGCATGAAACACATCCAGGCGGCCATCTGCGACGCTTCGCCGAAACCGCCGACGGGAACCGGGAACGACCGGACGGCCTTGGCCTGCCGGGGGTTCGACAACTGCTCCTGCAGCAACGGGGTCAGGACGGCCCCGGGAGCGATTGCGTTCAAGCGCACGCCCGACCCGGCCCACTCCGGCAGCACCGCGTGTCGCCGCACCCAGCGGCTCACGGCGATCTTCGACGCCGCGTACATCATGGTCGGCGCGGCCGGCCCCAGCAGCCGCACCGACCGCACCGCCTTTTCGGCGTCGTGCGCGAGGAGGGCCCTAACGGTTCGGCGGGGCACAACCGGCACCGTCGTCGCGGAGTTGCTGGCGACGACGACAACTTTGGCGCGCTCGGCCGCGACCAGTGCCGGTCGCCAGGAGACGAGCAGTTCGACGACCCCGAAATAGTTGACCTGAGCGATCAGGCGCACACGATCACGACCCGGGCTCGGGCCCAGGCCGGCCGCCATTACGGCACCGTCCAGCGTGCCGCCCGAGGCCTCCAGGACGCCGTCGGCTGCGCGTTGACGTCCGTCGGGCGTCGACAAGTCGGCGACCACGTCGGCGTCTTTGATGTCGACGCCGATCACGTTGTGCCCGTCGCCGCGAAGCCGCTGCGCGGTCTCGCGGCCCATTCCGGAAGCCGACCCGGTGATCGCATAGGTGCCCATTCACATCTCCGTCCTGCCAGGCGCAGTATGCCCTGCGGCGGAGAGGGCCCGATGTGCGCGTTCGATTTACCTCGGGCCCGTTAGGTTGCGGGCGTGCACGAACAACCGCCCTGTGTCGACATCGGCCGGCTCGAGTCGCTCTACGCGCCGCTGGCCCAATCGATCCGCCGGCTCATCGACGTCGGCATCCGCACGGAAGCCGAAGCGGCGGTGGCTGCTGCGGTCGCCGAGATCGACAGCGCCGCGGACGAATTGAGCGGCGCGCTGCGGCCGGGTCCGTTGGGCGTGCAGCGGGCGCCAGACGGCCAAACCGTGGCATGGGGCAACGCGGTGGTCGGTGTGCGCAACCCCGTGGCGCCCCCGCTGGTCGTGCATCACGATCCCGACGGACTGGTGTGGTCGGAATTCGTTCCCGGTGCGGCCTACGAGGGGCCGCCGGGCAATGTTCACGGCGGCGTGTGCTCCCTGATCCTCGACCATGTGCTCGGTGCGACCGCCCATCAACCCGGCAGGCCCGCCTACACCGGCACGCTCATCTTGCGTTACCGACGTCGGACACCGCTGGGGCGACCGCTGCGTGTGGAGGCTCGCGTCGAGCGCGTCGAGGAAGACGTTCTCCGTCGGCCAGTTGGCCGACGAGGATGGCGTCACCGTGGAAGCCGAGGGCGTTTTCATCCACCCCAAACAAACATTGGCGTAAGCCATTGGCGGCATGGCGCGCAGCGCGGTTTGTCGGTCATGCCAGCGATCCGATCATGAAGCGGCGGCGGCCCGCTCGACGTCGAGCAACTGCTCACCTCGCCGCTCCTCCTCATAGGCCTTGCGCCCGCCCCGCAGGCCGAACAGGCGTTTCGAGATGAGCAGGTAGAGCACGGCCGCCACATTGATGGTGAAGGTCACCGCCCGGGTCATCGTGATGCCCTTGGCCAGGTCATGGATCTCCAGCGGCAGGAAGACCGAGGTGGCCACCACGGCGAAGTACTCACCCCACCGTTTCAGCAGCCAGAGGCCGACGCCCTCGAGAACCTCCACCAACGCGTAGACGACCAGCGCCACGGTCAGCAGGGTCAGCGTGGACGGCTTGGCGGCCAACGCCTTCTCCAGCTCCTGCACCGCCGTCATCTGATCGACCTTGAACCCGCTGGCGCGCAATAGCGGTAGGTCGCGGTCAAGCGTGGCCTGGATGGATCCTCGCGCGCCCCGGAACTTCCACACCGCGTATGCCGCGAGGCCGATCGCCAGCGCCCGGAACAGCCGCTCCACCGCGAGGATTCGGACGATGATGGCCTGCCGTAACGCCTTGCCACGCATGATCATCGGCGCGTCTTCGGCGTGGCCGCGCCCGGACGGCGGGCCCAGGATGAACTCTCCGCAGCGCAGGCAGCGCCAGACCTCGCCCAGCGCGGTGTTGCCGCTCAGCCGGTCGGCGAGGGCGGTGTTATCGGGCGCATAGGTGACGTGTCCTTGCATTCCGCAGGTGACCAGTTCCCACCGGTTGACGCCGCGACGTTTGCGCATGAACCCCGATCTTTCAGTCCCGGCAGCGAGTCACGCAAGAGGGTGCGCGGCGTCACGCCGTCAGAACCGCGCTTTGCTCCGCGAACATCGGGCGGTGGCACTCACCGCACCCAACAGGTCGGCAAGCTGCGAGACGGTGATCTCCTCCAGGCCGTCGACGGAGGCGACGATATCGGCCCGCAACGCATGGTCACAGAAGGGCTCGGCTAGCCAGTGGAACTTCTCGACGACACGATCCCACGACATCGGCCGCGTGGGCGACCCCTCGTAATCGACCTGCTCGCGACTGAATTCGCGCCCGTCCCGCGTCACGATGTGCACCCGGGCGGCGGTGCGTTGCGGATAGTCGGCGGTCAGGTCGGCGGCGGCCTCGACGTCCACCCGGGCCAGCAGGTCCTGGACATCGCCGCGCAGAACCCGTTCGCTCTCCAGCTGCTCCGGGCCGACCCCACCGTCGAGTAGCGCAACCGCGGTCAGGTACTTGAGGTTGTAGTCGGCCTGCTCCTTGGTTCGGGGATGGCTCTTGTCGCCGTATGCTCCCCCGCCGGCGAAGTCGTACGCGCCCTGGAAAACCTCGAGGCTCACTCGTGCGATGTCGTCGCCGCGCAGGTCGTTGTCAGTGCGTATTCCCAACACCGCATCGATCACGACCTGGCCGTGGATGAGTGAGCAGTACTGCTTGAGGTAGGTCTGCTCCACGCAGGCGAGTGCGCGGTCGTTGGTGTGGAGGTCAATCGGCTGTTCGAAAAGCTGCACCAGGCCGTGGGGCCCCTCGAACAATGACCTGGGCCCGGTGATGCCGCGGCGGGCCAGCATCGTCGTGTACACCGCGCGCATCCCGGTGATCGCCGGGGAAATGCCCTTCCAGTGCGCAACGGGTTCAGCGTGTACTACCCCAAGTGACACGTTGTCGGCAGCGGCGGCGGTGATGGCGTTGGCGGTTTGTTCGGTGTCGAGCGCGAGCAGCTTCGCCGCCCCGGCCGCGACCGAAATCGAAAGTTGCAGAGCGTGATTGAGCCCCCGTGCCATTACGGGAACCTGGGCGCTGAACCGGCATTGGACCTCGTAGGCAACCGCGAGGGCGAGCAGGAAATCGGCACCGCCGGCACCGGTGTGCTCGGCCACGGCCAGCACCGCCCCAAAGTTGTCCGCGGGGTGGCACAACCCTCCCACCGTCAGATACGTGTCGAGCAGGTCGGGGTAACGCACCAACACCGCGTTGAAGAACGCGGCCTGATCCACCGATGCCCGGCCGCCGCCGACGAGTGTTGTGGTCGGCGCGCCGCTGAACTCGTCGGTATGCTCACGGATCGCCGGAATGAGCTCACCGTCCAGAGAGCCGACGGCGCATGCGATGCTGTCAAGCACGTGGCGTTTCATCAACTTGCGGGGAGGCACGGTCAGGTCCGCCAAGTCGGCGGCCACGATGAAGTCGGCCAGATCGTCCACGATGTAGTTTCGTGCCACGGCTTTTCGCCCTCCCCGCTGCGCTACTCTCACCAAACCGCGACGATGGTCCGCCGTCCAGGACTAATCCTTACAGCCCGAGCGTCTGTCGCGACGTGGCCGGTCCCGCGCTAGTCGGGTTCTTCCACAGGCTCCCGTGACTTCGTGATGATAGTTGCCTCTTCGACAAGGCGGTCGCCGATGACCCGCACCTGCCGTGCGCTCAGGGGGCACAGCGGATGTACGGCCACCATCAGGGCGACGTGCTGGCGACGGTCGAAAACCGGTGCGGCGACGGTCACCACGGGCTGCCTGCGGCGACCGGGGTTGTCGTCGGAGATGAAGCCGATGGTGGTGAACTCCGCCCGCAACTGCTCCAGGATCTGCCTCACGGGAGTGGGCATTTCGTTCCTATCCAACGTGCCGACCACGTGAACGGCCTGGGCCAGCGCGGGCGTTGTCCAGTCGACGTCGTACCCGCGCTCACGCGTGTGCTCCAAGATGCGTTCCAGGCGCCGCGTTCGATCGGCGTCGTCGCCCGCGCCACGACGGATCCACGCCCGTCGCTCGTCTTCGGTATCCCAGGCGGCGAAGGCTACCCCAAAGGGCGGAGCGTAGGGAATTCGATCCCCCGGTATTCCCGACGGCTGGGTCGCGGGCTCGCCCTCGAACGCCGTGACCACCAACGAATCCCCGAATCGCTCGACCACGGAGCCGGCGTAGCCAACCTCGCGGGAGAGCCGCAGCGCCGCGGACCGCGCCGCGTGCGCGAGCGGCCGAGCCGTGTTGGTCCGCGCGGCCACCACGGCGAGGGCGGGACCAAGGGTGAAGGCCTTCGTCACCGGGTCGCGGCTAACCCACCCGCGATCGCACAGCGTCTTGAGAATCGCATGCGCCGTCGCCTGCGTGAGGTTCAGCTCTCGCACGATGTCGGAGAACCGCAGCTGCCTGCTTCCGGCGCGCGCGAGCAACTCGACGACGTCCAGCACCCGCGCCGTCGGAGCCGATGTCGATCCGCGAATCGCTTGACTCCTTCGTAACGGGATTCCTAAAGTAAAGCCGAGCATTCGATATCTAGAATCGATTATTCGAGAAAACTTTGGGACCTGACACCTGGGGCGCAGTGGCATTGCGGGAAGGCCGGCTAGAGCCTCGCGAGACGCCGGACCCCGTGCCGGGACGCGTCCGAGGCGCAGATCGCGGTGCTCAGGGTCCGCAACAGCAGTTCGCGGGGTGCCCGAATGGAGGCATCCGATGACCGAACACGCTGATCGACAAGATATCTCAGACCTGCTGGTGCGTTACGCCACCGGCATCGACCGCCGCGACTGGCCGCTGTTTCGAACCGTGTTCACCGACGACTGCGAGCTCGACTACGGCGAGATCGGCGTGTGGCGGGGAGTCGACGCCGTCACGGAATTCATGACACAGGTGCACGCCCCAGCGGGCCACACGCTGCACCGATTGACCAATCAGGCGATCACGATCGACGGAGACACGGCTACGGCGCGCACCTATGTCGACGCGTTGATCATGGTTGGCGACAGCCAATCCGGGGTGAACGGAATCGGCTTCTACGACGACGAGATCGTCCGCACCCCCGCCGGCTGGCGCATCGCGAGACGACGATTCACTACGGTGCGTGTGAGTACGGTTGGGAGCCCTTAGGTGACGTTTGCAGCCAAGTATGGACCGTGGGCCCTCGTAGCGGGCGCCTCCGACGGCGTGGGTGCCGCATTCGCCAAGGGACTCGCCGAACGCGGGCTGAACGTCGTGTTGCTCGCCCGCAGGCAAGTTGTTCTCGACGAGGTTGCCGCCGACATCGAGGCGCAGACATCATCGCAAACACGAACGCTGGCAATCGATCTCACGGAGGCCGGCGCGGCATCGGCGATCGCCGCGGCCACCAGCGACCTGCACATTGGATTCCTGGTGTATTGCGCCGGCGCGGACCCGGACTTCAAACCTTTCCTTGCCAATTCGGTGGAAGCGGCTGAGGCGATGGTGCAGCGCAATTGCGTTGTGCCGATGCAGTTGTGCCACCACTTCGCTCGGCCGATGGTGGAGCGAGTCAGTGGCGCAATCGTCATCTTCGGATCCGGCGCCGGACTGGCCGGCGGGCCCAACATGGTCGCGTACGGCGCCTCCAAGGCCTTCGACATGGTCTTCGCCGAAGCGCTGTGGGCCGAACTGCACGACAAGGGCATCGACGTCCTCGGCCTCATCCTGGGCAAGACCAACACACCCGCGCTGCGGCAACTCGAGCACAGCCGCGGCCAGATCAGTTCACGGGACGAGGTGCCGCCGGGTGCCGCCGCCGTGCAAGACGTCATCGCGGAGGCATTCGACAACCTGACCAACGGCCCCACCCGGATGGTGGGCGACGACATGCGGGCCGCCGCGCAAATGCTGTCGTCGCTGCCCCGAAACCAAGCGGTCGAGCTTCTTGCGCAGGCCGTCACCGCGGTGATGGGCACCGAATGACGGGCGGCGAGTAGGCCCGGCACCGAGAGGAGCCGTGGCCTCTCGAGCCGCGTCGTAATGGTTGGCGACACAGTTCGCCGGCGAAGCCGCTACCGTCAACGGCTCCGCCTCGCCTGCCGCGGCGGAGGTCGTCCCGACATCGAATTGAAGCGCCGACGTGGGCCGTCGGAGGTTTGCCAAACTTAGGGATCAGGGGAGCCTTATTTTCTCTAGCTTGTGCTGCTGGCCAGCAAAGACGTGTACTCGCACTCCGCTGCCCTGGCAGGCCGCCACGTTGCTGGCGAAACGTTCGACGCGTAGGTTGGGGACGTAGTTTGCCGCGGCATGCGAGTCCGCACGAACCTTTTGGGGCGCAGGTAACGCCCCAGCAGCACCCAGGGACACCAGGGGATCGGCACCCCTGCCGAACGAAGGATGACGATGATCGCCACCGAGAGGCCCGCTGCCACGGTCACGGCAGCGCGCGCGCGGCGGCGCACCCTGATCCGTTCGGTCCTCAGCACGGCGGTCTTCATTGCCCCGGCCTCGGTGGTGCGGATCGCCGGCTTGAATCCGGACCCGGTCGCCGCGTTGCTGATCTTCGGGGCTGCGGTGGTCGCGGCCAGCTTCCTGCTCGCGTGGGCGGCCGAAGCCGCGCAGATCGACGTCTCGGGCGGGGCGGCCATCGCGGTACTCGCGTTGGTCGCGGTCCTGCCGGAGTACGCCGTCGACCTCTACTACGCGTATGTGTCCGGCCACAATGCGGACTACACCCAATACGCCGCGGCCAACATGACCGGCTCCAACCGGCTCCTGATGGGTCTGGGGTGGCCGGTTGTGGTCTTGGTCGGCATCGTGGCGGCGCGAAAGTCCGGCGCCGGCAAACCCGGTGGCCTGACGCTACTGCCCGCCAACCGCGTCGAACTCGGGTTCCTACTGCTAGCCGGCGTGGTCGCATTCGCCATACCCGCCAGCGGGCAGATCCACCTGGCACTCGGGTTGGGGCTCTTAGCCTGGTTCGGGTTCTACCTCTTCAAGGTCAGCCGCGGCGACGTGGAGGAGCCCGACCTCATCGGTACCGCCGCGGCCCTTGGAGAGTTGCCCGACCGGCGGCGGCGCATCGCCGTCATCGGCCTCTTCGTGGCGTCGGGTGCGGTGATCGTGCTCTGCGCCAAACCTTTTGCGGACAACCTGGTCGAGGCGGGCACCGAGCTGGGCATCGACAGGTTCCTGCTGGTCCAGTGGCTCGCCCCGCTGGCCTCCGAAGCCCCCGAGTTCATCATCGCGACCATCTTCGCCGCCCGGGGCAAGGGCACCGCGGCCATCGCCACGCTCATCTCGTCGAAGGTCAACCAGTGGACGCTGCTGGTGGGATCGCTGCCGGTGGCCCACCTGCTCGGCGGCGGCGGGTTCTCCCTGGAGCTTGACTCGCGCCAGGTCGAGGAGGTGCTGCTCACGGCAACCCAGACCATGATGGGGGTGGCGCTGATACTCGGGCTGCGTTTCCGCCGAGCCGCGGCGTGGGCGCTACTGGCGTTGTTCGTCGTCCAGTTCCCGATCGTCTCGACGCACGGGCGCCTGCTGTTGTGCGGGATCTACACCGCGATGGCCGTCGTCGGGCTGATCGTCAACCGCCGACACCTGGCCGCCACCCTCCGGGCGCCCTTCCTGGGCACGGCCATCCGTCACAGCGGTCACCCGCACCAGTCGGCGCCCGATCCCGGGCTCCCGGGGTAGCGCGGCGACTGCCCAGGGGCCGCGATTTGGGCCTCTCGCGTCAGCCACCTGGATTCCGCGCAGTGGCATAATGGTGGCATGAACCGCATACGGTTGAGCACCACGGTCGACGCAAATCTGCTGGGGAGCGC
>Ga0116219_10004692_pt1 | contig 10198 bp, 8 predicted proteins | sample Sb_taG_4_FD_91019 | JGI IMG/M metagenome (GOLD analysis project Ga0116219, IMG submission 91019) | Peat soil microbial communities from Weissenstadt, Germany - Sb_50d_6_BS metaG | ecosystem: Environmental > Terrestrial > Soil > Wetlands > Peat | place: Germany: Weissenstadt | collected 2010-09-21
GAACTTCTACAAGGAGATGATCTCGGCCGGTTTCAAATTCAACGTCTTCGCAGACAGGGCTGCCAAACGCCTCGCGGCGATCGGTCCCGACGAACTTGTCCGCCGTCTCCGGGCTCGCACCACCACCACGAATCACCCACCTGCTCCCGTGATCGCCATGCTCGGCGAGATCGTCGTCCACGGGGAGGATGTCCGGCGACCTCTCGGGTTGCAACACCGAGCCCCGGAGGCTGCGCTCATCGCGGTGGCCGACAATTACAAGAGGTCGAACCTCCTGATCGGTGCGAAACGGCGAATCGCCGGGCTGCGTCTCCGGGCCATTGACGCTGACTGGGTGTCCGGCGACGGACCTGAGGTCGCGGGCGCATTGAGCTCGCTGGTCCTGGCGATGACCGGACGCAAGGCTGCGCATGCCGATCTCACCGGCGAAGGGGTCGCCGTCCTCGGCACCAGGGCCTGAATCGACCCAGGACATCGTCCAGGACTCGCCAGCAACCAACCCCGGTCGAAGGGGTAGATGCCGCGGAGTCGTGGTCGGGACGTGGTCGCGCTCCACCCAAAGACGAGACTGAATCGACCCACTCCCAGGCCTCTTATCACGTCTCTTGCGCCCGGCCGAGGCCCGAGGCCGGGCTTCTGGACATCATGGCAACCTCGTCGGCTCCTGGCCCGTGAATGGAGCATGCGACTGAGACGCCGACGGTGAGGCTCTTGCACTCGCCCGGGCAGCGCGGGGGGCGGCTCCGGGTCGTGCTGTTCGTGTCCGGCGGCGTGGTGCTCGCGTCCGCAGCCGCCGTCGCATCGATCCCGCGGCTTGCGCCCCGGGACTCGGGCCGGGCAATAGTCGTGCCACCCGCCACCGCCTCAGCTCGCCACCGGGCTGCGACGAAGACCGCGGACCCGGCTCCAGCGCTTCGGTCGCTGCCCACCGCCGCATCGGCCCCGCTGTGTGTGCTCGAGATCGGGGATTCGCTCGGGATCGACCTCGGTGACCAGCTCCGGACCCTCCTCGATGCCAATGGAATGGCCCGCACCGTGGTTGCCTCACTGGGTGACTCGGGCCTGTCGAACATCTCGTACTACGACTGGCCCGCGCATCTGGCCACCCTGTTGGCCACGGTTCGCCCGCAGCTCGTTGTGGTGTTCATCGGTGCCAACGACGATCAGGGCCTCTCGCTCGACGGCGCTGCGTCCGTCCCGGGTACCCCGGCCTGGGTCGCCGGCTACGCCGGGCGGGTCGACGAGGTGGTGAGCGAGGCGACGAATGCGGGTGCCCGGGTGGTGTGGGTCGGCATGCCGCCGATGGCGAGCCCCGACCTCAACGCCGCCATGCAGCTCGAGGACGCGATCTACCAGCGCGAGACCGCGGCCGCCCCCGGAGCCCTCTACGTCCCCTCCACCCCGGTGCTCGGCAACCCATCCGGGTTCTACGAGATCACCGGGGTCGACGCGACAGGTCAACCGGTGGCGCTCCGGACCCCCGACGGCGTCCACCTCACACCGACTGGCGCCGGGTTGCTCGCCCACACGGTGATCGACGCCGTCGACGAGCGTTGGCACCTGGCGCTGGAACCACCGCCGTCGTCTCGGCCCACCACGGCGGGTTCAGGAGGGACGACCCGGCCCCTTTCGTGATCAGGGGAGTCGTTGCCGGGGTCGTCCCGTTGCGCCACGGGATCGGCTAGAACCACCGTTTCGGGAAGCGGACCGCAACCTGACCGGTCATCGAGGCGTGTGTGACCCATGCGGTATGGCCGCGGATCGCACATCGAGGACACTTGGGTGCCTACGACGAATTTCACCGACCTCTACGCCTCGTCCTTTGCCCGCCTGGTCGGGCAGGTGACGGTCGTGACCGCCGACCGGGACGCGGCGGAGGAAGCGGTCCAAGAGGCGTTCGGCCGGCTCTGGAAGCAGTGGGAGTCCCTCGCCTCCTACGATCGGCCGGAGGCCTGGGTGCGGCGGGTGGCGATCAATCTGGCCATCAGCCGCTGGCGCCGAGTGCGCCGGTTGCGACCTCTCGGCGACAGACCGGGGGCGGCCCGCGAGGACGACGGGGCCTTGCGCCATGACGTGCAGCGGGCGTTGCGGACCCTCCCGGTGAGACAGCGTCACGCCCTGCTGCTCCATCACGTGGTGGGCCTGCCGGTGGCCGACGTGGCCAGGGAGATGGGCGCGCCGGAAGGCACCGTGAAGTCGTGGCTCTTTCGCGGGCGTGAGGCTCTTCAACGTTCGCTCGGCATCGAGGAGGCCCCTCGTGGATGATGAACGACGTTCCGATCCGACGAGCCGGCTTCTCGAGGATTTCGTGCGCGAAGTGAGCGAGCAGGTGGTGGTCCCCGAGCTCCCAGGGCGGCACAGGGGACCTCCGCGCCGGGCGCCGGGTGTGCCGAGGGGGGTGCGTGTGCTCGCCGCCGTCGTCACCGTGGCGGCCGTGGTCGCGGCTGTCGTCCTGGTCGTCGTGTACGGACCCCGCAGCGCACGGATCAGCCCCGGCCGGACGCCGGCGACGCAGCCCAGCCCCGGGCCCACCCAACCGACCCCGGGAACCACCTCGACGGTGCCCTCGGTGACCGCGACCGAACAGATCACCTACCAGCCGTTCACGGCGACGGGGATCGATCCGAGCCTGCACGTGACGAGCCAGGTCACGGGGACGTGTATCCGCTACGGAGGGGGCGCGGCCGGGCGGTTCTCCTACCGGTGCTTCAGTACCCCCGGGGGTGTCTACGATCCCTGTTTCGCGGGGCCGACGTCGACCGCTGCACCCCTTGTCTGCCCCACGAGTCCCACGTCGGACGACGTGGTCGAGCTCGCCGTGACGTCGATCACCTCGAACGAGCCTCCGTCGGCCGCCAAGATCCCCTGGGCGATGCAACTGTCGGGCGGACAGGTGTGCCTGCTCGTCTCCGCCGCCTGGGGCGGGCTGGGCCCCTATGCGTGCCAGGCATCAGGGAATCAAGAGTCCGTCGCCGACTGTCACACGCCGGTGGCAGCGCAACCCCTGTGGACGGCGGCCTGCCAGGCACAGGAGACAGACGCCAGCCCCTTTGCAGCAAGCAGCGTGACCAAGGTGTGGTACTGAGTTTCCGAGGGTGCCGAGCCGTCGGGGAGATCGGCGGGCTCGATGCGGCGAGTGCTCGACGTCAGCGACAGGGCTTTCGTGTACCCGCGAGGTTCACGTTGAACCTGGCGCCGTTGAACCCCCGTATGTCGTCTTGAGGACAGAATGAAGAGGTCCTGCCGCGATATTCAGCGTTGAAGACGGCCTTGTGAGCCACATAGGCCGACAGCGCCCCACAACTCGCATATTGGTTGCACTGCTCGGTCAACACTGCGTCCGCCAACGGGAACATGTCGGTAGCGTAACTGTCACCGGTGTCGTCCGGGTTCTTTATCCACCATCCCAGCCCGAGACCGTGCATGTAGTTGGCAAGAGTCGTCATATAGCCCTCTTGTGCGGCCTTCGTCAATGCGAAGCCGGTGCCGGCGTCGGCATACTCTTCGTCGATGTCAGTCTCGACGGCATCAAAACCCTTGGCCGCACACTGTTTGGCGATCATGGATTCGATGATGGAAACGGTGCCCGGAGATTGGATGTTCAGGTAGTACTCGGGGTATCCGGGCACCTTCTTCCCGAACTCGCCCGCCGACCGCAGTTGACTGTAATAGGTCGTCGAGATGCCCTCATCGGAAGCGGAGTAATAGTCTCCGGCCGCGCCCACCTCGATGTAGCAGACGACGTGCTTGCCTTGTGCGTGCAGCGCCGTCACGGTCGACTTCGGGTTGATGATCCCGTCGATGTCATAGATCACAGGATCGGGTGCGTGCGCACCGTTGGGCAGTTTGTCATTCGTACCCATGTCCTTGCCGTTCGACAGCCGCAACGGATGGCTGAGCTCCCATTGCCACGGTTGATTGCCCAGTGGGGGAGTCCACCACGACGATGCTCGAGCACGAGCCCCCGATTGGAGACCGATGCACACCGAGACGAGCAGGACGATGGCGACTGTTCTCGAGAGCCATTTCATTGTCAGACCCCAGTCGACGAGGGCTCAGATGATCTTTGGGCCCCTGGTGGTGCGCCGAGCATACCGTGGGGGCGCGTGGCGACGCAGGGGGTGACGAAGAATGACCTACGTCGTCCCTGGCTGTGGAGTTGTGATCTGCGCCCCCGCCGGAAGCTCGAAAAGCGATGCCGCCGGCGAGGCCGTGTAGCTCGTGATCTCGAAGCTCGTCGCGTCCGAGGCGACCTTGACGTAGCCGAGGATGTCCTGAGCCGTCGTGCAGATGGTGCTTATGCCAGGAACACCCGGGGCGGTGAGGTCGACGCACTGCATGGCAAAGCCGTTGACGGTCATCGACGACGACGTGACCTTGTCACCTGCCAGTCCGGCGGCGAGGGAGAAGTCCTTCAGGAATGCCGTCCAGTGTGCAGGGGTGTAGAACTCGAAGATCTTGTTCTCGGTGGCGGCATCGGCGGCACCCAATTTCTGGCATGACCACTGCGAACCCGATCCCGAGGACGGCGGGGAGCACGAGTACTCTCCGGTCGAGTTCACGACGATGTCGATGCTGCTGTTGCCCCCCGGTGGGGTCGCCTTGAAGGCAAGCCCATTGGGTGGCTGGACGGCGTACACGATCGTCGTCGGCGAGCTTCCGGTCGTGACGTAGGTCGCTTCGAAGGTCGCTGCCTCGCCGGACTGCACCTTGTTGGTGAAGGCATCGATGGTGGCCTTGTTGCCCTCCACGCTGTGGGCGATCTTCGAAGCGGCCCTCACGACCCCGCAGCCGGTCAGGGCGAATGCACTCAATGCGAGGGCGACCGCAACGGCACGGGTCGTGCGTCGCTGGCAGCCGACGGTGCGGAGCCGCGAGGCGACGGCCTCGCCGCCGACGGCATCGGTCAGGACCACGGGACGAGTCTATGGCCGCCAGGCATCGCAACCCGTTTATCGGATTGCATCGGCGTTCATCGGCCCCGGAAGATCTTTCCGTGCCGATCAGGACCCTGGCGATGGCGCCGGGAGCTCAGGCACGCATGCTCCCCGCCCTCCCTCCCGAGGCTCAGCTCGCCTCGGCCTCACGGAACGTGCGCCGGTATGCGCTGGGCGATGTCCGAACCTGACGCTGGAATTGAATCCGGAGGTTGGCCGCGCTCCCCAGGCCGCAACGGGTGGCGACGATCTCCACGGGCAGGTCGGTGGTCTCCAACAGCCGTTGGGACAGCAGCACCCGCTGGCGCAGAAGCCACTGGCGTGGAGTGGTGCCGGTGCGCTCCGTGAAGTGACGGGCGAAGGTACGCGGGCTCATCGCCGAGTGACGTGCCAGATCGTGCACGGTGAGGGTGGCGTCGAGGTGGGCTCGGGCCCAATCCAGGGTGGCTGAGAGGCGATCCTCGACGATTGCGACGTTCGGCACGGGTAGGTCGATGAACTGCGCCTGACCGCCGTCCCGATGCGGGGGGACGACCATGCGGCGGGCCAGCAGGTTTGCGACCTCCGCTCCGAAATCGAGCCGCACGACGTGGAGACACAGGTCGATGGCGGCTGCAGACCCGGCCGACGTCAGGACGTTGTCGTCATCGACGTACAACACCCCGGGGTCGAGGTTCACTTCGGGGTAGCTCCGGGACAGCTCCTCTGCGTCCATCCAGTGGGTGGTGGCACGTCGTCCGTCGAGGAGGCCGGCGGCGGCCAAGGTGAACGCTCCTGTGCACATCGACACGATGCGCGCCCCACGCCGGTGGGCTTGCCGCAGCACTTCCAAGAGCTCCGGTCGCGGCTCGGTAATCGTTTCGGGGGGAGGAACGATGATCGTGTCCGCCTCAGAAACGGTGTCGAGGCCCCACGGCGTGTCGACCGTGAATCCCGTCCCCGCTCTGATCGGTGTCGGATCCACCGCACACACCTCGAACCGGTACCAGGGTGCGCCCAGATCCGAGTTGTGGATGCCGAAGACCTCACACGCCACGGTGAACTCGAACGGCGAGAACCCGCTCGACAGCGCCACGGCCACCCTGTGCTGCCGCCGGCGTCCGTTGGCCTTGGCAGATTTCTCGCGCATAGAGGCAATTCTGCCACTTCTCCACGGAAGGCGCACCCGGCACCATGGAGCCATGGCAGGCGCCCGGTCGGTCGGAACGGTCGAAGGAGACATCCCGTGAATGCCCGTTCCCAGCGGCTCGCCCCCCTCCAGGCGGGACAGGACGGCCACGGTGTCCTGCTCGCCGAGGAGGTGGCAGCGTGGCTGCGAGGCGAGGGCGACATGGTGATCGCCGCCATGGGCCGGAGCGTCCCCCTCGTGGTGCAGCTCGGCGTACTGGCTCACGCCCGGCTCGCTCGGCTGCAGGATCTCGGACGCTATGGCCGGCGGGGCTCGGTCCGGCGCGCCTGGGGAACGGAGATGGCCCAGCTGGCCGGTGACATCGCCCGCCTGTGCCGATCGCAAGAGGAGCTCAACCGGCTCCAAGCCGACGTCCTGGTGCCGCTGGAGCTCGACGTCGCAGCCGGTCGCCGGGACTTCGCCCGCCGCGAGGACGCCATCGCCTACCTGCGGGGCCGCATCCACCCTCGCCCGCCCCAAGCGAGGTCGTCGTCGACCACGTGAGCGGATTCGCTCCGACCAGCCACGGGTACAAAGGCAAACGCGTGTGTGAACGTCGTGACGTCGCCGTCGAACGTGTAAGGCTTGACGCCCAAGACCGCGCTGGTTCGTCGCTCGGGGCGCGGGTGACGGGATGGCTTTCGGGGGTAGGAAGGTGGCCGCAATGTCGGAGTCAGAGGAGGCCATGCAGGACATTGCACGGACGATCAGGGTGGCCCTGGAGAGCGCCGATCTGTCCGCCTTCAGTGACCTTCTCGATCCCGACGTGCACTGGGGCGCGCCCAACGCCCGTCGTCCCGCCTGTCGGAACCGGGACCAGGTCCTCACCTGGTACCAGCGCGGCAAGGAGTCAGGGACCCGGGCTCATGTCTCCGAGGTGGAGGTCAGGGGAAACCGGGTGCTGGTGTGCCTCAGGGTGAGCAATCGGGACGTTTCGAACCCGGGTGCCGAAACAGCCCGATGGCAGGTTCTCACCGTGCGCAACGGCCGAGTCGTAGACATCGTGGGCTTCGATGACCGAGACCAGGCCGTCACACACGCCGAGGTGCCTGTGCCCTAGGCGCAGGAACAGGGGCTACGTGGGCCGGGTCACCCCCCACGGCGCGTTCCCCGACTCCCTGGGCGGGCAATCGGCGGGTCAGCGCCCCAAGAGCCAGTCCGCGGTTTCCTTCGCCATCCTCAATCCGGATCGCAGGTACTGACGGCTGTTGCCCGGGACCAGTGAGGCGAACCTCCCCGAGTCTTTCTCACCCGCCCGGCGCCATTTCGTCAGGCTCAGGGAGGCGAACTGCGCCACCGCGCGCCGGGGAGCGTCCACCAGGACGAGCAGGGCGAAGCCCAGCAGGATCAGCGCCCCACCGAAGACGGTCAGGACCCCGATGCCGGGCCCGATACCGGTGAAGGCCAGGCTGCCCGAGGGTGCGGTCACGGGCCTGGCGGTGGGAGCGGTCGTGCCGCCGCCGCCCCCGGCAGGTGCCTTGGTGGTGGTGGTGGTGACCGCAGGAGGTGCGGTAGTCGTACCGGACCCGCCGCCGGCCACGGCGATCACGGGAGCGATGGAGCTGGCAGTGGGAGTGGTGGTGGTGATGCCCGAGGGCGTGACCGTGTCGTTGGGGTAGGCCGTGCAGGTGAGCGACAGGGGGGCGCCCGACACGGTAAGCGTCAGAGTCGCAGAGGCGTCCTCTTGGATGGTGATCTTGTTGCTCGTGGCCGTGAACCCGCTCACCGTGGAAGCGGTGGAGGGCAACGACAGGGTCACCCCGTCCGCAGGCACGGGGCTCGGGATGGGCACGTCGAAGTTGAGCGGTCCCTCGGGCATGGTGGCCGGGGTGGCCCCGCTGGCGTCGATCTGGGCCGTGGCCGAACCCGTCAGGTCGGGCTGCACGGCCGCCGCCGCGCTGGCCAGGGACTCGGGGAGGTTCACCATCGTCTGGTAGCCGGTGATGGTGAAGGACTGCCCGGCGGTGGGCGCCGACGGTGACAGCGTGGCCGAGGTCATGGCGTCGTTGAGCACGACGTTGCCGACCGGGGTGCCGGGGCAGTACAGCTCATAGGCGCCGGTGAGGGTGGTGGAGGTGCCCGGCATCGAGGTGGTGGTCGACGACGGGGTCGACGAGGTGGTGGTCGAGGTGGGCGCCTCGGTCGTCGTCGGCGCCTCGGTGGTCGTCGGCGCCTCTGTGGTCGTCGGCGCCTCCGTGGTAGTCGTGGCACCGGTCGTGGTGGTGGCGCCCGAGGTCGTGGTGGTGGCGCCGGTTGTCGTCGTGACACCAGTCGTGGTGGTGGCACCCGAAGTCGTGGTGGTGGCGGCGGTTGTCGTCGTGGCGCCCGTCGTGGTGGTGGCGCCGCCCGTGGTCGTCGTGGTCGACGAGCCGAAGGAGATGTTGCCGACGCCACTGTCGTTGGCCTCGTCGCCGTAGGTGAGCTGGCAGACGTCACCCGCCGCGATCTGGGCGGCTGTCGGGGGGCACGGGTACAGGGCCGCGTCCGCCGTCGGGCTCTTGCCGGCGCTGTCGGTGGTGGGGCACGTGGCCGCGGCCGGAGACGGGCCGCAGGGAGGGCCGACGGTTCCCTCGACCACCGGGAACGTCGTGTTCACCGTTCCCGTGGCGCTGGTCGTCACGAGCTTCGACAACGACGGTGCGGTGCAGCTGACAGAGATGGAGGAGTTGATGAGTCCGCCGAGCGCGACCGTGGGTTGGCTGGGGTCGCTGTTGCACTCGAGGACGTTGCCGATCGAGCTCTTGGTGAAGCCGGTCCCGGTGATCGTGACCACCGATCCGTTGGACAAGCCGGTGTCCGGCGTGATCTTGATGGTGCCGGTGAGACCGGTCGCCGCGGACGCCGGGCTGCTTCCTCCGAGCGTCGTCACCACAAGGACCGATCCCCCCGCCACGAGCATCGTGGCGACGATCATGAGGGCCTTGGCCCTCGTCTCGCGCCCCAAAGAAAGCATGGTGGCGATCATCGACCGGCCCGACGACGCACTCACAGCTCACCCCCCAGTCGACCGTTGTGACGTTGCGGCTGCGGAACCGCGCGTCACACCCCGGATCCACGTCTCCAATGGTCAGGATACGCGGATCGAAGCTCGTCCGGAATCATCATTATTGACTAGGCCCGGCGCCCTATTCGGCTACAAATGACCGCAACTCACCGCAACTCACCGCAACCGATCGCCCGCCTCAGGGTGATCGCGCTCCCCGAGGACGGCCCCCGGTGGGGACTGACGTCGACACGTCTCTGCGACTGCCATTCGTCACTTCTGACGTCCCTTTGTTTCGGACAGGCTCCTCAATAGTGAGGATGTGCTCCGACCGGTGCTCAAATATCCTGGACCGATAACGAATTGAGAGGGCTCGTCCCTCTCATGGGGGTGACTCGTGTCCAAACAGGTTGTGGGTACTCGCGGGGAACGCACCGGGGTCCGGTCTCGCGGCAATCGACGTGCGGTCTCCAGGTTCGGTCTTGTGGCCACCACTGCGCTCGTCGTTACCGGACTGACGATCCTGGCGGGGACGGTGTCGGCATCCGCGGCCACGGGTGCGACCGTTCCGTTGACCGTCACTCCCAGCACCGGACTGACGGGCGGAGCGTCCGTCACGCTCACCGCCAGCGGGATGGCCGTCAGTTCACCCGGAAATGTCCTCGAGTGCAACAGCGACGCGAACCAACCCACGGTCAAGCTCGGCGGCCTCGTCAACGCCTCCATCTCGGTCGGCTGCAACGCGCCGTCGTTGGCGGCGGTCGTGTCCACGGACGCTTCGGGCGCATTGAACTCGAAGTTCACCGTTCTGGGGGGAACGGTCGGACCTCCCTGCGGTCCGTCACCCGACGCGGCGACATGTCCGGCTACCGACAGCACCGGCGGCAGCCCGGCCGCGGACTCGGCCCTCTACCCGTGCCCTCCGACAGCCGCGCAGCTGGCCAAGGGTGACACGTGCAACTTGACGTTCGGCGACTCCTCCGGTGACAGTGCCGCCGCCAACATCACCTTCGCGGCGTCCACTCCACCCACGACGGTGGCGCCGACCACCCCCGGCACCACTCCCGCCACCGCCCCCCCCACGACCAAAGCCCCGGTCACGGCCGCGCC
>Ga0116219_10004705_pt1 | contig 10167 bp, 16 predicted proteins | sample Sb_taG_4_FD_91019 | JGI IMG/M metagenome (GOLD analysis project Ga0116219, IMG submission 91019) | Peat soil microbial communities from Weissenstadt, Germany - Sb_50d_6_BS metaG | ecosystem: Environmental > Terrestrial > Soil > Wetlands > Peat | place: Germany: Weissenstadt | collected 2010-09-21
CGGAAAACCACGCCGTCATGCACAGCTCCCAATCCAGAATGTGGGCGCGATCGTCGCAGATCACTTCTTCGCCGTGGTGCGTGTGCAGCTTGATCCCGATGGTGTTGCCCATGGTTCCCGTAGGCACGAACAGCGCGGCTTCTTTGCCGACGAGCTCGGCCGCGCGGCGCTCCAGGAGCTGGACGGTGGGATCTTCGCCGTACACATCGTCGCCTACTTCGGCCTCGGCCATGGCCCGGCGCATCTCGGGCGTGGGCTTGGTGACGGTATCGCTGCGCAGGTCGATCATTGTGGCTAAACAAACGCCGCGAAGACTTCGTTCGACAGCAGCACACCCCGCGAAGTCAGCCGCAGCCGCCGCCCCGAGATCTCCACCAGCCCGTCGCGCTCAAACTCGCGCACGGCTGGCTCGAAGCGCGACCAGTCGGCTTCGGTCCCCTCGCGCAACCGCAGCCCCAGGAACAACGGCTCGCCCAAGGGATCGGCCGGCGCGGACCCCCCCCGCGCGCTCCCGTCTCGCTGCATGCGGCGAACATACTCCTCCGCCGATTCCGCGTTGCTCCAGCGCGACACACCATCGAAAGAATGGGCGTCCGAGCCGAACCCGAGATACGGTTCGCGCCTCCAATACTTCAAATTGTGCCGCGACTCCGCTCCCGGCCGCGCGAAGTTCGAGATCTCGTAGCACTCCAGACCGATCCGCGCCAAGCGCTCGACAGCGATCTCATAAAAGTCCGCGCACTGGTCGGCAGTGGGTGTAAGTTGCGCGCCGTAGCGTTTCCCGAACGCCAGGATCTCGGCTCCCAGGCGGCTGTCCTGGTCGACCTCCAGCATGTACACGGAAACATGCGGTGCGTCCAAGCGTTCAATCCAATCGAGCGATTCTTTCCAGCTAGCCTCAGTCTGGTGGGGCAGGCCCGCGATCAAGTCCAGATTGAAATTCGAAATCCCAGCGGACTTCAGCGACGCAACGGCCGATGCGACACTCTCCGCCGTGTGTGTGCGCCCGGTTTGCGTCAACTCGCGCCGCACGAAGGATTGCACGCCCAGGCTGGCACGATTGATCCCCGCGCGCGCCCAGCCTCGCGCCAGCTCGGCATTGATATCGGAAGGCGCGGCTTCGATGGTAGCTTCGACAAACGGCCCTCCCGGGATCCGCTCCACTAACGAAGCGAGCTCTTCAGCAGCCATGCGGCTAGGACTGCCGCCGCCCCAATACACCGTCTCCGGCCTCCACGGCCATTCCGCCGCGCTCACCTCCTGGCGCAGCGCCGCGACATACTCGCGTTCCAACTCGCGCGAGAACACTCCCGAAGCGAAGTTGCAGTAAGTGCACTTCTGCCCACAGAACGGATAAGAAACATACACGCCCGGCATGTTTTTAGAGGCTCACTTCTTCGCCCAGCAATTCGGTGGCGCTCTGCGCGACCAGTTCGGTGAGCGTAGGCCCGCCCGCCAGCGCAAACGCTTCGCGAGCCGCATCCCAATCCAGCTTGAAGCTTTTCGACAGCGCCGACACCCAGATCTGGCTCACCGGAGCATTCGGGCTCACCACGAACTTGGCTTTAGGTTCGTCGAATTCGATGGCCAGCGCGCCGCCGTTCAAGTCCGCCTCGAACCCGTAGCGGTCCCCGGCGATCATCAGGCGCCGATGCAAATGCGCGAGCGCATCGTCGGCGCGCACCCGGAATTCCTGTGAGTCCATGTTGAGATCACGCGTCGGCGTTACTTAAAATCCACGATCATTCGCCCGTTCGGACTCTTGTAGACCAGCGAAAGATCCTTGGGCTTGGGCTTGCCGTCGATGGCAAAATACAGCAGTCCTTCCACGGGTTTCTTGCTTTCCAGATCCGGCACGCTCTTGGCTTTCAGCGCCACCAGCAGTGGAGTCTCTTCGGTGGTGTTGTTGGGCGTGCCCGCGTCAGCATCCTGCGGCACGGACACTTCCCGCGGCTTGTCCGCTTCTGAAGCCCGCGACGATCGCGTCGGCTTCACCCCGCCCCAGATCGGACCGTTCGATACGGTGCTCATCCGGCTGGGTTGACTCGAAGCCGCTTTCAAAATCAGACCCGCCTGTCCGGTAATCTGCGCCGGATCGAGCGCCGGGCTGCGCTCGCCGTCCTTGCGCGAGATCAAAGTAAAATCTTCCGTGCCGACGCGCAGGGCTTGATCGGCCTTGGGCACCACGCGCACTTTCACCACGGCGTAGCCCTCGGGCAGGTCCTCGCCCAACGCCTGCCGCATCTCCGAATGATCCAGCACCACCGTGGCGAAAATGTCGATGTCGTCGTTTCCCGCCTGATTGGGCAGCGGCTTGCGGTCCGCCGCAAACGCCAGCGCGCCTGCCGTGCACAGCACCGCCGTCACCCTTCCAATAATGGTCCTCATAACATCCTCCGGATGCGGGCCAGCAATTCCGGATCGGTCCAATCACCCTTCTCCGGCTCGCCGATGATCTTCTGCACCACCTTCCCGCTGCGATCGATGATGTAGGTTTCCGGAAACACGAACGTGCCGTAACTCGAACTGATGTCGGCGTCGGCATCCCGCGAAACTTCGTAGGACGGCCGGAAGCGTTCGAGAAACCGCTTGTACATGGCTTCGTTCTTGTCGATGCTCACGCCCAGCACCACCACGCCTTCGGGCGCCATCTCGCGCGTGAACGCGTCGAGCGAGGGCGTTTCTTCCACGCACGGCGGGCACCAGCTGGCCCAGAAGTTCAGCACCAGCAGCTTCCCGCCGAAGTCGGTAGCCGTGATGGTGCGCCCGCTCTCGGTGGTCACCTTGAACGAAGGAGCGGTATCGCCCACCGCGATCACCCGCTGCTCCAGCGTTTCCGAAACTTGCCAGACCAGTATCCCGCCCAGTACCACGATCAACCCGAGCAGGTACCGATCCGTCATGCGCCCAGGCGCAAGTCCGTTCCGCGCGATTTGTAAATTCTGCTTCACGCTATTATTTTAGAAGATCCCGCGGCGCCCTGTTCGCATCTATTAAACTTAAGTCCCCAATGTACCTGACCCGCAAAGCCGAGTTCTCCGCCTCCCACATCTGCGCCAACCCGCAGTGGAGCGAGGCCCAGAACCGCGCCGTCTACGGCCCCAACGCCAATCCCAACGGCCACGGCCACAACTACGTCCTTGAAGTGACCCTGGAAGGCGAGCCCGACCCGGCCACCGGCATGGTCTTCGACCTGCGCGAGCTTAAGGAGATTTTGAACCAGGAAGTGATCGACCCCATGGATCACCGCTTCCTGAACCGCGAGGTCCCGCCCTTCGATTCGATCGTTCCGACCACCGAGAATCTAGCCATCGAGATCTGGCGCCGCGTGGATCAGCGTCTGCGCGCGCTTCCCGAAGCGCAGCAAAACGGAGCCCGCTTAGCCAACGTGCGCCTCTACGAAACCGCGGACCTGTTCGTGGATTACGGGGGCCCGGCTTCGCTATGACAAGTCTGCGCTTGACCTCCCGGTATCATTTCTCCGCCTCGCACCGCCTAGCCACGGCCGCGTTGACCGCCGAGGAAAACCGCCGCGTGTACGGCAAATGCAACAACCCCTACGGCCACGGCCACGACTACGTTCTGGAAGTCAGCGTCGAAGGCCCGGTGGGCGAAGACGGCCAGTTAGTGCGCCGCGAGGAACTCGACACCTTGGTAGCCGATCGCGTGCTGGCGCTGCTCGATCACAAAGATCTGAATACCGATGTAGCCGGATTCGCCGGCCGCGTGACAACCACCGAAAATCTAGCGGCCGTAATCCGCGCGCAGCTCGAACAACATTGGACGCTAACCCCGCGCCTGGCCGGGCTCCGCATTTCCGAGACCCCGCGCAACACATTTAGCTGGGAAGGTTCACGATGAAAACCAAACGTAAGCCCGCCGTAGTCGCGATGATGCCGCAACCCTCCGGCGCTCTAGCCGAGCGCATGCGCGAGATGCTCCAGATGCTCGGCGAAGACCCCGGGCGTGAAGGCTTAGCGCGCACCCCCGAACGCTACGAGCGCGCCATGCATTTCCTAACCAGCGGCTACTCCACCAACCTTGAAGAGATCGTCAACAACGCCGTGTTCCAGGTGCACTGCGACGAAATGGTGATCGTCAAAGACATCGAATTCTTCAGCATGTGCGAGCACCACCTCTTGCCGTTCTTCGGCAAGGTCCACGTGGCCTACTTACCCAAGGACAAAGTGATCGGCCTGAGCAAAATCCCGCGCATCGTGAACATGTACGCCCGCCGCCTGCAGTTGCAGGAGCGCATGACCCAGCAGATCGCCGAAGCCATCGGCGAAGTCATCTCCCCCCGCGGCGTAGGCGTGCTGGTAGAAGCGCGCCATTTCTGCATGATGATGCGCGGCGTCGAAAAGCAGCACTCGGGCACGGTGACCAGCACCATGCTAGGCGCCTTCCGCGCCAACAAAGCCACCCGCGATGAGTTCCTGTCGCTCGTCAACCGGACGGTTTAACGTCACTCTCAGTTTTGAGATAATGGCGGCCAATAGAGGAGGCCCCGTGAAACCGTTCGCTTTCTGGACCGCCTTGATCGTAACGGTGTGTTTGGCCTGCGTGGCGCACGCCCAGTCAAACCCCACGAATCAGGACGCGGCTGTTCGCGCCGTCATCAAAACCTTTGCAGACGCAGAAACGCGCGCGATGGAGACGCGGTCGCCGCGACCTATGCGGAAGATGGCGAATACATCAACCTGAACGGCGTCCGGACGCGCGGCGCTCATCGCGCTGTGGTGCTGCGTATCCCAGGATTCCGGACAGGCGCAGCGAATCGTTCACTCGGTGGAGTTCGTAACTCCGAACGTCGCCGTCGTCCGAGCAATCGCGGAATTTGACGAGATCAAGACCCGCCTAAGCGAGACCTACGTTCTCATTAAGGACAATGACCAGTGGAAGATTCGCGTCCATGAGGCCGGCGGCACCACAATAATGCCCGCGCGCTGAGGCAAGAGGAGCAGACCCTCTGGCCGGCCTCGTCTTAGCGCGCGAGTTCGAACTCAACCTGCCAAACCAAGCCGGCGTTCGACCTCCTCTAGCGGTATACCAGGCTGTTCCCGCTCCAGGCGCTCGACGGCCTCTTGGTTTGAGGAAGCGAGCTGCGAACACTCGCCGCAGCCGAGATCCTTCTCCCGCCTAAAGTGCGAGAGTGGTTCTCAAGGCGGCGTCGAGTTCCCTCAGATCCGGGAAGGTCCCGATGACTCGGTCAATTTCTGAGTGGTATATGGTGGCGAGGTTGTCGGTCATGACAACCGAGTCAATTATCAGACCCGAGCCTTCCGCGCCTTTGCTGTCGATCCGGACAATCAGTCTGCTCGGATGTCCGGCCCGCGCCATGTTGCTGGTTATCATCGCCACGATCGTCTGGGGCAGATCCGTGCTCAGTTGGTCTGCTTGAACGACTACCGCCGGACGCCGCTTGGATGTTCGCAGGTTTGAATCCGGAAACAGCACCAATACGACATCACCGCGGCGGCAACTCATCGTAGACAGCCATCTCGGGCCGATCCCAATCCTCGGCAAACGAAGTTAACCGGCGCCGAAGATCGGCTGCCTGAGACTCATCGATGCCGCGCTCGCGAAGATCGACCGGTTCGGCAGGATGCACCCAGGTCACGATGACGCGCGAACCCTCGGCCTCTGCCAGAGGCTCCACCAATTCCACTTTTCCGTTGCGGTAGATCCCTTCGACAGACTTCACCATGCATTCAGTATCCCGCTTGAATGCCCTCCAGTCCAGCGCCACCACCGGAGATGCGCGGGAAGCGGTTGCTTCCCCCGAATCCTCTCGCTTTCTTCGAAAAGTTCTAAAGTGAGGGTAGAACCCGCTAGACTGGCTGTGTAGCACGACGTTGCCATCGCACTACCAGGCCGCCGCCGTATAATTATCGAAACACCGGGTCTCCTGACCGGTCCAGGGATTAGGTTGAGAGAAAAGCCAAAGTTCATCGACCTCAGCCACGAGATCGACAACGGACTCGTGACCTATCCCGGCCTGCCAGCTCCCATCATCTGTGACTACGTCAGCCGCGAGCAATCGCGCCAGCACTATGCACCGGGCACGGAGTTCCAAATCGGGCGGATCGATATGGTCGCTAATACCGGAACGTACGTGGACTCCCCGTTTCACCGCTTCGCTTCCGGCAAGAGCTTGGCCGAGCTCCCATTGGAGTCCCTGGCGGAGATCCCAGCCGTAGTCGTTCGACCCAAACTGAACGGCAGAAGAGATATAGACGCGACGCATTTCGAGAAGATCGCCTGTGCAGGGCCGTGCTGGTCGAGACGGGATGGAGCCGGCATTGGGCCACAGAAAACTACTTCGTTGGACACCCTTTCTTGACCGAAGACGCCGCCAGATTCCTGCGAGACTGCGGAGCGGTGTTAGTAGGCATCGATTCTTTGAACATCGATTCGACGGATGACGGGCGGCGTCCGGTTCATACCACGCTCCTCGGCGCGGATATCCCGATCTGCGAACATCTGTGCGGTCTCGCAGATCTGCCGGACGAAGGATTCAGGTTCTCCGCCGTGCCTGTGAAGATCAAGTCTTTCGGCACGTTCCCGGTGCGCGCGTACGCCGCGCTGTAGCCAATCGAATCTGGAACAAAGATGGCCTGGCAGGTAGACCTTGTGCAATCCGCGAGCGATCGAGACATTCTTGCGGTCCAGGAGCTTTGGTCCGAATACTGGCAGTCCCTGGGTCTCCCCCTCGATTTCCAGGACTTTGCCCAGGAGCTCCGCACGCTCCCCGGAAAATACGCGCCGCCGGCAGGCCGTTTGCTGCTGGTGCGCATTGATGGACAACCTGCGGGAACCGCCGCGTTCCGCCCGCTGCGCCCAGACGCGTGCGAAGCCAAGCGTCTCTACGTGCGCCCAGCCTATCGGCGGCGCGGCGTAGCCGGTTCACTGCTTGCAAGATTGACGGAGGAAGCACGCCTGTCCGGCTATCGCAACCTGTATGGCGATACCCTCACCAACATGGCCTCGGCCCTGGATCTCTATCGCGGCATGGGTTTTGTGGAAGTCGGCCCCTACTCTGACGATCCCACTCCCGGCGCCATCTATCTTCGCCTGAGTTTGTAAACGCCTGTCCACAGGCTGCCTCGGACGCGGCTCTAGCGCCAGCCAACCGAACATTTCAATCGCGGCCTGAGTTCTGGCATAATAGCCCCCCATAGAGGAGGCCCAATGCATCTTCGCGCCAGCGCGACATCCCTAGTTGCCTGCACCCTCGCCGCCCTCTTGGCCCCGGCCCTACTGGCACAGCCCAAAATCGACCTGCTTCAGAACAACTACAGCTACATCCTCCCCGGCATGCCCAACTACGGCATCGCGCAAGGATCCATCTTCGACATTTTCGGGAGCGGCCTCGCCACAGCCACCAGCACTCTGCAAAACGTGCCCTTACCCACCACGCTGAGTGGAACTTCCGTCAGCATCACCGTAAACGGCGCTACCACCCACGCCATTTTGTATTTTGTCTCCGCGGCCCAAATCGCCGCGATTCTGCCCTCCGCGACGCCCACCGGTGACGGACAGATAACGGTTACCGTGAGCGGGCAGACCAGCGCCCCCGCCGCGATTACGGTGGTCCAAAGCGCCTTCGGCCTGCTGACGCTCAACGCAGTCGGCAACGGACCGGCCGCGGTGTTCGACGTGAGTTCGAATTACGTCGGACTCACCAACGCAGCCCGTCCCGGGGATTTCATCACCCTGTGGGGCTCCGGCCTAGGCCCCGTCACCGGCGATGAGACCGTCACCCAGGCGCCTGTGACGCTCACCAATATTCCGATCGAAGTCGACATCGGCGGAATCCCCGCGGCGATCCAATATTATGGACGATCGATCTACCCGGGCCTCGATCAGGTCAACGTCATGGTTCCAGCGGGCGTCTCCGGTTGCCACGTTTCCGTCGTGGTCCGCTCCGGAGACATTGTCAGCAACTTCGCCACGATCCCGATCGCCTCGAGCGGGCGCGTTTGCGCGGAACCCGTGATGGGTATGACCGCCACCCGCATTCAGACCCTTTTGTCGCAGCCTGCCGTCACCCGCGGATACCTCGACTTCGTCAATGGCGGATTTGGTGTCAGCGGGGCCGAGGCCGACGCCACCTTCGTGCGCTTCACCAGCGCTCAATACGCGGCCAAGCAGCCCTTCGGAACTGTGTCGCTCAACGACTGCACCGTCTACAACGTCACCAACGTTCATTTCGGAACGCCCAATCCGATTAGAGGTATCCTGCTCAACGCAGGTGCATCCATCAACGTCAGCACGCCCTCCGCCTCCGGCTTTGGCAACTTTTCCATGCCCTTCCAGGACGGCGGATACACGGTTTCCGGCCTGACCAACGTTAACGGGACTTCGTTCCGAGGGAGTTACACCTTTTCCGGGTCCGGCGGACCCGATATCGGGGCCTTTACCGCGCAAGTCAACTTCCCCGGAGGCGCCAGCGCTTTCAATTATTCGACGCCCAACCACGCCATCAGCGTAACCCGCTCCGGCGGATTGCCGCTCACTTGGACGCAGCCCAACAATACCGATCCCAGCGAATTCATCCAGATTTACGGATTCTCTTTCACGCCCGGCTCCCCGTGGGGCGCGGAGTTTTATTGCTATGCGCCGCTAGCCGCAGGCCGTTTCACCGTCCCTCCCGCGGTGCTGCTAGCGCTGCCCGCCACAGTAAGCTACAGCGCCCCCGGCATCCTGGAATTCGACCTGGTGCTCAATCAGACCTTCACGGCCCCCGGCGTCGACGTAGGGACCGTCAGCTTCACCTTGGGGAGTTCTCAAACGTTCAGCTATCAGTGAAGGGCCGGCAAATGATGGGCTCGGAAGCAACGAAGTTGGTTTTTTCCAGCCGCCAGCCCCCAAACCGCCGTATAATGATCCGAATGCACTTGCCGCATCCCCAAGGTGTAGTACAATCTCTATAGGGAATTAGAGTATGGCCACTGCGGATCTCCTCACCGAACAGCAACTGCCAGCATCAGAAGAAGAACAGGCACAAGAGTACGATAAGACCGTTCGCGCGGACATCGAACTGTTCCGCTCCCAGGCTCACGCCTTCACCGCCGGCAAACTCACCGCCGACGAGTTCCGCCCCTTCCGCCTGCGCCGCGGCATCTACAGCCAGCGCCAGGAAGCGGTGCATATGATTCGCACCAAGATTCCCGGCGGCCTGCTCACCGCCGATCAGATGCGGCACCTCGCCCAGGTCGCCGACCTCTACGGAGGCGGGAAAGGCCACGTCACCACCCGCCAGAACATGCAGTATCACTTCGTGCCGCTGCCCCAGGTTCCCGACGCCCTGCACCTGCTGGCCGACGCCCGCCTCACCACCCGCGAAGCCTGCTACAACACCGTACGCAACGTCACTGCCTGCCCGCTCACCGGCACCCTAGCCGACGAGCCTTTTGATGTCCAGCCCTACGCCCGCCGCTTGGCCTTCGCCTTCCTGCACAAGGAGCTGACCGATAGCCTCCCGCGCAAGTTCAAAGTAGCCTTCTCTGGATGCCCCGAAGACTGCATGGCGACAGCCATCAACGACGTCGGCCTGCGCGCCAAGATCGTCGACGGCGTCCGCGGCTTCAGTATGACCGTAGCCGGCGGCCTGGGCCCGTTGCCCACCGAAGCCCGCCTGCTGCACGAATTCATCCCCGCCGAGGAGGTCGTCTCCCGCGTCGAAGCCGTCATCCGGGTCTTCAACGTCCATGGCAACCGCGGCAACAAGAACAAGGCGCGCCTCAAGTTCGTCCTCCGCGAACGCGGCTTCGATTGGCTCCGTGATGCCATTGAGTCCCAGTACCTGGACATTTTGTCCCATGGCGGCATCCCTATGCCCGCGTCTGTCCCCGAAAATTTCGGTGGTTTTCGGCCAGCGCCACCACCGCCCGCAGCAGCCGCGCCGTCATCACCGTCCAGAGCGCGGCCGCCGTCAGCGCGGCGATCAGCAGCACGTCCACTTTGTGCATCGTTATCGTCGTCCTTGTCCTTGCCTACGGCGCAACCCGCGCCTGCACCTGCAGCAGGAACGTATGGTACAGGAACGGGAACAGCACGCCCGCGCCGACCGTCACGCCGGCAAGCGCCAGCGAGGCCAGCACGAGGCCGGCGCTCGCCTCGCGCGTTTCCTCGAGCCCTGCGCGCACTTTGCCGAAGAACACC
>Ga0116219_10004709_pt1 | contig 10161 bp, 11 predicted proteins | sample Sb_taG_4_FD_91019 | JGI IMG/M metagenome (GOLD analysis project Ga0116219, IMG submission 91019) | Peat soil microbial communities from Weissenstadt, Germany - Sb_50d_6_BS metaG | ecosystem: Environmental > Terrestrial > Soil > Wetlands > Peat | place: Germany: Weissenstadt | collected 2010-09-21
ACTCAGCTGTCTCGCCGGAAGGCGCCAGCCTTCGTTGAGTGGCACGAGCCGGATGAGGCGAGAGTCTCACGTCCGGATCTGTGAGAGGCTCGGGGTGAGATTCCCCGGGCCTACTCGGCGATGTGGGAGGAGGGCCTCAAGCTCGACGACCGGGACGAGCTGGCGCGCCGCATCGATGCGGCGGGCCTCGACTCGGCGAGCCTTCTCGCGGCGGCCGAGACCGATCCGGTGAAGCAGAAACTCGCCGACAACACCGCCGCCGCGGTCGCGCGCGGCGTTTTCGGTATTCCGACCTTTTTCGTCGGCGATGAAATGTTCTTCGGCAAGGAGCGGTTAGGGCAGGTCGAGGAGGCGGTCGAAACGATGACGGCGCGAGCGGCGTCATAAACGCAAGCGTCAGCCGGCAGATCGCAAATGACCGAAATCCGGAGGGATACGCCGGCCCTGACGAAAAATGGCGTTCAGGTCCTCGCGATCTGGAAATACAGGCTTGAATAATGTCTATAAAATCAGTAGACATTAGTTGTTGCATTCGGCGGTCGGGGTTCGCGGTCGCAGCGAGTGCAAGCCGCGCAACGGGATGGGCGACGGGTGGGGCAAGCGATGAACGTCCCGACATCAATTCTCCTGGCCGGTGCGACGGGGGTCGTGCTGGCGACGGCAGCGGACGCGGCTGATCTGGCGACTCCCCGCGCCGCCGCCGTCGTCAGTAGGGATGGCCGTTTGTCGGCAGTGTCTCAGTTTGAAAGTTCGGGGAGTTGACGCGGCCAAGCGGAAATAGCAGGGCATATCTGGTAAATGGCGTGGATCAGTGTCATTAAGGCCGGCCATGAGGTCGAATGGCGGACCATTCCTCCTGAGGAAAACATGTACGATTTTGCCGTCCGTTTTGTTGGGCGTAGAGGGACCGCCGATGATTCTGAAACCTACGTCTTGGATGACGGCCTTCAGGGGCGGTCGTCACCAATGACGGCAGATCGAATTCTTGAGTTGCAACGGTTGCTTGGAACCAAATGAAGACTCTATCCGCTTACGGCGGGAATTGACGCACAGAACCACGCAGCTCGGCGAGCGTGGCTATTCAACCAGGTATGGGGTGGCGATCTCCCCGCGATGCGACACTCCCAAGCATCGCGTCCTACTCAAGCGAGAGGACGCGCAATGTCGTCAATCAACGCTATTTCAGCCGATCAAGACTTTGCAGCTGATCCAAAGCTGCTGCCGGGCTCAATCAGGCGCCCATGTGGCGACGTCCGGCAATGCGACAATCCGGTCTCTCAAAGGACGAGCCTGCCGCCGACCAGCGCCAGAGTCCCGGCCATCAGCGGGCGCAGCACCCGATCGGGCACGCGCGCGGCGAAGTGACTTGCTATCATGATGCCCGGAATCGACCCGACGAGCAGCGAAGCGAGAAGCGCCCAATCGACGGAACCGAGCCACCAATGACCAGCGCCGGCCAAAAGGGTCAGCGGAACCGCATGGGCGATGTCCGTCCCGACGATCCGCACGGTGGCCATTTTGGGATAGAGCGTCAGCAGTACGGTCGCGCCGATCGCTCCTGCGCCGACCGACGTGATTGATACGAGAACCCCGAGCACCACGCCGAGCGCCGTCGTCAGCCTGGCGATTTCTCCGTCGGTTCGGTTGTCGAGGAAAAGTCCAGCCACGGCAATGAAACGCCGGCGGAATACCAAAGTTATCGCGGTCAAAATCAAGGCGAATCCGAGCGTCGTCGTGATTGTGGCGCTCGCGCCCTTCGACTCGACGCCAAAATGCGAGAGCCCCCAGATCGTCACAGCGGTCGCGGGAATGCTTCCCAAAGCCAGGCGGCGCAGGACTCGCCAGTCGATCGAATCGTTGAAACCGTGGACGGCCGAACCGCAGATCTTGGTCAGGCCGGCGTAGAGCAGGTCGGTGCCGACCGCAGTCGCGGGATGGATGCCAAACAGCAGCACCAAAAGCGGCGTCATCAGCGAGCCGCCGCCGACGCCGGTGAAGCCGACCAGAAGACCGACAGCCAAGCCGGAAGCGGCGTACAGTGGGTTGAAAAGATTGATCAAGGCCGTAGGTTCCCCATTTTATCGAATGAAGTTATCAATTCCATCAAATTTGTCAACTAAGGAAGGTGGAACCCTATAAGCCCGACCCCGCTTCGCCGTCGTCACCTGCTCGTGCTTGAATTGCCTGTGTGACTAGCTTAGCGGCAGCGCGCAGGCCGGCTATCGAAGGGCCCGCGAATCAACCGGCCGGTCGGGCCATTATCTCTGGACGCCCGACGCGATTGCGGACGTGCAGAATGGCCCTTATAAGTGTTGCCGAAAAGGCACAGATGATCAAAATCAGCTTCGTCGAAAAATTAACCGGAGGCGTGCAGCGTTTTGAATATGACGGTTTCGCGCTGATTTCAGGGCGCAAATACGACTTAGGTTGTGACGCGACATGCTTGCATTGAAAGCCCTAGTTCCGGCGCCACAGGCGCTACCCAAACTCTAAAATCCGTTTTAGTGTTGACACGAATCGAGCCCATCGCGACTGGCGGGCGGATCAAACGACCAGGCTTGGCGCGAAAGCCACCGCGAAACCCAAGGCAGGGAACCGGTCGACAATCCCCGATCGGCAGCGTGCGGGCATTGACAAAGATAATAGTCTAGTGGAACGATGGACTTTAGACGCTAAGGGGTAGGGGCTGGCTTATGAAGAAACTTGGCATCGCGCTGGCGGCGACGATCGGCGTCGCCGGGCTCGCACACGCGGCGGATCTTCCTACCGCGAAACCGTCGCCCCCGCCGCCGGCGAACTGCTTTTCGAGCCTCTGGACCTACTTGAATTCAAGCCCCGCGGAATGCCCCCTGAGCTATGCGGGCATAACCGTCTACGCGACGATCGACGTCGGCCTCGGCTACTCGACTAACGGCGCGCCCTGGAGCCCGACGTATGCCAACGGCGTCTACAGTTTCGTCGGCAAGCAGAGTAACGGCTCCAAGTGGCTGTGGACACCCAACGGGATCAACCAATCGGTCGTCGGTATCACGATGAGCGAGCCGATTCCGTGGTTCCCGGGCTGGTCGCTCGTCGGCTCGGTGGAAGCCGGATTCGACCCGTACTCCGGCGAACTGGTCAACGGTCAGCGCTCGCTCGTGCAAAACAACGGCCAGGCGCTCACCCTCCAGAGCGCAAACTCCGATTCAAGCCGCGACGGCCAATTCGATAACTCGGTGGGGTTCATCGGCGTCAGCAACCCGACTTACGGGACGCTGACCGTCGGCCGTGTGACCTCGCTAACGCTGGACGGCGTCATCTCCTACGATCCGATGGCCGGCTCCTACGCGTTCTCTCCGTTCGGCTATTCCGGCTCCTACGCGGGCTTCGGCGACACTGAAACCAATCGCGCCAATACCGGAGTGAAGTATCGCGTGAATTTCATGAATTTCCGCGGGGCGGGCCTGGTGCAGTGGGGCGGCTATGACCAGGGCAACGGCACGACCGGACTTTATCAGGGCGATATCGGCGCCGACTTTAACCTCTTCGGGGGCACCCCCTTCGCCGGCGTTTTGTCGCTCGACGGCATCGGGAGCTACGCCCAGAACGCGGTCAACCTCAGCAACTTCACCGGCACGTGCGCCACCCTCACGAAGGGCCCCTTCAAGGGCCAGGCCGGCTGCAGCGACGGCATCCCGATGTTCTACGGCCCCGATGATCTGAAAGCGACGCTGTCGAACAACACCGGCACTATGCTGCTCGCCAAGTACAGATCGGGTCCCGTGACGCTCACCGGCGGTTGGCTCTGGTGGCAGCAGGCGACTCCCAGCGACACCTATCTTAATGGCTTCGAGACCACAGGGGGCTACAGCGTCCCCGCGACCATCGTAACGACCAACAAAGCCATCGCGAAACTCTTTCCGACGACATGGGTCACCTCTAACGCCTATAACGACATGAGGGTTGTTAACGTCCCCTTCTTTGGCGTTAAATATGCCATCACTCCCCAGCTTGACGTGAGCGGCGCCTTTTATTACGAGATCCAGAACAACTATAACTCCTCGACCACACCTTGCGCCGCCGTGCCCACCACTTTTGTGCAACCAAACGGGAGCAGTTCCACCGTTATCCGCGTCAACAACACCGCTTGCTACGGCACGCAAGACGCCATTTCCTTCATGATCGATTATCGGCCGGTCAAGCGAGTCGACCTCTACGCCGGCGTGATGATCTCGAACGTCTATGCCGGCCTCGCGAACGGCTTCCAGCAGGTCCAAAACATCGCCCCGACGGCCGGCCTGCGCATCAAGTTCTGACCGCACCAATCCACCAAGCGTCGACGGTTGGTCCTGAAACCGGTAGGCATCGTCTCGCGCCTTTTGGTTGAGCCGCGAGCGCCGGCCGAGACCGGTAGGGTCCCGGCGACCGAGCGGCTCCGGCAGGCGCGGTTAGTTGCCGCCGTTGTCAATGCAGCCGTATTTGAGGCAATCGTCGGGATTGCGGCTCAATCCGTCTGTTTCATGGTAGTTGAGCGGATAGGGCGGGGGACCCCGCCCGGGGAATATGGTCGCCGGGACGGACGCTTCGGCGCGCGCGACGAGCGTCCGGTGATGGATCGCCCGATGGGCCGGGCTGGATTCCTGCGGCGCCGGCGCGGTCGCGTTGGGCTGAATCACCTCAGTCTCAATAGCTTTCTGCGCGTGACGATAGACGTGATGGAGATGGTGGATCGGCTTGACGTCGTTCTACGAAGATGCGGCCTCGACCGGCGCCGCCACCAGTGACGCGAGCATCATAAAGATCGAGGACTTCATGGTCAGTACTCCGTGCCCGGCTCTATGCCGATCATCGAGTAGACTCGAGCCGACGGCGGTCTATTCCTGTCCCTGCCGAAACAAATAATTTTCGCGCGCCGGGGAATAAACGCCCGTCGCTCGGAACCTGGGAGCGGCGCATGGACACTTCTCTTCGGCTCGCCGCCGATCCCGGCGCCTGGGCGGCGCTCGCGACCTTGATCGCCATGGAGGTCGTGCTCGGCCTCGACCATCTCGTGTTCATCGCGCTCCTGTCGAACCGCATCGACGAGCGGCGGCGAGGCTCGGCGCGCGGCCTCGGGCCGTCGCTCGCGCCTGTGTTCCGCTTGGTGCTCCTCGCCTCGGCGTCGTGGGCGGTGCGGCTGACGGCGCCGCTGGCGACGGTCTTCGAGCACGCTTTCTGCGCGCGCGACCTTATGCTACTGGCCGGAGGCCTCTTCCTGGCACTCCTCGGACACCCTACGGCGCCCGCCGTGCGCACCCGGGCTCGGCGCCACGGAGATCCAGTCGAGCCGCTCGGCGCGGGGCGCCCCCGCTTCGGCGACCGAGCAGCTCGGGAGAGGCGCCGTCACCTGTGGTCGATGCAGCCCCACCTCACGCAATCGTCGGGATTGCGGCTCAGGCCGTCGGTCCGATGAATGTTGTAAGGGTAGTCCTGATAGGGGTTCGGGCTTCTGAACACCTTCGGCAGCTGGCTCGGGGGGAGCTGCAAAGCGGCCCGCAGCGTCATGACCGGAATCCCTTGGTCGTTTTGGGCGCGCACCGCAACGGTAGCCGCCAGCGAACCCGCCAGCGCGGCCGCAAACGCCAGCCGGCTCATAAGCGATAACCTCATCCTTGCCTCCTTCGCTTCCGCAGGACGGTCACTCACTCGCGCCGCCGCAGCCATCATGTCGGTCAAGATATTGGGCGGGCGGCCCTAGAGACAAATAAATTCCAATTCACAAAGTAAATTTAAATTTATAAAGCGAGACCAGGAGGTTCGTCGTGGCAGCGGCGCGGCCCGTTGTACTTGCACAAGTCTTGGCGGAACACTTGAAATGAGCGAGCAATGCCATCGCCCTGACCGGCGCCTTCTCTTGCGCCAATCAGAACGATTACAGCCCCGCTGGGAGAGAAGCCCTCCTAGTTGCGCTTCGAACACCGTTGCGGCGATTCCCGGCGCTGTCGCGCCCTCGAGGGAAGCTTCCGAGTTTGGAAACGCCGACTTCGGCGCCATAGACTGGCGCGTCGCCGGCCGTCGCGCGGGGCAGTTCGGGGACTGGACGGAGCGGCGCATGGACATTTTCCTTCGGCTCGCCGCCGATCCCGGCGCCTGGGCGGCGCTCGCGACCTTGATGAGGTCGTGCTCGGCCTCGACAATCTCGTGTTCATAGCGCTGTTGTCTAACCGCATCGTCGAACGGCACCGAGGCCAGGCGCGCAGCCTCGGCCTGTCGCTGGCGCTCGTATTCCGTTTGGCGCTTCTCGCCTCGGCGTCGTGGGCAGTGCGGCTGACGGCGCCGCTGGCGACGGTGTTCGGGCACGCTTTTTCCGCGCGTGAACTGCTGCTGTTGGCGGGCGGACTGTTCCTGGTCTGGAAGGCGACGACGGAAATCCACCGCCGGGTCGACCCGGACCTCGAGAGCGAGGGCGCGAGCCAAGCCTCGCCGCTCGGCCTAGGCGCCGGCCTCATCCAGATCATAGCGATTGACATCGTGTTTTCGGTCGACAGCATCATCACGGCGGTCGGCATGACCGATCACTTTCCGATCATGGTCGCAGCAGTCATCGTTTCGCTCGGGGTCATGATGGCGGCCTCAGGTCCGCTTGGCGCCTTCATCCACCGTAATCCGACTGTCTTGATGCTGGCGCTGAGCTTTCTGCTCATGATCGGCATGACGCTGATCGCCGACGGCTTCGGCTTTCATTTCGAAAGGGGCTATATTTACGCGGCGATGTTCTTCTCATCGCTGGTCGAGGCGCTGAACGCCTTGGCGCGGCGCAAGGTCAGGCGGGCGACGTGACGCTAACCTCACTCCTCATTTTCGTAGGCGTCTATTTCGCCGCGGTCGCGTCGCCGGGACCGGGCGTGGCGGCGCTCGTGGCGCGCGTGCTGGGCCAGGGCCTCAGGGGCGTTGCGCCGTTCATCGCGGGCTATTTCGTGGGCGATATGATCTGGCTCATCCTGGCCGCGACCGGCCTCGCTGTCATCGCCAAGGCCTTCGCGGGGGTGTTTGTCGCCATCAAATTCGCCGGCGCCGCCTATTTGCTTTACCTGGTGTGGCGGATGGCGACCGCGCCGGCTGTCCTTGGAGCAGCGCCGCGTGCCGCCTCGTGCGGCTTGCGCGCGTTCCTGGGCTCGCTGTCGCTGACCCTCGGGAATCCCAAGGTGATCGTCTTCTTCCTCTCCATCATGCCGCTCGTCGTCGACGTGAAGACGCTGACGCTGCCTGCGCTCGCCGAGCTTGCCGCCGTTTCGGCGATCGTGATCTTCTCGACCCTCGCCGGTTACGCGCTCGCGGCCAACCGGGCGCGCGCCTTCTTAAGCTCGACGCGGGCCGTGCGGTTCGTCCATCGCGCCGCCGCCGGGCTGATGGCCGGCGTGGCGGTCGCGGTGGTGACAAGGTAACGCATGTCGGATTTGCTCGCGATCGGCGAAGCCCTCATCGAGCTCAATCAGCCGCGCGAGGGCGCGCCGTTCGTGCAGGGGTTCGGCGGCGACACGTCGAACGCGATGATCGCTGCGGCGCGGCTGGGCGCGGATGCGGCCTATTTCACCGCCGTCGGGGCTGACGCGTTCGGTCAGGCGCTCGCCGAGCTTTGGCGCCGCGAGGGCGTCGACGCGAGCCGGATCGCGATCAACGGCGGCGCCCACACCGGGCTCTATTTCGTCACCCACGGCCCCGAAGGACACGCTTTTTCCTACATGCGCGCCGGATCGGCGGCGAGCCGCCTCGGCGAGTCCGATCTGCCGGTCGATCGCATACGCGCAACGAAAATTCTGCACGCCTCGGGCATCAGCCAGGCGATTTCGTCTTCAGCCGCGGACGCGGTGTTCGCCGCCATTGACGTCGCCCGCGACGCCAAGCGGCTCGTCTCCTACGATCCGAACCTGAGGCTGAAGCTCTGGCCGCTGCGCCGGGCGCGGGCGATCATTCACGAGGCGATGGGGCTTTGCGACATCGCCCTGCCGGGGCTCGAAGACGCGCAGGCGCTGACCGGCCGAAGCGATCCCGGCGCGATCGTCGACTTCTATTTGCGCCTGGGCGCGCGCATCGTCGTGTTGAAGCTCGGCGAAGCCGGCGCCGTCGCGGCGACGCCGAAACGGCGCGAACGCATCGCCGGGCGCGCGGTCGCGGCGGTCGATGCGACGGGGGCGGGCGATTGTTTCGACGGCGCCTTTCTCGCCGAATTTGTTCGGCACGGCGATCCTTTCGTCGCCGCGCGCTTCGCCAATGTCGCGGCGGCCTTGTCGACCCTGGGGTACGGCGCCGTCGCCCCGCTGCCGCGGCGCGCCGACGTCGAGGCGGCGATGGAGGACGCGGTCGGCCGGCGCGTTCCACCTAGATGATGCGCGGCTGGCCCGGCCAGAACAGACAGGGAACGACAGACCGGTCCGTTTGGCAAGCAATTGTCGATTTTGGTACTGAGCCAGTTGTCGCAGTTTGAACTTCCGGCCTAACGATGCGCCCTTTTCGAGAGCCAATCGACCATGTCGGGCCTACACGGGAATTAGGGCGGCGCGTGCGGATGCAGGAGCCGCTCACACGAACCGAGGAACTTTCCGCCGTGATCCTCTGGCGATGCTGCGGCAGGATTGCGCCCAGAAGAGTGACAGGACAAGCTCGATCGTTGGGCCACCAGCGCCTAGGAACGCGCGATCCTCACACTTGCCGAAGGGGGGCATGTGAAATTGGGCCCCAAGGGCAAGCAATTGTCTCAAATCGTTGGCAAAATATACGTTGTTTTAGTTATTGTGCGCTCTTGTCTTGGCTTGCCGCGCCGTATTGTTCCAACAAATACAGGGGACCACCAATGCCGAAACAAGTTCTTTTCTCCGTTTCTCTGCTTGCCTTGGGCGCGGGCCTCGCCGCCATTGCGACTGGGGCGACGGCGCAGGAGACAAAAATTGTCGTGCCATGGCAAAAGCCAGCTGGCCTCGAGGTTCCTGCGAGTTGCGCCCTACCCGATTATACGGAGCCGCATAACACCTTCTACATCGATCCCGTCCATGGCAGCGCCAGCGGCAACGGCTCTGCCGCTCATCCGTGGAACTCGCTGAACACGATCACGATGCAAGGTTATATTTCGACCATGCCGGCATATTGGAACGCCACAACCAAAAGCATGGTCAACGTCATGGCGAAAGCGCCGATCCATCCGGGCGATGTCATTCTTCTCGAAAGCGGCAATTACGGCAACGTCCTGATTCAGGGTTATTATGGCGCTTCCAATAATGCGTTAGCCGGCTTTGATAATTCCGACTTTATCACCATCAAGGCCGCTCCCGGCGCAACCCCGGTGCTTGGCAACTTGTTGCTGGACGGTGGAGGTAAATGGGTGTTCCAGGGCCTTACATTCGAGAACAATGCGCCGAATCTGCATAGTCGCGCCTATGGCTTTCTTGTCGCATTTACCGGCCCCCATCACGACATTATTTTTGATAGTAATACGCTTTTGTCACAAGCTAATACCAGCAGCTGGACTCAAGCGGACTGGAGGGCAAATGCCTCCAGTGGCATCGATGATTATGGTGGAAGCTACGACGGCGCAACCTGCGTCACGATGACCAACAACATGATCACCAACGTGAGTTTCGGCATAGAAACACAGCGCTCGGAGAATGTGCTGATCAAGGGAAATACCATAGATTATTTTCTTCATACGGCCATTCCCTATGGTTCAAATCACATGGTCATTGAGAACAACCTTATGACCAATCGCATTGACGCCGGGGATATTGCGGAATTTCATCCGCAGTTTATGCGTGGCACGCCGTGGGGGTCAGGTTCACCGGCCGTCGATCACCTCAGCAACGTCGTGATCGACAGTAATATCGGGATCCGGCAAACCGATCCCAATCTGCCCTTTACGGGCCAGAGTATGGCAGAGACGATGGGTTTCGACATTTATAATGGTGTTTCTGGACGAATGTCCAAGTTACCAACAACGTTGTCATTACGGATACATGGCAGGGCATTTCCTACTATGGCACTTACGGCCTCGTCATCGCTAATAATACTCTTCTTAGCGATGGTTCCACTCCCGATATTCCATGGATTTCTTTAGGTACTTCTCAGGAAGGCGGCGTGCCAAGCAACACCGTCGTTCGGAATAATATCACGACTACACTTAGTGTGGGGTCATCAAGCTCGATCGTCGTCGAT
>Ga0116219_10004716_pt1 | contig 10150 bp, 10 predicted proteins | sample Sb_taG_4_FD_91019 | JGI IMG/M metagenome (GOLD analysis project Ga0116219, IMG submission 91019) | Peat soil microbial communities from Weissenstadt, Germany - Sb_50d_6_BS metaG | ecosystem: Environmental > Terrestrial > Soil > Wetlands > Peat | place: Germany: Weissenstadt | collected 2010-09-21
TCGCTTGAAGCGACACGATGGCATCGTCCACGCGGCCCTGGGCGAGCAGTTTGCTGTCCCCAGAGTCAGCAGCTAACACGGAGGGTAGAAGTGCCAGCAGAAGCATCAGCGGAAGTCTCTTGATGGGAAACATCTCTTAGCGAACCACCTTCACCGCTAAGCCGTCACGCAACGGTTTGGAATTCGTGGGGCCAAGAGCGATCAAAGCGTTTTCCGGCAGCCCTCCCGTAACCTCAACCTGAGTGAGATTCGAGATCGAAGTTTGCACGTAGCGACGTTGCAGTTCATTGTTGACGATCTCATACAAGTACGCCTTGGTTTCGTCCTGATGAATTGCCTCGCGCGGCACAGTGAGCACGTTGCGATGCTCAGCGGTAATAATTGTGACGCCCACGTTGACGTTGGGGAGCAGCTTCAAATCCTTGTTGTCCACGACGCAGGTCGTCTCTCCGACATTGCGCGTGCCGTGCAGTTTTATGACCGCTGGAATCACACCGACGGTTCCTTCCCAGGTTCGGTCCGGCATCGCGTCCCAGGTCACATCGATTTTGTCTCCCGGCGCCAGGCGTCCCACATCAGGCTCGTCCACGAAGGCTCGCACGCGAACTTTGGAGAGATCTGCCTCTTGCAAAACCAAGTCGCCGGTATTGAGGTAAGCTCCCAGCACCACCGGCAGCGAAAACACAATCCCATCAAACGGAGCACGGATGTTCAACTGCTTGAGTACATCTTCGGCTGCTGCCAGGGCCGCTTGCGCCTCTGACTTCTGCGCATTCACGCGGTCAATTTCCGGTTGCGAATAACGGTCCTTCTGTTTCTGCAAAAGCAGGTTGAGATCCGCATTGGCGCGGTTGAGCTGATCCTCTCCGTTTTTTACTTCGCCGGGAGAAGCGGCATTTTGCTCGCGCAGGCGACGCAACGCGTCCAGATTGCGCTGGGCGGTGTCGCAGTCGGTGCGGGCTTTCGTTATTTGCGATTCCAGAGTCAATATCTCTTCGCGGTTTCCACCCTTCTGCACAGCGCTCAGATCGGCTTCCGCGGTAAGAACTTGAGCCCTGGCCCGGGCAGCCTGGCGGCGGGCTTCGGCGTCATTTAACTGCACCAGGAACTGTCCCTTCTTGACGTGGTCGCCCTCCCGCACCAGCAGTTTCTTCACAGTCGTGCCCACAGGCGCGTGGGCCTCGAAATTCTGCAGCGGCTCGACCTTGCCATTAGTGGAGACGACACTTCGAATAGTGCCGCGCTGCGCCGTCACCGCGCGCACCGGTACCGCAGGGTCCCGCGACAACGACGCGAACAACACCACTGCCGCGACGATCGCGACCGTCGCCGCAATCCAGCGATGCCGCGTCACAAAACTGGCTTTATCGTTGGTCATTCTTCGAAATTCGCTTCGCTATTTGCTGTTTCCGGCGCACATTAGCTGTAGGCACAAATGTACCACCTGCCGCCCCTGGAAACTGTAGAAGGAACCTTGTCGATTAGATGCACCGGGTCCGGCCGAAGGACCGCAAATCCTTGGGGAATTTGGCAGTTTGGTGGAGTTGGTGGTTACAATGTGGCATGCCCAAATCCCCGCGGTACACGCCGCAACACGCCCAGGCAGGGCTGGATACCAAGTTCCCGGAGATCGAGACTTGGCCGAATCAGTTTCCGGGATACGAAATCGTGGTCGATGATCCGGAGTTTACCTCGGTTTGCCCGAAGACTGGCTTGCCGGACTTTGGCGTGCTCACGATTCGCTATATGCCGCGCCAACGCTGCCTGGAATTGAAGTCGCTGAAGGAGTATCTGCAGACCTACCGGAATCTGGGAATTTTTCAGGAGAACATTGTGAACCGCGTGCTGGAAGATGTGGTCCACTGCGCGAAGCCGGTGTGGGCGGAGGTGAAGGGCGACTTTCGTCCGCGGGGTGGAATATCCACCGTGGTGGTCGCAAAGTGGCCCCGGCAGAAGCGCAAGACCTAGCCCGGCGCATGCAACTCAAGCCCGGCGCCGCGATTCAGTGACCGCTGCCAAGAAAGCGCCCGATCGCGTCATTCAAGAACTTCTCATCTGCCGGGTTACTGCCCGCGCCTGCCGTGTGCCCCCAGAGCGACGGGATCGGCATCAGAGAAACTTTCGGAATGAATGCGGCTTCATACCGAGCGTCTCCGACTGGGAAATAAAGGTCCGTCTCTGACGGCATATACAGCAACGGAACCTTGATCGAGCGCAGCGCGTTCTCGACGTTCCCGTTGAACGGAGGTGTTGTGCCCACGTCATGCCGCTCCCAGGTGCGCATTTGCAGGATCAAGTCGTTCGCATCGGCCCCGGGGATGAAGTCCGTTCGGAAGTTGTGCACGAGCTGTTCGAATGTCATTCCCGGCTTTTCGGTTTCCCGCCACAACTCGCGACGCCACCATTCCTGTGAAAACAGCCATCCCGTCCAGACCATGGCGAAGGCTTCCAATCCTTTGGTCGGGGGCGTCGTGTAATCGCCATTCTGGAAGGCAGCGTCGGCTGTCAGCGCAGCGATCTGTCCTTCCAGGCGCACTACTCCGTGCGGGTAAGTCTTCGCGGTTCCGGAAGTCGCTACAATGCGGTCGGCGAAGTCCGGATAGCTCACCGCCCATTGAAAAGCCTGCTGCGCGCCCATGGAGAAGCCGATGATCGCGCGCAGGTGGGTGATTTTGAGTTCTTCGGTGAGCAGTCGATGCACCGCCTCAACATTGTCGCGAATCGTCGTGATCGGAAATCGCGGGCCGTGGTAAGGCTCAGGCGTGTTGCTCGGGGACGACGAATGGCCGTTGCCAAACAGTTCCGTCGCGACCAGGAATAGGCCTGCGGTATCGAGCGCGTGTCCGGGACCAATCACCCATTCATAGCCATGGAAATCCGCCATGTAGTGAGAGGGCAGGAGGACGGCATTGTCCCTGGCGGCGTTCAGGTGGCCGTAGGTTCCGTAAATGATCCGCGCCTGAGGAAGCGTCACGCCGCTTTCGGTATGGAAGTTCGAAATGACGAATTCATGGCGTTCGCCGGCATCGGGCTTCTTCGCCGGATCTTCAGCATGCAGGGACAGGGAAAGAAGGAGCAAACAAACTAACAGCGGAAGAATAAGTTTCTTCATGCGGGGCTTCCAGTGGCGGAGAATTTAGGCAGCCGAATCTTATCACTCTTGCAACGCGGCGCGAATCGCGCGCTCGTCGTGATATATTCCTTCGCCAAGTGACCCAGACGAAACTTTATCCCTGGACCGCGCTCACTCTGCTGACGGCGCTCAACCTGCTCAACTACATCGACCGTTCGGTGTTGTTTGCGGTGCAGCCGCTGGTGCAGGGCGAATTCCACCTCACCAACACCCAAGTTGGATATCTCACCAGCGCTTTTCTCGGCTTTTACATGATCGCCGCGCCGTTTACGGGCCCGCTTGCCGACCGCTATTCGCGAAAGATGATCATTATCTTGGGAGCTGTCTTCTGGAGCGGGCTGACGCTGTTGACCGCGGTCACCCACACCTATTGGGAACTGCTGGTTCGGCATACGCTGGTTGGGATTGGTGAGGCGACCTTCGTTACGATTGCTCCAACCTTCGTTGCCGATCTTTTTCCGGAGAACCAGCGCGGCCGCATTTTTGGCGTGTTTTATCTGGCGATTCCGGTGGGCACAGCCGCGGGCTATCTGTTGGGCGGTAAACTCGGCCCTCATTTCGGATGGAGATTTCCCTTTTATATCGCGGCATTTCCCGGCTTCCTGCTTGCGCTTGCTCTGCTGTTTATTCCCGAGCCGCCGCGTGGCCAGTTCGACTCGCTGAAAGAAACTCCGGATCGAACAACCCTCCGAGGCCTGGCGCGCAACCCAGCGTTCTGGATGGTCACGCTCGGCATGGCCGCGGGGACGTTCTCGCTCGGAGGAATTCAAGTGTGGATGCCGACATTTCTTTCGCGCGTGCGAGGGTACAGTCTGGAGACGGCGAATCTAACCTTTGGGAAAATTGTGGTGGTCGATGGCATCCTCGCATCCCTGATCGGAGGCTGGCTGGGCGACTGCTTGCTCCCGCGAATGAAGGGTTCGTACTATTTTGTCTCCGCGATCAGCATGGGACTGGGCGTGCCGGTCATGATCGTCGGCTTGTTCAACAAAGGACCGCTGATGCTGCCCGCCATCGCCGTCGCGGCATTCCTTCTCTTGCTGAACACTTCGCCGCTCAACACGGCACTGGTGAATTCGGTCGGGGCACACATCCGTGCGACTGCGATTGCGGTCAACATTTTCATCTTTCATCTTCTCGGCGACGTGCCCTCGCCAACCCTCATGGGATATGTGGCCGATCGTCGTTCACTCGAGGCTGCGTTCATTCTGCCCGTGATTGCGATGGCGGTTTCTTCTGCCATACTGTTTTACGGCATGCGATTTGCTCCTCCAGTAAGAATCCAGAATGAACCCGGCGCATTGGACGGCCAGTTGGCATGAGCTATTCTCACTGGGGGATATTTCATTGGGTCGTTTTCCATTGGACTGCCGGCAGCATTCTCGGCCTCGTTTGGTTTTCACGCCTGCTGGATGCAGCGCTGGGCATGCCCAAGGTCGCCGACATCTCCCGACCCGAGTGGGATCGGACGCCCAGCGGCGATCCGCGCGTCAGCATCATTGTCCCGGCGCGCAACGAAGAAGCACACATTGCGCCCGCTCTTGCCACGCTGCTGAAAATCGACTACGACAACTACGAAGTCATCGTCGTAAACGATCGTTCGACGGATCGAACCGGCGAAGTCGTCGATAGAATCGCGTCCACTTCTGAAGCCAGCGGTCGCCTGAAAGTAATTCACATCACCGAATTGCCCTCGGGCTGGTTAGGGAAGGTTCATGCCATGTGGAGCGCGGCCAATCAGGCGAGTGGAGACTGGCTGCTGTTCACCGACGCCGACGTGCTCTTCCGGCGTGATGTGCTCAATCGCGCCCTGGCTTATGCGGAAGCGGAATCTGCGGACCACCTGGTTCTGTTTCCCCGCATGATCATGAAGACTCCCGGCGAAAGAATCATGATCGCTTTCTTCCAGACGCTCTTCGTCTTCGGGCATCGTCCGTGGAAAGTGGCCGATCCCAAGACGAAAGACCATATCGGAGTGGGTGCGTTCAATATGATTCGTCGCAGCGTTTACGATGCTGTTGGTACGTTTCAGGCACTGCGTTTCGAAGTAGTCGACGATATGAAGCTGGGAAAAATCGTCAAGAATGCCGGCTACGCGCAGCGCAACGTATACGGCGCAGACCTGATTTCTCTGCGCTGGGTTCACGGCGCGATGGGGATGGTAAACAATCTCACCAAGAATTCCTTCGCCATTATGTCGTTCCAGTGGTGGCGTGCGCTGCTCTCAGCGTTTGCGCTGGCCTTCCTGAACCTGACGCCGTTTCTCGGAATCTGGTTTGCTCACGGATGGGCACGCGTGCCCTACGCAGTAGCGCTTGCGTCCATATTCGGCGTTTACGTGGGAATGTCATGGGAGTCTGACATCCCGGCATATTATTTTGTTCTGCATCCGGTTGGCGCGGCGTTGTTTATTTACATCATGCTGCGTTCGATGATATTGACTCTGTCGCGCGGTGGGGTTGTGTGGCGCGGCACTTTATACTCGTTGGAAGAGTTGCGGAGGGGGATGGTGTGAGCGTACTTTGCAGGGCAAGCTGGGGGCCTTGGCAGCCAAGAAGCCCCGCAAATTGCCGCACCTCGACACTACGCGGCAGCCGGGCGATCCAAGGAAACAGCAGATGGCTCCTCCTCGGTGTTCTCGTTGTCGCTCGGTGGAGAACTCAGGCTAAGACACTGAGCACATTTTGAGGCATCCTGGAAAACGTACTCTTCGTTGCATTGCGAGCATCTGCCGTAACCGATGTTGTCCATGACCCACCCCTGGTTTCTGAATCGGACCCGAAATCGACACCGTCCCACAGACTCTGAACCGGTTCGTATGTCGGCTGGGCGCACTATTTTCAGGGTAAGCATACTTGCTAGGAATGCGGTCTGCGACGACACTGATCACAGATCCTTGTGATCAGCTTCACAAAGCGAATTGCCTAAGCTCCAAGAGTTTTCACCTTGTACATGGCCTGTGGGGTTCGGTGTTGAATGGAGCCGTTCTTGACGTCAACAAGGATGTTCCGAGTAAATTGTGAAAACTTTGTAAAATTCATGGATTGTCTTCGACGTCTATTGACTGCACCTCTTGACGGTGGCAGAATCCCGAGTCAAGCGCGAGTTTTCCCGCCCCACTCCAGGCTGCACCGCCGAGGCTCCGGCAAGGAGAAAGCCAATGCCATCGAGAATGCCAAACCAAGTGGTCAAGACGTGTTTCGTGTCGCGCCTGGCCGGTCTCGGGCCGATGCTGATCGTGGGAATAATGCTGGCCGAGGCCTCAGCTCAGGCAGCCCCTCGGACAACCTTTACCGTGCTGTATAACTTCGGGCAGGGCGCGAGTCTGTCAACGACGCTGGTTCAGGACGCCAAGGGCAACTTGTATGGGACCACAATGACGGATGGCGGTTCCGGAAGCGTATTCAAAATGGACACCGGGCGAAACGTAACCACGCTGTATTACTTCACCGGCAGCACCGACGGACGCTACCCTAATCCGGAACTTGCGCTTGACGACGGCGGTAATCTGTACGGCACGACAAACCAGGGCGGCTCTTGTTCCAGTGGGGTGATATTCAAGGTCACGGGGGCCGGGCAGGAAACGGTGTTGCACAACTTTTGCTCTCAAAAGATCGATGGGGGCGGGCCTCGCGCAGGTTTGATTCGTGACGGTGCAGGAAACCTATACGGCACCACAACGGTTGGCGGCCGCGGTAATGGCGGCGTAGTGTTCAAACTTGACCCAAGCGGCACCTATACCGTGCTGTACAACTTTCGTGGCGGCGCGGACGGATTCGCACCGTTTGCTGTGCTGACCCGGGACAGTGCCGGCAATCTCTATGGAACAACGCCCGAGGGGGGCACGGCGGGCACGGCAACTGCCACAAGTACCCTCCGGGTTGCGGGGTAGTTTTCAAAGTCGACACTGCGGGCAAGGAAACAATTCTGCATGCATTTGGCGGTGGAAGCGACGGAGTGGGACCCTTTGGCGGCGTGACCTTGGATTCAGTAGGCAATCTCTATGGCACCACATTCATTGGCGGCAATCAAGGGTGTCCTCTTCCCAATGGCAATGGCTGTGGAACCATCTATAAGCTGGACAAGACCGGAAAAGAGACCATGCTCTACCGATGGAAGGCGAATTCCCCGTCTGAATACGATCCCTTCGCCGGCCTGGTGCGCGACCAACAAGGCAACCTGTATGGCGCTACCGAGTACGGTGGCAATTTCAACTGCGGCGGCGGCACCGGGTGCGGGACGATATTTAAACTCGACACCAGAGGCAAACTCACCGTGCTTCATACTTTCAACGACGGGAACGACGGCGCATATCCCCGCTATAGGTTGTTCATGGACGGGCAGGGCGACCTTTATGGGGCCAACGTAAGCGGGACGTTGTTCGAAATCACTCCTTAGTTAGGCCGACAAAGCCAGCGTTGCGCGGCCAATAAGATCATCAAGATCGCAGATCGCCCAATAGGAATCTGCTGAGCCAGATTACTGAGGTGGGGGAGGGTTTTCAACGGCATCCCCGTCGGGCGGAATGTCTATCGGGATCTTTGCCGGTTGCCTTTTCTTGTGGGTTGCATAAGGTGCCTTGGGCAGGCTGAAAGTTCCGGCGCTGGCGTGGCCTTTTTTCTCTACATCATAACTCTTGGGCTGAGGTGGAATCCGCAGGCCCTCTCCGCCGAGTTGTCTTAGCTGCTGGAGAATAATCTCGGCGCGTCCGTCGTACTCCTTTAACGGTCCGTGGATTTGGATTACCTGGTTCTGCAGTTGGTTGACGTCTCCGATGCGTTTTAGATCGTGGGCGAAGACCACCACCGTGAACGGACAAACCATGGAATCCTGGCAAAAATCAAAGAGCGTGACCCCTCGGCTGCCGTGTTTTACCCGGAGGACTTTGCCGGTGACGCATTGATCTTCGCCTAAGTGCTGGCGAGCCTCGGTAATAGAAATGCAATCGCTGGCAGCGGAGAGAGCAGGGAAGAGCAGCGTCAGCAGGCCGCAGAGGGCCTGCGCCTGGAATCTGCCGCGAAGATGAGTCCTGGAGATGAACACTAGATCCAAGGCGAGCGAAAGCATCTCGTACACATCATTGTAGGGAATACAGCGCGCGGAACGAGGGAATCAGCGAAGAAAAAAGTCGGACTTTCCCGAAATAGACAGATGCAGACACAAGGCCAGCCTCGATGTGGCTGGCCTTGTCGCCGATGAGGAAAAGCGCAAGGTCGCTGGCTGAACAACGCAAGCGATGAAGCTCGCGCCTGCGTTGCCAACCTGATCAGAATGCCTAGTTGAACGCCTTCACCGCTCCGGCTTCGTCATCTCTCACGTCGAAGACGGTATAGAGCTTGGTGATCTGCAGCAGGTCGTGAACTTTTTTGGTCAAGTTCAGCAGTTTGAGCTCGCCGCCCTGGTTGCGAACTGTGGTAAACGCGCTGACCAGCTCACCAATGCCCGAGCTATCTATATAGGTCACTTCACCAAGGTTAAGCAGAAGTTTCTTCTGGCCCTTGGAAAGCAGTTCGCGCACTGTGTCCCGCAGGATCACGCTGCCTTCGCCAAGCGTGATACGGCCGCTGCAATCCACAATGGTGACACCATCAATCTGACGAGTAGTGGTCTTCATGCTCACTGGGAACCCTCCTTAACGTCCGCGGATGGTCCGTGGACGTGCTTTACGAGTTTGATTTCGGTGCCCGTCTGGGAGGGGCGAATTTGCACCTCATCCATAAACGAGCGGATAAGAAAAATTCCGCGTCCCGACGTCTTCAAAAGATTCTCGGGTGCCAGAGGGTCGGGAATCTTAGCCGGATCCAACCCCTTGCCCTGATCGCGAATGGTGATCACCAGATCGCTGGCGGTCCGTTCGAAGTCGAGTTTAACCTTCTTTTCCGGATCATAAGCATTGCCGTGAAGCACGGCGTTCACTGCGGCCTCGCGCACCGCCATGGAAATTTGCATGACCTGATCTTCGTCGAATCCGGTTTCAGCCGCGATTCGGCTGGCTGTCTGCTCGGCGTTATCGACGGTCTCCAGCGTCGAATCGAGCGTATAGGAGACCCGGAGTTCGCTCATGGCAAAATGTTTGTGAACCAGCCCGCGGACCCGAAACATCCGCCAACCCGGGTTGGCCACGCCGCGCTTTCTGCTCACGCGTGCCGGAAAAGCTCCCGATTCAGCGAATTTGGTAGTTTGCCTTGCCCCTGTGCAAATGTCAACGCGTGGATTACGCACACGGGTTTCGCGCCCCTGAACCATGCCGACTTTGTATTAGACACCGGGAGCGAGAAAAACCAGTAAAACCGTTGGCTTCCTGTGCTGCGGTTGGGTATTCTCTCAGAGCGATGTCCTCGCTGGCGCTTACCGAATTGCTAGGCCTGCCCGTGTTTGATGCCGGGGGCCAATGCGGCCGTGTGCGCGAAGTCGCGGTTGCGCCGCAGGAGGATCGCGCTCGCATTGCGGTAATCATCGTTCGCACCAAGTCCGGCGATCGTGTGATGCCGTTCAGCGCTGTGAGCTCAATGAATGGCGGCGTGCGTCTTGACAGCGCGGCGTCGGCGTGGCCGATTGCCGATGGCTCGGAAGGTCTATTCCTGCTGGCGCGCGACTTGCTCGACCAGCAGATCATCGACGTCCACGGACGCAAAGTGGTTCGCGTCAATGATGTGGAACTCTATCAGGACCTTACCAGCCGCCATCCTATGCTTCGAGTTGGTTCGGTCGATGTGGGAGCACGGGGCGCAGTCCGCCGACTGCTCAAGGGCGTGGTTCCAATTGCCGCGCTTCGAGCTTTGCTGCGTCAGATTCCCGAACGTCCCATCCCTTGGGACTTCGTGGATCTGATCGAAACCGATCCCGCCCGCCGGGTGAAGCTGAAAATTTCCCACGAACGCCTGGCCCGCTTACATCCTGCTGATATTGCCGACATCGTCGAAGACCTGGCTCCAGACGAACGCGAAGCCGTATTCGAAACCCTGGACGAGGACGTTGCGGCAGAGGCGTTAGAAGAAGTCGATCCCAAGGTACAGA
>Ga0116219_10004720_pt1 | contig 10144 bp, 7 predicted proteins | sample Sb_taG_4_FD_91019 | JGI IMG/M metagenome (GOLD analysis project Ga0116219, IMG submission 91019) | Peat soil microbial communities from Weissenstadt, Germany - Sb_50d_6_BS metaG | ecosystem: Environmental > Terrestrial > Soil > Wetlands > Peat | place: Germany: Weissenstadt | collected 2010-09-21
GGCCCGAAACGAGGACAAGAAGGTTTTCAGCGGCCTTCTGTAATCGGTGAAGAGAATCCGCCATGTCTTCAGACTTGCCACAGCCCGCTCGACCGGCGTCCGATGGGAGCTGATCTGGTTGTTGTAGTCATGCTCGCGAATGTACAACTCGCGGTCCTTTGGCTTGCGGACCGGAGTGGTGATGTAGTCGGTTCCGATGAATCCCTTGTCACCGAACACGCCGCCTGCCAGTTTAAGGATCATCTCGCATTCTGATTCTTTCAGCTTGGTCATGTCATGCTGGTTGCCAGGAACAGGCTCGGATACGAAGGTGATACGCCCGGCGAGATTCGTGACGATCAGCGACCCGTGGCCGGTCGTCTTGTATTTCCCGGCCCACAGCTCGCGCTCGCCTGCCCAGGACCAGCATGGCCACAAGGTGCCATCTACCAGCGCGATCGCGCCCTTGGTAGCCTCCGCCGCCTCGTCCGCGGACGGCCGGAACTCCGCGGTCACCTTATCGATCAATGGCGTCAGGAAGCTGATATACCGCGAGATCGTGGACTGATTCACGTCGAAGATCTCTGCCCAGATTTCCTCAATGATGTTATTACGGGCGTATCCGCTGGCAACGATGAGTGCTTCACGCAGGGTAAGTTCCCTTAGGTGGCCTTTCCCCCTGTCCCACGGTTCCTCCAGCAGGTCGCTGATCAGTTCCTCCAGTTCGTCGAGTTGCTCAGCGTCCAGTCCTGACATACGATCGAACCGCAACGGCCTCTCTTTCTGGTGAATGGTCTATTCGCATTCACCGTTCTACTGGAGGGAGAGGTCGTTTGCCATGATCTGACCCGGTGTGTCGCCAGTTTAAGAATTACAGTCGTGCAACTCTAGCTAATAGATAGAATAACGGGTTTTGCATAAGCCTCACTCTGGATCAGAGGTGCGACACGCTCAGACCACGTCAGTCGAGTCGAGATTCGCTTGCGCGCGGTTGAAGGTAAATATCTGTATTCGATGGTGAGCAAAGAGAGTATTGATCAGGGTTTCGGGTTGTGATCCTCGAAGACTGCTGCCAGAAAGTCTGCTACAAGACCGATATCGATGTTACCATCGATGGTTAGGTGCATCCGTCGGTCTCCGTGCTTTGCGCTGATATCGATCGTGTCACCGGATCGTGCACAACGCCGACGGATCCAGGTGGCAAAGGCTCGGATGGATTCCGGCGCTTGCAGCAGGGTCACAAGCGCGGCAGAATCCGTACCCACAGTTATCGCAGCTTCTATGACAGCGCCGCGGAAGACAGGTACAGAGGATGCGAGTCCTTCGCATTCCAGTTCGTCCACCATCTCGAAGGGAACCGCCACGATGGCGGCCTTGGGGCTGTCCTGCTCGTCCACTCGCTCTGCTATTCCTTTGCACGTGTCGATGTCATGAGCTTCGCTCGGGGCGGTCCTTGGACCGTAGACTCTCTTGCGACGGACTGCGGCCCGGAAGGGTGGAAACCCGGCTGTTCGGATGCCCTAGGCGAGTCCAGCCGTCTTGTCACCAAGGCAGTAGTCCTCCCGTTCTGGTTGAAGACTACCTGCCAACGACGTTTGGTCTGGAATCTCGGCCGCGGTCAGCATTCTGGGCGTCGCGGAAAGGCGGGACGAAGGGCCACAGGTGAGGCTGGTCTCTCTTTCCCTGGTCTCCGACCCTAGCTTGAGGACGATCCGTGGCCTGTGTTGGTGCTCACACGCCCATTGCGATGTGCAATTCATGGACCAGCGGCCGAGCGGGAGTGCCGACGGGTGGTCCTCGATCTTCGCGGCGAGCCGAGCCCGGCCTGCGCCTTCGTGGTGAGGTGCTGCTCCTGCCCATCCCGAACTCAGGGTCGAGTGATTGGCCGCCGGGGCCGCGGCAGATCAAGGACCGATGTGAATGTACGGTGCCCAGATCTGGGGCATGGCGGGGTATTTTTGACGGAGGTTGCGGACTGCGTGATGTAGGGCATAGGCGGCCCGGCTGGCGTCCGAAGTCCCGCCGTGGGTGAGTGTGGCATAGACGTTCTCGGCGAGATCTGCTGTGGGCCGGTCGGCGACGGTCCACATGGTCGCGATGACGTGCTGGTAGCCGAGGAATTGCATTGCAGCGGCGAGGTGGATGGCCTCGTCGAGGTGCCGTACGCTGCCGGTTGCAGTCTCACATGCGGAAAGGAAGGCTAGACCTCGGTGCCCGGCAGGCGAGCTAGCCAGGTCTGCGACTGTGAGCGTACCATCCCACAGCGCGAACCCACTGAGGCTCGGATCGATGTCATTTTGCGCTGCGTGGCAGGCCATGTGCAGCCAGGAATGAGTATTGATGGCCGCAAGGACGTCCGCGCGGACTGCTTGCGGACCGGCCAATTGCTGGTGGCCGTGCTCGGGCGGGAATCGGCGATAGAGCACGGCCAGTTCGCCCGGGACGGCTGGCAGCCGCGCAAGGCCAGGGGTGGTTGGCATGCCGACGCTGAGTTGTCGCACTTCGTCGGTCAGGGCAAGCCGCTGGGCCCGGGCGAGCGTGGTCAGGCTAGGTGTGTATGAGGACACGACGCGTTCGAGGACGCTGTCGTCAATGGTGCCCGAGGCGCTGCCACGCGGGTAACGGCCAGCCGCGTGGATCGGTAGCACGGCCAACGGGCCGATCGGGCACCACCACACGCGCGGCCAGGCATCGTTGTCTGTCGGCATGGCGGCATGCCCGAGCGCCAAGAGCACCGGTTCGGCTACGGCATCCCACAGCCAGGCGAGCACGTCGAAGATGGCATTGCCCTGCGCCTGGAAGTCAGCGAACCCGCCTGCAGGGCCGAGCCCGCCCAGCGCCTGCAGGAACGCGGACGCGTGACTGCCTACGGCCTCTGCGGTCAACTGCGGCAGATCGAGGTTCTGAGCGTGCTCGCCGCCTGCCGTGACGATCAGGGCATGACTGCCGTGGTCACTCGCGTTCACTATGACCACGGGACCGTTAGTTGCTGCCCGCAGGTCCGCATACGGTATTGCGGCGAGGAAGCGCTCAAAGCCCTTCTCCCGCCGCACCTCGGCCAGGGTCTCGTCCCATTCCCGTGCCTTGCGCCTGCGCAGGTCGATCGCGTCCTGCCGACGTCGTTTCTGATCTGCTGTTCTGGCACCGGGTGATCCCGGTGCGGACATCGTCGCCAGGGGTAGGGGGGTGTCGAGGATCTTCCGGATGCCGTCGAGTCGTTCGGCCAGCCCACGGTGCTTCGCCGCGAGATGTTCTAGGTCGCTGCGCAGATTGAGCGCCTGGGTCCAGAGGACTAGCCGCCCCTGCTCAAGCAGTTCTACTGCGCGGTCGGCGGAGCCGTTCAGTACCGCGCATGTGACGGCCTCGGCGACGAGGCCGGCTGCCTGCTCCAGTTGTTCCTCCCGGGTCGTGCGATCTAGGCCATGCCACGCCACAATCGGCAGCAGGCCTACTGCCACTTGATATCCTTCCGCGGCCTCGTGAAGCCGCCCCCCGGCGGCGGCCGCGGCACCCCACCGCCGCGCCGCTGCTAGCCGGAAGCTTGGTCGGCCCGTGGTGAGCTGGCTCGCGTGTTGCCAGCAGCGGATGGCACTGGTCAGGTCTGCAGGATTCGCGGCCCGCTCGAACCGGGCGAAGTGGCTGTTCCCGAGATTCCACCACGACATCGTGAGATTGGGGTCGCCAGGACTCGTGCGATCGATCGCGTGCTTGCCGATCCGGATGGCAGCGTCCAGATCTGCCAGCTCTCCGGCGAGAACGAAGCGGGCGTGATGGGCTGCTCCAAGATTGGACATATACATGGCCAGCTGAGCGTGGCCCGGCGGAGTGAAATCGACTGCCCGCTGGCTGGCTTCGATCGCTGTGTCTAGATCGGACGGATTGCCTGCGCGCTCGAACCGGGAGACAAGGAACGCCCCCAGGTTCGCGAGGTACATCGGGTGGGCCGGGTTGCCGGGCGCAGCGGTCGTGGCCGCTCGCTCGGCAGCGTCAATGGCGGCGGCCAAGTCTGAGTCGCCCCCGGTTTGCTGCCCACGCAGCCACAACGATGTGCCGAGATTGGATAGGAACCTAGCGAAGTGGGGGCTAGCCTGCGGGGTCAGGTTCACCGCCCGCCGGGACGCGTCGATGGCGGCGTCCAGGTCAACCCGGTCGCCGGTGTGCTCGGCGCGCCTATGCAAGGACATCGCCAAGTTCGACAGCACGCCGCCGAACGTAGGGCTGCCGGGAGGAGTGAGTTCTACCGCTTGCCGCGCGGCGTCGACGACGGCATCTAGGTCTGACTGATCGCCGGTTCGCTCGTACCGCCGTTGCAGGCAGGTCTCCAGGTTAGACAGGTATACGCGGCGGTCGGGGTGACTCGGCGGCGTGAGCTGCACCGCCTCTTCGGCCGCGGCGATAGCCTCGTCCAGGTCAGCCGGATCTCCGGCATGGCCGAACCTGGCCCCGAGTGCGTTTGCCAGGCCTGACAGGCACACCGGTCGGCTAGAGACTCCGGAATGCGTCATGTTGGCCGCCCGTCGGGCTGCTTTGACGGCAGCGTCCAGGTCGGCCTGTTCACCCAGATGGTCGAACCGGGTGAGCAGCGCATTTGCCAAGTTCGAAAGACCGGCGACCAGCTCGGGGTAGCTGGGCGCCGTGGCCGCAGTCACGTGCCGAGCCGCGTCTACCGCAGCGTCCAAACTCGCGACGTCGCCGGTCCGCTCGAACCTGGCCTGCAGCGCAACGGCGAGGTTGGCCAGGTACTTGCCGAGACCGGGATCGCCCGGCCGGGCCGAACGTACGGCCAGTTGCCCGGCGTCTATGGCGGCCTCCAGGTCAGCAGTGTCGCCCCGGTGCTCGAATTGAAGGCGCCTGGCAAGTCCGAGGTTCGACATGACCTTGGAGACGCTTGGGTGATCGTGGGGAGCGATGTTCGCTGCCTGCTGGGCGGCATCCACGGCAGCGTCCAGGTCAGCCTCGTCCCCGACCTGCTCGAAGCGGGCGCGCAGGGAGTCCGCGAGATTCGACAACCACATGTAGCGGGCCGGGTGGTCGGCGGGGACGAGATCCAACGCCTGTTGACCCATGCGCACGGCGGCGTCGAGGTCAGTTCGGCTGCTCATGCGTTGCGACCGGACGGACAAGCAGTCCGCTAGCTGCGACAGGTACGCAGCCAGGTTCGGATCGCCAGGCGGTGAGTGCTCAGTTGCCCGCTGGCATGCGTCGATGGCCGCATCCAGGTCAGCAGCGTCGCCGGTGCGCTCGGATCGGACGTTGCGGAGGGCACCCAAGGATGACAGGTACATCGGCAGGTAAGGGCTGCCGGGCGGGGTGAGCTGCACTGCACGCTGCGATGCGCCGATCGCGGCGTCCAGGTCAGCGGCGTTCCCAGCGCGCTCGAATCGCACGCGCAGCGAGTATGCGTAGCCGAACAGGTACCCAGGTAGACCAGGATGGTCGGCGGGGGAGAGTTCGACCGCCCGCCGCGCGGCATCAACGGCCGCGTCGAGCCCAGCGTCATCGCCCCGATGCTCAGACCTGGCACGTAGGCAATACCCGAAGCCGAACAGATACCGGGGAAGGTTGGGATGACCCGCAGGAGTGAACTCCACCGCCTGCCGGGCAGCGCCGATCGCTGCATCGATATCGTCGGCATCCCCAGCAAACTCGAACCGTGTGCACCGGGCAGCGCCCAGATACGACAGGTACAAGGGGTAATCCGGATCGTTAACCGGGCTGAGCTCTACCGCTCGCTGGGCAGCGGCGATGGCTGCATCCAGATCCGCGCGGTCGCCTGCAGCGGTAAACCGCATGTGCAACGCATTGCCCAGATCCGAGAAATACATAGCAAGCGGATCGGAGGCCCCCGCTGCCCTTACCGCCATGACCCCCAGCTCGATGGCGGCGTCCAGGTCTGTGCTGTCGCCGGCATGCCCAAACCGCCCTAGCAGCCAGTACCCCAAGCTAGATAGCCGCCCGGCGAGATGAGAGCCGTCCTGCTCTGTAGCGTCCGCCGCCTGGAACCCAGCGTCAATCGCTGCATTAAGATCCGCGCCGTCTCCTGCCAACTCGAACCGCGCGAATAGTGCATGCCCCAGCTGGGACAGATAAGCAGCCCGATCTGAGTCATGCCGCCCGGCCCCAGCCAGCGCGTCCCGCAGCGCGGCTATTTCCCGGTCCAGCTCTTCCAGTGAGCCAGCTAGCTCACCCTCATCGAAGGTGTTCATCCCGCCCGCGCCGCGACCGAACGCTTCACTCACGAACCGCCCGATCGCGGCCGCCCCCTCCAAGAAACAACTCCCCACCTGCATGAACGCGCTGATTGGGACCGATAACAGGTCGGTAGGACTCATCGATCAGATCGGCCCAGCACAGCTAGAGCAGGCTTTATTCCCACGACGCGTCCGAGCGCCAGACGCCTGCGGTACCACTGGAGAGCCTGCCATGTAACACGCTCGCGACAATGGCTACGCATCTGATGCCGTGAGCAGATCCCGGCGTCGGCAGCCAACGCACGGTGATGGAGTGCCCTAGTGTGTGCGGTCCCATCTTCTAGGCCAGTTCGGTGCGGCGATCCTGCGACCGACCCGCCCCCCGCCGGGCCGGTCCAACCGGACCGCAGACGAAGTCACGAAGCTCGAAGCTCGGCCCTCGCACCGTCCTCGGTCACTAGGCCGATCGCCCGCCGCGATAGTCGGTATTCATCTTGTCGCCGACATGAATGCCTCTTCGTGACGTAAGAACCTCGCGTAACTCCACGTGAAGATGCGAGTGGGGCCGACAGCAGATAATAATGGCATTACGTCCGTCCTCGAGTGGGAGGTGCGACGTGGGCAGGCTTGTCGTTGCTATCGGTCTAGTTGTACTGGTGAGCCCTGAGAAGCTGGCTGGAACAGGGAACGCTGTCGAAGAAAGGACGACTGTGGGCATGGCGGGTAGTACCAACAGGCCGTCAGTGCCATGCTCTACGTGGCAACGGCCCGGCGGCACGGCACCGGCGTCTGGTCTCCTCCGGACCTCTAGCGGCAGGATGATCTGGGCACGCACGCATGCCGCCCTTGGCAGCTTCATGTCCTTGATTGACACCGATGTGCCTCCCGATCTCCGGCACGAGTTTATGACAGCGCTCCGATATGCAAGCGCCGACGGACCGGGCAAAACTTTAAGGAGGACTAAGCGTGCCATACAAGCTAGGCCTTACCGGAAAACACAAGCTTACCGGAGATTTGGCTACCTGGGTCGAAACCTTCCGTCGGTATTTCACGGCCGACTTCCCGCCTGGAACGCTGCCCGAGCGACCTAACCTCGCGTTCGAGAGTTATCTGGCCGTCATGGCGTCCTTCCTAGCACGAGCTAGCCGAACCCATCTTCCGGATGGAGCTGCCAAAACTGAGATGAGTGTGCGATTGTCCCTCCTCACAGATGCTTCCTCGCAAGACGACGACCATTATATGGATCTAGCCATGTACAAGCTCCTGGACTGGATAGTCGACTGCGTCCCTGCTGAGATACTAGCGAAAGAAGCAAACAATCTTCGCAATCTTATCTTCAGTAAGCGAGAACAGATCTTCCTAAGCAATTAACGACGAACCTCTCTCTGGAAGCATGCAACAAACCTCTATGCGGTGGCCGCTTCGACAACGGGATATCTCGGCACGACCTGGAACATTGCGCTACAGGCCAGAGCAGGCCGGGCGTCCGGATACACCTGATCTGCGCCGCTGCAGATTCAAGGGGCATCGAGCCAACGTGCCTATCGATGGGTATTCGCGCGCTTATCACTTCGGTCAGCATTCCTACTGTCATGGGGCCACCCACTGCAGGATGGTGCGTATGGTCCGCATATTTATGCTGACCACGCTTTACCAAGAATGCTCGCACATGCCGCGATGAGCGCGCCATCTGGGGCTGTCGTAGCCGGATCAGGATCCCGACCACCTGCTCAGGCGGTAACTGACGCGGCGAATTCCGAAGAGCCTCAGACACCACGCTCAGGGCGACTGCCAGGGCTGAGGACTCATCCGGCACTCCGGCAACAGCCATGCTTGTGATCACCTTCTCAGCCGTCCATGCGAACATCAGGTCGCCATCGACCGCTCCATTCGATGCGGGCGACGCGCCGCCATGACGAACCGGGCGGGGTCAGAAAGGATTCCGCCTTCACGTTCGATCGTGACGATAATGTCGAATCTGCCAAAGTCGTTCATGTCGGGCACGATAAGGCGGGGATACGACATTTCAGGCGCAGGAGGGCGGCGAGGGGTGCACGACAGCTTTGTTGGGGATGATCTTGACCGGGCCGTGAGCTTTGCGGTTCTGAGTCGCGTTGTCTGTCAGACGGCGGCGCGTAGCCCGCGGTCCGGGCCGGGAGCGCCGGGCGCGACGAAGTCGTTCCACCGGCCGCTGGCGTGCTGGCAGCGTAGGTGGATGATGTCCTCGGCTCCTTCGACGGTCCAGTGCATGCCGGACTGTTTCGCGCGCTGGACGACGATCGCTTTGATTCCGCCTTCGATGGCACCCGAGCCGATGAACATGCCCAGGTCGGCGAAGTGCTGGTAGCGCATCCGGTGGATGTTGCGCTCGAAGTAGCCGAGCTTCTTGTCCAGGTCGCTGGCCTTGATGCCGTCGAGCGGGTAGGCGCGGGCGGCGCGGATGAGCGCCTCGATGTCGCCGGCGTCGAGTTCTTCGTTGCGGTCGGCGAGCCACTGCGCCGGGTCGGGAGTGATGAACGCCAGGTGGTTCGCCAGGTCGGTGAGGTGCTCGCGGGCGTGGTATATGTCCACGATGTGGGTGGCGTGGGGATAGAGCTTCCCGGCCATCGTCCAGATCCAGGCGGCGCCGTCGCCGAGGGCGACGACCTGGCGGAAGTGCTCGCCGCCGCGGCGCAGGTACTCGGCCTCGACTAGTCCGGCGAGGGCGTCCTTGCCGCCGAAGGTGGCCACGTAGGTGGAGGAATCCGGGTCCATCACCGGCCTGCCGTCCTCATCCAGGTGCGACACGGTGAAGAACCGGGCGAGCTTGACCTCTCTTGTCCCGGCCTTGCCATCCTCGCCCTTGCCCGGCCGTCCTTCGGTTTCGCTGGCGCGGACCGGCACGCCGGTCCCGTCGGTCTCCGCGTAGAGCATGTCGGGGACCGGCTCGGCAGGCGGCAGCGGGATGATCGTGCGGGCCACGATGGCGGCGGCCTCGGTTTCAGCCGCGGCGCGGGCAGTCGCGCCGGTGGCCTCAGCGGACCGCTCGATCGTCCGCGGACTGACGGTGATCCCGGCCAGCCCGGCCAGCAGCCCGGCCCCGCGGGCGAAGGAAACCTCCGCGCCGGCCAGGGCCATCATCTCGGCCAGGCCCGGTGACGCCGCCGGGCGGCCCACTCCGAGCTGCCGGTCGCGGGGCGCGAACCCGTGCTTGCATCCGGCACAGTGATACCAGGCCCGGCTGACGCGGACCGGGCCGAGCACGGTAGTGATGGTCTTGTCCCGCGCGCCCGCGTAAACAGCCTGCCCGCCGCAGTTGCTGCAGACAGCCCGCGGCCCGCAGTACCCGTCGCCGTCGCTGGCCAGCACCGCCTCCAGCAGCCGGGTCCCGGAGCTGGTGAGCGCGGCGCGCATCGCCTGCTCCAGCACGCCCAGCCCGGCGCCCGAGCCGAGCATGCCCGCGGCCAGGCCGGCCAGCCTGCCTACCTCGGCGGCGGCGATCTCCTCGATCCGCGCCGCGAGCCCCCCCTTTCCCCTCCGGCCGGAGGGGAAGCCGCGCTGGTGACCGGTCTGGCCGCGCAGATCGCCTCGCTCACGGCGCTCACCTCCTCCACCAGGCCGGCGAACCGCTGATGCTCGGCGACCTCCCGCTCCGCCTTCTCCAGCTCCGGCCCCGGTTTCAGGTGCACGTTCACCGTCTTCCCGCCGATCCGCCGGGTCAGGTTGTGCTGCGGCCCGTGCCCGCGGTGCCCGGGCTGCGCGCAGGCGCAGTTCGGCTTGCCGCACTTGCGCCAGACCACGTTCAGCGCGCCGCGCCGGAAATCGCCGACCTGGGAGATCAGCGCGAAGAGCTCGGCTCGGCGGCGTTCCAGCCAGGCCAGGTCACGTCCGGAGAAGTCGGCCACCTGTGCCTCCACAGTCTGAGTGTTAACATCACTCAGACTAGTCGCGCAACCTGCGCTAACCAAGCACCATCACGATTCAGTCGTGCACCC
>Ga0116219_10004725_pt1 | contig 10143 bp, 7 predicted proteins | sample Sb_taG_4_FD_91019 | JGI IMG/M metagenome (GOLD analysis project Ga0116219, IMG submission 91019) | Peat soil microbial communities from Weissenstadt, Germany - Sb_50d_6_BS metaG | ecosystem: Environmental > Terrestrial > Soil > Wetlands > Peat | place: Germany: Weissenstadt | collected 2010-09-21
GAAAGACGTGTCGCGGCAGTGTCGTCGGGATGTCGAGCGAGCTGAGCAGCCCGGGCGACGCATCGACGACATACGGAATCGCGTTGACCACCCGCATGGCCGTGGCCGCCATGGCGGCCCGCCCCGCACCGTGACCCTCCGCCTCGCCGAGCGTCAGCACGCAATGGATGTCCGGATCGCCCTCGATGTCGACCCGATAGGTCGCATCGCAGTCCGACGTTGGCCAGTCCGGCGCCACGTCGCGGGCCATCCGGATGACGTGCTCGATTACGATCGCCTCGATGCCGCTGACCACGCCCGCGGCCCGGGTGCGCACCGCGCCGCACGTGCCCGCCTCGATCGTGCCGAACGCCACCTCGACGTCGCGACTCGTCAGTTGGCGGTCGAGGGAACCGCAGACTTCTTCCACCTCGACCCCGAGTCCGGCGGCGATCAAATAAATCGGCGCCTTCCAGGCCATTTCGATGAAGCCGGCAGTCTTGAGCATGGGTTCGAAATCCAGTGGGCGGCCGAAGCCCATCCCGTCCATCATCACGTCGGCGACCGGGTAGTGGTCGTTGAGGGCGACCTCGCTGGCGGTGATGGTGCGGATGTTCTTCGACTGCGTCGTCATGAGCAGCGCAAGCTCATCGGAAGCGAAACCGGGGAAGATCCCCGACACGTAGAACGACGCGCCGCCCGCCTTGGCCGCCGCTTCGAGTTGGTTACGCCAATCCGGCGCGAAGTACGACGGCGGGTAGACCAGACTCGTCGACGAGGTCGACACGACGTTGATGCCCGCCTCCAGAAGTCGCAGGTAGTCGGGCACGGCGGCCCCGTCGCGTTCCGGACCGCTCGCCGCGTACACCACGCAGTCTGGCGCCAAGGCAATGAGCGCATCGGCATCGTTGGTGGCCACCACCCCCAGCGGCGCAACGCCGGCCAACTCGCCGGCGTCGTTGCCCACCTTCGCGGGTGAATGCACCCACACGCCAACGAGTTCCAGATCCGGTCGACGGCTGACGGCATCGATGGCGATCGACCCGACTCCCCCGGTGGACCACACAACGGTACGGATCATGCGTGCTTCCCTCATTCCTGGTGGGCCCGCGCAGCGGCTGCCGCGGCACGTTCGAGATATGGCCACGCGGCGTCGGGCCGAAGGCCGCCGCAGAGGGGATGCAGCGGCAGCGGTCGTCCGCCGCGCACGTACTCGGTCGCCTCGTCGGAGGTGAAGATGCGATACGGGCCACCTTCCGCGCGGAGCGCGTCCACCGTCTCGGCACGGGTGATGCTCGCCACCGAATCGTCGTCAGGCCGGTAGGCCGCGGCTGTCACCGCGTCGTGCAACAGGTGGGGCCCCAGCGCATTCCAGGCCTCGTCGACATCGTCGGCGACGAACACCGCTGTCGGACCGGCCAGAACGGGTGACTGAAAGATCCCGGGCTCACATCCGTGAGCGCGGCACTGGGCTTCGTAGTACTCCTTCAGGCCCGGCATGTCGGTCTGGGAGATGAATCCGAGCCCGAATGCGCCGGCGAGTCGGGCTGCAGCCCTGCTGCCGACGGCCACGAGCATCATCGCTCCGCCAGGGGAAGCGCATGGAGGCGTAACCCGGACCTGGCGGCCCCGATATTCGACCGGCTCGCCGCGCACCAGCCGAGGCAGCACGGACAGGATCTCGTCCGCCGCCCGCCCGCGGGTCGCCATGTCGACGCCGAAGTGGTCGTATTCCTCACGCCGATGCCCGACTCCGAACGCGTATGACACCCGCCCCCGGCTGACCAGGTCCAGCACGCCTATCTCTTCGGCCAGCCGGACGGGATCCCACAACGGAATCGGCACCGCGGCCAGCAGTATGGCCAAGCTGCGCGTCCTCGCCGCGATCGCCGCGGCCAGCGTCAGCGGCGCCGGCAGATGACCGTCGTCGGCGCCGTGGTGCTCGGAGAGGACCGCCAGGACGGCGCCGCGGGTTTCCGCCCACGCGCACATGTCGAGGGCCGCGGCGTACAGATCGGCGACCGGCCCGGCCCAGCTGGGAGCCCGCATGTCGAACCGGAGGGTGAACATCAGCGTCGATCCACCGATGCTGTCATGTTCAAGGACGATAACCTAATATTTGTTCGGATGGTGCCGTCACGTGCTCGAAATTGTCGTGCTACGGGGAGAACGGGACCTCTGGGGGATAACAGAATCCACCCGAACCGAGAGGGAACGAGATGGCAGACGGTGCCCACCGCGTGGTGGTGTGGGCGACGGGCGGCATCGGATCGATCGCCATCCGCGCCATTGCGCGGCGCCCAAATCTGGATCTGGTCGGTGTGTGGGTGCACTCCGACGAGAAGGTCGGCAAAGACGCCGGCGAACTCGCCAACGGCGAGCCGATCGGCCTGGCCGCCACCAACGACGCGGACGCGCTAATCGACCTGAAACCCGACTGCGTGATCTACGCGGCCAGCGGCCCGGAACGCGATGCCTTGGCGATTCCGGATTACGTCAAGCTGCTCGCAGCCGGAATCAACGTCGTCACAACGAGCACCACGCGATTGGTCAATCCGCACGCCTACGAACCCGCGGATTGGCGCGACCAACTCGTCGCGGCTGCCAAGCAGGGTCAGGCGTCGCTGTATGCGTCGGGGATCGAGCCGGGCTTCGCCGCCGACTACCTGCCTCTGGTGCTGTCCACGCAGTCGTCGTTCATCGAGAAGATTCACTCGTTCGAGATCGGCCTGTACGACGACTACGGGGTTCCCGACATCATGAGCGACGCGTTGGGCTTCGGCCGACCGCTCGACTATCAGCCCTGGATCAGTTATCCCGGTGCGATCGCCGGCGAATGGCAGGGGCAGCTCCGGTTGATCGCCGACGCGCTCGGGGTCGAAGTCCAGGAAGTCCGCGAGCATTTCGACCGCGCCGTCACCAATCGGACGCTGCAGGTTGCGATGGGCACCGTCGAGGCCGGGACGTGCGGCGCGCTGCGCATGCGGGCGACCGGCGTGGTCGACGGCCGCGAAGCCATCGTCATCGAGCACGTCACCCGGCTCGCACATGACGTCGCGCCCGGCTGGCCGACCGGGATCGGCGATCTCTCCTACCGCGTCATGATCACGGGCGACCCCGACATCGACTGCACCCTGGCGGCGACGCTGAAGAATCCCCGCGAGGCCGGTGTCGCGGGCATGACCTCCGGAGCGGGCGCGATGGTCGCCACCGCGATGCGCGTCGTCAACGCCGTGCCGTATGTCGTTGCCGCAGAACCCGGACTGTTGAGTTCGGTGGACCTGCCTTTGACGATCCCCACGCACGCGTTGTCACCGGGTGAGTCGGGCGGGGCCGCCACGGCTTAATCTGCCGGAATGACGTTTAGCCCACTCGAGGAACTCGCGCCGGGCCCTTGATGCGCTGGGCTCCATTGATATACTCAGATCCAAAAATAGTCACATGTGACTGTTTTAGATTTACGGACGGGACGGCTGCCTGTCAATGCTCAGTTCAGCCAATCAGCGAGCACCTCGTCGGTGTGCTGGCCGGGTACGCAAGGTGGGCTGTCCACCACTGCCGGAGTGCGCGAGAAGCGAGGGGCCGGGGACGGCTGGGTTATGCCATTGCCGACGAAAAAGGTTTTGCGGGCTGCCAGTTGCGGATGGCCCGGCGCATCGGACATGCCGAGTACGGGTGCCACGCAGGCGTCGCTGTCGCTGAATATCTTTGCCCATTCCTGCTGGGGGCGGGCGGCGAAGGCGGCGCCGATCATGGCTCGCAGCTGCGGCCACGCGTCGCGGTCGAATTGCGCATTGGGATCAGGCGTTAGTTCGAGCACTCGCAAGAACTCAGCATAGAACTGCGGTTCAAGCGCCCCGACGGCCATGAACTTTGCGTCCGAGGTCTGATAGACGCCGTAGAACGGCGAACCGCCATCACCGAGGTTGGTGCCGCGTTCATCGGACCAGACTCCCGCCGCATAACAGCTGTAGATCATGGTCATCAGATGGGTGGTGCCATCGACGATCGCCGCGTCGACCACCTGGCCGCGGCCGCTTCGTCGGGCCTCGTCCAGGGCAGCGAGCATGCCCACCAGCAGGTACATGCTTCCACCGGCGAAGTCGCCGACGAGGTTGAGCGGGATCTGTGGGGGGCCACCGGCTTGCCCGATCGCGTGCAGCGCTCCGGTGGGTGCGATGTAGGTGATGTCGTGTCCGGCGGTATGCGAGATCGGTCCGTCCTGGCCCCATCCGGTCATGCGTCCGTAGATCAATTGGGGTCGGCGCAGCAGGCATGGTTCGGGTCCGATCCCGAGACGTTCTGCCACCCCGGGACGGAATCCTTCGAACAGGATGTCGGCATGCTCTACCAGTGACAGCACCGTCTCGGCGCCGCCGGATTTCGCGAGATCGACGGCAATCGAGCGTTTTCCGCGGTTGAGCAGGTCGTCGGCCCACGGCACTAGTTGCATGCCCCCGCCACCCGGCCGATCGATACGCACCACATCGGCGCCCAGATCCGCGAGCAGCATTCCGCAGAAGGGGCCCGGTCCGATCCCGGCTATCTCGAGGACCTTCACACCGGACAAAGGACCAGTCGTCATGTCCGTCTCCACTCAGCGCTGCAATACTAGTCAATATTGACTAGTATTTGAAAGTAGCGCTAGTTTCTGTACTGTGTCAATTCGCAGCACAACTTTGAGGAGTTCAACTTGACTGCAAGGAGTTCGACCGCTCCCCCGCCCGTCCGGATCAGTCAGCGCGAGCGTCGTCAGGCCGCGGAACGAAAGCTGCTTGACGCCACAGTTTCGATCCTGATCGAGCGCGGCTACGCGGCGACCACGACGCTCGAGGTGCAAAAGCAAGCCGGAGTCTCTCGCGGGGTCCTGTTGCATTATTTCGGCTCCCGGGGCGAGCTCATCAGCGCGGCGGCACGCCGCTTGTATGCCACGAAGGTCGGCGAGGCGCGACTGCATGCCACCCAGGCGCTCAACGGAGACGACTGGGCTTCGCTGCTCTGGCAGGTCGTCTCGGGCCCCTTGGGTGGAGCCTCCCTCGAACTGCTCATTGCTGCCCGACACGATCCCGACATGCGCGACTACCTCGAACCCCTGGAACGCGAGTTCGCGCGCGCGAACCTCGACCTGTGCAAGGCGCTGCTCGGCGAGCAGCGCGCCGGCCACAAACGATTCCCCGAATTCTGCATGGTGGTGATCAATTCGATGCTGGGAGCTGCGGCCAGCAAACCGGGCTATGGCAGCACGGAGGAGAAGCGCCTGCTCGAAGCGTGGCGACGGATGCCCGATCTCTACTTCGCCCCGGAGACAAGCGACGGGTGACCGTGGTTTCGGCTACCGCCCCGCCGTAATCGCCGCCGGACATCGCGGGCCACGAACAGGCGCAGCAACGCGCCGACGGTACGGCCTCGCCGGCGCGAGTACGGGTACCACAGCAGTTGGTTCTCCATCCTCGGCACGCGTGGCGTGGTGATGGCCTGCTGACGGCAGTACTTCCGGATACCCTGGGGGCCGCCCAGCCGGTACCCGAGGCCGGAACTTTTCCAGCCGCCCTGTGGCAGGGGGAAGCAGAACAGGTTCGAGTAGGCGTCGTTGATGTTCACGGCGCCGACCTCGAGCCGGTGCGCGATGTCGCGTCCGCGACCGATGTCTTTGGTCCACACCGTGGCCGACAGCCCGTACTGGGAGTCGTTTGCCAACCGGATCGCCTCTTCTCCGTCGGCGACCTTCATCACCGGGATCGTCGGGCCGAAAGTCTCGTCGCGCATGCAGGCCATCGAATGATCGACGTCGAGAAGAATCGTGGGCTCGAAGAACCCGCCGTTGCCGGTCGTCTTTCCGCCGGTCGCGATCGTGGCCCCGTGGGCGACGGCATCCTGGACGTGGCTCCTCACGATCTCGACCTGCTGTTCGGTGACCAAAGCGGCGACATCCGCCGAGTACGAACCGTTGTCGACCCCCTGGCGGATGGACAGCACCCGCTCGGTGAGCAGTGCGACAAACCGGTCATAGGCCGGTGCCTCGACGTACACCCGCTCCACCGAGATGCAAGCCTGACCCGAGTTGAACAGCGCCCCCCACGCGATGCCGTTGGCGGCGCGCGAAAGATCGGCGTCGGCCAGGACGATGGCCGGATCCTTGCCGCCCAGTTCGACGCCGCAGGGAATCAATCGTTCGCCCGCCCGCGCGGCGATGGCCCGTCCGGTCCTGGTGGAGCCGGTGAACTGCACCATGTCCACGGAGTCCACCACCGCTGCGCCCGTTGCGCCCAGACCGGTGACACACCCGAACACCGGCGGTGCACCGATCTGTTCCCAGCCGCGGGCGAGTTCGCAGGCGGACAGCGGAGTGACCTCCGAGGGCTTGACGAGGACGGCTGCCCCGGCCAGCAGCGCCGCAACGGCGTCAACACCGGGGATGAGTAACGGGAAGTTCCACGGCGTGATCACTCCGACGACCGGGTACGGGCGGTACACCCTGGTGAGCTTCTTGGTGGCGGTGAGCGGACCGTGCGGTCTGAACTTCTTTTCGGCGAGGTACTTCCGGGCCCGGTCGGCGTAGTAGTTAATCGCGTCGCAAGTGACCATGACTTCGAACGCGGCCTCGACACGAGGCTTACCGGTCTCGGCAGCGAGGACATCGACGAGCCGGGATTCGTTGTCCAGCAACCAGTTCCGCAACTTTCTCAACCAGACGGCGCGGGCGTCGGGCCCCAGCGCCTCCCAGGACGGCTGATGGGTGCGCAGTTCGTCCACAACTGCGGCGACCGCCTCGGCGGATTGCACTGCAACGCTTCCCACGAGTTCACCCGTCGCGGGGTTGCGCACGTCGACTACCTCGGTACCCGGGGGCGACAGTTGATCGATACTCACGAGGTGCTCCTCGGTTGGTGGATGGTGTTGGCGAACTGCCCGATTTGCCGCAGCGCGGCGCGCGTCTCGGGAAGCCACGTCCCGAGCTGATGCCAGGCGTGCGGGACCAGTGGGAAGACCTCGAGCCATACCGGTACTCCGGCCGCTCGCGCACGCTCGGTTGCCCGCACCGAATCGTCACGCAACACCTCGGTGTGCCCGGTCTGGAACAGCAGCGGTGGCAGGCCAGCGAAGTCACCGAACACCGGGGAAATCAGGGGGTCTGTCGCGTCGACATCCGGTCGGTACCAACGTTGCAGGAATGCCAGCCCACGCGCCCCCACCGCGGTGTCGCGGCGTGCATTGATGCTGATCGACGGGCTGGCCCAGGAGAAATCGAAGCCGCCGCTCATCATGACCGCGCCCGCAGGCATCGGCAGGGATACGTCGCGGGCCCGCTGCAAAGTGACGAGGGTCGCGTTGGCGCCGGCCGACTCGCCCGCGACCATCAACTGACTCGGCTCTTGCCCGGCGTCAAGTAATGCCTCATAGGCGCGCAGACAATCGTCGATGGCCGCCGGAAACGGGTGCTCAGGAGCCAGCCGGTAAGCCGGAACGACAACCCGGGTCTGCAGGTCATTCGCCAGCCGCGAAAGGAATCCGGTGTAGGCGCTGGGCGCGTACATCAGGAATCCACCACCGTGCAGGTACAGCACGGTGCGCCCGTGCTGTGCGCCAGCGGGGTGGAATTCGCGGGCGCTCAGGCCGCCCAACTCCCCATCGACGATCCGGCATCCGGGTGCGGGCCGGGCGAGAAGGCCCGACGCCGCACCGGCACGGTCGAGGAACTTGCGCATCCCGTCGAGGTCGTCGCGGTATCGATGAAACGCCGATTGCCACACCCCACGGAACACCGGGTTGACGAGGTGCACGGCGATGCTTCCCTGGTGTCCGCTCATCTGGATGTTGCGCCGAGGATGGTCACGGCGGCCACTGCCGCGTCGGGTCCCATGTAGCCGCCCGCGTTTTCAGCCATGGCGATTCGTGCGCCGTCGACCTGACGCCCGCCACAACGGCCGCGGAGTTGCTCGGTGATCTCGACGATCTGCGCGAGGCCGCTGGCTGCGATCGGGTGTCCTTTGCTTTCCAAGCCACCGCTGGTGTTGACCGGCAGCCTGCCCCCAATGCTGGTGTCGCCCTTGCGAATCATGTCCACGGCCCCGCCGGGGTTGGCCAGCCCGAGTTCTTCGAGCACGATCAACTCGGCCGGCGAGGTGGCGTCGTGGCATTCCAGCACGTCCACCTCGGCCGGGTCGATGCCGGCCCAGTCGAACGCCCGCTTCGCCACACCGGCAACGAGCTCCCCGCCGACGCCGGGTTTCGACGCACCGGTCATGGTGGCGAGCACCGTGATCGGCTCAGCGCCCCAATGCGCCGCGATGTCCGGCGTGGTCACGATGACCGCAGCAGAGCCGTCGCCGATCGGCGAACACATCGGCAGGGTCAGCGGACCGGAGATCTTGCGGGCAGCCAGCACCTCCTCGAGCGTGAAACGGGTCCGATACTGCGCCTTGGGATTAAGCGCACCGTGGTCGTGGTTCTTGACCGCAACGCGAGCGAAGTCTTCCTGGGTGGCCCCAGTGCGGTCCATGTAGTCGGTGGCTGCTTTCGCGTAGACATCCATGAAGACCGACTGGTCCCCGCCGTTGCCACCGATCTCGGCGAAGATCTCCGCCAGCCGATCCTGGTCCAGCGCGCTGCCCATGGCGGCGAAGGTCAGCCGCTTGTCGGGGTGATAGAGCTTCTCGGCGCCCACCGCCAGCGCGACATCGACATAGCCCGACGCGACCGCGAGCCACGCCTGATTAAGTGCCGTCGACCCTGAGGCGCAGGCGTTTTCGATGTTGATCAGCGGAATGCCGTTGAGCCCCGCCTCGCGCATGGCGTGCTGTCCGCGCACCGAGTGCTGACCCTGCAGAATCCCGGACGCGGTGTTCGCGTAGTAGATCGTATCGATGCCCTTGTCCGAGTCGCCCATCTCCGAATCCTTGATGGCGGCCTGAACCGATTCGGCGACAAGCGATTTGATGCTGCGGTCGAGGAATTTGCCGAATGCGGTCATTCCGACCCCGGCCACCACGACGGTGCGGAGCGTTGCTCGGGCGGTGGTCATCGCGCCAGCACCTCCTTGCCGATGAGCTCGCGTGCGATCACGAGCTTCTGAATTTGAGGTGTGCCGTCGCCGATCATGCACCCCGAGACATCTCGCAGCATGGCCTGCAGTGGCATCTCGTCGGACCAGCCGACTTGGCCGTGCAGCACGATGCAGTCGCGGATCGCGTTGTGCGCGACCAGCGGTCCCCACCACTTGAGCATCGCGGCTTCACTGGTGTGCGGCTGCCCCGCCATCCGCAGTCCGAGGGCGTGATAGCCCAGCGCCCGTACCGCCGAAACGTAGGTGCTGTGTTCGGCGATCACGAACGAGACACCCTGGTTGGCCGCCAGCGGCCGGCCGAATGTCTGGCGCTGTTTGGAGTATTCGATCGCCATGTCGAGCGCGCGCTGTGCGGTGCCGATGTTCATCAGCGCGATCAGTGTTCGGCTCAAATCGAATTCGTGCATCACCAGGCCGAATCCGCGTCCGATCTCACCGAGTACGTGGCTGTCGGGCACGAACACACCGTCGAGGAAGATCGAGCCGCGACCCAGTGGTTTGAAGCCGGGATCACGAATGGCCTGGGTGGTGACCGCGGGATCGTCCATGTCGACGAGGAACATTCCGATGCCCTTGCCGCCCGACCCGGGTTCGGTCTGTGCGATCACGATCGCGACATCGGCGTGCACCGCCTGAGTGATCGAGGTCTTCTCACCCGAGATCCGCCAGCCACCCTCGACCCGGGTGGCACGCGTGGAGAGATTCGCCGCGTCAGACCCGGCCCCCGGTTCGGTCAGCGCGAGGCAGATGACGGCCTCGCCGGCCATACCGCGGGTGACCCACCGCTGGCGAACTTCGTCGCTGCCGTGTGCGGCGAGCAGAGCATTGCTGACATTTGCCGCGAACGCCAGGTAGGCGATCGCGGGGTCGGCATAGGCAAGTTCCTCAACAGCGATGCCGACAGCCAGCACGTCGCCGCCCTGGCCGCCCGCCGATTCGCTGATCAGGAGTCCGAGCAGCCCCGCGGCGCCCAGTTCACCGAACTCGGCGGTCGGGAACTTCTCGCTCTGCGACCGGGCCAGCATCGAGTCGGCGTAGCGCGATCGGGCCAGCGTCCGCACCGATCGCTGAAAGGCGAGGTGGTCTTCGCTGAGGGTGAA
>Ga0116219_10004733_pt1 | contig 10122 bp, 14 predicted proteins | sample Sb_taG_4_FD_91019 | JGI IMG/M metagenome (GOLD analysis project Ga0116219, IMG submission 91019) | Peat soil microbial communities from Weissenstadt, Germany - Sb_50d_6_BS metaG | ecosystem: Environmental > Terrestrial > Soil > Wetlands > Peat | place: Germany: Weissenstadt | collected 2010-09-21
CCCTCGGTGGGCAATACTGGACACGGCCGGTTCCTCCTTCCGTATGTCGGCTCCATTCGCCGCTCAACGCGAATGATCCACGAAGATGCGGCTGTCGGGGAGCCGGCCGTTCCATGCTGAATCTGGGCGACCCGCGCTCGCGGTCGGCTGAATGTTATGGGGCACCCTGTCCACATGAGCGGTCAACTCCATCGGGCCTCGCCATCGATAGCGGTTATTGGGAATTCTCGGGATCCAACGCGACAGGGCTTGGCTGGTTCTTGATGGGTCCGAGGGGGTCACACCGACGCCGGTGACAGCAGGGCGTCGATCTGTCCGATCGCCTGTGTCATGCCTTCCTGCATGCCCATGTCGAGCATGGTCTGCATCTGTGCGGCGTCGGTGAAGTGGGTTACGGCCGTCATGCGCGTACCGCTGTCTGTGGCTTCGAAAGTCACGTAGCCGGCCATCGGCTCGACGTCGGGAGCGGCTTCGCCGTCGTCGCCGGCAAGGCCGTTGGCGAACTCGAGGCGTCGTGGCTTGTCGATAGCGTCGATGCGCCACCAGCCGCGTGGCGTCTCACCGGCCGGGCCGGTCATGAAGTAGCGGGACTCGCCTCCGACGACGAAGTCGTGGCGGGTGAACGTGGCTGGGAAGGTGGGCGGCCCCCACCACCGCTCGAGCTTGCGAGGATCCTCCCAGACCTCCCAGACGCGATCGGGGGTGGCGTCGAACTCGGCGACGAGGGTGAGGGTGAGATTCTCGACGTCCTTGGTGGTGGTTATTTCGGTCATGTCGGTTCTCCTTTGGGTTTGGCGAGGATGTCGGCGATTCGCTTGGCGCGCTGGATCCACAGCTGCTCGTAGTTGTCGAGGAGCGTCGCCGCTTTGCCCAGCGTGGCCCGGTTGGCGTGCACGATCTGCTCGCGGCCGCGTCGTTCCTTTCTTACGAGCGTGGCCCGTTCGAGCACCGCTACGTGCTTTTGCACAGCGGCGAAACTCATGGCGTACTGGCGGGCCAACGCCGATACCGACTGCTCGTGCCGGATGGAGCGCCCGAGGATGTCGCGCCGGGTCGGATCGGCCAGGGCGCCGAAGATGCGGTCGATCTCGTCCTCCGCCAAGCCACGATCTACAACCATATGGTTGTAGATTAGAGGAGTCGACGGCCGGGCGCAAGTCCTCGCCCCTTGACTGCAAAGGGCATCGGCGTGTTGGAAGAACAGCTCGAGGGCATCAGTCGCTTCGCATCCTTGAGCCGTCGTCGTCTCGTACGGTCCGCACGGGCCGTGAGGCTCGCGGGAGGCCGTCTCGCTTACGGCGCCTCGTGCTGTGGGCCTTCCCGCCCGGTTTCGCGGGGCCGCCTTGTCGCCCATCCGCAAAATGTCGGCTCTATCGGTTTGGCCATGCAACTCGGGAGCAGAAGCATCCGGGATCGCTCCCAGGGGCGGATTCAAGCAGTGGCCGCGACAAGTCTGTTGAATCGTTCGGCTGGAGTCTCCCACGCGAGGGTCTTGCGAGGCCGTTCGTTGAGCAAGGCGGCGATGACGTCGAGGTCCTCCTGGGAGTGGACCGACAGGTCGGTGCCCTTCGGCAGGAACTGGCGGACAAGCCCGTTCCAGTTCTCGTTGCTCCCGCGCTGCCACGGCGAATGGGGATCGCAGAAGTAGACGGGGACGCCGGTGGCAACCTTGAACGCGGCGTGCGTTGCCATCTCTATCCCCTGATCCCAGGTGAGGGACTTGGCCAGGTGGTCCGGTAGATGCACGATGTTGTTCGCCACCGCCGATGCCACATGCTCGGCGGTGCGGTTGTCGAGCTTGATCAGCATGCCCATGCGGGTGGTGCGCTCGACCAACGTGGCGACGGCGCTGGCGCCGTTCTCCCCGATCATCAAGTCACCCTCCCAGTGGCCCGGCACCGCCCGGTCGTCGGCCTCCGGGGGGCGTTCGGAGATGTTGATCATCCCGAGCATCGGAGCACGCACATACGAGGCTCGCGAGCGAGGACGTCTGCGAGCCCGGCCCGATCGCAGGCACGCGGTGAGCTCCTTTCGCAGCTCGCCTTTGGCCTGGACGAAGACAGCCTGGTAGATGGCCTCGTGAGACACCCACCACTCTGGCTGTTCGGAGTGCTCCTTGCGGAACCGGTGGGCGATCTGCTCGGGCGACCACTTTTTGGTGCGCAACAGGCCTTGGACCTCGTCCCACAGCCAGGGGCGTCCCTCGGTCCAGGGGGTCTTCGGCCGGCAAGCGGCTCGTGCCGCTCGCTCTTCGGCCGCCGCTGCCCGGTAGCGCTCTCGCCCACCGTTGGCCGCAATCTCACGCCAGACCGTCGAGCGGTGGCGGCCGATGCGGGAGGCGATCTCGTCGTCGGACTCTCCAGTCTCGGTGCCGACCCTGATCTCCTCGCGCTCGGGCGCGCCCAACGAGCCGGGGCGTCGTTTGCGTTCGCGTGTCATGGCCACACGCTCGTCGCAAAGACCGGTTGTGAAGGTGGATACCGTCACGCCATCAATAACCCGCTTGGGGCCGCCCTGGGGAACGTTCCGTCGCACGAAGTCCCACCGCACGACGTAGTCCCACACCGTAGAAGAAGGAACCCCCGTCAACGCCTCGGCACTCTTATAACTCGCTCCGGCGAGCACCGCCTCGACCGCCGCGTCGAGGTCTGACTGCGCAGAGCGGCGCTTCCGTCCTCGGGTTTCCATCTGACACCTCCAGGTGAGGAGATGTCGCGGTCACCACTTGAGCCCAAGAAGGTCGCGATTACCGAGCAGCGTCAGTCGACGGCAGCGATGTCCAGGCGCGCCACGCCCGAGAGGTCCACCCAGGTCCGCCCAAGTGGCCCGTGGACAACTCGGATTTGGACCGCTTCGCAGCTAGCACACCTGGCCACGATCCCAGGAGTGCTCACGAAGACTGACCAGGTAGCCATCGGCACCCGGCTGCCGCACCCAGAGCATGTTGAGATGGTGGCAGTGGGCTCGAAGGAAAACACCTCCCCTAGAAGCCCTGCGAGCGCGTTACCGTCGAGAACCGATTCAGATGTCATGCACACCTCCGCTGGGTCCGAACCGCTCAGTCTTTACTCGCCTCGGCAGGTGACCGAGCAGGACGAGGTTTTTCGACACCGCCTCCACGAAGGGTGTTGGCCCGCAGACGAAGACGGGGCTGCTCTGGCGCTCGGGGAAGCTAACGTCCGAAAGCATCTGGGCGTCGACTCGGCGTTGAAGTCCGCTCCACCCATCGTGTGAAGAGCGCGTGAGCGTGTAGACGACCTCAAAGCCGTCATTTGCCGCCGCCATCTCGTCCAGCTCATCTCGGTAGAGGAGGTCCTCCTCCGAACGAGCCGAGTAGAGCAGGCGCATTCGAGTACCGGTCTCCCGCCGGGCCCGATGACGCGCCATCGACATGAGCGGCACCACGCCCGAGCCGCCGCCGACCAAGAGGACCGGGGCCGAGTCGGCAGCGTCCCACACGAAGTATCCCCCTACGGGCCCACGGATCTCGAAACTGTCGCCGGGACTTGCAACTTCGGTCAACCATGGTGAGAGCTCTCCGTCATCGATGCGCTCGACAGTGAGAGCGAGAGCACGATCGTCCGGTGCCGAGGCGATCGAGTAACTGCGTTCGGCCTGGTAGCCGTCCTCAGCGGTGAGACGGATGTCCACGTGCTGGCCGGGACGGTGACCGGGCCAGTCCTCCACCTCGAGAAGGAGCGTCGCCGCCCGAGCGGTTTCGGGCACGACATCGCTCACGGTGGCGACGCGCCAGCTCAGTCGCCCGAGTAGCGCTGTTCCCGCCACGGATCCCCGTAGTTGTTGTAGCCGAGGCTCTCCCAGAAGCCGGGCTCGTCCTGCTCTAAGAACCGCAGGCCCCGGACCCATTTGGCGCTCTTCCAGAAGTACAGATGTGGCACGAGCATGCGGGCGGGTCCGCCGTGCTCGGGCTCGAGGTCGTGCCCGTCATAGCCGGTTGCGATCCAGGCTTTGCCGCCGGTGATGTCGGCCACCGGAAGGTTCGTCGTGTAATCGCCCTCAGAGAAGACCATCGCATATGCAGCGTCGAGGTTTACCCCCTCGAGCAGCACGTCCAGGCTGACGCCCTGCCAGGTCATGTCGAGCTTCGACCACTTGGTCACGCAGTGGATGTCGCAGGTGGTCGTCTCTGCCGGGAGGGCTCGGAACTGCTCCCAATTCCAGCGCGCCAGGGTCTTGCCGTCGACTCCTAGCACACGGAAGTCCCAACCTTCGGGCGAGATCTTGGGCGTCGAGCCAGCTGAAAGGACGGGGAAGTCGTTGACGAGGTACTGGCCCGGAGGAAGGCGATCACCCGCACTGCGGTCGCGAGGACGGCCCGTGAATCCTCGTGTGATCCGCCTCAGGGTCCCACCGCTAGTCATCTGCGAGGCCCTCGGGGTTGTCGAGCTCGAGGCCCACCTCGTGCAGCTCTTTGCGGTCCAGCAAGAGCTGTTCCGACGAACTCACCTCGTCATCGTCTGTCGCGTCGTCTACGAACTCTGCCTCATCTCCAATCTCTTGCGGACCTGGAGCATCCATGGCTGTCACCTCTCTCGAGATCTGCTCCGTCACGCCCGCCTCAGCGTAACTAAGACCTCAGTTGGTCTTCGATTGTCCTGGTCTGTCTCCGTGCGGTTGGCTCAGGCTGCGGCCTGGGGATCAAGCGACGGGTACATCGCGTTGAGGGGTCCGGACAGCTGGGCTCGGACTTGGCGGGAAACTTCATCGGCTAGCACTTCGTGCTCGCCGGCTTCGAGGGCGTCGAGGGTCGCTTCGGCGACATCCGCGGGGGCTGTCTTGGTGGCTGTCACCTTTGCCGCCATGTCGGTGTCCATGTATCCCACGTGCACGGCAAGGACCTGCGTGTGCTGCTCAGCGAGGTTTTGGCGTAGCGAGTTGGTGGCGGCCCACATAGCGGACTTGGCCGCGCTGTAGCTGCCGGCTTGGGGGAAGCTGACCCACGACAGCACCGACAGCACGTTGACCAGGGCGCCGCCGCCGTTGGCAGCCACGATCGGGGCGAAGCTGCGAGCCACGGCGACCGGTCCGAGATAGTTGACCTCCAGCTCCTGGCGCAGACCTTCTTCGGCACCCAGGATCGGCGTGCCGGTGGAGATACCGGCGTTGTTGATCACCAAGGTGACATCGGGGGCGAGCCGGGCGGCGTCGAGGATGGAGGCCCGATCGGTGAGATCGAGTCGTATCGGCACCACGCGTGGGTCGGTGACGGTCTCTGGTCGGCGTACCCCGGCGTACACCTTGGCGGCGCCTCGCTCCAAGAGCGCTTCGGTAAGGGCGGCGCCGAGACCCCGGTTGGCGCCGGTGACAAAGGCGATCTGTCCGTCAATGTTCATTGGAATCTCCTGTCGTTGATGGTGATCTCATGGGGTGGATGTCGATGTTCTGCAATCGCAACTCCCCGTGGGCGACGAGGCGGCCTTCGCTGTCGTTGATGTCCACCTGCCACAGCTGCTGGGTGCGGCCCTGGTTGAGCGCCACCGCGGTCACGGTGACCAGCCCGGCGGTGAGCGGCCGTAGGAAGTGAGTGGTGTTGGTCAAGCCGACCGCCACCATCCCCTGGTCCTGGACTGCGGCGCTGGCCCCCAGACTGGCGGCGCTCTCCACCGCTGTGGCGTAGATCCCGCCATGGACGATGCCCCACGGGGTGTGGTGCTCGGGGCCGAGTTGCATTTGCCCGACCACCCGGGTGACAGCCAGCTCGTCGACATCCAGCCCGATGGCTTCTACCGCGGCGCCCGGCTGGGCCGAACCAGCCCGCACCTGAGTCGCTTGCTGCTGCATTCTTCATACCTCCTTTAGCGCGACGGCTGGAACGGCAACCAGGACGGGGCGGGGCCGGCGCAGCAGGGCCAGAGCGGGGACAACGCCAGCCAAGGAGACGGCTGCAGACACCCACCACGCGTGCTGGAAGCTGGCCAGCCGGGCGCCGTGCTGGGCGACCCCGGTGCCGAGCACTGCTATCAGTACGGCCACGCCGACAGCCAGGCCGGTTTGGCGGATCATGTTGATGACCGCCGAGCCGGTGGCGAAGGCATGCGGGGGCAGCGAGGCGGCCGCGGTTGCCATCATTGTGGGCAGGGTGAGTCCTACGCCCACGCCGGTCAGGATCATCCCGCCCAGCACTCCCGATACGTAGTTGGGCGAGGCGGTCACAGCCAGGGCCCACCAGGCCACGCCGGCCGCGAAGGACACGCTTCCGAGGCTGATAACCGCGGCTGACCCGTAGCGGTGGATGAGGCGGCCAGCCACCAGAAACGAGATGACCGGCACCATGAGAGGCCCGGGGGCGATGGCCAGCCCGGCCCGCAGGGCCGACCAGCCCCAAGCACCCTGCTCCCACAGAACGATCGACAGGAGCATGGCCCCGAACGATGACGAGAAGAACAATGCGATGAGCGAGGCGCCAGTGAAGGAACGGGACCGGAACAGATCGGGGTGCACCAGCGGGGCGCGGCTGTACAGGCAGTGCAGGACGAACGAGCCCAACACGACGACAGCGGCGGCCAGGACGGTATCGATGCGGGCCGACGCCCAGCCCCAGTCGGAGCCTTTGACCAGTCCGAAGGTCAAGAGACCCACCCCTGCTGTGGCGAACACGACACCGAGGGGGTCGGGCCGTTGGATCGGATGGCCAGGCACCGCCGGCAGCCGGCGCCAGCCCACGACCAGGGCGGCGACCCCGACGGGCAGGTTGACCAGGAACACCCACCTCCAGCTGGCCGCCACCAACAGGCCACCCACCACCGGGCCGATCGCCGCGGACAGACCGCCCACGGCTGTCCAGGTCCGCACCGCACTACTCCGGCGAACCGGATCTTCATGGGAGGCAAGCACCAAACCCAAAGAAGTAGGGGTCAGCAAGGCGGCGCCGGCCGCCTGCAGCACCCGGAAGCCGATCAACATTCCGACGCTGGCCGAGGCCGCACAGGCTACCGACGCCGCGGTGAACACAGCCACGCCCAATAGAAAGGCTCGGTCTCGTCGGTAACGATCGGCTAGCCGACCGAAGAACACCAACAGCGACGCGTACACGATGGCGTACGCGTTGAGCACCCACGACAGCTCCCCCAGGTCCCGTGCGTGCAGATCCCGGGCAATCTGGGGCAGCGCCACGTTGACGATGAACAGGTCCAAGCTGGCCAGCACGACGCCGGCGCACACGATCAAGAGCACCCCCGAAGGCGAGGTCTTGGTCCGGGAAGCAGAGTCGGTACCAGCAGCCATAGCAGTCGATAGCGTCATGCAACGCACTCTAAAGAGTTGCGTTCCATTATGCAACCCACTATTCTGGATTTTGTGGAACGCAAGAGCTTCGCCGACATGCACTGCTCGGTAGCCCAATGCCTGGAGGTGGCGGGCGAGTGGTGGTCGATGCTGATCATCCGCGACGCCTTCCTAGGGGTGACGCGCTTCGACCAATTCCAGGAACGCCTGGGCATCGCCCGCAACATCTTGAACCAGCGCCTGACCCGCCTGGTCGAAGAGGGTGTCCTGGACAAGGTGGCCTACAGCGACCACCCTCCCCGCTTCGACTATCGGCTCACCGCCAAAGGCCGCGACCTGTGGCCGGTCTTGACCGCCATGCGCCAATGGGGTGACAAACACGCCGCCCCCGACGGTCCACCGGTGCGGGTGGTGCACAAGAAGTGCGGCAAAGTGGCCCAAGCGATAATGACCTGCTCGGCCTGTGGGGAAGCCCTCACCGCGCGCGACGTCCGAGCGATTAGCGGTCCTGGTGACCTTGACCACATGTTGACGACGAACGCGGCAGCAGAATGAGCCGTGTGCCACTCGGCACTATGGGATCGTCGATTGCCTTCGCCTGCGTGTGCTCCGGGTGTGAGTAACGGCGTTCACGTCCCGGTCGAGCTCGACAATCGCGGAGGCGCGAAAAGTCAATCGGCTCGTAGCCATCCGCGAAGCAGAACCGGAAAACTTGGCTCTCTTAGTTCCACTCCGGTGGGGTCTCCGGCTTCGCCGCTTTCCAGCATCCCGCTGAAGCGTTCGGCATCCCCGACGACCGTCACCCTGTTTCCTCGGTAATCGACACAGCGAACCAAAACGAAGTGGTTCAGGTGTGCGAGGCCATTCCCCAGTGCAGCAGCCGGCAGACGCAAGCGGGCAGCCTGGGTTCTGTCGACGATCTCGTACTCGATTGGCCGTAAGGCCCCTAGGCGCAAAGGTCTCGTCGCAAGGTCCGGGCGACGCCTCCCCGCCCTCAAGTATGACTGGATTACTCGGTTGACGGCGACGTGAGGTCACGGCACGTTGCTGATGGGGCGGGGGCCCCGGGCGCTCAGCCCCGGGGAGGCGATAGTCACCTTTGGACGAGGTACTTCGGCATGACCTCCTCTTTGGTCGACCGGCCGCGTATTCCCCGTTCGAGGCAGATTCGGCCTGGATCTGGTGCCTATCAGCTCCAATTTGTTTGGTTTGAGTGGCCGGGTGTCGATACTGATATGGGGCCCACCTTACGAAACGGAAGCGGGTGATTGCGGTGGCGACAGCCCAGATGACGGTGGAACGCAGCGTTGATAAGGCTCAGGTCGCTGAGATCGTCCGACTCGTCGGGGGAGTGCGGCTCGCCCCGACCGTGCGCGGTGCAGTTGTGGAACTGGTTACCGCGATGCTAGGGAACAACGAACAGCTCGGCGCGATTGCGCTCGTCGCGCTACAGCGAGCGGCGCAGCTAGAGAAATCGCATCTCGTCGAGGTGGCACGGGTCCGTGACGTCATCTCGTGGCTTTCGGTCGAGGGGACAAGGTCCAACGCTGCTATAGAGGAGATGCGTCGTCTCTCCAGCATTATGAAGGGACGTGGCCTGTGCTCTGGTGAGGAACTCGACGATCTCAGGATCCTTCTCGCTCTCGAAGGAGCTTCTGAAGGAGTCCTTGTCGCGTAGCGCCGGCCCCACCGATGTGTGCGGCTCTCCCCGGGGTGGCAAGGGCGGAGTTCCGTTTTCCAAGCCGAGCGATCTCGCCCGGCCCTCTGTACCGTGAGCCCTCCGCATCCGCTCTAGGGACACGACCGCACACTGTCATGAGCGTGCCCGCTATCTCTATCCGCTAACGGTGGTTGACGCGAAAGAGGCCATAAGCCTCTATGCCGAGCGAGATCTGGAGAGTACTTGTGTGGTTGTCCCTTCGTGCCCCGGTTAATCAAGGAACACGCTCAGGCCGGCCAAAACATCATCGCTGGCATCGATTTCCCATGGCCTGTCAGCGAGTTGATCCTCCAACACCACGAACGCCTCGATGGATCGGGCTACCCCCACGGCCTCCTCGGCGAGGAGGTGTCCGTCGGCGCTCGGATCATCGCCGTGGCCGACACAGTAGAGGCCATGCTCTCTCACCGTCCCTATCGTCCCGCGCTCGGCATCGACGCCGCTCTCCGAGCGATCGATGCCGGCCGCGCCACCCTGTTCGATCCCGCCGTTGTCGACTCGTGCATCCACTTGTTCCGCGAGACAGGCTTCGAATTCTCCATCTGACCGCTACGTCCCCGATCTCTAGATGGGGTCACGAGTACCAAATCGTCTTCCAAGAAGGGCGCAGTTTTCCCCAGGTCGCGTGCACCTGCACGGACAAGCTCTCAAGTCGGAGACACGGGCTCGAACCCCGTTGGCCTGCTCGCTTCCTCCCTCTACTTCCACAGATCCGTCTCGGTCGTCTGAAGCTGTCGGGCCGTGCACGGAATGCAGGATTCCGAATGCGGCGAGTTAGGCCTTCAGGACCTCGCGGCGAAAGCTTCCACGAACCGGGGACGCCCCTAACGGCCCAGGGCGGCGAGCACAGGCACGGCGATCGCGTCGGCAAATCGGTAAGCGCCCGAGTTGTAGCTGCCGCAGCCGAGTGCGAAGTCCGCGAGGAGCGGACAGAAGTGAACGCCGTCAGGTGCCCTGACCACGTTGGTTCGCACCCCCCCCACCACGGGACCATCGCAGGGTTCGGCGACTAGGCACGGAAGCGTCCAGGCAAAAGCCCCATCGGCGCCTTCGACAGCTCGTCCTGCATCGATGTACGTGACTTCGTGCCCGTGCTCGGCAGCAAGGCCTTTCATGGCCTGGTTGAGGTCGTTCCGACGTGGATCGTGATTCATCCA
>Ga0116219_10004735_pt1 | contig 10117 bp, 8 predicted proteins | sample Sb_taG_4_FD_91019 | JGI IMG/M metagenome (GOLD analysis project Ga0116219, IMG submission 91019) | Peat soil microbial communities from Weissenstadt, Germany - Sb_50d_6_BS metaG | ecosystem: Environmental > Terrestrial > Soil > Wetlands > Peat | place: Germany: Weissenstadt | collected 2010-09-21
GACCGGCGTTAGCTTTCGCTCCGAGCCTGGAACGGTGACGGCGCTGGTGGGCCCTTCGGGTTCCGGCAAATCGACCATCATCAGCTTGATTGCCGCTTTCCACACGCCTATCGAAGGCGAGATCACCGTCGACGGCGTGGATTTGTCGAAGGTACGGCTGGATACCTACCGCACGCAGTTGGGCGTCGTGCTGCAAGATACCTTTCTGTTCGACGGCACCATTGAAGAAAACGTAGCGTTCGCGCGGCCGGGTGCAACTAAGGAGCAAATCCTCGAAGCTTGCCGGATCGCTCGCGTGGACGAGTTCGCCGAACGATTCGACAAGCGATATGACACCATCGTGGGCGAGCGCGGCGTGAAACTCTCCGGCGGCCAGCGCCAGCGCGTGTCCATCGCCCGCGCGATCCTGGCCAACCCTCGCATACTGATTCTGGACGAGGCCACCTCCAGCTTGGATTCGGAGTCCGAGGCCTTGATTCAAGAAGGGCTCAAGTACCTGATGCAAGGCCGCACCACGTTCGTGATCGCGCACCGGCTTTCGACGATCCGCCGCGCGGATCAGATTCTGGTGGTGGAAGACGGCCGCATCCTGGAACGGGGCATGCACGATTCGCTGTACGCCTTGAAGGGCCGCTATTGGGATCTGTACACGCGGCAGCATGGCGTGGAGGCGAATCTGTTCCTGGCGCCGGGCGAGGGCGACTCGATTCCGGAATCCGCGTCCGACGGCCGGGCCGCTCGCGAGGCTGCCGCCGTGACCGAGGCAATGCGGCTGCTGCGCGGACGGTAGCCACCGGTCCTCAACGGCCCGCTTCTCAGGGTCGCTGGCTCACTTCGCCGGACTGCACGCGGCTGTTGTACGCGGCCGATCCTCCTCGTGGAATCGTGAGCGGCCTCCAGTTCGCATGCGCGAGATGTTTGGCGAGGAAAACAATCTGCCCCACGTGGTACGCGTAGTGCCCGAGCTGCCGGTGAATCGCCTGCACGACCGAATGTTTTTCGCCGCGGATCGTCACCGGCCGGATGAGGTCGGCGTCGGTGAGCGAGTCCAAGGCCTGAAACAAGACGGCCCAACCGTCATTCCACAGTGCCATCAGCTCGGCGCGCGATTGCGGCGGATCGAGAAATTCGCTGTCGCGGTCGCGGGCGACGCTCTCGCCGTCGGCGTGAGGAAACCCGGTCCAGCGCGAGCGCATGTTTCCCGTCATGTGCTTGACGACGATGGCAATCGAATTGGACTCGGGATCGATGGCGGCGAGCAATTGCTCATCGCTGAGTTGCGCCAGGGCGCCTTCCGCTAGCCGCTTGTAGGCGCGAAACCACTCGGTGGAATCCGTGAGGCAGGACGTGGTGAATTCAAGGGGCATGCTCTCATTATGCTGCGCAAAGCGCTGCCCCTATGCGCTGAAGAGAGCGTCGCCTATAATAAACCGTTTGAGGAGGATTCGCTTGACGACACTCAGATGGCTTGGGCCAATCGCGCTTTGTGGGCTCGCCCTGCCGGTTTTTGCACATCACTCGTTCGCGATGTTCGATTACGACCACCGCATCACGCTCACCGGCACGGTCACCAAATTTGAATGGACCAATCCGCACGCCTACATCGAATTGGACGTCGCCGACGCGAATGGTGGCGCGAAGCACTATTCGATTGAATGCGCCAGCCCTAACGTTCTGACGAGGCTCGGGTGGAAATTTAACGAGCTTAAGACCGGCGATAAGGTCACGATTCTGGTGAATCCGCTCAAGAATGGGAAACTGGGCGGAATGATGGAGAAGACCACGTTGCCGGATGGACGGACGCTTGGGGACGGGAATCCTCCGGGCGGGCGCTTCGACCAATAAAAGGGGCTTCCGTTATGAGAACCATCGCCTTAATGCTTTCGCTCGCCGCTCTGCCGGTCTTGGCGCAGACGCAATCCAAAGGCAACCCGCCGAATCTCAACGGCGCCTGGGCGGTGTACCGTGCTGGCCGTGGCGCCGCGGCGGACCCGAAACTCGCCGCGCCTGCCGCTGGACCCATGCTCCTGAAATCGCCCTACGCCGACGCGTACAAGAAGCGTCAGGCGGCCGAACGCGAGGCCGATCAGCGCGGCGAACCGCTGGGCAACCGGGGAACCCTCTGCATCCCTTACGGTATGCCGCAAATGATGTCCGCGATTTATCCTTTGGAAATTCTACAGACGCCCGGACAAATCACCATCATTACCGAAGCGTTCAGCGAAGTGCGCCGCATCTATTTGGACGAGCCGCAAGCCAAGATGGGCGAGGTGGCTCCCGGCTATTACGGCCACTCTGTGGGGCATTGGGACGGAGACATGCTGATGGTGGACACGATCGGGATCAAGGAAGAGGTGCTCGGGTTCCGGAGCATGCCGCACAGCGATCAGGTGCGGATCACGGAGCGGTTCCATCTGGCCGCGCCCGACGTTCTCCACGACCAGGTCACTGTGGAAGATCCGGTGACTTTGGAAAAGCCGTGGACGTTCACGTTTGCGTACCGGCGCACGCCGAATTACCACCTGCTTGAGTACGTGTGTGAGAACAATCGCGAGTACCTGGACGATAACGGCGTGACCAGGTTGAAACTTCAGGATCACTAAAGGCCAGACCGTGTGGGGCGGCGCCAGGCGCTGCCATCCGGCGTCCGACCACTTCAGGCAGGGCATGGCCCTGCCCCACATGCCTTAAAATCAAGATGAGACAGAAATGATCGACTCCGGCATCTTCTGGCTGCGTGTCGCCGCGTGTTTGTATGCGCTGGGATTGCTGCACTCGATCCTGAGCGTGCTGCGCCACAAGCAGAGCGTATTTCGGATGGCGCTGGGCGCGTTCCGCGTCGGCGTGGTGCTGCACGGCGTGGCGATCGTGGATTTCGCCATGGCCTACCACCACGTTCCGGTGGCGAACTTTTATCAGGCGCTGAGCCTGTGCGGGTTCCTGATCGCGCTGGTGTTTCTCGCCGTGGAATGGCGCTACCGTTTCTCCAGCACTTCCGTGGTGCTGTTTCCGCTGGTCTTCGTGATGACCCTGGTCTCCGCCATGGAACGTCCCGTCGCCACCTGGCCGGACCCGCGCGTGCGCGACACCTGGCTGATCGTGCACATCTTTCTGGTGCTGGCCGGATACGCGGCGCTGCTGCTGACCGCGGTGGCGGCGGTGGCGTACCTGATTCAAGAACGGCGCTTGAAGCGCAAACAGACGGGCCGGTTGCTCGAACGCCTGCCTCCGCTGGCCACGCTCGACAAAATGATCAGCAATTCCCTGGGGCTCGGGTTCGCGTTCATTACGCTGGGCGTGGTGTTCGGCGTGACCTGGGCGTTCATCGAATCGGGGACGCGCTGGATCGGCGAGGCCCGCGTGACGCTGTCGCTGTTCACCTGGGTGCTGGTGCTGGTCATGATGTTCATGCGCGCCTCGGTGGGCTGGCGCGGGCGAAAAACGGCGGTGATGGCGCTCTTCGTGCTGGGGTGCTCGGCCCTCACGTGGGTGGCCCATACGGGGTTGGGCCCGCTGCTGGTCCGATAAAGCGTCGCCATGAAACTGCTGCTCACCGGCCTCAATCACCGCACCGCGCCGGTCGAGGTGCGCGAGCGGCTGGCCTTCGAAGAAAAGACTCTGCCCGATGCGCTTGACAATCTGAAGCGGCAGCCGGGATTGATCGAAGGCATGATTCTGTCGACCTGCAATCGCGTTGAAGTGGCCGTGACCGCCGAGGAACAGACCAACGTCGAGGAAGCCGTCGAGGGCTTCTTGGCCGAGTCGCGCCAGGTGGACCGCGCCTGGGTGACGCCATATCTCTACCGCTTCGACGGCTCCGACGCTATCCGCCATCTGTTCCGCGTGGCCTCGAGCCTGGACTCGATGGTCGTGGGCGAGCCGCAGATCCTGGGCCAGTTGAAGAACGCCTACGCGGTCGCCAAGGAATGCGGCACGGTCACGGGCTTCCTCGACCTGGTGATGACGCGCGCTTTCAACGTCGCCAAGCGCGTGCGCTCGGAAACCGACATCGGCGAAAGCGCGGTTTCGGTGAGCTACGCGGCGGTGGAGCTGGCGCGCGAGATTTTCGGATCGCTCACGGGCAAGAGCGTCCTGGTGATCGGCGCGGGCAAGATGGCCGAAAGCGCCGCCCGCCACCTGCGACGCGCCGGGGTTTCCGAAATCCTGGTGACTAACCGGACGCGCGAGCGGGCCGCGGCCATGGCCGGTGAATTCGGCGGATCGGTGCTGGACTACGACCGGTTCCCGGGCGCGTTGCCCGCCGTCGACATCGTGCTGGCGTCGAGCGGCGCGCCGCACTACATCCTGACGCCCGAAAACATGCGCGCGGCCATGGCCAAGCGCCGCAATCGGCCCATGTTCCTGATCGATATCGCGGTGCCGCGCAACATCGACCCCGAAGTGAACAAGCTGGACGGCGTGTTTCTTTACGATATCGACGACCTGGGAAAAGTCGTCGATACCAATCTGCAAGGGCGTGTCCAGACCGCGCAGGAAGCCGAAGAGATCATCCGGGAAGAAGTCGACCGGATGATGCAGCGGTTGAAAACGCGCGAGGTCGCGCCGACGATCGTCAGCTTGCAGGATCAATTCGAGGTGTGGCGCAAAGGCGAGATCGAGCGTCAGCGGGCGCGGCTGGGCGCACTGACGCCGCAGCAGGAAGAAGCTATCGACGCCATTACCCGCGGGCTGGTGAACAAAATCGCGCACGGGCCGATCTCCGAATTGCGCCGCACGGCAGCGGACCCCACAGGCCAGCATATGATGGGCGTGATTCGCAAGTTGTTCCGGCTAGGAAGCGAATGAGAGGCGCTGTGGAGCGGGCTTTAGCCTGCAACGGAGGCTTCAGCCTCCGCGTTGCTCAAACGGCACGTCGAGACGGGGACTCAAGTCCCCGTTGCAGGCTAAAGCCCGCTCCACGGGGTGAGAAAGCGTGACTCGTTCCCCCATCGTGATCGGCTCGCGAGCTTCCGCGCTGGCGCTGTGGCAGGCCCGCCACATCGCGCAGTGCTTGACGGACCTGGGCGCCGAAACGCGCATCGAAATCATCCAGACCAGCGGCGACAAGATCCAGGACGTGCCTCTGGCAAAGGTGGGCGGCAAGGGACTGTTCACCAAGGAAATCGAAGAAGCCTTGCTGGCGGGCAAGATCGACCTGGCGGTGCACAGCATGAAGGATGTTCCCACCGAACTGCCCCGCGGACTCACTTTGACGGCCATCCCCGAGCGGGAGGAACCACGCGACGCGCTGATCGGCCTGGCGCTCAGCGAACTCCGGGCTGGAACGCGCGTGGGCACCAGTTCGCTCCGCCGCTCGGCGCAATTGCAGGCGCACATTCCCGGTTTGTCGATTCAAATGCTGCGCGGCAACGTGGACACGCGCCTGCGCAAACTGGATGAAGGCCGGTACGAAGCGATTGTGCTGGCCGCGGCGGGACTCAGGCGCTTGGGTTGGCAGGACCGTATCCGCGAACTGGTTCCCGCTGAGGTCGTCTGCCCGGCCGTAGGTCAAGGCGCGCTAGCCATCGAAACGCGCGACGACGGCGGTGCGGCTCAAGCCTTGGTCGCGAGGCTCGATCACGCGCCGACGCGGCGAACGGTCACCGCCGAGCGCGCGTTGCTGCGCACTCTGGGCGGAGGCTGCCAGGTCCCGGTGGGTGCGCACGCCGTGCTCGTCGATAGCCCTGTGGCGGGCGGCCTTAGTCTGCAAGCCGTCGTGGCGTCCCCGGATGGAACTCGCCTGGTCCGCGGCGAACTGTCCGGTTCAGTTCCCGAGGACGTAGGCGCGCGGCTCGGCGAGCAATTGCTCGCGCAAGGAGCGCGCGAGATTTTGGCCGAAGTCTACGCATCAGCCCGATGAATGGTTCAAAGGCGAGCGGTCCGGCAAAAGTGTACCTGGTCGGCGCCGGCCCAGGCGACCCTGGCCTGATCACCGTCAAAGGGCGTGCGATGCTCGAACGCGCGGGCGCCGTGCTCTACGACAATCTGGCGAGCGAGCGTCTCCTCGACCACGCGCCCGCCTCCGCCCAGCGCATCTACGTCGGCAAGAAGCGCGCCGAGCACGTCATGCCGCAAGAGGCGATCTCGCAGTTGATGATCGATCTGGCGCGTCGCGGCACTACCGTAGTCCGGCTCAAGGGCGGCGATCCGTTCATCTTCGCCCGCGGCGGCGAAGAGATCGAAGCGCTGGCCGAAGCGGGCATCCCCTTCGAGATCGTGCCCGGCGTCACCACGCCTCTGGGATTGGCCGCCTACACCGGCGTTCCGCTCACGCATCGCGAGCATACCTCCGCTGTGACCTTCGTCACTGGCCACAACGTCGCGTCCATCGACTGGGCGAAAGTCGGCGCGGCGGAAACCGTTGTTCTGTTCATGGGACTGGTGAATCTCGGCGAGATCGCCAAAGCCATGATCGCGAGCGGGCGAGCTGCCAGCACTCCGGCCATGGCCGTCCGCTGGGCCACGCGTCCCGATCAGCAAACCGTGGTAGGCACCCTGGCGGATTTGGCCGATCGCATCGCCCGGGCGGGTTTGCGGCCCCCCGCCACCATCGTGATCGGGGAAGTGGTCGCGCTGCGCGACCGCTTTAACTGGTTCGAGCGTTTGCCTTTGTTCGGCCAACGCATCGCAGTGACGCGCGCGGGCGGACAGGCCGCCGAACTCGCCTCGCCGCTAGAAGAGTTAGGCGCCGAAGCGATCTTGCTTCCGACCATCGAGATTCGTCCGCCCGCCGATCCCGCGCCGCTCGATCGCGCGATAGCGCAACTCGATACCTACGACTGGCTCATCTTCACCAGCGTGAACGGCGTGCGCGGCTTCATGGAGCGTCTGGACGCCTCGAGTTCCGACCTGCGCAACCTGCGAGCAAGAATCTGCGCGATCGGCCCAGCGACGCGCGCAGCGGTGGAAGCTCTGCATCTGAAAGTGGACCGCATGCCCGCCGAATACGTAGCGGAAAGTCTGGTGGAGGCCTTCGCCGCAGACGATCTTAGCGGAAAGCGGATTCTACTCCCCCGCGCGGCCGTAGCGCGCGACGTAGTCCCGGTGGAGCTAGCCCGTCGCGACGCGAGTGTAGGTGTGGTGGAAGCCTACCGCACCGTGCCGCCGGAGGACCTAGCTCAGCGCGTCCGCGAGGTCTTGTCACACAAGCCCAACTGGATCGCCTTCACCAGCTCGTCCACGGTGAATAACCTCTTAGCCGCCGCCGGCCGCGAAGCGCTCCAAGGAATCCGCGTTTGCTCAATCGGACCAGTTACCTCCGCCACGCTGCGCGAGCACGGCCTGAGAGTCGACGCCGAAGCAAATCCGCATACGATACCAGGACTAGTCGAAGCGATTCTGGCTTCTGTATTCTGACTTCTGTATTCTTCTTTCGATCACTTCCCCGCCGCCGCCGCGGGCGCCCGCATCGCAATTTCAGCCAGCACGCGACCCGCCTCGGCTTCCCCAATCGGCGTCGCCAGCAGAAATCCTCCGTTGGCTTCCAGGCTTCGCGCCAGGTTGTGATCGTAACCGTCGCTCAACAGCACGAACGCGCTGACGGTGCTGCGCAGGCGCTCGTGATATTCGCTCCACCGCCCGCCGCCCGTCCGGACGGCCCAAAAGACGGCGTCGAAGCGCAGACGCTGGGCCAGTTCGGGAGCCTCGGCCGCCAAAGCCGGAACCACGCGATGCCCTCGCGCTCCCAAGGAAGCCACCAACTGCCGTTGCGCCGCGGCGTCGCCGTCCACCAACATCAGCGTGAGCGGCCGCACCAGGGGGACGGATTTGTCCCGGGTTCGCGTGGGCTCCGCGCCACGGTGGGCGTCGCGGGACCCGGTTAAGGGCAGTTCGACCTCGAAGCGCTCCAGGCTGGCCAGCGCGCGGAAGCGAATCTCTCCTCCCAGGCTGGTCGCGATCACGTGGCACACGCCCAGGCCCAAGGCGCTGGCCTGCGCCGGTTGCAGCGGGCCGTCCGGACCTCCCGAAGCCCCGGCCGGCGCCGAGTAAATGATCTCCACGAGTAACTTGCCCGCCATGACGCTGCTTTGCAGCGTGATGTTTTTCGCCGCTCCTTCCAGCGTCCGCTGCTGGGCATGCACCAGAAGATTCAGGAAGACCTGCTCGATATGTCCCCGCGATGCCGCCACCAACGCGGGTTCGGTGGATAACCGGGTGGTGACGCGAATTCCCAAGGCGCGCCATTCCGCTTCCCGGAACTGGACCAGGCCGCCCAGCACCGCATTCACGTCGGCGGCAGCGGACCCCGGATGTTCCTGCGCGCCATCGGGCCCGGCAAACGACACCAGCCGCGAAACGATACCTTCCGCGCGCCGGCTCTCCGACCACAGCTCCCGCAGGGCTGCGTCGTCCGGTGCGCGGGAAGCCCGCGCCTCGGCCAATTGCACGATGCGGTCCAAGGGCGCTTTGAGTTCCCCGGCCACTCCGGAAATCAATTGCCCCGTGGCGGCCAGCTTTTCGCTGCGGAACAACTGCTCGCGCATAGCCTGCTGGGCCTGCAGCCGGAGCGACGCGGCCACTTGATTGGCCAGATGTTGCGCCCCGGCTTGATCCTCGAGAGAAAAGTATCCCACGCGGCGGTGGTTGTCCAATTCCAGCACTCCCAGCGGTTCCGCACCGGCCAGCAAAGGCAAGAACATCGCCGACCGCGGAAGATCGTCCCGCGCGCCCGCCTTTACCAGCGGATTCCGCCGCACGTCGGGGACGCTCAGCACGGTGCGGTTCCGGAAACACGCGACCACCGCGTTGGCCAACCCGTCGGGAGGGGAATCCACCGGCGCTGCCATGGGCTCGGGGTCGGCCGGAGTCGGAACCCGCTCCAGGCTCTTGGTCTGGCGGTTAAACACATACAGTTCGACTGCCGTCGCCCGAATCACTTGCGGAATCGTCTCCGAAAGTTTTTCCGCTATCCCGGTCGTGGATACCGCGGCGATAATTTCTTCGACCAATGCATGAAACGCCCGCACGATCTGCCGTTGCCGGTTTACGCGCCGTTCCCGCAGCCACCACGCCGACAGCGCCAGAACCACCATCAGCCCGATGACCGCCACCATCCAGGGCGGCGCTACGGGGCCCGCTCCTACCACTTCGATGCCGGCGAGCGACCCCACGATGATTTGAAAATTGCCGTCATAAGGCGGTTCAAAGTCGTACTGCGCCGCCAGGCCGTGAACTCTCACCCGGTCGCCCATATGAAAGCGGGACCAATCCGCGCCCGCGGAACCCGGCCCATTGGGCAGGAACGCGGTGACATCGTACCCGCCATCGTGCAGCATCAGCAGCTTGCCGCCGTTATTCGCGCCGATACCGGCGACCGTGCCCGTCGCGTCGACTGGCAAGCCCAGATAGCGGAATCCGGAGAGCTCGGCCAGAGTATGCGTTTGGAAACGGGGTAACGCGGCTTGGTCCGCTCGTTCACCAGTTTTTTGAATGCTATCCGGCATCAGTACCGGCATTCCGCCGCGGCGCTGAATGGGGCCCTCGGCTTCGATCCAATCTCCCGGCGTCAATCCGGAGAAATCCTGCTCGCGCCCGCGCAGGATCAGCCCGTATCCCAGCCCGTCGGTGACCGAAAGGATGTAACTACCGACGGCCCACACCGGGCTTTCCGCAACCTGCGCGCGGATGTGGACCCGGCTTCCTTCATGGGCCGGCGAGAAATCCGGGCCGCTGCGAGAAGCGGCTTGCTCCAGCGTAACTGTAGGAGCGGGAGTTTGTGCGGTCAAAACGCCACATGCCGCTACCAGAAGCACGAGAGCGACCATCCGCTGTCGGCCCCGACGTTCTACGTAACGTGGCTCGGGGTGGCGCTCGGTGTGACGGTGTCCGATGTAACGCTGTTCGGCGTGAGGGCCACGCCCATACGGGAGCGGCCGCTCGCCGGCGGCTCCTCCGAATTCCTTCATCCGGACGGCATCATAGCATGAAATCCGCTCGCGTAAGACGATTTATGCCAAACTCCAGCAAACCTAATGGTATTACCTTGATAGAAATAGGTAAAGTGGGGTATTTACTTCACTCAGGTGACCCCTACCGGTTGTGGTCGGCGTCTGAGCCGACGGCGGCACACCTGACCAGAGATTTGTATGGCACTGGATCGACGACAACCGCCTGCTGC
>Ga0116219_10004739_pt1 | contig 10112 bp, 7 predicted proteins | sample Sb_taG_4_FD_91019 | JGI IMG/M metagenome (GOLD analysis project Ga0116219, IMG submission 91019) | Peat soil microbial communities from Weissenstadt, Germany - Sb_50d_6_BS metaG | ecosystem: Environmental > Terrestrial > Soil > Wetlands > Peat | place: Germany: Weissenstadt | collected 2010-09-21
CGGTCCTAGTCTGGCGCGGTGGCAGGTCGTGGGCATGAGGCGTCGGCCCGCATCGTGCGCCAGTTGCGCGATGCCCTGGCCGCACTTCTCGACCAGCGGACTCCCTTCGGGCGCCTGGCGCTCACGCAGGTGGTGCTCACCGCGGGGGACACGCTGCTCACCGTGTCGCTGGCGTCCTCGCTGTTCTTCAAGGTCTCCCCCGACGAGGCCAGGGGCAAGGTGATCCTCTACCTCCTCCTGACCATGGCGCCCTTCGCGGTGGTGGCCCCCCTCCTGGGCCCGATCATCGACCGCAGCCGTGGGGCCCGTCGCGCCACCGTGGTGGTGTCGAGCGCCTGCCGGGCCGCGATCTGCCTCGTCCTGGCCGGCGACCTGGGCAGTCTGCTGCTGTTCCCCGAGGCGTTCGCCATGCTCGTGCTGTCCAAGGTGTACCTGGTCACCAAGGGCTCGCTCGTCCCCCTGGTGGTGGGGGCCTCGGAACGCCCCGGCGGCAACGAGCTGGCGTCGGCCAACGCCCGGCTCGGCCTGCTGTCGTCGCTGGCCAGCCTGGTGGCGTCGATCCCGGCCATCGGGGTGCTCGAGCTCCTGGGCGGGGCCTGGGTCCTGCGTCTGGACATGGTCGTGTTCCTCGTCGGGACGGTCGTCGCCCTGCGGCTGCCGGTGGGCCGCAGGGCGCGTCGCAGCTGGGGGGACGCCCCCGCCGCGGCGCCTGCCCCGGCGGCGGAGCCCGCAGTGGCGGCCCGGCCCCAAGAGGCCTGGGACGAGGAGACGCCCCGGGGGGCCCTCGGGCCGCGTGTCAACACGCATCCCGAGGTGCTCCTGGCCTTGTCGGCCATGTCGGTCCTGCGTGGGCTGGTGGGGTTCGTGACGTTCCTGCTCGCCTTCTCGCTCGACAGGATGAAGTCGGCCAAGGGGTGGTACGGCTTCATGCTGGGTGCGTCGGTTGCCGGGGCGCTCGTGGGGGTGATGCTCGTGCCCCGGGCCCGCAAGGTGCTCACCGAGCCCCAGATGATCACCTTGTCCATCTGGTCCGTGGCGCTGGCGGGCGCGCTCACCGCGCTCGTGGGCGGCATCGTGATCCAGGCGTTCCTGGCCTTCGTCATCGGCCTCGCCAGCGCGGCCAGCAAGCCCGCCTTCGACGCACTGGTGCAGCGTTATGTCCCCACCGCGGCCCAAGGGAGGGCGTTCGCGCGCTTCGAGACGAGGCTGCAGCTCATCTGGGTGCTCGGAGCCCTGCTGCCGGTTGTGGTCTCGCTCCCGCTGGGCTCGGGCGACGTCGTCATCTCCGCCGTGGCCGCGGTGACGGGGTTGTCGTACCTGACGAGCCGGAGCGCGCTGCGCCACCGATGGGTGACGCCCTGAGGCTCAGCCGAGCCGGCGCTCCAACGCGTCGAGCTGCTCGCTCAGCTCCTCCGGAAGGCGGTCGCCGAAACGGGCGAAGTGCTCGCGGATGAGCGGGACCTCGTGGCGCCATTCGTCGTCGTCCACTCCGAGCAGCTCGGCCATGGCGCGTTCGGACACCCCGAGCCCGTCTGCTTCCAAGGCGCCCGGGGCCGGCACGTTGCCGATGGGGGTGGCCGTGGCGGGAACACTCCCGGCGGTGCGTTCCACGATCCACGCCAGCACACGGGAGTTCTCCCCGTAGCCGGGCCAGAGGAACCGGCCCTCCGCGTCCTTCCGGAACCAGTTCACGTAGTAGATGCGGGGGAGGTTGGCGGCGTCTGTCGACTTGCCGATCCGCAGCCAATGGGCGAAGTAGTCCGCCATGTTGTAGCCGCAGAAGGGCAGCATGGCGAAGGGGTCGCGCCGGAGGTTGCCGACGGCGCCCGCCGCGGCCGCCGTGGTCTCGGACGAGAGGATCGAGGCGAGGAACACCCCGTGCTCCCAGTCGAAGGACTCGGTGACCAGCGGCACCACCGAGCGCCGGCGCCCTCCGAAGAGGATGGCCGAGATGGGCACGCCCTTGGGGTCCTCCCACTCCGGCGCGCACGCCGGGTTCTGCTGGGCGGGGACCGTGAAGCGCGCGTTGGGGTGAGCGGCCGGCGTCTTGGAGGCCGGTGTCCAGTCGTTGCCCTGCCAGTCGGTGAGATGGTCCGGAGGCGTGTCGGTCATGCCCTCCCACCACACGTCGCCGTCGTCGGTGAGCGCCGTGTTGGTGAAGATGCAGTGCCGGTGCAGCGTCTCCATGGCGTTGGGGTTGGTGTCGGTGCCCGTGCCCGGCGCCACCCCGAAGAACCCGGCCTCGGGATTGATGGCGTAGAGCCGGCCGTCGGCCCCGAACTTCATCCAGCAGATGTCGTCCCCGATGGTCTCCACCTTCCAGCCCGGGATGGTGGGGACCAGCATGGCCAGGTTGGTCTTGCCACAGGCCGAGGGGAAGGCGCCGCTCACGTACCGGACGTCTCCCTCGGGCGAGGTGAGCTTCAAGATGAGCATGTGCTCGGCCAGCCAGTGGTCGTCGCGCGCCATGGCCGATGCGATGCGCAATGCGAAGCACTTCTTCCCGAGCAGTGCGTTCCCGCCGTATCCCGATCCGTACGACCAGATCTCGCGTGTCTCGGGGAAGTGCACGATGTACTTGCGTTCCGCGTCGCAGGGCCACGGCACGTCCGCCTGGCCGGGCTCGAGGGGATGCCCCACCGAATGCAGACACGGCACGAACTCACCGTCGTCGCCGAGCACCTCGAGCGCGCCTGCCCCCATGCGTGTCATGGTCCGCATCGACACCACCACATACGGGGAGTCGGTGATCTCCACGCCGATGTGGGCGATGGGCGAACCCAGGGGGCCCATCGAGTACGGCACGACGTACATCGTGCGGCCGCGCATGGCACCCTTGAACAGCTCGACGAGCGTGGCCCGCATCTCGTCGGGATCGCGCCAGTTGTTGGTGGGTCCGGCGTCGTCCTCGTTCTTCGAACAGATAAAGGTGCGGTCCTCGACGCGCGCCACGTCTCCGGGGTCGGAGCGAGCCCAGTAGCTGTCGGGCCGTTTGGCCTCCGAGAGCCGGGTGAAGGTGCCGTTGGTGACGAGCAACTGGCACAGCCGCTCGTACTCGGCGTCGCTGCCGTCGCACCATTCGACCCGGTCGGCCTCGGTCAGGGCGGCCACTTCCTCGACCCAGGCGAGGAGCTTGCGGTTGGCGGTGGGCGGCATTTGTCGGGAGGTGTCCTCTCTGCCTCAGTGGGCGGGTGTGCTCATCGTCGGTCGCACCCGGGCTCCTTTCGCCCTCCGGGCGCGGTGAGCACAGAACCCGCGATTGTTCGAGCGACTCCAATGCTAGGCATTGCAGATGGGCTCTCCCAACTCTGGGGCCACGCCTCGTGGCGGGATGGAGACGCAAGGCGGAAAGGGCGGCGAGTTCGAGGCCATCGCGCGCCTGCGCCGCCGGCTGCCGGGCCCTCCGGAGGGAGAGGTGTGGATCGGCGACGACGCCGCCGTCCTCGGGCCGCGGGCAGGCCGGATCGTGCTGAGCACCGACCTGTCGGTGGCCGGCGTCCACGCCGACCTGGAGTTGATCGGCGTCGACGACATGGGCTGGCGGGCCTTCACCGCCGCAGTGAGCGACGTGGCGGCGATGGGGGCACGCCCCGACGGTGCCGTCGTGGCCGTGGCCGGTCCGCCCGCGACCGATCTGGACCTGCTCTACGAGGGCATCGCCGCCTCGTCCCAGGCGCACCGATGTCCCGTCGTGGGCGGAGACCTCGCCAACTCCGAGGAGCTGGTGGTGGCCGTCGCCGTCATGGGGCACGTGGAGGGGGACCCCGGCCCTGTCCTGCGCAGTGGCGCCCGGCCCGGCGACCACCTCGTGGTCACGGGCCCGCTCGGCGCCGCGGCCGCAGGGCTCCGGCTGCTTCGGGCCCGGCCACCGGCAGGGGGAGGAGCGACGCCAGGACCCGGCGCCGGCGCCGGATCCGTTGCCTCGACGCCCGGCGCGCCCACCGCAGATGACCTCGCCGTGATCGCCCACCGGCGACCCCGGGCACGACTGGCCGAGGGTGACGCGGCGAGGTTGGCCGGGGCCACGGCCATGGTGGACGTCTCAGACGGCCTTCTCGCCGACCTTTGCCACCTGGCCGACGCCTCGGGGGTCGGCTTCCGCCTGGACGAGGTCCCCGTGTCACCGGGCGCCACGATCGAAGAGGCGCTCGGGGGGGGAGAGGACTACGAGCTCGTGGTGGCCACCCCCGACCCCGGGCGGTTCGAGGCGGCACTGGCCGAGGCCGGGCTGCGCCGGCCGGTCGTGATCGGTGTCTGCAGCGCGGACCGGTCCGAACGGACCCTCGGCGGGGAGCCCACCACCGCCCTGGGGTGGGAGCACTCGTGGAGATGACTACCCTCCCCGGACGGGGCCTGGGACGAGGCCCCGTGGGTGTCGATGCCACCGCACACCGCCGGGGGACCTCGGCGATGCGGGGTGGCGGGCCTAGGCTTTCGTCTGTGCCTTCCCACCGCATCCCGGACCCCGAGCGCCGCCAGGTACAGGAAGAGGCGGGGCAGGGCCGGCCGGTGACGACGAGGGGGGTGGGGGCACCATGACCACGAGGGTCTTCCTTCTCGACGATCACGAGGTCGTGCGACGAGGGCTGCGCGAGCTCTTCGAGTGCGAGGACGATCTGACCGTGGTGGGGGAGGGCGCCTCGGCCCAGGAGGCATTGGCCCGGGCGCCGTCGAGCCGGCCCGACGTGGCCGTGCTCGACGTCCGGCTCCCTGACGGTGACGGGGTCGAGGTGTGCCGGGACCTGCGCTCGGCTATGCCCGAGCTCAAGTGCCTGATGCTCACCTCCTACGCGGACGACGAGGCGCTCTTCTCCGCCATCCTGGCGGGCGCCAGCGGGTACGTGCTCAAGCAGATCAAAGGCAGCGACCTCGTCTCCGCCGTGCGCCGCGTCGCCGCCGGTGAGTCGCTTCTCGACCCCGCGCTCACCCGACAGGTCATGGAGCGCCTGCGCGGCGAGAACGTCGAGGACGAGCGTCTGGCCCGGCTCACCACGCAGGAGCGCAACATCCTCGAACTGATCGCCGACGGCAAGACCAACCGGCAGATCGCCGACGAGCTGTTCCTGGCCGAGAAGACGGTCAAGAACTACGTGTCCAACCTGCTGTCGAAGATGGGCTTTGCCCGCCGTACCGAAGCAGCCGTCTACGCGGCGGTCCTCGCCGAGCGCAAGCACAAATCCTGACCGCGCCTGGCGAGACCCCCATTCCTGAGGAAGACACCCGCCACCTTCGGGCGTACCGTGGCGGTGGGGACGTCCTCCGGGGGCTGAACCCCCTGCCTCGGGGGTCGGACAGGCGGGGTGCAGGCAACGCGTCGAGACGACTTCCCTCGCGTCGACAGCGGTTCTGCACCCCGCCGCCCTGCGGGCCGGCAGGCTGACTCGCCGCTTCTCGCGTCCGGTCCCCTAGGGCGACGGCGCGATGTCCATCACCACGTGCATGACCTCGGAGTTCCGGGTGAACTTGCGGGCGAAGCCGGCGTCGCGAAAGACGTTGAGCATGCGGTAATTCTCCGACAACGTGTCGGCCACGAGGTACCGGATGCCGTGGGACCGGGCCGCGTCGGCCAGGTGCTGGAGAAGGATGGTGCCGAGGCCCCGGCCCTGGAAGGCATCGTCGACGACGAAAGCCACTTCGGCCTCGTCGCTGCCGGGCATGCGGTCGTAACGGGCCACGGCGACGAGCCGCGAGGCCCGCGTGGCGACGAGCGCGACGCGGTCGACGCCGTCGACGTGGGTGAATCGCTCCACCTCGGCGTCCGACAGGCGGGGGTGCGGACCGAAGAAGCGCAGCACGATGCTCTCGGGCGACAGCCGGGCGTGGAAGGCGCGCAGCGCGTCGGCGTCGTCGGGTCGGATGGCGCGCAGATGCACGGTGGTGCCGTCGGTGAGCACGACGTGGGCGCCTTCGCCGGGACGGCCCTCGTCCCCCGGGGTGGCGGGATCTCCCTGCATCTGGTCAGCATCTGGAGCGGCCCAAGGCCGCTCCAGGGGCGAAATCCCCTATTCCGGGCTGATGGGCGGGGTCCGTCGGGACAGCCCTCAGGAGGGCTGGGAGCTCGGGCGGCGGGGAGGCTTGGTGACCTTCCCGGCCCGGATGCAAGAGGTGCAGACGTGCAGGCGGCGCGGTGCTCCGTCCACCAGGGCCCGCACCCGCTGGATGTTGGGGTCCCAGCGCCTCTTGGTGCGCCGGTGGGAGTGGCTGAGGTTCATCCCGAACGAGGGGTGCTTCCCACATACTTCGCACACCGCAGCCACGACGCGGACGCTCCTCGAGAGGTAATTCGGACGGTCGCAAAGGTTAGCATCCTCGGCCATGGAGTCAGTGAGCCGGCTCGGGGCGACCCACCTCGCGGTGACGATGGCGATCTACGGGCAGGCCTTGCGACTTCACCAGGACGCGCTCAACGCCCTCAACGTCTATCCGGTGCCCGACGGCGACACCGGCACCAACATGGCGCTCACCCTGGAGTCCGTCGTGGCCGCGCTGGCAGGCGTCGAAGGGCTCGAGCACCTGGGGTCGTCGCCGGCGCCGGCACCGCCGACGGCGGAGCCGACCTCAGGCGGCTCGACGTCGATGGCGGCGGTATGCAAGGCGATCGCCCACGGCTCGCTCATGGGGGCACGGGGGAACTCGGGGGTCATCCTGTCCCAGTTGCTGCGCGGCCTCACCTCGGTGCTGGCCGAAGGGGGCGAGGACGCCGACGGGCCCGTCCTGGCCCGGGGCCTGGCCGCCGCCAGCGACGCGGCACGTCAGGCCGTGCTGCGACCGGTCGAGGGCACGATCCTCACCGTGGCCCGCGCCGCTGCGGAGGGCGCCGGGCAGTCCGCAGACGAGGGCGCCGCCCTCGTCGCCGTGGTCGAGGCGTCGCGCCGCGCCGCCGCCGACGCCCTGGCGCACACGCCCGAGCAGCTCCCCGTCCTGGCGCAGGCCGGGGTCGTCGACGCCGGCGGGTCGGGATATCTGCTGTTTCTGGATTCGGCCCTGACCGTGATCGACGGGCGTCCCCTCCCACCGGCCCCGGCGGTCACCGCCCCGGCGTACTCGGCCGCCGCCGCCTCCTTCCCCCACGCGGGACCGGGAGCGGAAGGGCCCGGTGTCGGCGACGAATTGCGCTACGAGGTCATGTACTTCCTCGAGGCCCCTGACCACACCGTGGGGGCCTTCAAGGAGGTGTGGGCGGGGCTCGGCGACTCCATCGTCGTGGTGGGCGGGGACGGTCTGTGGAACTGCCACATCCACACCAACGACGTCGGTGCATCGATCGAGGCGGCCTTCGACGCCGGCCGGCCCCGCAACATCAGGGTCACCGACCTCGCCGAGCAGGTCGAGGAGGAGCGCTGGGTCAGGGAGGGTGCGGGACTGTCGGCCACTGCGGTCGCCGATGTGGGACCCCCGCCCCGCACGGCCGTGGTGGCGGTGGCCAACGGCGAGGGCATCGGCCGGATCTTCCGGTCCCTGGGTGTGCACTACCTGGTGGCGGGCGGTCAGTCGATGAACCCGTCCACAGCGCAGATCCTCGACGTCGTCGAAGCGGTCCCGTCCGACGAAGTGGTGCTGTTGCCCAACAACGACAACATCCATCCCGTCGCCATGCAGGTGTGCGAGCTCGCCGCCAAGACGGTGCGCGTCGTGCCCACCAGCGGCATCGTCGAGGGGTTCGCGGCGCTGCTCGAATACGACCCCGAGGCCGGGGCCGTGGACAATGCGGCGGCGATGGCGGAGTCGGCACGGCGGGTGGTGGCCGGAGAAGTCACCAAGGCGGTGCGCGATGCCACCGGACCGGCCGGGCCCATCCACGCCGGAGACTGGATGGGGCTGTCACGCGACGGGGTGGAGGTCGTGGGCGACTCGATCGCCGAGGCCACCTGCGGGCTGCTCGGGAAGCTCCTGCGCGACGACCACGAGCTGGTGACGCTCATCGAGGGGGACGGGGCGGGCGCCGGTGAGACGCGCCGGGTGACGGAGTGGCTGGCCGAGCACCGCCCCGACGTGGCCGTGGAGGTCCACCACGGCGGGCAACCGTTGTACCCCTATCTCATCAGCATCGAGTGAGCCCCCCGCCGCGCCAGCGGACCATGCCGCGTGCGCCCCACGCCCCGCCGCCCGGGGACGGGCCCGACGAGGGTCACCCCGAGGGCCGGATGCTCACCCGGCTGGCTGCCATCCCGGTGCGCGAGGTCCGCAAGGTGGGGGACAAGCGCGCCGAGGCGTTGGCGGCCATCGACATCTCGAGCGTCCTCGACCTCGTCACCCACTATCCGCGCCGCTACATCGACCGGACCCGACAGGCCGATGTGGCGGGCATGCGCATGGGCGAGGAGTCCCTCGTGCTCGCCCGCGTCGATGCCGTGCGGTCCCGCCGAACCCGCAACGGCCGGGCGCTGGTGGAGCTGGAGGTCGACGACGGCACCGGCGCCTTGCGGGTGACGTTCTTCAACCAGGCGTGGCGGGCGCGTCAGCTACCGGTGGGAACCGAGGCGCTGTTCTTTGGCAAGCTCGACTCGTACCGGGGGAAGCGCCAGTTCACGAACCCCGTGGTCGACCTGGTCGGGAACCGCACCGGGCGGATCGTGCCCATCTACCCGACTTCGGAGAAGACCGGCATCGCGGGGTGGGAGTTCGGCGAGTGGGTGGAGGAGGCCCTGCGCCGGGCGGGTCCGCTCTACGACCCGTTGCCCGTCGCCTGGCGTCACGAGCTCGAGCTCATGGACCGCACCGCGGCCTTCGGCGCCATCCACGCCCCCGAGTCGTTCGCGCACCAGGAGAGGGCTCGTCGGCGCCTCGCCTTCGACGAGCTCCTGCGCCTGCAGCTCGAGGTGGTCATGCGCCGGCACGTGCTCGAGCGTGACTCGCGCGGCATCCGGCATACCGTGGTGCCCTCCGCCGGCGCTCCCGATCTCGTCGACGTCTTCGTCGGCCAGCTGCCGTTCCCCTTGACCTCGGCGCAGCGGCGCGCCGTGGCCGAGATCGACGTCGACCTGGCCAAGGCTCTGCCCATGCACCGCCTCCTGCAAGGCGACGTGGGATCGGGCAAGACCGTGGTGGCGCTGTGCGCGTTGCTGGTGGCGGTCCAAGGCGGTCACCAGGGGGCGCTCATGGCCCCCACCGAGGTCTTGGCGGAGCAGCACTTCCTGGGAGTGCGCGAGCTCCTCGCCGATCTCGTCGTCCCCGACCCCGAGCGCCTGGGCGGCTCGCGGCCCCTGGCGGTGGCGCTGCTCACCAACCGCACCCCGGCCGGGGAGCGCGCCAAGCTCCACGAGGGGTTACGGGCGGGCGCCATCGATCTCGTGGTGGGCACCCACGCGCTGCTCACCGACGAGGTGCGGTTCTCCAGCTTGGGCGTCGTGGTGATCGACGAGCAGCACCGGTTCGGTGTCGAGCAGCGCAACACACTCCGGGCCAAGGGTCGGGACGCCTCTGACGGGGAGGGCGCCGATCCCGATCTGCTCGTGATGACGGCGACTCCCATCCCCCGTACCGCGGCGATGGTCTTCTTCGGCGACCTCGACGTGACCGAGCTCGACGAGCTTCCCGCCGGACGGTCGCCGGTCCGCACGGAGTGGGCTCGGACCCCCGCCGACGAGAACTCCGCCTGGGCGCGCGTGCGTGACGAGGTGGCGGCCGGTCACCGTGCCTACGTGGTGTGCCCCCTCGTCGAGGGCTCCGAACGGGTCCAGGCGACCTCAGCCACCGAGGAGCGGGCCCGGCTCGAGTCGACGGTGCTGTCGGGCCTGCGCATCGGCCTGCTCCACGGCCAGCTGAAGGCGGCCGACAAGGAGGGGATCATGGAGCGCTTCCGGCAGGGGGACATCGAGGTCCTGGTGGCCACCACCGTGATCGAGGTCGGCGTGGACGTGCCCGAGGCGACGGTGATGGTCGTCCAGGACGCCGACCGGTTCGGGATCGCCCAGCTGCACCAGCTGCGGGGGCGGGTCGGGCGTTCGGACCGGCCGTCGTGGTGCTACCTGTTCGCCCAGGCCTCGTCTCCGGAGGCGGCCATGCGCCTCGAGGCCCTCGAGCGCACCAACGACGGCTTCGAGCTCGCCGAGGTCGACCTCGAGCTGCGAGGCGAGGGCACCATCCTGGGCACGCGCCAGAAGGGCCGCAGC
>Ga0116219_10004740_pt1 | contig 10111 bp, 10 predicted proteins | sample Sb_taG_4_FD_91019 | JGI IMG/M metagenome (GOLD analysis project Ga0116219, IMG submission 91019) | Peat soil microbial communities from Weissenstadt, Germany - Sb_50d_6_BS metaG | ecosystem: Environmental > Terrestrial > Soil > Wetlands > Peat | place: Germany: Weissenstadt | collected 2010-09-21
CGATCCACCCGGGACCCGCCACCTCGTTGAGGTTGACGTCAGAGTCCCCGGGACACGGCCGAAAGGGGCGGCGCCGGTCAGCGGCTCAGGGCACGAGCCCGAGATAAGTCGCGGGCCGGTGCCCAGCCGACCGGTCAGAGGGCGACGCCAGCCAGGCTGAGGATCGTTTTCCATGATCGTGAAGACCTCACTACTACTGCGGGGAGTAGTAAACCTTCCGTGATCATGATGGTGCCCTTCGCCTGTGAGTCTTGACGCAGCCGGTGGCGGCTGAGGGTCCTGGATGCATGCTTGCCTGCTCGCGGAGATGACGTGAAAGTGGCCATCGCCGCCATTGTCCCTATAGTCGTTATTTAATCCGCATTTAATCCCCGCGACGGTGCTTTTCGGCCGAATGGCGGCACCTGTTCAGGCGGGACTCTTTCGCGTGCCTCAATAATTCCGGGGCCGGGTGTATCAGCAGGCCGGCCCCGCTCCTCCTAGCATATGCCGGCCGATTCGAGCGCTGGCTCAGGAAATAAGCACGGCAATGTGACGGGGAGGAGCGCCGACGATGACTTTGACCGCGATTTCGCTGGACTGGATGCCTGCACACTGCACGGAAAAAGCCTTGCGTACCGCACTTGGCCAGTACGCAACCGGCGTAGCAGTGGTGACTACCGTAGCGCGTGACGGTTATCCCGCGGGAATAACCATCAATTCTTTCAGCTCGGTGTCCCTGGATCCCCCATTGATCCTGTGGTGCCTGCGCCGCGGCTCCGCGAGCCGCGACGCATTCACCACAGCGGACCATTTCGCGGTCAATATCCTGGCGGCGGGACAAGAACACCTCGCCCGGCGGTTCGCCGCGCGGACCGCCGGGCGGTTCACGGGCCAGTGGTGGTGTTCTGGTCCACGGGGCATGCCCGTGCTCCACGACAGGCTCGGCATTTTCATCTGCCGGCGAGCCAGGCAGATCGACGGCGGCGACCACCTGATCATCCTCGGTCACCTCGAGGAATACCAGATGACCGAAGGGCGGTCACCCCTGGTCTTCTACGGCGGCCGATATCACGCGTGCTGGCCGCTCGTTCGGGCTTTTCCCGGCCGACGGCGCGGCGCTGCTGCGGCGCCTGGCGGCGGGCAGCCCACCGAACGAGGCCGCGAGGTGGTACTCCGAGCAGTACGGCGAGCGGGTAGACGTCGTGGAGTTCCTCGAGGTCCTCGATGACCTCCAGCTGATCGTCGGCGATGGCCAGTCGGTACCACCGCCGGCCAGGATCCGGTGGCAGCGGCTGAGCAGGGCGGTCTTCTCGCCGATCGCGTGGACGTGCTACGGCCTGCTCATCGGCGCGGCGGTCGTGGCCATGATCCGCCGGCCCGACCTGGTGCCGACCTACCGCCACCTCTTCTTCACCCGCTCGTCCCTGGTCCTGCTCACGCTCGGCATCGTACTGGGCCAGGCGCCGTGGCTTCTGCTGCATGAGGCGTACCACGCGCTGGCCGGGCGGCGTCTGGGATTGACGTCCACACTGCGCATCCGCCGCCGGTTCTACTACGTGGTGTTCGAGACGTCACTGGACGGACTGGTGGCGGTCCCGCGCCGCCAGCGGTATCTCCCGATGCTCGCGGGAATGCTTCTCGACCTGCTGGCTATCGCCGGGCTGACCCTCGGTGCCGCGGCGCTGCACTCGGCCACCGGTGCCGGGGCCCTGGGCTATCGCCTGCTGCTGTCCATGGCGTTCGGTGTCGTGCTGCGCTTTTCCTGGCAGTTCTACTTCTTCCTGCGCACCGATCTGTATTACCTCGCCACGACCGTGCTCGGCTGTAACGACCTGCAGGGCACCGCGCGGCAGGTCCTGCGCGCCCGAGTGCGCAGGCTGCTGGGCCAGCGTGGCCCGCTCGCCGTCGAGACGGCCTCATCCCCGCGTGAGCTGAGCATTGCCCGCCGGTATTCCTGGCTGCTGGTCGCCGGATACGCGTTCCTGACCGTCATGCTGGTCACCGCCGCCCTCCCGGTGGCGGTCAGGCTGACCGGGATGGCGTACCACGAGCTCATGGTGGCCTCGTCACCACTGCGAGCCGCCGACGCGCTGGTATTCCTGGTGCTCAATTTCTGGGAGCCCGCGCTGGCCCTGTTCCTGGCGATCCGCGTCCTGCGGCGCAAGCGCCGCCTCACGACGGCCTAGGAAAGGACGGGAGATCCGCTCATGCGCGCAACGGCCCATTACTGGATTACCGGAGGACGCCGCCCGGATCGCGAGGACGCCCTCGCGAGCCTGCGGCTCGCGACCCGGCTCGTGCCCGCTATCGATGCCCACCGCCGGCTCCGCGGTCCCTATACAGCAGCGGGATCCCTGGTCCGCGCGCTCGTGCCCGAGGTGCTCGAGCGAGATCCCGGCCTCGTGCGACGGCATGACATCGAGCTGCTGTCGGCGTCACCGGAACTGGCCGCCGTCGTGCCGAACTCCCGGGAGACCCTGACCTCGATGGCGATACCGGCCGAGCGGACCCGTTACTACGCGCGGCTGCGGACCAGGCGGATAGCCAACGGCCTCGTCGAGTTCCTGCTCGGCGCGCTCCCGCCCGGCCGCCGGACGCTGATCGTGGAGAATGCCGATCAGGCCGACCCCACCGACCTGGAATTCCTGGCCGCGGCGCTGCGCCGGGCCGACCCGGCGGGGATCACGCTGGTGGTCTGCTCCGCGACAGCGGAACTGGCCGATGGCACCCTGCTCGCGGCGCTCGCGGACCATGCCCAGACGGTGCAGGTACAGTCCCCCGCGGATGTCGCGGATGTCGCGGATGTCGCGGACGTCGCTGCCGATGATGGCGCGGCGTCCCGCCGGTCCGGGCCCGCCTGGGCTTACGTCCAGGCCGAGTGCACGCTGGATGACCCGGTGCTGATCGCGGCCTATCGTGCCCTCAGCCCGGCCGGCCGCGCCCGGCTGCACGACCGCCGGGCGGCCGACCTCGAGGCGATGAACGAGCAGTCTCTCCTGGTCGGTTCGGTGCCCTACCACCTGGAGCACGGTACGGATCCGGCCGGTGCGGGAGTGCGCGGCCTGCGCGCCGCCCAGGACTACTGCGTCCGCATGGGCTTCTACGAGGCAGCGGCGGAACTCGGATACCGCGGCCTGGCCATCGTGGACCCGGCGATTCACCCTGACCGCTGGTGGAGCCTGGCGGCCGGGCAGGGTCTCGCGCTGTCGGTGCTGTCCCGGACGCACGAGGCGCTGGCGCTGTATGACCAGGCCCGCCTGCATTCGGTGAGTCCTGACGTGCATATGGCGGCCGCTTACTCGACCGCGATGCTCTATACCAGACACAACGATCCCGAAGAACGCGACGAGGTCAAGGCCAAGGCCTGGCTCAATTCCGCCATAGCTACGGCATCGCTCATCGCGGACCCCAGCGAACGGGCATTCCAGAGCGCGTTCTACCGGAATGGCCTGGCCCTCGTGGAGGTGAATCTGGGCGAGCCCGCCATGGCACTGCGCCTGGTCAGTGAGTGCATTGACCGCCTTGACCGGCAGCTGGCTCCGGGCGAGCACCGGTTGCACCGCTCGGTGCTCAAGAACAACCGCGCCCGGGTCTATTCGGCCCTCGGAATGCTGAACGAGGCGCTGGCCGACTACGCCGTGGTGATCGAGGAAGATCCGAACCATCCGGAGCATTACCTGGAACGCGGGAATATACTGCGCCGGCTGGGCCGCCATGACGAGGCCTCGGCGGACTACGAAACCGCGATCCGGCTGTCACCGCCATTCGCGGAAATCTATTACAACCGCGGAGATCTCCGGCTGTCCCTTTCTCACCGGGACGGCGCATGGCCGACTTCAGTTATGTGCTCGAGCTCGATCCGGAGCTGGTCGACGCGTACGTCAACAGGGCAGGTATGTACCTGGATGACGGCGACATGAACGCGGCGCGACTGGACGCCCTGGCCGGACTGCGGCACGATCCCGCAAACGCCTACCTGCACGTGATACTCGGGCGGGTCCACGCGGCCATGGACGATATCCCGGCCGCGCTGGGTGCCTACGACGAGGCTCTCTCCGCAGACCCGGCGTTGCAGGCGGCCTGGGCCGGCCGGGGCGAGGCCCTGTTCACCGCCGGCGACTACGGCGGGGCCACCGCCAGCCTGAACCGGGCGCTGGCCATATCCGACGACGCCGCGATCTTGTTCAACCGGGCTACGGTGGCGCAGGCCGAGGGAAGGTGGGCCGACGCCCTGGCCGACCTGGAGCGGGCCGCGGACCTGGACCCCGCCGATCCCGATATCCACGAGCAGATCGAATGCTGCCGGAAGAGGCTGTGATGGGCGCCACGGTCAGGTCCGGTCCGCCTCCAGCGAGAGTTCGGCGAACGCGCGTACCTGGGCGGTGAGCGCGCGCTCGACCGGCAGCCGCTCCATCGACGAGGCGCCGAAGAAGCCGCAGACCCCGGAGGTATGCGCGAGCACGTAACCCGCATCGCCGGGCTCGGCGATCGGGCCGCCGTGGCACAGCACCAGGATGTCCGGGTTGACCGCGACCGCCGCGTCCCGCATGGCCTGTACCCGGCCGACCGCCTCGTCCAGGGTCAGCGCCGTCTGCGCCCCGATCGTGCCCGAGGTGGTCAGCCCCATGTGCGGTACCAGCACGTCGGCGCCGGCCCGGGCCATCTGCTCGGCCTGCCCCGGATCGAACACGTACGGGCAGGTGACCAGCCCGCGCTCCGCGGCCAGCCGGATCATCTCCACCTCGGCGTCGAAGCTCATCCCGGTCTCTTCCAGGTTCTGCCGGAACACGCCGTCGATCAGCCCGACGGTGGGGAAGTTCTGCACCCCGGCGAAGCCGATCATGGCCAGCTCGTCCAGGAAGCGGGGCATCAGCCGGAACGGGTCGGTGCCGCACACGCCGGCCAGCACCGGCACGTCCCGGACCACCGGGAGCACCTCGCCGGCCATCTCCACCACGATCGCGTTCGCGTCTCCGTAGGGCATCAGCCCGGCCAGCGATCCGCGGCCGGCCATCCGGTACCGGCCCGAGTTGTAGATGATGATCAGGTCCGCACCGCCGGCCTCGGCGCACTTGGCGGACAGCCCGGTCCCGGCTCCGGCCCCGACGACCGGCCGGCCCCCCGCCACCTTGGCGCGCAGCCGGGCCACAAGCTCCTCGCGGGCCATGCTCATCTCCCGTCGGTGATCATCTGGTGCAGGCGGTCGGCCATCGCGGTGGCGAAGGCCGGGTCGTTGATGTGCACGTCGAGGACGCGCAGCGCCCGTCCGGCCGCGGTCAGCTCGCGGTCCAGGGCCTCGCGGCAGGCCGCGTCGGCGGCCGGATCGCGGAACGGCTGGCCGTCCGTGTCAAGCGCGCTGACCCCGCGGTCCGGCCAGAACACCTCGGCCGGCCCGGTCGCGGCGGCCACCTTGCGGCCGATCCTGGCGCCCAGCTCGGCCATCTCCCCCGCCGTGGTCCGCATCAGCGTCACGGTCGGGTTGTGCTCGAAAAACAGCCGCCCGCTGAACCGGTCCGGCACCGTGGCGGGCGGCCCGAAGTTCACCATGTCCAGCGCGCCGGGCGCGATTACCTGCGGCAGCCCGGCCGCCCCGGCCGCCGTGAGCCGGCCCGGACCGGCCGTCAGCACGCCGCCCACCAGGTCGTCGGCCAGCTCGGTGGTGGTCAGGTCCAGCACCCCGCTGACCAGCCGGGCCTCGGCCAGGCCCTCCAGCGCCCGGCCGCCGGCCCCGGTGGCGTGGAAGACCAGTACCTCGTAGCCGAGCTCGGCCAGCCGGGCCCGGGCGGCATCCACCGCCGGGGTGGTCACGCCGAACATGCTCGCCGCGACCAGCGGGCGGTCGTCGGAGGCCAGCGCGTCCTGCGCGATCTGCTCCCGGGCCGCGACCATGCCGGCCATGGCGGCCGCCGCATTGCCCAGGACCAGCCGGGAGATCCGGTTGAGGCCGGCCACGTCCACCACCGAGTACATGATGCAGACGTCCTTGGCCCCCACGTACGGCGATACGTCACCGGAGGCCATGGTGGACACGAGCAACTTGGGCAGGCCCACCGGGAGCGCCGCCATGACCTGCGCCGCGATCGAGGAACCCCCCGAACCGCCGGCCGTCAGCACGCCGCCGACCCAGCCGTGCGCGACCAGGTCCGCGATCACGGAGGCCGCACCGCGGCCCATCTCGGTCACCGCCCGGCCGCGGTCCGCGGCCTCGCGCAGCGCGGCCCGGGTGGTCCCGGCCGAGGCCGCGACCACCTCGCCGTCAATGTCCGGGGTCAGCCCGTGCGGCTCGCCGGTGCCGACGTCGACCACGATCACCTCGGCGCCGGCCGCGCGCAGCCGGCCGGCCAGGAACGCGAAATCCGCGCCCTTGGTGTCCAGGGTTCCGACCAGAGCAATTGCCGCCATGCTCAGCTCACCTCCTGGCACAAGGGAATCACCGTCGCGGCCGCGGGTGTGCAGCGGGCTGCCCCGCCCGCAAGCCGGGGCCGCGGAGGGGGCACGCTATCCTCGGCGCTATGCGACTGGCTACTATCCGGACTGAGTACGGGACGACCGCGGCGCAGCTGGACGGGGACGTCCTGGTCCCGCTGGACGCCGCCGACGTGGGCGAGGTACTCGCCGCCGGCGGCGAAGGGCGGCCGCGGGAGGGCGCGGCGCCAGTGCCGGCCGCGGAGGCGGATTTCGCTCCGGTCGTGCCGCGGCCGGGCAAGGTGATCTGCGTCGGGCTGAACTACCGAGCGCACATTGCGGAGACCGGCCGGGAGATGCCCGCGTACCCGACGCTGTTCGCCAAGTTCGCGGACACCTTGATGGGCGCGCGGGACGACCTGGTGCTCCCGTCGGTGAGCGAGAAGGTCGACTGGGAGGTCGAGCTCGGCGTGATCATCGGCCGGCCGGTCTACCGGGCCACGCCGGCCGAGGCCGCGGCGGCCATCGCCGGGTACACGGTGGTCAACGACGTGTCGATGCGGGACTGGCAGTCCCGGACCCTTCAGTGGCTGCAGGGCAAGGCGTTCGAGCACTCCACGCCGGCCGGGCCCTACCTGGTCACGCCGGATGAGGTCGGGAACGCGGCCGACCTCGAGGTCCGCTGCGAGGTCGACGGCACGGTAATGCAGCAGTCGCGGACCTCGGACCTGCTGTTCGGCCCGGCCGACATCGCCGCCTACGCGAGCCAGGTGATCACCCTGAGGCCCGGCGACCTCATCGCCACCGGCACCCCCGGCGGGGTGGGCAACGCCCGGAAGCCGCCGGTCTACCTGCGGCCCGGCAACGTGCTGCGCACCTGGATCGAGGGCCTGGGCGAGTGCGTGAACCTGTGTGTCGCGGAGAAGACCGGCTAGTTCTCCAGCGATCGCCGGGGAATTATCCCGTGATCGGCACGTCGTGCCACAGGCCGCCGTTCAGGTTCAGGTTGTTGCCGTTGGCCTGGCCGGGCGCATTGTCGCCGATGTAGGTGTACAGCGGATGCCCGTCGTAGGTGGCCTGGGTCGTCCCGCCGGTCCGGGTGATTGTGGTGAGCGTCCCGGTGACGCCGGGCCCGGCCGACGGGCTACCGGTCACCGGGGGCCAGTAGGCGGCGCAGCTGCCGTAGCAGACCGACTTGGTCGAGGTGTCCGGGGCGAACCAGTACAGCGTGAGCCCATTGGCGTTGGTGAGCAGGTTCACGCCGCCGACGTCCCTGGACTTCAGGACGTCCGGGCCGGTCGCCACCGGCTGCGTCTTGGGCGTGGAGACCGCCGCGACGAGCAGCGCGAGCGCGACGACCGAGGCGGCCGCGACCGCGGGCAGGATACGGCGCCCGAGGTCTCTGGCGTGCGGCAGGCCTGGTGCCGCGGCCAGGGTCAGCGTCGCGAACGCGGCGACGTCGATGATCCCGGCCACGATCCCGGCGGTGGTGCGCACCTCGGTGAAACCGAACAGGCCGACCCACAGCGAAAGCAGGTACCCGCCCAGCGTGCTGATCGCGAACGCGGCGCCGGCCGCGGCGACCAGCCAGCTGCCGGTGACCGGGATCGCCACCGCCAGGGCGAACGCGGCGATCACCTGCAGCAGGAACAGCGGGCCGATGGTCGGTATGGTCCGGTAACCGGTCAGGTACAGGTCCAGGTGAATGGCACCCGACGCGACCAGCAGCGCTGCCCCGGCGATCCCTAGCCAGGACCGCCGGGGCAGTGACGTCCCCTCATGGCTCCCCATACCTGTCACCACGTGCTCTCGCGGCCGCTGGTTCAACGGCAATATAACGGAACGGCACCGGGCTCACTGGCCGGTGTAGGCCTTCTCCAGCCCGGCGATGTCGAACTTGGTCATGCCCATCATGGCCTGCATGACCCGGTTCACCTTGCCGGGGTCCGGGTCGGCGACCATCTCGAAGAATACGCCCGGGACGATCTGCCAGCACAGCCCGTAGCGGTCCTTGAGCCACCCGCAGGCGATCTCCTGGCCGCCGTCGGACAGGCGGTCCCAGTAGTAGTCCACTTCGGCCTGGTCCGCGCAGGGGACGACGATGGAGACCGCCTCGTTGAACGTGAACTGCGGGCCGCCGTTGAGGGCGGAGAACTTCTGCCCGTTCAGCTCGAACTCGACGAGCAGCACCGAGCCGGCCGGCCCGGGCCCGGCCTCGGTGTGACGGTGGACGGCGCCGAGCTTGGCCTCCTTGAAGACGCCGGTATAGAACGTGGCGGCCTCCTCGGCCTGCGTGTCGAACCACAGGCAGGTGACGAGTGCGCGATCGGTCATGGCTCCTCCTCGTTGTCGTGTCCCGTCTATGTAACCGATCGCGGGCCGGAGAATCATCGGTCAGGCGCGGGCGGTCAGGGCCCGGACCGACGCGGGGACCGGGATGCCCGCGCGCAGGTCGGGGGCGGGCAGCGGGTCGCCGAGCCGGCGGGCGTCGAAGGGGATGACGCCCGCCCAGGCGCTGCCCGCCAGGTCATCCGGGGCGTCGGTCGGCCAGCCCGTCGCGATCTTCATCGACCACGGCCCGATCGGCATGCTCAGGACCATGGTCGCGGCCAGTTCGCGGTGGTCTGCGGTTACGCGCGGCTGCCCGAGACCCAGGCCGGGGCCGCGGCCGCCGCCGTGGCCCGCTCACTGCAGGTTCAGTAGCCGAGGCCGGGATCGAGCAGGCCGACCAGTTCCTGCCCGGCCGCCAGGCGCCGCACGTTCTCCGTTATCCGGCCGGCCAGCAGGGGCCGGGTCATTTCCTCGGTGTCCGCGGTATGCGGCGTGATGAGGCAGTTGGGCAGGTCCCAGAGGGGATGGCCGGCCGGCAGCGGTTCCGGGTCGGTCACGTCCACGGCCGCGCCGCCGATTTGGCCCGCGCGCAGGGCTTCGACCAGGGCCTCGGTGTCGACCACGCCGCCGCGGGCCACGTTGACCAGCCAGGCGTCCGGCTCCATCGCGGCCAGCTCGGCCCGGCCGATCAGGCCCCGGGTCTGCGGGGTGAGGGCCACCGTGAGCACGACCGCCCGCGCGCCGGCCAGAGCCTCGGTCAGCCGGTCGGTGCTGAGCGTCCGGACGGCGCCGGGCACCGGTTCGGCGTGCCGCCGGACGACGGTCACCGGCGTGCCAAACGGCTCGAGCAGGCGCAGCAGCACGGCGGCGATGCCGCCCGCGCCGACCACCGTGACGGGCTGGCCAAACAGGCTCTCGCCGGCCGGCTGGCCCCAGGTCCGGGCCTGGGCCCGGACCTTCAGCTGGCGCAGGCCCGCCAGGATCAGGGCGAGCGCATGCTCCGCGACCGGCTCGGCGAACGCGCCCTTGGCCGAGGTCCACCTCCGCTGACGGTCGACGACCCCGGCCTGGAACGCCCGTTCCATCCCGGCCTGCGGCAGCTGCACCCAGGAGATCTTGGGCCGGGTGGCCAGCGCGGAGCGCAAGGCGTCCATGGCGCCGGCGTCCGTCCAGACCAGGCCGGCGGCGTCCTGGTCCAGGGCGACGGCCTCGCCTCCGCCGCGGCGGATCGCGTCGGCCGCCCAGGGCGCCGCCCCGGGTCCCACCGCGACCCGGGGCGCGGCCGGCCCGGTCAGTTCTTCGTGTCGCACGTGCGGATCATACGGTGAGGCGGCGCACGGTGGTGTAGCCGCCGGCCAGCAGTGCCACGGTCAGGGCGGCGAGCAGGCCGGTC
>Ga0116219_10004745_pt1 | contig 10105 bp, 8 predicted proteins | sample Sb_taG_4_FD_91019 | JGI IMG/M metagenome (GOLD analysis project Ga0116219, IMG submission 91019) | Peat soil microbial communities from Weissenstadt, Germany - Sb_50d_6_BS metaG | ecosystem: Environmental > Terrestrial > Soil > Wetlands > Peat | place: Germany: Weissenstadt | collected 2010-09-21
ATTCAAATCCGCCACCAAACTGTAATTCCGGGACTGCCCCTTCAATTTCGCCACTCGGCTATTCGCATCATTGATATTCCCAAACACAATCGCCCGCGAAGGACACACCGCCTCGCAAGCCGTCACAATCTCCCCATCCCTCACGCTGCGATCCTGCTTCTCCGATTCAATCTTCGCCGCATTAATCCGCTGCACACAGTAAGTGCATTTCTCCATCACCCCGCGGCTGCGCACTGTCACATTAGGATTTCGCAATCCAAACAAGCTCTGCGTAGTCCAATCCGAATAAAGCTTGAAATTAAATCGGCGCACCTTATACGGACAGTTGTTCGAGCAATAGCGTGTCCCCACGCACCGGTTGTAAACCATCTCGTTCAATCCCTCGGAGCTGTGCACCGTAGCTCCCACCGGGCAAACTCCTTCGCAAGGCGCGTTCTCGCACTGCTGGCAAGGCACCGGCTCGTAGTAAGTCTCGGGATTATCCAAATCCCCGCGAAAATAATTGTCCACTCGTATCCACTGCATATCCCGCCCGGCATACACCTGATCCTTGCCGACCACCGGAATATTGTTCTCCGACTGGCAAGCCACCACGCACGCCCCGCAACCCGTGCAGCTATTCAGATCAATCGTCATTCCCCAGGCGTAGCCGCTGTATTCGTAATTGGGATAAAGCGTCAGGTCCCGCGAAGTCGCGTCCACCGGATCCTTCGCGAAATTCGGATCGTTGCGATATTCCCCAAGCGTCCCCACGCGCACAATCTCACGCACCAGCGCCGTCACGCTCTCCTCTTCCACCTTCTCCCCGCCGCGATCAATCGCGTGATGATGCTGCGTGGTCGCCAGCGACTGCCGCCCGCCAGCCTTGCTGATCAGCAATCCCGTGCCCGACCACATCGCCGACGTCGCCCGCAGTGGATACACGTCGAACCCCGCATCATTCCCCACGTGCCCGGCCCGCTTGCGCCCGTAACCGAGATAAACCGTCACCGAATCCTTCGCGTGCCCCGGCATAATCCAGATCGGCCCGGTAATTTTCCGGTCTTCCAATCCCAACTCCACAAGATCGCCGTTCACGAGCCCTGACAACCCCATCTCTTTTGCCAACCGCTCCGCCGTAGCAGGCGCCAGCATGATGGCGTTGTCCCAGGTCAATTTCGTCAAAGGCTTCGGCAACTCCTGCAACCAACCGTTATTCGCGTGCCGCCCATCTCCAATCGTCGGGTCCGGCCGGAAGACAACTTCAATCCCTCCTGCGCTCTGGCTAGCAGGCAACTTCGCAAAATCAAAATTCACCGGCAAAGCCCGCGGCGGCAGCGCCGACCCCGCCATCACGCCGTCATGCAGCGTAGTCTCCCAGAAATCCTCGAATTGCTTGTCGCTCTGTTTCGCCGGCCGCTGGCCCTTCCAGTAATCGCGCACAATATCGTGCGCCGAAACTCCCGCCTTCCCCGCCAACACAGCCAACATCTCGTGCATCGATTTGCCGTCATAAAGCGGCGCAATCAGCGGCTGCACGATCCCGACAGTTCCGTCATACCCCCGCGCATCGCTCCACGATTCCAGGAAATGCGCCTCAGGAACGTGCCAGTGGCAAAGCTCCGCCGTCTCATCGCGATAAAGCCCAAAATGAATCCGCAGCGGAACTTTCCCGAACTTCTGCGTGAAATCCACGTCCGTCGCCGCTGTATACACGGGATTGCTGCCCAAAATCACCAGCGTCTTCACCGCACCCGCGTCAATTTCCTTCGCCAATTTCGCCATGCCGTCCGTGTCCGCCGTAACCTCGATCGCATCCGTATAAACGACCGTCTTGCCCGCATTCCCCAGCGCCTGATTCATCGCGTGCGCCAACGTATGAACTGCCGGCGGCTGCGAATCTCCCGCCACAATCAAGCTCGACCCGCGATGCTTCTGCAAATCCCGCACCAGCGCCGCCATCCATTTTTCCGGCACGCCCTCCGGCGCCGCATGTCCGCCCGAAACGCCAACGCCCAGCGCCGCGCCCAGCGCCCGCGCAAATCCATCAATCTCCCGGCAACGCACCGGCAACCGATGATCCGCCATCGCCCCCGTATTCGTAGGCGTGCTCTCCACCACGTACAACCGGTTCATCCCCGACTGCGGCCCCGAAATCCTCCGCCGATCCGCAAACTCCCGCGCGTAACGCACCGCTCGCGGCCCGTCGTAAAGAAAATCCGCATCGAGCGACAAAATGACGTCCGCCTGCTCCAGCCGGTAAACGCAATTCACATTCCGCCCAAACGCCAGCTTCGCTCCTTCGCGCGCGTTGTAAGGCCCGCAAGGCTCGTGCACGTACCACTTCGCCTCAGGATAAAGCGCCAGCAGCGCCGTCATCTGCGCCCCAAGCGTCGGCGAAGTGCTCGCATCGCTCAAAATCCGCAGCCCCGCGCCCTTCGAGCTTTGCCAATCCGCGCGCACGTTCGCGATAGCCGTCAAGAAAGCCGCCCAATCGCTGATGCGCCCTTCACGCATCACCACCTGCGAACGATCCGGGTCGTAAAGCGTCAAAACCGAAGCCTGGGCGAAAATATCCGTCGCCCCCAAACTTCCCGGATGCTCCAAATTCCCTTCCACCTTCGTAGGCCGCCCCATGTGGCTCTCAACGAGCAACCCCATCGCCCCGCGCGCATCCGGCATCGCAGTCGCATAAAAAAGCGGCTTGCCCGGAATGATCTCCTCGGGCGCTTTCACGTAAGGCACAATCTTCTGCGCCGGCAATTTCGTGCAAGCGCTCAAACCAGAAAGCGCCGCCGAAGCCGCCATCAATTTCAAAATGTCCCGCCGCGGAAGTCTCGAACTCCCCGCCTCTTCAGCCGGCTCCTTCTCCGGATCATGCGGAAACTCGTGATGCACAAACACCTCATACTCCGGCGTCCCAGCCAATTCCTCGAGACTCTGCCAAAATCTCTTCCCATGACTAGAAGCCAATTTCGCCCGAATAGCCGCAAAATCCACCGGCTGCTCCGATACCGGTGCCACCGGAGCAAACTTCTCCTCATGATCCTCGTGCGCTGTAGGCCGAGTACGATTCGCCGCGCCATCGCGCGGCCGCTGCTCACCTAAAATTTTGAATAAGTCGCTCATTTTCTTGTCAGGGCACGATCCCCGTACCGCTGGCGTCCCGCCGGCTTCTGACGAGCACTAATCCCCCCAAAGGCACCATCACGCGCGGACCACCCACCGCAATAAACCCGGATTCTTCAATCTCGCGCCGCCCCACCCTCATCGATGGCACGTCGAACAATCCGTCAAACTCCGAATCTTGTATTCCTTCACCAATTTCCGCCCCAACTCCACCTGATTCGCCGGCGCCTCATACGTCACGCTGAACACATACTCCTTCGGCCGCACATACTTCTCCGGCTCCCGATGGCACCCCAAACACCACGACATCTGCAGCGTATTCGCCGCCCAGGTCAACGGCATCTCCTGCATCGGCCCATGGCAAGTCGTGCAGCCCACGCCCTTCGCCACGTGAATGCTGTGATTGAAATAGACGAAATCCGGCAGCGCATTCACCCGCGTCCATTCGATCGATTTATCATCGCGATAGCTCGCCCGCACCGGCTCCAAAATCGGCGCCTTCGTCCAAATCTGCGAATGGCAAGTCATGCAAGTCTGCGTCGGCGGCAATCCCGCAAACGACGATTCCTCCACCGACGTATGGCAATACCGGCAATCCACGCCCAATTCGCCCACATGATGCTTGTGGCTGAACGGCACCGGCTGATCCCTCGCCACGTTCACGTCGGTCATGTAAGACGATCCGCTAACCGCATACACCACATACCCAAGCGCAGCGATAATGAACGCCGAGCCATAAATGCTCAGCCGCGAAATCAAATTCGTGCTATGTCGAAATATCTGCGCCATGTCTTCGTAGGGGAGGGGCTTCAGACCCTTCCGCCGTTCGGCCCGCCTTTACTTCTTCTCTTCCTCCTCCACCAAAACCCGCATCTCCGAAATCGAAATCACCGGCAAATAACGAATGAACAAAAACAGCAACGTCAAAAACAACCCAATCGATCCGATAAACGTCATCCAATCCCACCGCGTCGGGTAATACATCCCCCACGACGACGGCAAGAAATCCCGATGCAGACTCACCACCACGATCACAAATCGCTCGAGCCACATCCCCACATTCACAATCAAAGAAATCACGAACAGCGACCACACCGTCGTTCGAATCTTCTTGATCCACATCAATTGCGGAATCGCAATATTGCAAAGAATCAGCGACCAATACGTCATCCAGTAAGGCCCCGTCATGCGATTCACAAACGCGAACCGCTCATAAGTGTTCCCGCTGTAAAATGCCGTAAACGTCTCCATCATGTAGCCGTAAGCCACGATCAATCCCGTAGCCAGCATCACCTTGGCCATATTCTCCAGATGCCGCATGGTGATGAAATCTTCCAATCCATAAAATTTGCGGATCGGAATCGAAAGCGTCATTACCATCGCAAAGCCCGAATAAATCGCGCCGGCCACAAAGTAAGGCGGAAAAATCGTAGTGTGCCAGCCGGGAACCACCGCCGCGGCAAAGTCGAAGCTCACCACCGTGTGCACGGAAACCACCAGCGGCGTAGCCAGCCCCGCGAGCAGCAGCGATGCCATCTCATACCGATGCCAGTGCACCGCCGACCCTCTCCAACCCATCGCCAAAATTCCGTACAAAACCTGCTTGATCCGGCTGCGAGCCCGGTCGCGCAATGTCGCCAAGTCCGGAATCAAGCCCACAAACCAGAACAGCAGCGACACAGTCGCGTAAGTCGATACCGCGAACACATCCCAAACCAGTGGGCTGCGAAATTGCGGCCACGTCCCCATCGTGTTGGGATAAGGAAACATCCAGTAAGCAAGCCACGGACGCCCCATATGCAGCAGCGGAAACATCCCCGCGCAAGCCACCGCAAACAGCGTCATGGCCTCGGCAAATCGATTGATCGAGGTGCGCCATTTCTGACGCAACAGAAGAAGAATCGCGGAAATCAGCGTCCCGGCGTGCCCGATTCCAATCCACCAGACGAAATTGACGATCGCAAAGCCCCAGCCGACGGGAATATTGATGCCCCATATCCCCACGCCGACCGCCAGCAGCCAAGTCACCGCGTACAGAAACATCATCAGCAGCGCGAACGAGATGGCGAAGCCGAAGAACCAGCCGCGCCGCCGCCTCTGCCCCAGCACGATCGCGCTGATTTTGTCGGTGACGGTGCCGGCCGTGTACCCCGGCCCTAGGATTGGCGCGCCGTGGCCCGCCGCCGCACTAGATTGAAGACCCTCAGGTTCCAAGGTGCGATTCCATCCGTACAGACGGCTGATGTTTCATGGTCCACGAGCACGAACTGCGAAGGTCTGCTCTTGACGAGCGACTCGTCGCCTTCAATATCGGCACACAAGCCGCTTTTAACGAGCCAAGTCGAGGCGAAATCGGAACAGCGCACAGTTCCACAACGAAACTGAAGTGTCCCCCTGACCCGGCCCAACGAACGTAGTAGCATACGGGCTCACACCACTTCAATCAAGGTGAAACCAAGCATTTTTGCCAAGCCGCGCAGTTTGCGGCGCGAAACTTTTCACTGTCATCCTGAATCCGCCTAGGCGGATGAAGGATCTCTCTCGCCAGTCTCGAGCGGCCGTCTCGCTGCGAAAAGTACGTGCGTATACTCCCAAAACGATTAATATATCCCCCCGCTCATGCCCATAAATCGCGAATACCATCGCTGGTTCTCGTCCCGGCTCGGCCACGACATGACCGTCCTCGTCTACGGCCACTGGGGCCCCCCGCTCCTTTCCTTCCCCACCAGCGGCGGCGATGAATGGGAATACGAAAACCAAGGAATGATCGCCGCGCTAGGCGATTTGATTGAAGCCGGTAAAGTGAAATGGTTCTCTGCAGGCACAGTAAGCGGCGAAGGCTTCTACAACAAGGGCGCGCACCCGTTCCACCGCAGCGATGTCCAAGCCATGTTCGATTCCTACATCCGCGAAGAGGTAGTTCCGTTCATCTGGGATAGCTGCCGCACTCCAGGCATCGGCATCTCCACCTTCGGCGCATCTCTGGGCGCCTATCAAGCCGTCAACACGCTCCTCAAGCATCCCGACGTAATCAAGCGCTGCTTCGGCCTCTCCGGCCAATACGACATGCGCAGCTTCATGAACGGCCTATACGACGACAATTTCTATTTCAATAATCCGGTAGATTACGTCCCCAATCTCAACGATCCGTGGATCCTAAATCAACTCTCCACCTGCGACATCCACCTGGCCACAGGCCACGGCCCCTGGGAAAACAGCGGCCCCAGCCGTCATCTAGCCCATCTGCTAAGCACAAAAGGAATCCCGCATCACCTAGACGATTGGCGCGAACAAGGCGGCCACGACTGGCCGTATTGGAAACATCAAATGCGCGAATACATCAGCCGTCTCTTCTAGTAGCGCCGGCGTCCCGCCGGCATCCGACGACCACAAGTCCAACCAACTCCTCAACCCGAGCGCGGACCCAAACCCATGTTCCGTAGGGGCGCCGCTTGCTGCGCCCGCCCGCGTAACCCCCGCGAGAATGCGCGCCATATGCCTCAACCACGGGGACAAAGAATCCCTCTTCGCGTTTCATCTGAAATCTCAAATCTGAAATTTGAGATTGCTGTTTGCCTGAAGAATCTCTCGCGCAAGGTCGCCCGATTCACTCCATCCCAAACAAACTCAACACATACCGCCCCTTCCGAATCACCTGATCCTCATCAATCCAAACATCGCAATTCCGCGTCAACACATCCACATGCGTCACCGACGACCAATCCGCATGCGTCTGCGACCCATAAGGATCCCCAAACGCAATATGCACTCCCGGCAACTTCTCATCCTGCAACAAAACCCCGATCATCTCGCTCAACCCCAAATTCGTCCCGAACGCCAATTCCCCAATGCGATCGCTATTCTCATCCGTATGGCAATAATTCCAAAATTCGTCTTCCAAATCCTTCCGGTCGCAGCGCACCGAGTTCAATCGCGCCCCGGCAATCTCCAACACCATCGGCGTATCCCGCAAGCTCCCATACTTCGCATTGAAATGATCGCCCGCAGTCCCATCGCAAACAAATGTCCCATCCACACTCTTCGGCGTAGTAAAAACTTCCCCAGCCGGCAAATTCGACCAATACCGCGTGCTGATCAACCCGCTGGTCTTCACCCAATCCAGCGACCGATCAAACGTCGCCGTAATCGAAGTCCCGCCCTTCGTCGAAACGCGCAGCAAATTCGCCGACCGCATCCGGTCGCGCAAACGATCGCTCAAACGATCCACCTTGCGGTAATCCGCCCGCATCCCCTCCTGCATAATCTGCGGGGTAACGCTCACCATGTGCGCATAACGTATCCGCCGCCGCTCGACAATCCCCACAATCTGCCGCCGCGCCGTCAATTCCCCAATCAAAGGCTGAAAGCAAAGTATCCCCGCATCCGCAGTCTCGAGCGCATCCAAAACCGGCGCCGGCGCATCCACCAACGGCCGCGGCGAATAATCCTCCACGCAAAATCCCTGCCAATTCGCCCCGCGATTCTCAAGCGCCGCCGCCAACGAAGCCGCCACCTCCCGCGAAGGCTCATCAAATATCAAAACCACGCGCTCCCCCGGCATCACCGCAAGACAAGTCTCCACGGCGTTCCGCGCCCCATCCATCAATTCCGGATTCACCGAATCAAGAACAATAGGCGACATATTCAATCATTCTATTTGGATTATTTATTCCCGTCGAGCGAACCGTTCGTATCGCCAACTCTGTCGTCAATCGCCCAAACGAGATCCCGAACGCAGCGAGGAGCCCGAAGTTTCCGAACACAGGGTGCCCCATGAGCCGGTTTTGCGCGTGGGGCTTTTGACTTTTCCCTCTTATGTCCCAACCATTCTCTCCACCACAAACGAAGGCACCTGCCCCCCACCCGACGTCACGTTCGCCAACCCCGTCGAACTCAACCGCGTCAAAAATCCGCTCATCTTCCCGCGAAATAAATACGGCGCAAAATCCACCAACATATCCCGCATCGTCACAACCCCGCCCTCCACATAAGGAAACACTTCGCGCCGCACAGCAATCTTCTCCTGCACCACCCAAGATCCCGCCGGCGCCGCCACCGCTTTCTCCAGCGCCGCGTCCCAACCCGCCGCATCCACCTCCCACCCCAACATCACTCCCGCCCCGCCATATTCATCATTCGGCTTCAAAACAAAATTTTCCCGCCGCCCGCGCACATACTCGAGCAACCCAATCGCCTCCCCAGCCCGCGTACTCCGCACATCCGCCACCAATCGCGTCCAAGGAACATGCCGCCGGATCAATTCGCGCTCCTCCATCGAAAAAATCTCGCGATTCCTCTCATCCGTCAAAACCGCAAAAAAAGCCTTCTTATGCGGTATCTTGCACCGGAAAGTATTCGCCACACACACTGCCCGCGCCTCGTAAGCCTTCACCAAAGCCTCGCACTCCGCCGGCCGCGCCAATATGTCGTTGATCAAAACGCGCCGGTAAACCAAATCAATTTTCTTCCCCTGCGCCGCCAGCGTCTTCCCGTCAAAAATCAAATCGCTCGGCTCGCACACCAGCGTCGGCACGCCCAATTTCTCAAACCGCGCCTGCAAAATCTCAAACTCACTCCAAGTCGGCACCCCGCGCCAATCCACAATCGCAATCTGCGGCGGCGACGCCGTCCCGCCCCAATCGCGATAGCTAGCCAGCAAGGCCTCCAAAATCGAAGCCATCAAAGGATAAGTCCGCGTCCGAAAGGTTTCGCGAAACCGGCTCATCACCGGCATCTCCGCGAAAACTTCCCCCAGCGTCTCCGAATAACCCAGCCCCGCAGGCGATTCCGCGTTGTACTCCGCAAATTGCAAAGAATCAGGCAGCAGAAACGCGTCCAATCGCGAAGCCGTCGAGGCCCGCGCATATCCAGGCTCGATCGCCACAAGCCGCTCTTCCTCCGGCCGCAATCCAAATTGCGCCAGCAACTCGGGCGACTTCATAGCAGCTTCGACAACGCGCTCGCCCAATCCCGCAATCGTCTCCGCCACCACGCGCACGCGCGCATCATCGCGCTCATCCAGAAAAAACGGCCGCAGGAACGGCGAATGAATCCGCTCGCCAAACGTCAATTTCCGCGCCCGCATCTTCGCCGCAATCTCAGCGCAGTAAGCTGCCTGCAGCTCGACATCCGGCCGCAACAACGAATGCCACACGTCGGCCGGCGAAGCCACGCCATCCGCTCCCATCGGCGCTGCCCCCGAAGCCATCAATCCCACGCCCCTGCCGCACGCGCAATCATCGGCGTCCCAGCACTGCTAGCGCCAGGCGCCCCCACAAATCCATTCGGCCGTCCAATCCCCAGCATCTCCTCCCAGCGCGGCCACGGATTCGAAGGTGAGCCATGCACGGCGCGGTCAATCACCAGCTTCGCCATCTGCGCCACCACCTCATTGAAATAAAATTCGGTGATCCGGTCGCGCTCGAAATCCGGCGCCGGATTCAGAAAATCGATCGCGTAAGGCACGCCATTCTCCACCGCAAACTCAATCGTATTCATCTCGTACCCCAGCGCCTGATTGATCGTCCGCGCGTCGTGCACGATGCGATCGCCCAGCTGCGGTGAAAGATAATTGTGAATGACGTTGTATTTCCGCTCTTTCGGATCGTAAGCCACCGGAATGATCTCGGCCTTCCCGAAAGTGAAGCAGCGCACATACTGATCGAAATTAATGAACTGCTGCAAAGTCATGCAATAAGGCGAAGTCCCGTCATAAGCCGCAATCAATTCCTCGCGGTTATGCACCTTGTACACATGCTTCCATCCGCCGCCCGAAAACGGTTTCAAAATCGCCGGCCGTCCCACGTAATCGAGCAATCCATCCCAATCCATCGGATAAGTCAAATTCCGCAGCGACTCCGAATTTATATCCACATCCGCCGGATAACCCTTCTGCGGCAGCAAAATCGTCTTCGGAATCGCAATCCCCAATTTGCTCATCACCGAGTAATTGAAAAATTTATCGTCCGCCGTCCACCAAAAAGGATTGTTGATGACG
>Ga0116219_10004748_pt1 | contig 10100 bp, 7 predicted proteins | sample Sb_taG_4_FD_91019 | JGI IMG/M metagenome (GOLD analysis project Ga0116219, IMG submission 91019) | Peat soil microbial communities from Weissenstadt, Germany - Sb_50d_6_BS metaG | ecosystem: Environmental > Terrestrial > Soil > Wetlands > Peat | place: Germany: Weissenstadt | collected 2010-09-21
ACACGAACAACGGGAAAGCCAGGACCAGGATGAAGCCGGCGTCGGTGGTGGTCTTGTCGGTGGTCGGCCCGTAGAAGCCACGGCCGTTGTTGTACGCGCTGGCGGCTGGGGCGAGGGCGAGCGCTACGAGCAGCGCGAGCGGAATGAGCGTTGCGAGCAGGCGTGTGCGCATCGGTCGCGGTGATCCTACCTGAGCATGAGCACGCGAAGCGCCGCCGACCCTCACGTGGTGAGTGTCCCATTGCGTCGGCCGTGTAACTATCGCTATACAGTCTTCGCAACGGAACAACGCCCACACGCCGGTCACGCCGGGGGCACAAACCGGGGCGCCTACCATCACCCGGCATGGCGCTGCTGATCGCATCGGACCTGCACAAGGATATGGCGGGCGTGCCGCTGTTGAGCGGCGTGTCGTTCAAGCTCGAGCGCCGCGAACGGCTGACGCTCGCGGGGCGCAACGGCGCGGGCAAGACGACATTGCTGCGGATGCTCGCCGGCGAGACGCCGATCGACCGCGGCGAGCTGAGCGTGGCGAAGGGCATGCGCATCGCGCTGCACGACCAGCGACCGCCGCGCGAGCGTGGGATGGCTCTGCGCGAGTACCTGCTGTCGGGCTGCACGGAGGAGCTCGCGATCGAGGCGCGGCTGGCGGAGCTGGAGACGAAGATGGCTCAGGGCGCGAGCGACGAGGCGACGCTCGCACGCTACGCGCGTGAGCAGGCGCGACTGGAGGCGCGCGGCGGCTACCTGTGGCGCAATCGCGCGAGCGCGATGGCGCACGGGCTGGGCTTTCGCGACGCGGACCTCGAGCGCACGCTGGACACGTTCTCCGGCGGCCAGCTGACGCGCGCGTCGCTGGCGCGCGCGCTTGCGACCGCGGCGGATGTGCTGCTGCTGGACGAGCCCACCAACCACCTGGACATCGAGTCGCTGGAGTGGCTCGAGCAGACGCTCGTGGACCTCGACGCGGCGGTGGTGCTGGTGGCGCACGACCGCTGGTTCCTGGAGGCGGTGGGCACGGCGGTGCTCGAGATGTACGGACCGCCGCCGACACGCGCGCGCTTCTTCGCGGGCACCTGGCACCAGTGGCGGCGGGAGCAGGCGGCGCGCGAGATCGCCTTGGGCAAGGCGATCGACAAGCAGCAGGCGGAGATCGAGCGCATGGAGCGCTTCATCGAGCGCTTCCGCTACAAGGCGACCAAGGCCCGCCAGGCGCAGTCGCGGGTGAAGAAGCTCGCGAAGATCGAGCGCATCGAGCGTGACCCCGCGGACGCCAAGGGGCTCGAGTTCGCGTTCGCCAAGCCGGAGCGCTCGGGACGTGTGATCTTCGAGCTGCTCGACGCCCGCATCGAGATCGGCCCATCGTCCCCGGAGGGGGACCCGGCGATCGTGCTGCTCGACCACGCGGAACTGTGGCTGGAGCGCGGCGAGCACGTGTCGCTGGTGGGCCCCAACGGCACCGGTAAGACGACGCTGATCCAGACGCTCGCCGGCCGCCGGGCACTCGCGGCAGGCAAGCTGACCACGGGCCACAACGTGAAGGTCGGCTACCTCTCCCAGCACGCGGACGAGCTCGACGCGGGCGGCGGACTGGGCGGGAACCTCAACCCAAGCGTGCTCGACGCGGCGCAGCACGCGACCGGCCTCACGCCCGGCAAGGCGCGCGCGCTGCTCGGGCGCTTCCTGTTCTCGGGCGAGGAGGCGGAAAAACCGCTGAGCGGCCTGTCTGGCGGCGAGCGCCGGCGCCTGTCGCTGGCGGTGCTGGTGCACTCCGCCGCCAACGTGCTGATCCTGGACGAGCCCACCAACCACCTGGACCTGGAGAGCCGCGAGGCGCTGGAGGACGCGCTGCGCGCGTTCCCGGGAGCGATCCTGCTGGTCTCGCACGACCGCGCGCTGCTCGACGCGGTGGGCACGCGCACGATCGCGGTGGAGGATGGCTCGCTGCACAGCTACGCGGGCGGCTGGCCGGAGTACGTGCGCGTGCGCGACGAGCGCCGGGCTCAGGGAGGCGCCGCCTCCTCGGGCACGGCCCAAAGCGACGCTGTGAACGGTGCCGGGGCGCGTCATGGCTCGCCGTCGCACCCCGGCGCCGCGGGTGCGCGAGCGGGCACGAAGCCGGCCTCCGCTGCGCAGGGGACGGCGGCGAAGAAGGCCAAGCCCAAGCCGAAGGCGAAGGGACCGTCAAAGAACCGCCTGACCGCGCAGCAGCAGGCCGAGCGCGCGATCGAAGATGCCGAGGCGGCCTTGCGCGCGCTGGAAGCCGACCTGACCGATCCGGCGGCGTGGGCGACGCGCTATGAGTCGGCGAAGTCCGAAGCGCGCCACACGGCAGCGACGCGGGCCGTCGAGGAGGCATACGCGCGCCTGGAGGCGCTGGTCGACTGACCCGCTCGCCGGCTGGAGTCAGTCGCGCCGCAGCGGCCGGACAACGGCCACGCGGCTAACCTCTGCTGTGTGAGCGAAGGCTTGAAAAACGCCCGCAACGCGGCGATCGTGCTGGCGATCGCAGCCGCCGTGTACTTCATCCCCGGGGGCGGGCGCGCGGCGAACACGTTTGAAGCGGCGCTGGTGGTCGCGTTCGGCCTCGGCGCCGGCTATCTCGGCCTGCGCTTGTACCGCGAACACCGCATGACGCTGGACGGCCTCGGCGACCGCCATCGCGGGCTGCTGTACGGCGCGGTCGCGGTCGCGATCTTCCTATGGGCGGCGCACACGCGCATGTGGGAAACGGGCGTGGGCACGATCGCGTGGTTCGTGGTCGCCGGCATCGCCGTGTACTCGCTGCTCGCCGTCTTCCGTCATTGGCGCGCGTACTGAGCGAGCAGGGCGCGAGCCTCGTCGACCGAAGCAGGGAGACGCTCGCTTGAGCGAGCATCCCCTTCTCGGCCAGCGCCGCGCGCTGCCTGACCAGCCGGGCGTGTACCTGTTCAGGGACGCGCGCGGGCGCGTGATCTATGTGGGCAAGGCGAAGTCAGTGCGCAAGCGCGTGGCGTCGCACTTCTCCAAGGCGCAGGGGGGCGGGCGGGGATCGGGTTCATCCGGCCACGCGGAGATGGTGGCGGCGGTCGAGCACATCGAGTGCGTGGTGGTGGCCAGCGAGGCGGAGGCGCTGCTGGCGGAGCAGAGCTTCATCAAGCAGTACCGGCCGCGCTTCAACATCCGTCTGCGCGACGACAAGTCCTATCCGTTCATCGCGATCTCGCTCGACGAGGACTTCCCGCGCGTGTACTTCACGCGCGAGCGCCACCGCTCCGGGCGCGCGTACTTCGGCCCGTACTCGAACGCCAAGCGCGTGCGCTCGACGCTGGAGGTGCTGGTGAAGGTGTTCATGTTCCGCTCGTGCACAGGCCAGGAGCCGGGGCGGCGCAGCGGCAGCCCGTGCCTCGACTACTACATCAAGCGCTGCGGCGCGCCGTGCGTTGGCTACGTGACCAAGGAGCAGTACCGCGAGAGCATCGACGGCGTGATCGACTTCCTCAGCGGGCGCTTCGCCGCGATCGAGCGCGACCTGCAGGAGCGGATGCGCGCGGCGGCCGCGCAGGAGGAGTTCGAGCAGGCGACGATCGAGCGTAACCGGCTGCAGGCGGTGCGCTCGCTGCTGGAGCGCCGCCGCGTGACGGCCGAGACGGTGGGCACGTTCGACGCTGTCGCCGTGGCCCTCGACGGACGCGACGCGAACGCGCAGGTCTTCCAGGTGCGTGACGGCGTGCTCTCCGACCGCCAGTCCTTCTACCTTGCCAACGAGGCCGAGCGCGAGCTGGCGGAGGTGGGCGAGGAGTTCATGCTGCAGTACTACGCCGGGCAGATCTCGATCCCGGCGCTGCTTGTGGTCCAGCGGGAGATCGGCGCCCACCCATCTCGCGCGGCACTTGCGGATGCGCTGTCCGCGCGCCGCGGTGGACCGGTGGAGCTGCGCGCGGCCGAGCGCGGCGAGAAGCGGCGGATCCTCGAGCTGGCGGAGCGCAACGCGCTGCTCGCGCTCGATCAGGAGCGGCTGCGCTCCGAGCGCCGCCGCCAAAGCCGCGTGGACGCGCTCGAGGGCCTGCAGCAGGCGCTCGATCTCGACGTGCCGCCGATCCGCATCGAGTGCTTCGACATCTCCAACCTGGGCGGCACGCACACGGTCGCATCGATGGTCGTGTTCGAGGGCGGCGCGCCGAAGAAATCCGACTACCGTCGCTTCAAGATCCGCTCGACGGAGGGCGCGCCCGACGACTTCGCGTCGATGGCCGAGGTGCTCAGCCGCCGATACGCCCAGTGGGAGCGCCAGGCGGACTTCTCACCACACGACCCCTCGTATGACCAGAGCTTCGCGTCGCTGCCGAACGTGGTGGTGATCGACGGCGGCAAGGGGCAGCTCGCGGCCGGGCTGGGGCCCCTGCGGGGCTTTCGCGAGCGCGGCGTGGCGGTTGTGTCGCTGGCCAAGCGCATCGAGGAGGTCTTCCTGCCGGGCCGGAGCGCCCCGCTCCTGCTCGCGCATTCGACGCCCGAGCTGCAGCTGCTGCAGCGCGTGCGCGATGAGGCGCACCGCTTCGCCATCACCCATCACCGGGGCCGCCGCGACAAGGCGATGACGAGCTCGCTGCTGGATGAGCTGCCGGGTGTCGGCCCGTCGCGCAAGCGAGCGCTGCTCACCCACTTCGGCTCGCCCGAGGCGGTCGTCGCGGCCACCGGCGAGGAACTGCAGACGGTGCCCGGCCTGCCGGCGAAGGTCGGCCGTGAGCTGCACGCCTATCTCCATAGAGCGGGCTGAGCCGGCCGGCTCAGGGGCGAGCCGGCCGTACTTGACACGCTTCATCCGCGTGAGCGGGCACAATGCAGGGGCGATGGCCGTGATCAGGCCCCTACGTCCGCTTCGAGCCAGCGGCGGGAAGTCCGGCGTGCCGGTGGTGGAGTCGCGCTTGGAGGACTTCGTGGTGATCACGGGGTTCTCGGGCGCGGGCAAGTCGACGGCGATGAACGTGTTCGAGGACGCGGGCTACTTCTGCGTGGACAACCTGCCGCCGGAGATGATCCGCTCGCTGGTGGAGCTGTTCGTGCACAAGGGGTCGAAGGTCGAGCGCGCGGCGGTCGTCTCGGACGTTCGCGGGGGCGTGTACTTCGAGGCGCTGCGCGCGGTGGTGGATGACCTGGACGCGCTCGGTCTGCATCACCATGTGCTGTTCCTGCATGCCTCCGAGCAGACGCTCGTCACGCGCTACAAGGAGACGCGCCGGCGCCATCCGCTCGCGCCGGAGGGCAGCGTCGCGGCGGGCGTGGCGGCCGAGCGTGCGCTGCTCGAGCCGCTGCGCGTGCGCGCGGACCAGGTGATCGACACGACGGGCATGTCGGCGGCGATGCTGCGCGAGAAGATCGCGGAGGATTTCCTGCCCCGCCAGGCGGTGGGGCGTCTGTCGGTGACGTTCATGAGCTTCGGCTTCAAGCACGGCCCGCCGCGCGAGGAGGATCTCGCGTTCGACGTGCGCTTCCTCGCGAACCCGCACTACGAGCCGGAGCTGCGCGAGCTGACGGGCCTGGACGAGCCGGTGGTCGAGTACATCGCCGGCGACGGGCGCTTGGCGGAGCTGTACGAGCGGCTGCACGCGCTGCTCGACTTCCTGCTGCCCGAGTATGTCGCCGAGGGCAAGGCGCACCTGGTGATCTCGATCGGCTGCACCGGCGGCAGGCACCGCTCGGTGGCGATCGCCGAGCACCTGGCGGCGCGCTACCGCGAGCACGAGGACCTCGAGGTGGCGGTCGCGCACCGCGACATCGACAAGGCCCCCGGCAGCGCCTGACCCCCGCCCAGCGCGGCACCGGCGGCCATGGATAGCCATGGTCATACAGCAGCGCGCCGCGTAGGTGAGTCACACCGCCAGTTTTGCCGCCAAGCAGCGCGCTGATAGCCTCCCATGGCACGCCGGGCGACGGAGTCACGCAACTCCTGAGACCCGGCATCGTTCATTCTGCATAGGGAGGCAATGAATGCCGGTACGCGTCGGGATCAACGGGTTCGGCCGCATTGGGCGAAACGTGTTCCGTGCTGCCAAGGCCCAGGGCGAGGCAGCGAGTGAGATCGAGTGGGTCGCGGCGAACGACTTGACGGACGCGCGCACGCTCGCGCACCTGCTCAAGTACGACTCGATCCTCGGCCCGTACCCGGGCACGGTGGAGGTGCGCGGTGAGTCGGCGATCGTGGTGGACGGCCATGAGGTGAAGGTGCTCGCCGAGCGCGACCCGGCTGCGCTGCCGTGGGGCGAGCTGGGGGTCGACGTGGTGATCGAGTCGACGGGTCTGTTCACCAACCGCGACGCCGCGGCCACGCATCTCGCCCAGGGGGCCAAGAAGGTGATCATCTCGGCGCCGGCGAGCGACCCGGACGCGACGGTGGTGCTGGGCGTGAACTTCGACGAGGTTTACGACCGCGAGCGCCATCACGTGATCTCGAACGCCTCGTGCACGACCAACTGCCTGGCGCCGGTGGCGAAGGTGGTGGGCGACACGGTCGGCATCGAGCACGGCCTGATGACCACGATCCACGCGTACACGGCCGATCAACGGCTGCAGGACCTGCCGCACAAAGACCTGCGCAGGGCGCGCGCGGCGGCGATCAACCTGATTCCCGCGTCGACGGGCGCGGCGAAGGCGATCGGGCTGGTGATCCCGGAGCTGCAGGGCAAGCTGCACGGCTTTGCCGTGCGCGCGCCCGTGCCGACCGGCTCGGTGGTGGACCTTACGGTGGAGACGGCACGCGAGACGAGCGTGGAGGAGGTCAACGCGGCGCTGAAGGCGGCCGCCGACAGCGGCCCACTGGCTGGGATCATGCAGTACACGGAAGACCCGATCGTCTCCAGCGACATCGTCTCCTCGCCGTTCTCGTGCATCGTGGACTCGCTGTTGACGGCGGTGATCGACGGCACGATGCTGAAGGTCGTCGCCTGGTATGACAACGAGTGGGGCTACTCCAATCGCCTCGTCGACCTCGTGCAGAGGGTGCTGTAGGAATGAGATCCCACCCACCCAGCATCGACGACCTCGACGTGCGCGGCAAGAGGGTGCTCGTGCGCGTCGACTTCAACGTGCCGCTGAGCGTCGGCGAGGACGGCACGCCGGCGGTGGCGGATGACACGCGGATCGTGGCGGCGCTGGTGACGATCGAGGAGCTGCGTGGGCGCGGGGCGCGGTTGGTCCTGGTGTCGCATCTGGGCAGGCCGAAGGGGAAGGTCGTGCCGGAGCTGTCGATGGCGCCGGTGGCGCAGCGACTGCGCGAGCTGACCGGCGCACCGGTGACGCTGGCGCCGGCGGTGGTGGGCGCTGAGGTGAAGGCGCTCACGGAGAGCCTGCACGATGGTGAGCTGCTGCTGCTGGAGAACGTGCGCTTCGAGGCGGGCGAGACGAGCAACGACCCGGCGTTCGCGCGCGCGTTGGCGGAGCTGGCGGACGTGTACGTCGACGACGCGTTCGGCGTGGCGCACCGCGCGCACGCGAGCACCGAGGGCGTCGTGCACCTGCTGCCGAGCGCCGCGGGCAGGCTGTTGGAGCGCGAGGTGAACACGCTCACGGAGATCCTCGAGCACCCGGCGACGCCGCTGGTGGCGATCGTGGGCGGCTCGAAGGTGGCGGACAAGATCGCGGTGATCGAGCGCTTCCTACAGGTCGCCGACGTGGTGATGATCGGCGGCGCGATGTGCTTTCCGTTCCTGTGCGCGCAGGGGCACAAAGTGGGGGAGTCGCTGTGCGAAGACGAGGACACCGCGCACGCGCGCCAGCTGCTCGCGCGCGCCAGCGACACGCACACTCCCCAGCCGGGCCGCGCGCGTCTGTTGGTGCCGAGCGACCTGGTGATCGGCGACCGGCTGGCCGACGACGCCCAGCACCGCGTGCTGCCGGGGGTGGAGGTGCCGGCCGGCTGGATGGGATTGGACATCGGGCCGGAGACGGTCGAGCGTTACGGCCGCGAGATCGCGCGCGCGGGCACGGTCTTCTGGAACGGCCCGATGGGCGCGTTCGAGTTCGAGCCGTTCGCCTCGGGCACGCGCGCGGTGGCCGAGGCGGTGGCGAAGGCGCCGGGGTTGACGGTGGTCGGCGGCGGCGACTCGGCATCCGCGCTCGCGCACTTCGGGCTCGAGCACTCCGTCGATCACCTGTCGACGGGCGGCGGCGCCACGCTGGAGCTGGTGGAAGGCGCGACCCTGCCGGGGGTGGCGGCGCTGGAAGGCGCGGGAGTGGGAGCACGAGCGGGAGTTGCAGGGGGGGTGGGATCCTGAAAACCACCCGCACGCCGCTGATCGCGGGCAACTGGAAGATGTACAAGACGCAGCAGCAGGCCGAGGAGCACATCCAGGCGCTCTTGCCGCGGGTGTCGGCGGCGGACGGCGTGGACGTGGCGATCTGCGTGCCGTTCACGGATCTGCAGGCGATGGTCGACAGCGCGCGCGGGTCGCGGGTGGAGGTGTTCGCGCAGAACATGCACCATGAGCCGGAGGGCGCCTACACGGGCGAGGTGTCCGCGGCGATGCTGCGCGAGCTGGACGTGCGCGGCGTGGTGCTCGGACACTCCGAGCGCAGGGCACTGTTCGGCGAGACCGACAGGGCGCTCGCGTTGAAGCTGCCGGCGGCGCTCGCTGCAGGGCTGGTGCCGATCCTGTGCGTGGGCGAGACTGAGGAGGAGCGCGACAACGAAGAAACGGAACGCAAGCTGCGCCAGCAGGCGAAGGACGATCTGGCGGCCGTCCCCAGCGAGCGCCTGTCGGAGGTGGTGATCGCGTACGAGCCCGTGTGGGCGATCGGCACGGGCAGGGTGGCGACGCCTGAGCAGGCGCAGGAGGCGATGGCGTTCATTCGCGCGTTGGTGGCCGACAGCGACCGCCAGGCGGCGCAGGACGTGCGCATCCTGTATGGCGGCTCAGTCAAGCCGGAGAACGCCGCTGAGCTGCTCGCGCTCCCCGACGTCGACGGCGCGCTCGTCGGCGGCGCGTCGCTGCAGGCGGATTCCTTCGCGCAGATCGTCGCCGCGGCTGCGCGATGAGCCGCGCGATGAGGATGCGCGTGACGCTCGCGCGATGATGGGCATTCGCGCCCGCACGAGGTGCGCAATGGTCATACAGCGCGTGGAAGCACGAACATGGGACGGGCGCTGAGCGTCTGATGAGCCTTCTACCGCCCGGCCCGCAGTCGCTTCCGGCGCCGTGCGCGTGCCTGATCGTGCTCGACGGCTGGGGGCTGGCGCAGCCGGGGCCGGGCAACGCGGTGTCGCTGGCGCGCACACCGGTGTTCGACGAGCTGTGGGCGTCCTACCCGCACACGACGTTGCAGGCGAGCGGGCGCGCGGTGGGGCTGCCGGAGGGGCAGATGGGAAACAGCGAGGTCGGGCACCTGAACCTGGGCGCGGGGGCGGTCGTGCGCCAGGACCTGGTGCGCATCGACGACGCCGTGGCGGATGGCTCGCTGGCCCAGAACGAGGCGCTGCGGGCGGCGTTCGCGGAGGCCGAGCGGGTGCATCTGCTGGGGCTGGTGTCGGACGGCGGCGTGCACTCCTCGCTGGCGCATCTGCGCGCGCTGGTCGCGCTTGGGCACGCGCTGGCGGTGAAGGACCTGGTGGTGCACGCGTTCACGGACGGGCGCGACACGCTGCCGCACGCGGGCGCGGGCTACCTGCGCGAGCTCGACCACACGCCTGGCATGCGCGTGGGCTCGGTGGTGGGTCGCTACTGGGCGATGGACCGCGACCACCGCTGGGAGCGCACGCAGCGCGCGTACGACATGCTCGTGCATGCGCGCGCGCCCCATCATTCCGACAGCGGCGAGCAGGCGGTGCAGGATGCCTACCGCAGGGGCGAGACGGACGAGTTCATCGAGCCGACGCTGGTGGGCGCCGAGGCGGCGATCCGCTCGGGCGACAGCGTGATCGCGTTCAACTTCCGACCCGACCGCATGCGCCAGATCACGCGCGCGCTCGCCGAGCAGCCGGGGTTCGCGGCGTCGTCCCCGGAGGGGGAGGGGGAGATCGACCGCGGCGGCGCGCCGGCGCTCGCACGCTACACGACGCTGACGCGCTACGAGGAGGGCTGGCCCTACCCGGTGGTGTTCTCGCCGGAGCACCCGCAGGTGACGCTGCC
>Ga0116219_10004749_pt1 | contig 10100 bp, 8 predicted proteins | sample Sb_taG_4_FD_91019 | JGI IMG/M metagenome (GOLD analysis project Ga0116219, IMG submission 91019) | Peat soil microbial communities from Weissenstadt, Germany - Sb_50d_6_BS metaG | ecosystem: Environmental > Terrestrial > Soil > Wetlands > Peat | place: Germany: Weissenstadt | collected 2010-09-21
ACGAAGCGGAGATACGAGCGCATTGGGTCGGGCTCGGGCGGTATTCCTCGGGCCAGGATCTCCGGCTGGGGCACGCCGAAGCGGAGGTAGCTGGAGAAGATGATGTCGTCGAATTGGCGGACGCGTTCCAGGATGCGGTAGGAGCGCTTTACGGCTTCGGAGGGTTCGCCGATTTGGTAGTGGAAGTTGGCGATGCGCTGCAAGATGATGGGGTTGGCCGGCGCCAGCGCCTCGGCACGGCGGAAACAGGCGCGGGCTTGGGTCAGGTACTCGGCGGCATGGGAGGCTGGGCGGAGGGCCAGATAGAGGTCGCCTAAGTCGCACCATCGAAAGGGCGAGGCTGGGTCGTTGGCTAGGGCCAGGCGCGACCAATGCAGGGCTTCTTCCGGTCCGGAGGAACCCGGTCCGGAGGAACCCGGGTCGGCGGGACCGGCGTCGGCGATGCGATCCGCCAGGCGGGCCGGCTGGTCGGGATCGCACGCTCGCAGGCGACAGGCTTGTTCCAAAAACGGGCCGTCTGGTTGGGTGTCCACTTGGGTGTCCGCGAAAGCTCGCCAGCCGCCCGCCAGGGCCAAAAAGACGCAGCACAGAGCTAGGAAAATCTGTGAGTAAATTGTGGAAAACGCGTGCGGGGAGGCGTCCTGTTCGGGCGCGGGAGTTGGAGGCGATGGATGCACTCTAGGGGATCATGCTAGCACGGGTCGCAAGCGTCGCCAACGGTATGACATATGCAGTACACTCTCGTCAGAAAGTGTCTTTTTTCCTTGATCTTATGAGGAACGATCCCGCATAATTGATGGGTGGTAAGCTCGACGGACTCTGGGAGGTAGGGTGAGGCGGCTCTTAACAACCTCGGTTGTGGCGTGCTGTGTTGCCGCGGTGGCGTTTGCGGCCGCTCCCGTGGGCACGGCATCTAGTAGCGCGGCGTTCGATTTGAACGGAGTCGCGATGCCGCCGGAGGGGGTTTCCTCGTGGCCGGTCACGGCCGGAGATGAGCTGCGCGCGGGAGGCGCCACGGTGGTCCTTCGCTTCCAGGACGGCTCGCGCATCGTGATCAGCGAACAGAGCCGCGTGAAGCTGGGTCGGAATGGGGACACGGTCAGTGTGAATTTGGCTGCCGGCGCAGCGCAGTTCAATTTGGCGCCGGAGTCCGCTCTTCAAGTTTTGAATCAGGGCCGGCAGGTGGGTGGACGAAGCGGCTCCATTACCGCTGGAACGCGGGCGGGCGGAACGCAGGCTGGGGTGGGCTCCAGTGGCGGGCCTCAGGCTGAAATTCGGCGACCGCCGCCGCCGATCAGCACGAAATAGGCCGATTCGTAGGAATCCAGAGCGTGAGAACACTTCTCAACAAGATCGGGCGCGGTCCACTGATGGGGATCTGTGCGCTCGCTTGGACGGTCGCCGGACAGGGCGCCACGCTTTATAGTGTTGGGTTGCCCTCGGGCCCAACCGTTAATGCCCCGGGCGTGGGGCGGTCGAATTTCGACTGGATCAATTGTGGAGATCTGGCTTGCGATAAAGGTGGCGGCGTGGCCACGAACGGCTTCATCTACGGCGACGCTTTTTCGCTGGCGGCCGGGAACAATTACATCGTCAACTCGATTACCGTTTTTGCAGCCGCCAATCTCGTAGGGGACAATACGGCGGCCGCGTTTCAGAGCGAGTTTAGCGCCATCAATTTGTACTTCGGGAGTTTCGCCGACCAGTCCAGCGCGTGCAGCGCGACTTCGGGGCCGGACAACTGCAGCTTCTCCTCCATCGCTTCGAATCCCACGATCACTGCGGCGGGCTACACCGGCGCGTCCAATTGCGCGGGCAACTCGGGTTATCTGGCCAGCGACGGGACTACTTGCGTGCCGATTTATCAGGTCACGTTCGCGGTGAACCTGCTGCTGATCGGGGGTAACACGTACCAGTTCGCCGCCGACGGAACCTTGGCCGGCGGACTGAGCGGATGCGTGGGAACCACAACGGGCTTCAACGGGTGCGGATGGTACACGCTCGCGACCACGGGCGGACCTACCGGCACGATTTATGGCTGGGATGGCACGGATTTGACGGGCGGGTCCTTTGAAACGACCACTAGTCCCGCGACGAACATGAATGTCATCATCACTGGGGACATTGCGACTCCGGAACCGGGATCGCTTACGTTATCGGGACTCGGGATCGCGGCGGTTGCTCTGGCGGCCATTGGACGCCGTCGAAGCATGCGCAAGAGTCTCTGCTAACCCTTATCGCTCCATCGTCCTGAAACTGCGGCGCGCGCGCCGGTATCCTGAAACTGCGGCGCACCCGCCGGTATCCTGAGAAAGCGGTACTCGCGCCGGCGGAAGTTGCCGCTTGTGTTCCGCGATGGGAGCCATGCCCCTGTTCACCCTGGCCGCGCTGAGTGCGATTCTGGCGGTGGCCGCGTTCAATAATGGCGGCTCCGACGTTCCCGCGTGGCATTACTGCGCTTCCGCTTTGGGGTCGCTGGGACTGATTTACATTGGCGTTCGCGCGGTTCAGCGCAGATGGATGGCGGCGATCTCCGGGCCTATGCTGGCGCTGCTCGGCTTCACTGTGGCGCTGTGCGCGCTGCAACTGATCCCGTTGCCGCGGGGTGTGTTGCAGATTCTGTCGCCCTCCAGTTTGGAGATCTACAGCGCGGCTGCGCAAGCGGGGGCTGCGAACCGATTTTTTCCCATCAGCGTGATGCCTTCGGCGACTTTGGATGCAATGCTCGCGTTGCTGGCCTGCATCGTGGTGTTCGCGCTGGTAGCGGACATGGCGGCGGAGTGGGCGTCGCGCGAGCCCCAACGCACTTGGCGGCTGGCGATTCCTTTGGTCGTGCTGGGTGTGCTCGAGGCTGTGTTGGGGATTCTGCAAGCTGCCGCGGGGTCCAAGCCGGGAGGCGCCACCGGGACGTACCAAAACCGCAACCACTTTGCCGGTCTGCTGGAGATGTGCCTGCCGTTTGCGGCGATGTTCGCTTTCGCCGCGTGGCGGCGCGTGACGCGGCATCAGGGCGTCGCCTGGAAGGCCGTTTTGGAAACCTGGGGCTGGCTGGCGGCGGTGGCGGTGATGCTGCTGGCGGTCGCGGCGTCGCTGTCGCGCATGGGATTCGCCGCGGCGCTGGCGGGTCTGTTTGCTTCGGGAGCCGCGGCGCTGGTGATCGAGCGGCGGGACGATGCTCGGCGGGCGGGACGCGGCGCATGGCTGCCGGTGGCGGCCGCGGCTGGGGTGGTGCTGCTGCTCGCCGTGCTGCTGCCGTCGATCAGTTTGATTCAGCGCTTCGATGGCGCTAGTGGAGCCGGCGAGATTTCCTCGGACGCGCGGCTCGGGATCTGGCGGGATACGCTGCATCTGGTGCGGGCGTTTCCGCTGGTGGGCTGCGGTTTGGGGGCGTTTCAATCGGCTTATATGCGTTACCAGACGGTGGCTCCGCTGCTGACTGTAAATTTCGCGCATAACGATTATTTGCAGCTTCTAGCGGAGTTGGGCGCGGCTGGGTTTCTGGCGTTGCTGATGGTGGCGGCGATGGTTTATCGGGCGCTGTGGCGGAAGCTCGGGGAGCGGGGTGAAACGTATTTCTATGCCGCGTGTCTGGGAGCGTTGGTGGCGATCTCTTTGCATAGTCTGGTGGATTTCAACTTGTACAAGCCGGCTAACGCTATGGTGGTGGCTTGGGTTGCTGGGATGTCGGCTAGCAAGGGGGGCAGGTTGTGAAAGCTGCGGCCGGAGGCGGGTTGCCAACCCGCCGCAGGATGACATCCTGCCCCACAAGCTATGGCAGGACAAGCTATGGCAGGACAAGCTATGGCAGGACAAGCTCTGGCAGGACAAGCTTTGGCAGGACAGCTATGGCAGGACAAGCTCTGGCAGGACAAGCTTTGGCAGGACAGCTATGGCAGGACAAGCTTTGGCAGGACAAGCTCTCGCAGGACAAGCTATGGCAGGACAAGCTATGCCAAGACAAGCTATGGCAGGACAACCATGGAATTGCGCGGGAAGGCGAAGTGACGGCCGTTCTCGTCGATTACATTCACTTGCGCTACGTACTGGCCGCCGGCGATCCGGGCTAACGGGATCTGGAAGCTGAACGGCGCGACGCCGGGGCGCGTGGTCGCTAGCTTGTTGACGCGCACGGGCGGCGAGGAGAAGGCCTTGCGGGCGCCTTGCAGCAGGTCGATTTCGGCGGTTAGGCTGGGGGTGCGCGCGCCTTCGCCGGACGCATTGGGCAACGCCGGATCGTAGACTTCGAAATACACGTATAGGGTCTGGTCCTTGCGAAATACGCGGGTGATGCTGGGCACGGTTTTTTGCCCGTTGTCGACTAGCGGATGTCCGGCCAGCAACCTCTTGTTGTCGCCCGCGGATCCTACGGCGGCCGCGACCGGTTCTTTCTGACTGCTCAGGATTACGCTGCTTAAGCGCAGATTGCGGCCTGCGTTCAGGTCCGGCACCGTGAACTTGGTTTCGAAGGTGCCCATCTTGCCGCTCTGATTCTCGCGCGCCAGGAAGCGGAGGGAATACTGGCCAGGACCTAGCGTGAGTCCGGCATCGTATTGCAGGTTGCGGTTACCGAGGCGTTCGGCATTGGCGTCGGTTAGTTTTACGGTGATGTTGTCGCGAACGCCGCCGACTAGTTTGCCGGATGCGTCGCGCACCTGGCCGATGAAATCGAGGTCCGTGGTTTGCTTGCCACCCTTCTTCGCCAGCGCCAGCACCGATCCGGGAATCTTCACCGAGATGGGGACGAAATAGCGGTCGCGCGCTACGCGGAAGTAGTCGACTTCGAGCGCTAGCGGCAGTTCGCTCACCGGGTCGCCTAGCGTGAGGGCTTCTTCAAGCTGGCGCTCCTTGTCGCCGGCGGTGAATTTCTGGAAGGTTTTCGCGGCGTAGTATCCGGCGCGGTAATCGAGCTTGGCTTGCAATTGCGGGGTCGCCAGCTTCACTTGGATTTTGCGATATTTTCCGTCCAGCGCGGAGTTGGAAGGATAGTAGCCGAGGATGTAGTAGCTGTTGATGTCGGTCTGGGCCTGGCGGATGCCCATGGTGAGGTCGTTCGAATCCAGCAGCGCCTTGCCGCCGGTGTCGGAGGAGAGCGAAGTCAACGTTTCCTGGGAATCGTTGAAGCTGTCGCGCTGGCTCTGCTGTTTGGTGCCGCTGAAGACGCCGGTGCCGCGCGGCGAGGCGGTGGAGGCGTCGCCACCGGGGGGCGTGGCCACCAGGCCGCGGGCGTCCACCGAATAGATCGACACGTTGGCGCGTACGGCCGCGTTCACGGTGGATTTGAGCTGGCTCTGATTCTCGACTCCGGTTTTACTGACGCCGCTGGAAAAATAAATCAGGGCTTTCTTTTCGGGATAGACGCTCAATTTCTTGGCGGCGTCTTCGATCGCGCTTAGCTTGCGGTCGGTGTTGAAGATGTTGAACTCGGTGTCGTCGGCGGTGAACGCGCCGCTATCGTCGCCCTCTTCGGCCGAGGTGGCCGCGGTGGCGGCTAGTTCGCTGGCTTCGCCGAGGGCCATCTTGTGGAGCGTGTCGAGCAGACGGTCGCGGTCGTCGGTGAAGTCTTCGACCACTTGCAGGCGATTGCCGAAGGTCATGATGGAGACCATGTCGGAGGCGGTCATCTGCGAGGACAGAAATTTTACGGCGGAATCGCGCGCGCGGACTTGATCGGGCTGCGGCATGGAGGAGAAATCGAAGAACAGCGCCATCAGACGCTTGTCCTGGTGACGGGTGGGGGCGGCTGCGGTGGGCTTAGTGACGCTCGTGCCGGCGGCTACTTCGGGCACTTTCTCTTCGATTGTGCGCGGGCTGTTGGCGGTGAAGGAGACGGGCGTGAGCAGGTCGCTGTTTAGCTTTTCCAGTTCGAAGACGGCTAGGGACTGCGGCACACCGTCCTCCAGCACCACGAAATCCTCTTTCTTGAGATTGGTGATGGGCGCGCCGTTGCGGTCGCGCACCGCTACGTTGACGATGACCAGGTTGCTTTCGACTTTGAAGGTGACATCTTGCGCCAGGAGAGCTGCGGTCAGGAGAAAGAGAAGGCGTCTCATAGAGTGCTCTTAGAAGCGGAACCTTATTGTCGCGGAAAGACTGCGCATTCCGACTGCGGATGTGGGAAGGCCGTACGTCAGTGAGTTCACTACCGTGCCTACGTTCGAGATGTTGACGTGGTTTAGGAAATTGGTGGAGTCCACGCGAATTTCCATGCGCTTGCGTTCGCTCAGGTTGATGCTGCGGGCTAGCGATAGGTTCATCGAGAACAGTCCTGGCCCGGGGATGGTGTTGCGGCCGGCATTGCCGAATTGTCCCGGAGGCGGCGTGGTGAATGCCAGCAAGTTGAAAAATCCGCCGCCGGCGTCAATCGGGAGTCCGGTGGACTCGGCCCGGCCGCTGCCGATGGAACCTGTGCCGCCGGTGTCGGATAGATTGCCCAGCACGCGCGCGGTCAGCGGCGTGCCGGTTTCGGCGGTGGCGTTGCCGGAGATGGTCCAATCCTTGAGAGCTTTCTCCAGCACCGGCTTGTTTTGGAACAGGCCGTTGCGCACGCCTACCGGGGATTGCCAGGTGTAATTGGCGGTCAGCACGTGGCGGCGGTCGAAGCTGGACAGGCCACGCTCGGCCGACAGATCCAGATTGTTTTGCGCGACGGTGTTCCCCGCCCCGCCCAACGTGGAAGAATCGTCAATGGATTTAGAGTAGGTGTACTGCAACTGGAACGAGAGGTTGTTGCGGAAGCGGCGATTCAGCCGCACCTGACCCGAGTGCATGATGGAGTTGCCTACGGGCGTGTCATACGTGAAGCCGACGGCGTTGCCGATCTGCAATTTCTGCTCGCTGGTCAATGGCGACGATCCGGCCGGAGCGCGGTTGGGGCTCTCTTGAATGTCCAGGCGCGTGCCTTTGGTGCCGGTGTAAATTACCTCGCCGACCAGCGATCCGGGCAAGTCGCGTTGGATGGAAAAATTCCAGCTCTGCGCGTAGGCGTCGCGATAGTTGCGATCGACCGCGAAGGTGTTGGTGACGGTCTTGTTCGCGGGCGTGGCCGTGAGGCCGCTGGCCAGCGTCAAGACATCCGTGGTGCTGGTGTTGACGGTGGTCGAAAGTGCGAAGGGAGGCTGGGCGGCGAGGCGGGACGCAAATTGGTTGTAGACGCCCAGGTTGTAATACCAGCCATAACCGGTGCGGATGACGATCTTGCCTTGCGGGCGCGGTTTCCAGGAGATGCCGATGCGCGGAGAGAAATTGTTGCGATCGGGATCGATCAATGCGGCGGGAAATTGGCCCGAGTACGGACCGACTCCGCCGGCGACCACGGGAGCTACCGCGGTGAAGCCGGGCGCGATGTCGAGATTCGCCAGCCGCCCGTACTTCTCTTTCCAGGGCGAGAAGAATTCGTAGCGCAGGCCGAGATTCACGGTGAGGTTGCTGCGCACGCGCCAATCGTCCTGTCCATACGCGTTGTACGCGTCGCTGCGGAAATACTGGCTGGATTCGCCGTAGCGCACGGAGGCGGATTCCGGAAGGCCCAGGAGAAAATCCGCGAAATCCCAGCCGGTTCCCGCCTGCGGCTGCAGATTCGCATTGAGCGCGCTGGTGGAGAGTCCGGTGAAGGTAAACGTCCCGCGCCCGTTGGCGTCGGTGATGGTGTTGTTCAAATACCAGGTGTAGCCTCCGCCGAACGAAAAATTGTGCTTGCCGCGGTTCCAACTGAAGCCGTCGGAGAGCCCGGAGTTCTGCACGGCGCTGGTTACCGGGCTCGAATCGCTGACGGATCCAAAGTTGGTGAACGACAGCGTGGGCGGGCCGAAATTGCGGGGGTTCGATGAAGTCCCCTGAATCCCGAGCAGCGCCGCGACGTTGGTGCCATTCGCGAAGAACGGATTCGTGAGGTTGGTGTTGCGATTGAAATTGACGGTCAGATTGTTGAACCTGCGCGTGCCCAGGTTGTGGGTCCAGGTGAGGCTGGCGTTGTTGCCGGCGCCCTGGGTGCCGTCGCGAAAACCGAAGGTCTGTTCGTTGATGCCGTTGCGATTTTGCAGGTTGTAGGTCAGCGCCAGGCGGTTCTTGCGCGTCAGCGTCACGCCGGTGCGCACGCTGAGATTCTGGGCATTCTGGGGCACCGAAGTGAGGAAGCGATAGTTCTGAACGGCGTTCTGGTTGGGCAGCGGAATGTAGTTCATTAGCCCGAGCGCAATCGCGCTTTGCTGGGAGAGCGGGATCTGGTTGTTGGGGAACGGCTGCCCGGTGGACGGATTGTAGATCGCGCTGCCGGTACCGGAGAAATCGCCGCTGCGTTGCGCGAGCGTGGGCACCGTGGTGGTCGAATCGAAGGGATTGCGCTGCAGGTTTCCCGAATAGTTGATGGTGAAATTGACCTTGCTGCCCAAATCAAACAGTTTGGGGATGGTCAACGGTCCGCCGAGATTGAAGCCGAAACGGTTCTGCGCGTAGGACGGCTTGATGTTTGCCTGTCCGTTGAGCGAATAGGGCGCGGCATTCACCGCGGAGTTGGCCACCGTATAGAAGAACTGCAAGCGGATCTGGTTGTTGCCGCGCCGGGCGCGATTGCCGATGAAGGCTTGGTTCTGGCCGCGTCCACCGCCGCGTCCGCCGCCACGGCCTCCGCCGCCGCGTCCGCCGAAACCGCCACCTCCGCCGAAGCCGCCGGGACCGCCACCGCCGCCGGCTGCGAAGCCGCCACCACCGCGACCTCCACCGCCACCACCAGGACCACCGGGCCCGCCCGCTGCTCCTGGGCCGCCCGGTCCGCCTGGTGCGTTCGGATCACCTGGTCCACCGGGACCGCCCGGAAGTGCGCCTGGCCCGAAACCACCGGGGCCGAATCCACCTGGACCTGGCGCGAAATCGCCGCCGTTGGTTTGCAAACCGGTGCTGACGGTGCCGTTCACCAGGAAGGCTTCGTTAGAGCTTTCGACCGAGGCTTGCGGCGCGGGCTCGGCTCCCGCGAACGCGCCATTCTGGTTGCCTTGCGTATCGACATTCTCCGCCGCCACAGGTTGCTGGGCGTTCCGTGCCGCGGCTTGCTGACTGGACGCGCGCGCCCGAAGTTGCAACGTCAAATCGATTTTCGTGGGCGACGTCCCCACCTGCACCTCGCGACGAAGATGATCGAAGCCGAACAAATCCGCCTCGACGATCCACTGTCCCGGCGACATGCCGTCGAACTGAAACTCGCCGTTATCGGCGGTGAGAGTGAGCAGGATCCGGTCGCCTTGGGTGGCCCTGACGGTCACGCCGGGCAGAGCTTGGCCCTCCGCTTTCACTGTGCCGGATTGCGCCGCCGCATGGGTCGCACACAGCCCCAGCGCCACGAGCAAGGTGAGGGCAATGCGGCAAGTTTGAAGATTCGTCATGAACGGCGTCGTACGGCGCGAGCCCTCTGCTTGTAGAGATGCCCACAGCGTCGCCACAGGTTACACACCAAACTTGACGCGCCCCTGCTAAGTAAGGATGACATCATTCCAAGACGTTGTGTGTTAGCGTAGAGATTCCGGGAGGAAGGGAACCATGGAAGCACTCGGCATGGTGGAGACCAAAGGGTTGGTGGGCGCGATCGAAGCCGCCGACGCTATGGTGAAAACCGCCAAAGTGGTGCTGACGGGGAAAGAATACATCGGCGCTGGATTCGTCACCGTTACGGTTCGCGGCGATGTGGGGGCTGTCAAAGCGGCCACCGACGCGGGTGCGGCCGCGGCGCGGCGGGTGGGCGAACTGGTGGCTGTGCATGTGATTCCCGCTCCCCATACCGACGTCGAGAAGATCCTGCCCGGCGCGCCTAAGGCCCCTAAGGCCGGCGATAAATCCGTGGGTTAACATGCTCACGAACGCATGTCCGCTCCGGCATCTGCACTAGCGTCCATTGAAGAAGTCCGCGCCAAGGTGGAGCAAACCTACCTGGCTTGGACGCGGTATCGCCACTTCTCGCAAGAACAAGTGGATGCGGTCGTCGAAGCCGTGTCCGGCGCCGCTCGCACACACGCGGCGCGCCTGGCGGAGATGGCCGTGGCCGAGACTGGCTATGGCAATGCGCGCGATAAGCTTGCCAAGAATATGCTTGCGGCCGAAACGCTGCCCCAGCG